>ERZ827150.2068-NODE-2068-length-22856-cov-6.836849_pt1 | contig 22856 bp, 18 predicted proteins | sample MGYA00519779_ERZ827150 | MGnify/ENA primary metagenome ERZ827150 (study PRJEB31778, sample SAMEA3449267) | human gut metagenome | biome: human gut; feature: human-associated habitat; material: faeces | place: United Kingdom | collected 2010/2012 ...
GACAAGGGTATTTTCCCTTCTGCTTTCTGTAAGATTATCCCTGATATTTTAGGAGGTGATCCGGAGTACTGTAACATCATGCACGCAGATGGCGCCGGTACCAAATCGTCGCTCGCGTATATGTATTGGAAAGAGACAGGCGACTTGTCCGTATGGAAAGGCATCGCACAAGACGCATTAATCATGAATATTGACGACTTGCTCTGTGTAGGCGCAGTTGACAATATCCTCGTATCCTCAACAATCGGACGCAATAAGCTTTTGATCCCAGGTGAAGTTATTTCCGCTATCATCAACGGTACGGATGAATTGTTGGCGGAGCTTCGTGAAATGGGCGTCGGTTGTTATGCAACTGGAGGAGAGACAGCGGATGTCGGTGATTTGGTCCGCACGATCATCGTTGACAGTACCGTCACTTGCCGTATGAAACGTGCTGACGTGATTGACAACAAGAACATTCAGGGTGGCGACGTTATTGTAGGCTTGGCCTCGTTCGGACAAGCGACCTACGAAAAAGAGTATAACGGCGGTACGGGTAGTAACGGTTTGACATCCGCTCGCCACGATGTCTTCGCCAAATATTTGGCCAACAAGTATCCGGAGAGTTACGATGCCGCTGTTCCCGAAGACTTGGTTTATTCCGGAAAGCTCAGTTTGACAGACCAAATCGAGAGTTTGGGTATTGATGCCGGTAAATTAGTCCTGTCCCCGACACGTACTTACGCTCCTGTCATTAAGGTAGTATTAGACAAACTTCGTCCACAGATTCACGGTATGGTACATTGTTCAGGTGGAGCCCAGACTAAAGTTATGCACTTCGTGAATAACAAACGTGTCATCAAAGACAACCTCTTCCCTATTCCTCCCCTGTTTAAGATTATTCAGGAGCAGAGTGGCACGGATTGGAGTGAGATGTATAAGGTCTTCAACATGGGACACCGGATGGAAATCTACATTGCTCCTGAATTTGCGAATGAGGTGATTGAGATATCAAAGAGCTTCAACATCGATGCCCGCATCGTTGGCCGTGTAGAAGAAGCCAGCCAGAATGAATTGATCATCGAAAGCGAGAACGGTCGTTTCGTTTATTAATAAAAGGCATCCGATGGCTGAAAATAATTTGCTAAATAAACTGGATGGCTTGGTTAGCCGTTTCGAGGAAGTTGGTACATTGATTACTGACCCGGCTGTTATTGCCGACATGAAACGGTTTGTCAAGCTCAACAAAGAATATAAGGATTTAGAGAAAATCGTCGCCGCACGCAACTTGTATGTGGCGACCTTAAATGGTATTGAGGAAGCAAAGCAGATTCTTGATTCTGAACAAGATCCAGAAATGCGTGAAATGGCCCGTGAGGAGCTGGATACCTGTAATAACCGTATTCCCGGTCTTGAGGAAGAGATCAAGCTTTTGCTTGTTCCGGCAGACCCGCAAGACGATAAGAATGCCATCGTAGAGATCCGTGGTGGAACGGGAGGCGATGAAGCCGCCTTGTTCGCTGGCGACCTCTATCGCATGTATGTCAAATATTGCGAGATGAAAGGCTGGAAAGTCAGCGTTTCCAGTTTCAGTGAAGGTGCCGCTGGTGGTTTTAAGGAGATTATCTTTACGGTAACAGGAGAGAAAGTTTATGGAACCTTGAAATATGAATCTGGAGTGCATCGTGTACAACGTGTTCCAGCAACAGAGACTCAAGGCCGAGTTCACACCTCTGCGGCAACCGTAGCCGTCTTACCTGAAGCGGACGAATTTGATGTTGAGATCAATGAGGGTGAGATCAAATGGGATACTTTCCGTTCGGGCGGCGCTGGAGGTCAGAATGTCAACAAGGTTGAATCGGGCGTCCGTTTGCGCTACAACTGGAAAAACCCGATCACGGGTGTAACCGAGGAGATCCTGATTGAGTGTACCGAGACACGCGACCAGCCCAAGAACAAGGAAAGAGCCTTGACACGTCTTCGCTCATTCATTTATGACAAGGAGCACCAGAAATACATCGACGATATCGCAAGCAAACGTAAAACGATGGTATCGACAGGAGACCGCTCCGCAAAGATCCGTACATACAATTATCCGCAAGGACGTATAACGGATCACCGTATCAACTATACGATATACAACTTATCCGCTTTCATGGATGGTGACATCCAAGGATGTATCGACCAACTGATCATCGCCGAAAATGCGGAACGTTTAAAAGAATCAGAATTATAAAAACGAGTAGGGAGGAAATAAGATATGAATAAAGCGCAGTTATTTGAAAATATAAAGAGAAAGAAATCTTTTCTCTGTGTCGGATTGGACACGGACATCAAGAAAATTCCACAACACCTTCTAAAGGAAGAAGATCCAATCTTCGCTTTCAATAAAGCGATCATCGACGCTACCGCCGATTATTGTGTTGCTTACAAGCCAAACATGGCTTTCTATGAGAGCATGGGTGTACAAGGCATTATCGCTTTCGAGAAAACTGTCAGCTATTTACGTGAGCAATATCCTGATCAATTCATTATAGCGGACGCAAAACGAGGTGATATTGGCAACACTTCTGAGATGTATGCTCGCTCTTTCTTCGATCACATCAAGGTTGACGCCGTAACAGTTGCCCCTTATATGGGCGAGGACAGTGTTAAACCGTTTTTGATCTATCCGGAAGCATGGGTCATCCTTTTGGCGTTAACATCCAATAAGGGATCTCACGACTTCCAATTGACAACCGACGAGAATGGCGAACGCCTCTTCGAGAAGGTTCTCAAAAAATCTCAGGAATGGGCTAGTGATGAGCAGATGATGTACGTTGTCGGCGCAACACAAGGCAAGATGTTCTTGGATATCCGCAAATTGGCCCCCAACCATTTCTTGTTGGTTCCTGGCGTTGGCGCACAAGGTGGAAGCTTAGCTGAAGTCGCAGAATATGGCATGAACGACCAATGTGGCCTGCTGGTTAACTCTTCGAGAGCGATCATTTACGCTGACAAGAGTGAGTCTTTCGCCCAAGTCGCAGGCGAAGCAGCTCATACCGTTCAACAGGAAATGGCTGGATATTTAGCGAAAAAGGGGATTATCAAAGAATAATCTCTAATAAATAGGTTCTTGAATATTAAAGGAAAAAACATCATAAAAAGAAATGGAGTTCTCAGCCCAACAAATCGCCCACTTCTTACAAGGATCCATTGAAGGAGATCCGATGGTAAAAGTGCACGATTTCTCAAAAATCGAAGAGGGCAAGCCTGGCACGTTGTCTTTTTTGGCAAATCCCAAATATGAGCATTACATATACGAGACTAACGCTAGCGTTGTCTTGGTGAACAATGATTTCAAGCCGGAGCATCCTCTGCGTACCACAATAATAAGAGTCCCCAACGCCTATGCGTCACTTGCTACGCTCCTTACCTTGGTACAACAATCCAAGAAAAGAAAACAGGGCGTCGACTCAACCGCATGGATCAGCCCATCCGCTACAATCGGCGAGGATTGTTATATTGGGCACTTGGCTTACATTGGAGATGGCGTAAAAATTGGTAAAGGAACCCAAATCTATCCACAGGCCTATATTGGGGATAATGTCACGATCGGAGAGAACTGTATCGTTTATCCACATGCGACCATCTACGAAGAGTGCTCCGTTGGCAACAACTGTATTATTCATGCCGGAGCTGTTATAGGAGCCGACGGATTCGGTTTCGCCCCCAAGGACGGAAGCTATGAGAAAATCCCTCAATTGGGAAAAGTTGTCATCGAAGATGATGTTGAGATCGGCGCCAACACGACTATCGACAGAGCCGTCATGGACGCTACAATCATTCATAAGGGCGTGAAGATCGATAATCTTGTCCAGATCGCCCATAATGTTGAGATTGGCGATAACACAGTTATGGCCGCCCAAGTGGGCATCGCAGGATCTACCAAAGTAGGCAAGCATTGTATGTTTGGTGGACAAGTTGGCCTGGCTGGACATATCCACATAACGGATAATGTCAATTTCGGTGCGCAATCCGGTGTCATTAGCGATATCAAAGAACCGACGACCGTATTGGGAGCTCCGGCTATCCACGCAAAAAACTTCATGAGATCAAGCGCGATCTTCAACCGCCTACCCGATATCTATCGGACGATCGGCCAGATGGAAAAAGAGATCGAGCAATTAAAACAAGAATTAAAAAAATAACACGATATGCAAAAACAAAGAACATTGGCGGACAGCTTCTCCCTCGAAGGTAAAGGGTTGCATACGGGCTTGAACATACACATCACCTTTAAGCCTGCCGCCGAGAACCACGGTTACAAGATCAAACGCGTCGATTTGGAAGGACAACCGATTATCGATGCCTTAGCGGAAAACGTTACCTGCACGAACAGAGGTACAGTCTTGACGAAAAAGGATGTACAAGTCGGAACAATCGAGCATGCGATGGCAGCACTCTATGCCTTCGGTATCGATAACTGCCTCATCGAGGTAGACGCTCCGGAATTCCCAATCCTTGACGGAAGCGCACGTTTCTTCTCGGAAGGTATCCAGAAAGTTGGTATTGTTGAGCAAAACGCACCCAAGGATTTCTATATCGTTAAGCATAAGCTGGAGGTAAAAGACGAAGAAACAGGTGCTTCGCTGATCATCTTGCCTGATGACAAATTCAGCGCCAATGTCCTCATCGAGTTCAAGTCACCAGTATTACCGAACCAATTCGCGACATTGAATGACCTGAGCGAGTTCCCGACTGAGCTAGCAGCCTCACGAACCTTTGTCTTTGTCCGCGAGATTGAGATGCTTCTGAAAAACGACCTCATCAAAGGTGGCGACTTGGATAACGCTATCGTTATCTATGACCAAAAGATTCCACAGGAGTCTCTCGACAAATTGGCAGATATGATGAACCAGCCTCACAAGCACATCGAGGATCTGGGCTATATCAACAATACGCCGCTGGTATACGACAATGAGCCGGCTCGTCATAAACTGATCGACCTGATCGGTGATATCGCCCTGATCGGAAAGCCTATCAAGGGACGGATCATCGCTACTCACCCGGGCCACAAGATCAATAACCAATTGGCAAAAATCATCCGTAAGGATATCAAGCTGAATGAGGTGCAAGCACCGGTCTACGACCCGAACCGCGAGCCAGTCATGGACATCAACCGGATCCGCGAGTTGTTACCTCACCGTTATCCGTTCCTTTTGGTCGATAAGATCATCGAGATCGGAGGCAATTATATTGTAGGTGTCAAGAACATCACGACCAATGAACCCTTCTTCCAGGGTCACTTCCCGCAAGAGCCCGTCATGCCGGGTGTTCTCCAGATCGAGGCAATGGCGCAAACGGGAGGTTTGTTGGTATTGAACTCTGTTGAGGAACCGGAGCGTTACTCGACCTACTTCATGAAAATAGATGGTGTCAAATTCCGTCAAAAAGTGGTGCCGGGTGATACTCTGATCCTGCGTCTTGAATTGCTCGCTCCGATACGTCGTGGTATCTCAACGATGAAAGGTCACATCTTCGTCGGCGACAAGCTTGTCAGTGAAGCGGAATTTATGGCTCAAATCATTAAAAACAAATAAAATCTGATTATGAATATATCACCATTGGCCGTTGTACATCCCGAAGCCAAAATCGGGGAAGGGGTGACGATCGACCCGTTCGCGGTTGTTGAGAAAGATGTCGTTATCGGTGACGGATGCTACATCCATCCCCATGCCGTTATTCGTGATGGAGCAAGAATCGGCAAAGGATGCCAGATATTCCCCGGAGCGGTAATCGCTGGCATACCACAGGACTTAAAGTTCAAGGGAGAGATCACAACCGCGGAAATTGGCGACTATACAACGATCCGCGAATGCGTAACCGTCAACAGAGGAACCGCTTCACGTGGTAAGACCGTTGTCGGCAGTCATTGCCTGATCATGGCTTACTCGCACGTTGCCCACGATTGCGTCTTGAAAGACAATATCATTATTGGTAACGCCTCACAAATAGCGGGTGAAGTTGAGATCGACGACTATGCCATCGTCAGTGGCGGAAGCCTCGTGCACCAGTTTACCCGGATCTCCAAGCACGTGATGATCCAAGGTGGCTCTCGCATCGGTAAGGATATCCCGCCTTACACGTTGATTGGTCGTGACCCGATCGTTTATTGCGGTATCAATATCGTTGGATTGCGCCGCCGCGGATTCACGAACCAACAAGTTTACCTGATCCAAGATATTTACCGTACGCTCTACACAAGAGGCTTGAACAACACGGATGCTCTCAAGGCGATCGAGACGGAATACGAGCCTTGTGAGGAACGGGATCTGATCCTGGACTTCATCAAGAACTCCAAGAGAGGTATTGTTAGAGGATCTATTGACGAATTATAAGAAAAACCTGAAAAAACGGGTAACAAGGATAATCGGCTAACAAGCATTTGACTTGTTGGCCGTTTTTTTTAGAACCTAAACCAACCTCTTTTATCCATAAAAGGATTTTAAATCAAAAGCCCAAAAGATTTGCTTACATTCGCGTATCGGATCAAAGAGAATAGAATCATGAAAACGCCTTTTCACCATTCGGTCGCGGTTGCGGTACTCCTGTCGCTTACGGGATGCGCCATAAACCCGCCTCAAGAGTTCCAACAAAAAGAGGAAAGCCCAGACATTTATCCGGATTATTCAGGGATTACGCTTCCTCACAACATCGCACCCATGAACTTCCAGATCGAGGAAGATGGCGAGCAATTCATCGCGGTTGCTTCTGCCCCAAAAGGTGAACAATTGATCGCTAGTGGAAAGGTAATCCAATGGAATCTTAAGGAATGGCATAGGCTTTTGGATGGGAACAGGGGCGATACGCTCTCGATCGACATCTATGTCCAAAAAGAGGGCATATGGAACCGATACCGGACCATCAAAAACCTCATCTCCCAAGAGGCGATTGATCCTTATCTCTCTTACCGATTGATTGAGCCGCTTTATGTCTTTTACGAGAACATGAGCCTCTGCCAGCGAGACCTGACCTGCTTTGATGAGCGTACGCTGATCAACAATGGCCGTCCGGTTGAGGAGGAACGGGGCCGATGCGTCAATTGCCACGCTTATCAGGATTACAACCGGGGCGGCAATATGCAATTTCATGTGCGTGGCTATAAAGGTGGCACTCTTCTGGCAACGGAAGATGGCGTCCGGAAGGTCGACTTGAAATCGGAGAAAAGTCCTTTTGATGGTGTCTATCCCGCCTGGCATCCGACCTTACCGTTGATCGCTTACTCGACCAACTCGACACGGCAACATTTCCACTCGAAAGACCGGCAAAAGGTAGAGGTCATGGACCTCGCCTCGGGCCTGATCCTTTACGATACAAAGAACAACAGAGTCAAGACCATTAGCGACAAGCCCGACGAGCTGGAGACCTTCCCGGCCTGGAGCCCGGATGGACGAACGCTCTATTATGTCTCTGCCCGCTATCCGGAAGGCGTTCCGATGGAGAAGGATTCGTTGTTCAACCATTACCAGGAGTTCCACTACGATATCTTCCGGAAGACATTCGATCCGGAGAGCCGCACCTTTTCCGCCACGGCCGATACGGTTCTGGCAGCCTCCAGGCAAGGCAAGAGCGCGACTTTCCCTCGCATCTCGCCCGATGGCAAGTATCTCTTGTTCACTATGGGAGATTATGGGACATTCCACATTTGGCACCACGACAGCGATCTCTACCTGATGGACCTGGCCTCGGGCGAGGCACGTCCGCTCAGCGAGGCGAACAGCACGTCGACCGACAGTTATCATAGCTGGTCGTCGGATGGCTCCTGGATCGTGTTCAGCTCTCGACGTGACGACGGCTCCTATACACGGCCTTACATCTGCCACTTCAAGGATGGCCAAGCGAGCAAGCCTTTCATCGTGCCGCAAGAATCACCGACCTACTACAAGGAGCTGTTCAAATCATACAACGTGCCCGAGTTTATGGTGAAGCCGGTCAGCGTCAGCCGCAAGGATTGGCAACAGGCCATTGAGGCCCCAGCCCGGCGTGCGACTTACGAGCCCTGATCACTCGACAAAACGGTTGGGTAACGGATCCTTGGGGATACGGGCAAACTCCGGATCCTGACTGATCAGCTCCGGCTGATCGATCATGCGTCCATATCTCTCAGCCCAATCCTTATGGAACAGAGTCTGCCCAATCTGGTCATTATACTTCTTGGCGAGGGCATACTCCCCGTTCAGGAGCGCGCACTTGACCAGCAATTTCAGGTAAGAGATCCGGAAGCCGTACTCGACCGACAACTCCACCGCCCAGCGGTAACAGATGTTGGTCTGGCCACTGTAATAATTCATGTTCAAGCCACACAGCTGCATGAAGGTAAGCAAACCCTGCCGGGAATCCTTATAAGTAGCGGGAATCATCGGTACGGGATCTTGTGAGACCGGGCGACCCAAATAACTGTCGGCCATACGCCCATTGATCACCACGTCGCGGGTCGCTCCGACCCTCACCCGACCAGCCTCCTTGGCAGCCTCTTGCCAATCGCCCGCCTCGATAGCCAGCGAGGAACGGACACCCGCCTCAAAATTCGGATTGCCATAAGCTTGCCACAACGTGAAGAGCATACCCGCCACGAAAAGCCCCCACGAGCCACTCGCCCGCCAACGGGAAGAACGGTTCACCACCCCTGCGGTGAACGCTCCAAGGGAAAGGAGTAAATAGTAAGCCAGCAAAAGCAAGAAAGGCAACCAAAGCATAAACTCCGCCTTCCGGATATAGAAAGGAGGCAAGCCCGCCACATAAAGCCGAGATAACTCCTGCTCCGTCGCGCCCCAAGCATAATAATAGAGCTTCGGGAAAAGGACTATCGATACGACACCAACCAAAGCCACCACCCAACTCTTCTTGCCCGGACGATTCACACATTCATCAATCAGGCAAAGCCCGGCGGCGAACAGTGCATAAAAACCACAAAATGGATATAGGGCGACGATCACAGGCAAGAGAACCAAACGGGCATAATAAACCTTCACCCAACGGAAAAGGGCCAGGCACGACAAAGCGAAAATCACGCCCAGCGTCGGCATGAAGAAATGGCCCGGCGCTTTTAGCGTCGCCCAAGTATAACCCAGATCCAACACCGCGGTCAACAGGAGGAACGACGGGATAAACGAGCAGAGATAGCTGACACCCTCCAGACGGAAAAGCTTGCAGGTCAATTGTTGCGTGCCTAAAAGCAAAAGGACCAGCAGGCAACTTCCCAAAAAGGGATAATAGAGGAACTGTGTCAGGAAAGCGCCCGCATAGGCGAGCATACCACCCGGATTATTCAGGAACGAACGGAAGAAAACCGGATCGGGCACGAAAAGCGAAAGGCTCTCCACCCATTTCCATACATACCCGTAACGCACCAGGAGTGCCAACGAGAAAACGACAAACAACAGCGTCGAGACAATCCGCCAACGGCTGTTTCCCAGAGCGTCGCTATCGGTCACGCTCTCCAAAAAACTTATCTTGCTCATTTTGTTATCCTCTTTTCCGCGAAGTTAAAAGATAAATTCCACTTCGGCCATCACAAGCCAACTTCTTTTGGCATAAAGAGAAAATGAGAGCGGATCGTTTTATTGGGTTTCCAACAAAACGATCCACTCTCAATTAAGGACAAACATTTAGGGATGCCACAGGGTCAGATTCCCTCGGGAGTTCCGCTGCTACCGTCGCCATCCGGCTCCGGCTCTGGCTTCGTCTCTTCCCCCTTCTTGCCTTGCGCCATCCGCTGGTTATAGGCGGCAGTGGTCTCGGCGATTAGCTGGTTGAGGGCGGGAATGAAAGCGTTGCCCTTGTCCGACGGCTGCGCGATGGCGAACGACTGCGCCAGCAATGTCAATTCATCATATTGCGCGTCGATCCGCTCGCGGATGGCGGTCCCGCTCTCCTTCTTGCTGGCCGCACGCGAGTTGACCCGTTGTTGCGACAACGCGTCGTAAGCCTCGTTTTCCGACTCCAGTTCCGCCAAATAGGCCTCCAGTCCCAAGGTAGCCACATGCGGGGCGTTTTCCTCCTTGCGCAAATCCATCAAGAGGCCCCGGATCTTGGCCGTCTCCTGCGCCACCGGCAGGCGTGCGATGCCAATGTAGGGTTTCACCACCCGATAAAGCGCCTTGCCCGCGTCGCGCTCGGCCTCCAGCGGCAGGCTTCCGGCCCGCGACACACGGGTGGTGATGTAGGTAGCCAGACTATCACGATTCTTCTCGTGAGTCGACATCTCACTCGTTTCCACGGCCGCCCGGCTCTCGTCCACCGCGTCGGCCAGAGCCAGCAAGTCCGCCTCGTAAGCGGCGATAAACTCCTCCGACAGTCCCAACTCAGGCACCGCCGTGGCGACCGACAATTCTCCGGGGCTACCACCCCCTTCGTTCGTCTCGTCCGTCTTTACCAAATCGATTACGTGATTCATAAAAGTAAGGTACTCGGCGTTGTTCAACACATAAAGCATAATGTTCTTAATTCTCTTGTCGCTATTCATAACGTTTCATTTAGATTTAATGGGCGTAATGTAAGCAAATTATCCTTACAAACCGAATTTTTGACAACTATTTTCACGAATTCCGGAATAAATGCTTGAAAAATGCCTCCAAGAAATCAAAAAGTGCCTTCGCGAGCCTGAAAAGGCATTTCCAGAAATCTAAAAACGACTTTTCAAAGGCGCGAGTCCATTTTTAGAAATCTAAAAGTCACCTCGCGCCTCCGCGAAATACCTTTTAGATTTCTAAAAACCGTTTTACACCCTCGCGAGCCCATTTCCAGAAATCTGGAAGAAAAAGAACCGCTTATATCCAACGCCCTTGAAAATATGAGACGGATTAAAAGTCACCCCCTTTTGGTATAAAGGCTCGGCGACATGCCCGTCAGCTGCTTGAAGACGCGGTTGAAATGGCTGGGCGTATTGAAGCCCACCTCGTAGGCGACCTGTTGCATTGTCTTGCCGCCATCGGCCAGCATCTCGATTGCCCGCATCACCCGCTGATGGTTCATGTAATTGCTGAAACAGATGCCCGATCCGTTGAACAGGCGGCTCAGGCTCCGGACCGACAGTCCATACTCGTGGGCGACACGCTCGATCGTCAGGCTCTCGCAGACATGGTTCTTCATATAGTCCAGGATCGGCAGCAGGCGGGGATCATTCGGGATAACCAGCGTCTTCAACAGGATTTCCGACTTGGGCACGACCAGGGGCAGGAGCCTGAAAAAGGCCAACGAGAAATCAAAAAGCGAGGCCTCCTGCTCACCATTGATCATGGGTCCCTTGGAAGCGATGAACTTCAGGTTGCCGGCGATCATCGTGTTCGTATTGTAAATGGCGAACTGCCGCTTCACGTCCTCGTCCGCCACTTCCCCGAGCGCCATGTAAAAGATCACCAGCGAGACCTGCCGATTATTACTGCTGATCTCATGGACCATCCGGCTCGGGATCCAGGCGATGTGCTTCTCCGGCACGAAATAGCTTGTCCCCTCGATCTGTACGTGAATCGTCCCCATAAACGTGTAAACGATTTGATACTTCTCGTGGGCATGGGCGACCATATTAATCTCCTTCTTCCCCGTTTTGCGTATAAAGATCTCTTTATCAAGAGTTCTGTTCACGAAATCTATATATTTGTCCTGCTGTGGAATCATCATTGTCCTGGCTCAAATTGATAATATTATTGCTGAAATCGCAAATTAGGTACAAATTTAATCATATATCTTCGCGTCCGGAAAAAAAGGAATTACAAATCGTAATCCCGGTAACGGCAAGTTTTCTACTCACTCCATATATAGCCATAATATCTATACCAAAGGCTCTGCCTATCCTTCCCCATGAGGGGAACAGCGAATGCCTGATGAAAAACTAGGAAAAGAGGCATAACAGATATTAATGATGAATATGATTAAAAGAATTATTTTGTCAGGTCTTATCCTTGTCAACGGCATAACGCGTGTCCTGGCCCAATCCTATCCCCTCACGATCGAGGAGATGTTCCGGTTGGCCGACCAGAACAGCAAGAGCATCCGTGCCCACCAACTGGCGATCTACGAAGCGAAAGAGGGCATAGAGGTGGCCAAAAACGACCGGCTTCCCTCGCTTGGCGCCCAGGCGCAATTCAACTACATCGGCGACGGGGTCATGACCGACCGGGATTTCTCGAACGGCGTCCATGCCGATATGCCCCATTTTGGCAACTCGTTTGTCGTCAAGGCGACCCAAGCCATCTACGAGGGTGGCCGCGTCACCCATAACATCAAGCAGGCAAAGCTCCACAAGCAGGCCGCCGAACAGGAATACAACGAGAACAGGCAAAACCTGCGTTTCCTGTTGATCGGCCATTATCTTGACCTCTTCCAGCTCAACAACCAAAAGGCGATCTACGAGAAAAACATCGAGCAGACCCAATTGCTCGTAAAAGAGATGCAGGCCGCCTATAAACAAGGTACCGCCCTGAAAAGCGACATCACCCGCTATGAGCTGCAGCTTCAAAACCTTGAGTTGAGCCTGACAAACACGAACAACCGGATAGACATCATTAATTACAAGTTATCCACGACTATCGGCTTGCCGCCGCATACGCAAATCATGCCCGACACGACCTTGCTGAAACTCATGATAGACAAGAGGGAAGAACAGGAATGGATGCTCGCCGGCGAGAACGCGCCCAAACTACAGATCGCGGACATCCAGATCGACCTGAGCAAGAACAAGCAACGGCTGATCCATTCCGAGCGGTTGCCACACATCAGCCTGACCGCCGCCAACGACTTGACAGGTCCCATCCTGATCGAGGTGCCGCCGATGAACAACAATTTCACCTATTGGTACGCGGGGATCGGGATCTCTTACAGCTTCGACGCCCTCTTCAAGGCGAACAAGAAGATCAAGCAGGCCCGCGTCGAGATAAAACGGATGGAAGAAAACAGGCGCTTGCTCCAAGAGGAGATCGAGAACGAGATTCACACGGCCTACGTCAACCTCAACGAGGCCTACATCCGGCTACGCACGCAACAGAAGAGTGTCCAATTGTCGCACGAGAACTACAACATCGTCCATCAGCGTTACCTGAACGGCCTGGCGCTCATCACCGATATGCTCGACGCCAGCAACACGCAACTGGACATGGAGTTGCAACTCTCCAACTACCAGATCGGCATTCTTTACCAATATTACCTGTTGAGGAAAATCGCCGGCATACTCTAATAAGTCGAATATAAAACAACTGTACATCATGATAAAAAACAAGAGAAGGGTCATCCCAAACTTTTTCATCGCCCTGGCCTTACTGGCAGGTATCGCCTGGGTTTGCGAGCGTTTTATCCATCTTAGCGGTACGGAATACACGGACAATGCGCAGATCAAGCAACATCTGACACCCGTCAGCACCCGCGTACAAGGATTCATCAAGAAAATCTATTTTGAGGAATACCAAACCGTCAAGCGAGGCGATACCCTGGCCGTGATCGAAGACACCGAATATCGACTGAAAGTCATGCAGGCGGAAGCCAACTACCAAAACGCCCTGGCGGGCAAGACCGCGATGCTCACCACCATCAATACGACACAGAACAATATCCTGGTCACCGAAGCCGCTATCGAGGAACAACGGGTCCGACTGCAAAACGCCGAAACCGACTATAATCGTTATCAGGAATTGCTGAAAGGCGAGGCCGTAACGCCTCAACAATTCGACCGGGTCAAGACCGATTATGCGGCGACCCAGGCTCGCTACGAGCAATTGCTCCGCCAACGGGAATCGACCGCCTTGCTCAAACAGGAGCAGATACAACGCCTCGAGCAGAACGAGTCCGCTATCAAACTGGCGGAAGCGGCCCTGAACCTAGCGAAACTCAACCTGTCGTACACCATCATCCGGGCAACAACCGACGGTGTCACCGGAAGGAAAAAAATCCATGAAGGCGAATTGGTCCAATCCGGCCAGACATTGGTTACGCTGGTCGACGGGACCGAGAAATGGGTCATCGCCAACTATAAGGAAACCCAAACGACAGACATGCGGGAAGGCCAACTGGTAGAGGTCAAGGTCGACGCGATTCCCAACGTAAAATATGAGGGACGCATCACTTCCATATCCGATGCTACCGGCTCATTCTATTCGGTCATTCCACAAGACAACTCCGCAGGAAACTTTGTTAAGGTCGAACAGCGAATCCCTGTCCGCATCGACTTCACCGACCGGAATCGTCCCGAAGACTTACAGCGCCTTCGTGCCGGCATGAATGTTGAATGTTACATTAAATTCTAGATTTCAGGAATATGCCCCGTCCAAGAGTACTCTATTTTAAGGAATTCCTGCCAACGCCCGTATGTATCGTCCTTTCCCTGTTCTTCGCGACGGTCTTCCAATTCAATGGTGGCGTATTCCTGCCCACCGCCGTACAGATGTCGAGCGCATTGGGTTGCATACAAGAGGATGTCATGATGGCCGGCTATGCTTCATTCATCGGCATGACCCTGATCTTCCCGATCTTGTTCCGGTTGAAATTCCGCTTCACGACCCGGCGGATCTTCCTGACAGTCTGCCCTGTCCTGATTGTCTGCAACCTGATCACCATGCATACGGAAAATCTTGCCCTGCTGGTCATCACCTGCTTCATTTCCGGATTCTTCCGTATGTGGGGCACGTTCGAGTGCTTCTCGAATACCCGGTTAAGCGTCACTCCTTCCGGTAATTTTTCCGTCTTTTATCCGGTCATTTACATTGTCGTCCTGGAAAGCATACAACTCTCAGGATTGGTCGCCACACACATCAGCGACTGGAGTAACTGGCGGTACATGCATTGGTTCGTGATCGGGTTATTATGCGTTGTATGGCTCTGCGTCTTCCTGCTGACTCGCCCCTTCCGGGCAAAAAGGAAAATGCCTCTTTATGGCATAGACTGGATTGGAGGCGGTCTTTGGGGAGTCCTCCTATTCTCGGTAGTCTATATCTGTATTTATGGGGAATATTACGACTGGCTCGACGGCATACCCATCCGGATCGGAGTGGTTACAGCCATTATCTCATTACTTATCAACATCAACCGGATGTCAACGATACGCCGCCCCTATATTGATCCGGCGGTACTCCACTACAGGAACTTCCCCACGATCCTCTTCCTGTTTCTCATGCTCTGCTTTTTCCTGACCACCTCATCGGTCCTGCAAAACCAGTTCATGCTTTCCATCTTGAAATACGATACCCTCAATGCCGTTTCCCTCAATTGGTATGTCTTTATCGGAATTCTAACAGGCTCCGGCGTGGTATTCTATCGCCAGGCTATCTTAAGGAAAGGTTACAAGCTTCTGATCTCGGTTGGTTTCATTCTTGTGGTTGCCTACCAATATTATATGTACTTCCTGATTCATCCCAACCTTAATATCGAAAGCCTCTATCTACCCAACTTCCTGAAAGGGGTCGGACATGGTATCCTATACATCGCCTTGACCATCTACATCGCGAAAAGTGTTCCATTCAAACACTTTTTTCAGGCACTTTGTGTCCTCAGCTTCATCCGGACCAGTATAGCCACCCCATTGGGAACCGCGATCCTGAATTATCGGATGCGTTATCTGACCCAAGAAAACATCGGACTTATCAGTCGGAATATGGACCAGATAGAGGAATGGGCACCGGATGTCACCATACAAGAGTTATACGCCCAAGTCATGCGACAAACCACCTTGACCAGTCTCAAGGAGCTGTTCGGGTTAATCTGTATTTTCGGCACGGTATTCCTGATTCTCATCCTGACTCAACGGCTATGGAGAAAAAGAGCCAATCTGCTTTTGGACCATGCGCATAGACTATTGAGAAGTCTCATCCAATCCTCGAATCACCTGCTGACTAACCGGACATAACCACGTACGTATGTATCGTCCGATACATACGTACGTGTCAGCCTACACATACTTTGCCGTGAAACTACACGTACGTACATGAGAGGCCACACGTACGTACGTGATTTATATCGCTCCACTTCTGTTCCGTCCAAGACATAAAAAAGCCCGATCCCTTATGAGATCAGGCTTTCTTATTTCTCTCAGAAAGAGTCTACTGCTCAAGATTAAGCCTCAGCCTTAACCTCCTGTACAGAGACAAACGATCTGTTCTCTTTTGACTTACGGAATGTAACGATACCATCAACCAAAGCATACAAAGTATGATCTTTACCGATACCTACGTTAGTACCCGGATGATGAACCGTACCTCTCTGACGAACGATGATGTTGCCCGCTTTAGCGAAGGAACCACCAAACAATTTCACACCAAGTCTTTTGCTGTGTGACTCACGACCGTTCTTAGAACTACCTACACCTTTTTTATGTGCCATTTCTTCTTAAATTTTAAATGATTAAGCAATAACTTGTTTAATAGTTAACTCTGTAAACTGCTGGCGGTGACCGTTCAGTTTTCTATAACCTTTTCTTCTCTTTTTGTGGAATACAAGTACTTTGTCGCCTTTTACCAGCGGAGATACTACTTCACAAACTACCTTGGCACCTTCTACAGTAGGAGCACCTACAGTTACTGTTCCATTGTTGTCTACCAACAATACTTTTTCAAATTCAACAGTTGCGCCGTTTTCTGCGTTCTGAATGTGGTGTACAAACAGTTTTTTACCTTCTTCAGCTTTGAACTGCTGACCGTTAATTTCTACAATTACGTACATCTTTTTATAATATTAAACGGTTTTCTCCGTAAGGTGGAATGCATCACTGCCTTCACTTTTCTACCTCATCGGACTAAATCGGGCACAAAATTACTATATTTATTTATATCTGCAAAGAAAAATCATCTTCTTTTTTCTTGTACTCAATGTTTTTATTCATATTGCATTTTGTGGATGCGCGATTGTATAAATAAGGTTTGTGTGATTGTACTTTTATTTACCCCATTGTATAATATAGGCTATCAATACAATGATGCCTATAATGATAGAACAGACTAGCAACAGTCCCAAAAAGCAATACCAAAACATGATTATTGTACGGCAGAAGCTTTTCCACCAGGAAAGTCCGAACAGTTGGCGGTAATCCCAGACAAATAATATAAAGATTGCTTTGTAACTTAAATCAAAAATATCATTCAAATGTGCTGTTCCGGTAAATGGCAGGATCAGTAAAGAAATCCATAAGATTTGGCAAGCTATATAAACTTGTGCAAAAAAGTTTTCCGTCAGATTTAGTCTACGTCCGATAGAGGTCCGGCTGAAGCTTAACCGAGTGCTTATTGTAAAAAGAGGGAGCAGAGCAAGGATGCTGAAGGCTTTGTTGCCATGTATCCAACTTTTCATCAGATTACCGACTGCAGAGAGAAAACTATTTTCTGTAAAATAATTGTTTGTCATTTCGTTGAAAACATTTTTTATTTCACTTCCGGCTTCGCTCAAATCATTCCAGATATCTTGATCTTCATAGGGATTATCTTGTTGGGCCATGTTTGCCAATATGTTTTTTCTTATTTCCGATATGGTTGAGTCTTGTTTGTTGGCTTCTCTTCCTAAAGTGGCCATCCGTAAGCTATCTTGTCTTGCCAAAGTCGTACCAATTTCTTTCATCAAACCTCTCCAGTCATCAATCTCGCCGTTTTTTGCTTTTATTTTTTGTTTAAGCTCCTTTTTTATTTGTTTGCTTATTTCTTTTTTTAGCTCATCTTGGTCTTGATTGCTGAATTTTGCATCGATTTGTGCTTGTATTGATTCTGATAAACTGTGAGTTTGGGCCCACTGTGCACTGTCTGCATAGGTAATACTTTGTCCTAGATAATATTTGGTACAACTGTCTGATGTCTGTTCCTGTTGGTACTTGATGTCGTCCATCAGGCTGGCGATAGTAGGCTCTTCTTCCATTTCCTTTTCCGATAGTTTTATCGCTGCCGGGTCAATGAGCTGTACGCCCATGATGTATAGAGCAGCCAGAACGAACAAGGTTTGAAATGGTTTATAGTAATGTACACGTTTTCCCTTCAGATAATCCCGTATCATGTATCCTGGTCGGTAGAGTAGTTCTATCAGGTTACGGCTGAAACCATGGTCTATGTTAAAGAACCCACTTAAAATATTTTGAAAGGCATTTCGTATGGTAAAACGTGGCGTGTGGCGGTTTTGTCCGCAATGGGGACAATAATTTCCTTGAAACGTGTTTCCGCAGTTCTTACAGACGCAACATGTCGGATTCTCTTTTATTTCATGTTTCCCTCTTATTTGTTTTTGATGGAGCAGTTTGTAGAAGGCTACTATTTTTGGGGGAAAGCAGGAAGAATAAAAGAACTTTTCCGGAAAATGTTTGTCTGGTTCGTAAGGGGTGAATTTATGAATTAATGGAAGTAACGAAAGATTGTCTAGTATTTGCCGATGTGGGTAGACCATCAGTTCTTCACGGGTTGTCATGCCATTGAGCACACCTACGAAGTCTACTTTGGCTGCTTGGGCGGTTTCTGCGTCCACTGTGCTGTCACCGATGTAGAGTGTTTCGCTTTTCCGGCGATGCAGCCGGCGTAGTGCTTTTTTTATACCTTGGGGATCTGGCTTGGCTTGCTTTACATCCTCTCCTCCGATAATAATGTCAAAAAAATCTTTCGGAAAATGTTGGTCTACCATTTCGCGGATACGAAAACGGAATTTAGTGGAAATGATACCTATTTGGGCACCTTGGCTTTTCAGTGTTTTCAGCACGGTAACCGTTTCAGGAAAAAAGAAAGTGTTGACAGTCATGTATGTATCTGCTTCCTTTACATATTCTTTTTTATATTCGGCTAATGTTTCGGGAGTAGTGATTCCGCTCAAAATACTGAATGAATCTTCCAGTGTTTTTCCAATGGTGCGTTTTATGGCTTCATCACTGATGCCCGTATGCCCATGGCGTTCCAGTACATTACGAAAGCAGATAACGATGCCGCGTGAAGAATCGGCTAGTGTGTAATCAAAATCAAAAAGGTATGTTGTGTATTTCATTCTTTCAAATTAAATTCATTTTAGTGTAATGAATATATTGTTCGCAAGGATTTTGTCAAGGACGGCCTCCACTTAACCAGTGTTTACGGTAATAATCTTCATTCAGGCTGCTGATTATGACTCCCCGGCTGGTACTGGCATGGATGAACTTATTATTTTTCAAATAAATACCTACATGACTGGCAATCCGTTTTTTTCTGCCGTTATGGAAGAATACCAAATCTCCTTCGCGCAAGTTTCTCTTACTTACTTTATGGCAATCTTGGGTACGTTGGTCATCCGAGTTACGTTTCAATTTTTTGTGGTATACCTTTTTATATAAATGTGAAGTCAGTCCGGAACAGTCCACTCCCCGTTTGCTGTTACCACCGCCACGGTAGGGGACTCCCAGCCATGCTGCTGATTCTACGTACAGTTGGTGATTGTCTTTCATGTCAATATCCATATTCAGACGGATGGAGGCACGCGCCAGTTCTTTGTAGTTATAACGTGGGGCAGAGGTACCGCATGAAACCAACAACATGGCCAGTGTACCTAATACCAGCAAATGGGATAGTAGTTTTTTCATTCTGTTACATTAAAATAGTCCTCTAATTCCTTTTCGGCGGAATTCCCTTTATTGTCAATATCTCGGATAATCTTTCCGTTTTCCAACAGAGCGATGCGTGGGCATATATCTACTGTGTGGTTCAGATTATGGCTGGATACCAGTATGGTGGCTCCGGTTTCTTCATTATAAGCTTTCAGTAAATGCTTGATAATGGACTGCGAACTAGGGTCCAGAAAGTTGAACGGTTCATCTAGAACCAGTACCTGCGGTTGGTGCAGCATAGCCGAAATGATACCTATTTTCTGTTTGTTGCCTGCCGAATAGTTACGAATCAGTTTTTTTTGTCCGATGACTTCGCCATTCATAAAACGTTCAAACCTAGCGACACGTTTATCTACTTCTTCTTTTGTTAACCCGTACATTTTTCCTACAAAGTAGAAATATTCTTCGGGGGTAAGATAATCTATCAGGAAACCTTCGTCAATGAAAGCTCCCGTTATATTTTTCCATTCCTCACTCCGGCTCACATCGATGTTTCCGATATGTACACTGCCTCCGTCGGCTTTCAGCAAGTCCAGCATCAGGCGGAACAGGGTCGTTTTTCCTGCTCCGTTATTGCCCACCAGTCCCAACATGTCACCGCTTTGAATGGAGTAATTTTCTATGTCTACAGCCACTTTCGGGCCAAAGTTCTTTTGTAATTGGTTTATTATGATATTCATACGCAATTCGTTTTAACGTGAGTCACGGAAGCCTTCCATATTCTCATAACGGCGCTTCATGAAACGGTTATAGATATTTTTTATCCAAATATTGTGGGTTGCAATCAGTAACAACCCTATAATCATCATGATGATGCAGGCTGTATCCTGTTCAAAGAAAGCCGTCAGAGCTTTGTTGATAATCAAGGGCAGGAAAAAAGCACATGAGATGATAATGGTCTGGAATAAGGAACTTCCCCGATTGCTTCGCATGACATTGGCGTTTAACGGGAGTGTCTTTTTATTGTACACAGCCAGTTGCAGCATCATAGCGAATACGAATCCTGATGTAAACAGCATATAGGATAGAGCCATGAGGAAGGGTATCTTGCCTTTAGCTACAGGGATCATCATAATCAGGAAAGGGATGAACACGATGATGCAGTTCAGGTAATACTTGGCACGAAGCAAGTTATAGATAGATTCCTTACGGCTCATAAGACCATCCAGATAGTTGCCCTCAAAAGACATCACTTGCCCCAGGGTCATGATACTTAAAATGGCAAAATTGTATATGCAGATAAAATTTATCATTCCTGTTCCGTCATACACATCCGTGAAGGCAATCAGTGCCGAAAAAGCCAGCATGATGATAAATCCCATGCGGAATTGTGTCTTTACGGTTTTGTTACGGAAACACAGTTTTAGTTCCAGACGTAGATATTCACCTACGTCACCATAGCGGTCCAGGAATTTATATTCGGATACATGCTTCATCTTGGTGTCTTCCACTTTGGCTATTTCATTATAGATGAAGTGCAGCTGTAGCTTGCGATTTACTAGCAGAAGTAACAGAATGGCTGCTATGACACCTAGAAAGGCGAGTATGTTTCCTTCTATAAATCCTTCTCCCAAATTCATCATGAACGTGGAAACCGGGTTTCCTTCGGGAATAAATTCAGCTCCCGCTAATAATCCGTATACTCCGATCGGGAGAAGTATATAAAGCAGTTTCTCATTCAGTAAAGTTTTGCATATCAAATACCAATAACTGTTCATAGCCATCAGAAGCCAAATGCCGCACAGATAGCATAGGATGCCCGTGAGTCCGTAGAAACGGATAATCGTAAGCAGAGCAAAAGGTATGATCAGGAAAAACCAGAAGAAATTGTAACTGCTGATTCCGGATTGTAGTAACAGGGTATCCACCAGCTTATTCTTTTTTACCGGCATAAGCAGATAGGGCTTGATCTCTTGTGACATGGCCGGTTGGAGCATGAAGCGTAACAGGAAATCAAGTATCAGAAGATAAATCAACCCTTGGTTCATAATATGGTAAGGTTCCATGCTGGGAAAGATATCTTCAAAAGCAAAGGACAGCATGACCCCGATAAAGATGAGGTATGCTGCCCAAAAAGCGACCATAAAGTAAATTAAAAACTTGGCGAAGCGGTTCCTGTCAAATGCAGGATTCCGCTTGGCCGCAAGTTTTTGATTCTGTCTTATAATAGATAGAAGCATAGGCTTGGATTATTTTGTTTCTTCCGAGGTCATGCTTACTTCTACACGGTTATTCTGCTCCAACAAGGCTTTGGTAAATTCTTGCAGATCTTTAGCGGTAATGCTGTTTACGGTATTTGTGTAGCCGGTGTTCATATCTGTCCCTTCCCAGAAATATTCACCCAGTATATTTACCCAATAACTGTTTTCTTTGGCATTTTCCTTGTATTTCTTCAGCATGAATTCTTTTACCTTGTTCAAGTTTTCGGTGGACGGACCCTCGTTGGCAAATTGGTTCAGTTCATTCAAAATGATATCCGTCATTTTGGCGCGTTTGGCAGGATCTGTATCGAAATAGATTTGCAGAACCGCTTTCTCTTTTGGATATTTGGTCAGACTGCCGAATGCACTTACACCGTATGTCCCACCTTCTTTTTCGCGTACGCTTTCAGTATACATGATATTCAGTATCTGTGAAAGCATACTCATCATGATTTGGTTTTTCAATGTGTATGCGCATTGCCCGTTGTTGATTACCAATACGGTGGCTTTAGGAGTTTCCAATTTCTTGTTGAAAATGTTCTTATAGTCACCTTGGCGCATATCAATGTGGTTGTCACGGAAGGTTTCTTTGCGATTGACGGAAGGCAGAGCGCCTAAATAAGTCGCAATCAGTGGTTCCGTTTCTTCTGGTTTGATATTTCCTACAAAGATGAAAGTAAAGTCGCTGGCATCTTTGAAACGGTCTTTGTACATCTCCATAATTCTGGCATAGTCAATCTTGTCCACCATGTCGGCTTTCATACGGATAGTACGCGGATGTCCCATATAGAGGGCTTTTTGTAATGTATCCTGTAAGGCAGTCATTGGGTTGGCCTCTTGATTTGCCAAAGATGCTTGTAGACGGTTCTTGAATGAAGTAAATGCATCGTTATCCATTCGTGGAGCCGTGAATGACAAATAGACTAATTGCATCAAGGTCTCAAAATCTTTGGGTGAGCAGCTTCCGCTCAGCCCTTCTGTATTACCACTGACGGAAGCACTTACACTAGCTTTTTTACCTGCCAATACTTTCTCTAGATCAACATTGCTGAAGTTACCCAAGCCGCCGATACTTGCCACATCATTCATGACATTGATATTGATAATTTCATCATTCG
>ERZ827150.2073-NODE-2073-length-22830-cov-9.839078_pt1 | contig 22830 bp, 21 predicted proteins | sample MGYA00519779_ERZ827150 | MGnify/ENA primary metagenome ERZ827150 (study PRJEB31778, sample SAMEA3449267) | human gut metagenome | biome: human gut; feature: human-associated habitat; material: faeces | place: United Kingdom | collected 2010/2012 ...
CCACGGAGAGCACCGCCGTGCTGCTGCCCTTCAAGACGCAGGAGATCATGGACACCGGCGGCCTGTACTACGGCGTCAACGCTGTGTCCCGCAACCTTATCATCTGCAACCGCGACGCGATGCTCAACGGACATGGCCTTTATATGGGCGTGTCCGGCAGCGGCAAATCTATGATGGCCAAGCAGGAGATCGGCTTCGTGGGACTGAATACCAACCACGATATTATTGTGGTAGACCCCGAGCGGGAGTATGGCCCGCTGATCCGCGCCCTGGGCGGCGAGGTCATCACCATCTCCGCCTCCAACGGCAGCTATGTCAACGCGCTGGACATCTCCAAGGAGTACGGCGACGGGCGCAACCCGTTGGTATTGAAAAGCGAGTTCATTATGAGCCTGTGCGAACAGCTCATGGGCGCGGACGGGATCGGCGCAAAGGAGAAATCCATCATCGACCGCTGCACTGCCAATATTTACCGCAAGTACATCCGCAAATACGAGGGCGACCCGCCCACGCTGAAAGACCTCTATGATGACCTTATGCGGCAGAAGGAGCCTGTCGCTCATGAAATTGCGCTGGCGCTGGAGCTGTTCACTACCGGCAGCCTGAACGTGTTTGCCCATCAGACCAATATCGACACCCGCAACCGTATCATCTGCTACGACATTCAGGACTTGGGTGAAAACCTCAAGCCCATCGGCCTGCTGGTGATGCTGGACAGCATCCTCAACCGCGTCATTCGCAACCGGCAGCAGGGGCGGTATACCCACGTCTACATTGACGAGATATATCTGTTCTTCGCCAGCCCCGGCGTGGGCGGCAAGAGCGCCATCAACAACTATTCCAGCGAGTTCCTGTATAAATGCTGGAAGCGGTTTCGTAAGTACTACGCCACCCTCACCGGCATTACGCAGAACGTGGAGGAGTGCCTGCTATCCGACACGGCGCGGCTGATGTTCGCCAACAGCGAGTTTCTGGTGCTGCTGAATCAGGCACCTACCGACCGTGCGGAGCTGGCCAAGCTGCTGGATGCCAGCGACACACAGATGGATTACGTCAGCGACGCACCGGCAGGACATGGACTTATCAAGGTCGGCTCTTGCCTCGTTCCGTTCATCAATGAGCTGCCCCGCGACACGGAGCTGTACCGCCTGATGACCACCAAGCCGGGGGAGCAAAATGCGTGACGTCAAGACCCGCGCTGCCACGGAACGACCGAAAACGCGGCAGAAAGACGCCATACCCCGCACGGCGGTGCGCATCTTGCAGCGGCACTACGCCCAGCAGAAGCAGGAACGGCAGATGCAGCGCCAGCGGCAGCCGGTGGAGTACGCCACGGAGCAGGTGCAGCAAAGTGCAGCAGACGCCGCCCGCATGGCCTTCCGCGCCACGCGGCAGCTTCAGCGAAAGTACGTTCTGCACAAATACCGAACCCAAAAGGTGCGGCAGCGGCAGGAAGCGACGGCGGCGCAGGTGCGCCAGCGGGATATGTGGAACTCAACAGAGCAGTCCGCCGCAGCGCAGAGTACCACGGCAGCAGAGACACCACGCACTGCCGTGACCGCCGCCCAGAAGCGGGCGAAGCAGCAAACCCAGCGCGCCGCCCAGCGGCAGATGCTCCAACAGGCGAAAGCCGCCGCCCGCAAAGCGGGACAGCGGCTGGAGCAGATGGCGCAGGCGGCAGGCAAAACCGTCCGCGCCGGGTTCAAGGCGATAGCCGCAGCGGGCGGCGGTGTGGTGCTGTTCCTGCTGCTGGCCTTGCCGGTGATGGCGGTGGTGGCAGCGCTGTCCCCGGCAGGCGTCCTTGCGGACAGCTACACCATGGAACCCACCGGCGAGGCTATGGAGGTGTGGGAGCGCCTGCCGGACGATCTCTCCATGGAGCGGCGTATGGTCGTCACCTACGCGCTGGCACTGGTGGACAAGGTGGATTACTTTTGGGGTGGCAAATCGTTGGTGCTGGGCTGGGATGACCGCTGGGGCGAGCTGACTGAGGTCACAGCCGAGGGCAGCGCCACCACCGGCACGGAGCAGCCCTACGGTTTGGACTGTTCCGGCTTCGTGGACTGGGTATTTTACAACGCCAGCGGCGGCAGATACATCATCGGGCAGGGCGGCGGCGCAGCAGAGCAGCACGCCAACTGCGTGGACATAGAGTGGGACGAGGTACAGCCGGGGGACTTGCTGTTCTATCCGGAAGATGAACACGTCGGTATCGCCGCTGGCCGCGACTGGATGGGACGCCTGCTGGTGGTGCATTGTGCCACAGGTACGGACGGTGTGGCGATCTCGCACCGGACTGGCTTCAAGACAGCCGCAAGACCGGTGTGGTATGGGGAAGAATAGAGGGCAGAGGACGCCATAGCGGCACAAAAAGGATGTTGTAAAGTTGACAGGTCGTTGCCTCCGCAGCAAAAACTATTCAGCGGTGTCAATAAATAGCAAGCGCTCGGCTGATGCCGAGCGCTTGCTATAGTTTGCGAAAGACCTGCTTTACTCCGCTGCCTGAATGGTGGGAGGATTATTCAATGCCTGAACAGAAGATGTTGTGTATGTACGAGTACTGGATCCCCCGTTTTTGGCGGCATAAACATCCACATTAGCATAGTAGTAACAGCCTGCAACGCCTTGAAATGTTATGGGTGTATCGTAGTAGTAATACGCATTGTGCGTCATCATAGCAGGATAATCCTTGGAGTCAAAGGTACGAAGGTAATAAAAGTGTTCATTATCGGTGGACTTATACACATAAATCTTCGTTGCACCGACATCGTCCATTAACCCAGTCCCATCAACCTCGACCGTTATTGCAATTTTGCTGCCTTTTTCTGCCGTGCACGCAGCCAGATAGCTGTCTAAGTGTGCACTTGCTCGCGTCGCTGCATACGCCGTAATTACTAAGCCCAGTATCATGCATAGTGCCAAGACGCTCGATGTAAAGGTTTTCTTGTGAAACTTCACCATAGTTACCCCCTGTATATCGATTTGATGATATTTTCAAGCTCTGCTTGCGAAACGCTGCCCGTCATACGGCATCCAAAATCGCCGCTGTTCCATACGGCTTTCTCCATATCAGATTCTCCGTCGTGAAAAATGTAGTGCTCAATGTTGCAAATAAAAAGTCTCAGGACATCCTTCTGATCTTTTTCAATCGAGGGCGTATAGATGTCTGATTTTTGCCAGCATTTTAATGATAAACATCCGGTATCAGCGGTGTAGAACACTCTGAAACTCATTCCTATTGTAGTTCGTTTGGCTTCGCAAAGCTGCAACGAGAATCTCTCGGGAAGCCATGTGGGAAGGATATTCCCCCTCATGTCCAGATCAGCCAGCATTTCTTCCGGGGTTTCATAGATTCGAGTCTCTCCCACCCTAAGATCATTTTCCCCCATTGATATCTGCGCGGAAGAGTTATTTCCTGTCCGAAGCACGGACGCCGTCCACTCGGCTAATGTTCGGAAGAGGTTGAAGCCGGATGCCTGTACCGTAAATAGAGACAACACTACGACGAGTGTAGCGGCCAGGATGAGCAGCTTTTTGAACGGTTTGCGGGAAGGTGTCGCAGAAAGATTTCTTCTTTTCGCTGCGGCAGGTGCAGCAGTTTCCTCAGACTCCAGGAGTTGTGGGTTCTTCTCACAAAAACGTAAATAACTCCTCTGCGCCTGAGCATCTGTTACTGTCATCTCCGGGTCATGCTTTTGCAGTTCATCAACGATATCTATCAGTTCTGCGGACAGATCATCATATTCAGCATCTTCAAGCATGAGTTCCGCCCAGCGATCACGGATGTTTTCCCTCCAATGCCCCTCAGATTGCTTCAAAGAGCCCTGCCTGCCGCCGTTGGGCGCTCTTTCCGCTTCGGACATCCCAACACCTCCTCGTTTTCATATTTGAGCAGCTTCCTATTATGTAACGACTTTTTTTCTGTTTTTTCTTCAAAATCTCTCCACTTCTCGTAGCTGCTTCTCGCCCGAATCAATCGCATACGACTTGCAGCCTCTGAAATGCCGAGAATATGGCCAATCTCTCGGTGACTTAACTGTGCTTCATAGTACATGCATAGAAGGTCTTTTTCCTCTTCTGACAACTGGCGGGGAAGCGAGTCCCGAAATGATATTTCACAGTCAGACTCTGTTATCGCGGACCGCTCGGTTAACGGTTGTTCCACCTGATGCCACTTTCGCTGTAACTCTGTTGCAATCTTGTTCCGCAGCGTGATCACCAGCCAGCCCATCAAATTTCGTGTTCTGCTACCTTAGGATCGTCCCGGCGCTCCAACAGTGTTTGAAATGTCTCTTGTACCATGTCGTCTGCAAAAGTTCTTCCCAGTCCGGAGGCGCAGGCAATTCGAAACAGAGTTGGATACGCAGTTTCGTACAATTTCTGGATTTTTGCATTCCCCAATCCCACAAAGACCTCTCCTTTATTTCACTTCAAAAACCGACATTTATCCGCATAACCGTAGCACAGCACAGTGCATAGTTTGCGTGGTGCCCGCTTCCTCGTTGCAGATATATTATACAAGTTCACGGGAAAAGTCAACAAAACAACGCAGCATATGACTGTAAAATCTGTTTGATTAGTAGATTTTCTCCTTTTGGATGTGCCAGTATTCGACAATTTGTGACATGATGCGGTTCTTGTCAAATGAGAGGTTAGAGGAAACTGCCGGGTTATATCCCGTGCTATGCAAAGGAGTGTCGCCCCGTGATACACCGCGATTTTGAGAGACTGCATTCAGATGCTTATGCGCTGCTTCGAGCTCTTGGCATAAGAGCAGATCATACACAGTTCTTCTATACGGCCTACGCCATCGCCCTTGTAGCTGACCAACCATTACGCAGTGTTCTTTTCACACCACTGGTTCGGATACCTGTCGCCAGACTCTATGATGTCTCTATTACTGATGTACGAGATGCGATTCACTGTACGGCGGAAGAAATATCCTGTGCAGGTACACTTTTATTTGCCGATATTTTTTCGCGCAGGACAAACCCATCTGCTGTACAGTTCGTCTTGGGGCTTGCAGCCTACATAAACAAGGAATATCACGCATGAACAATGACGCTGAGGCATCGTTCTGGAGGTTGCCAGACGGGATGGTTTGGGTGTCAATCTCAGCATGCAGCGGATGTAAACATACGAGTATCGCATAGGATTTTGCCATTCCATGCGCCGCCTGCTACAATACTCAAAAACGACCGGGAGGCGTAGCGCATCATGCGGAAGAAATTGGAGATCACGGAGAAGGAATTGGCGCGGTTTGCGGGGTATCTGCGGCGGGAGGAGCGGGAGGGTTCCACCATCGAGTCTTACATGAGGGCGGCGCGGCGGTTCGCCGCGTGGCTGGACGGTCGCGCGGTGACGAAGGAGCTGGCGGCGGCGTGGAAGGCGCAGCTGCTGGAGCAGGGTTACCGTCCCGTCAGCGTCAACGCCATGCTGGCGGCAGTAAACAAGCTGCTCGTCTGCATGGGGCGGGAGGACTGCAAGGTGCGGTACCTCAAGCTCCAGCGGCAGATGTTCCGCAAATCAGAGCGGGAGCTGACCCGCGCCGAATACCAGCGGTTGCTGGACGCCGCCCAGGCGCGGGGCGACATACGGCTGATGCTCCTGCTGGAAACCCTCTGTGCTACGGGTATCCGTGTCAGCGAGCTGCAATACATCACCGTGGAGGCGGCGCACAGCGGCGTAGCGGAAATCGCCCTGAAGGGCAAAATCAGAACTATTCTGCTGCCCACAAAGCTGTGCCGCAAGCTGCTGAAATACGCCAAAAAGTGTGGCATCGTCCACAGGCAGATATTCCTGACGAAAAAGGAAAACGGGCTGTCCCGGAGGTTCATCTGGGCGGAGATGAAGAAGCTGTGTGAGGCGGCGAGGGTAGCGCGGAGCAAGGTGTTTCCCCACAACCTGCGGGGGCTGTTCGCCCGGACGTTCTACGCCGCCTGCCGGGACGTGGTGCGTTTGGCGGATGTGCTGGGACACAACAGTATCGAGACGACCCGCATCTACATGCTGTCCACGGCAAAAGAAAGTGCCCGCCAGCTGGACAGGCTTGGCCTGCTCAGCGGGTGGACATAATTATTATTTCGTGCAACTTGTTGGAAACCGTGAAATGAAAACGCCCCACAGCAAAGGCTGCGAGGCGCAAATGGATATAACTGGAAAAGCCGATTCAAAACACAACGAATCGGCTCTGCATAATTGTGTGAAATGGTTGCTTTTGCTTGACGTTAGCTACTAAATGTGGTACACTACCACCGTGATTTTGACGAAACACTGGACATTTCTGACAGTAGCTCGTCAGATTAATAATTATGTCTTGAACGGAGCGACTATGGCACGGAGAAGAGCGAACAGCGCAAAGATAGACCCGGCACTTTTCCATCGCAGCGCGTCGTCCGTGACGCTGACGGAGGATGTGATCACGGCCTATGTGTCCATCCTGCGTGCAGAAGGCCGTACCGGGTCAAGCTTGCATCTCTGCGAGACAGTCCTGCGGCAATTCCTCGCTTTTTTACCGGACGGTGTCCTTGCAAAGGACTCATTATCCGTCTGGCGTGAGCAGCTGCTGACCGAGGGATTTGCCATCCGAACGGTGAATTGCAGAGTTTCCACTGTGAGCGCGCTGTTAGAGGCGATGGATCGCCGGGAGTTTCAGGTAGACCGCCAGCTTCGCCCTCCCCAGTTCGAAGCCCCAGAGCTGACACGACAGGAGTACCTGCGGATGCTGCAAACCGCCAAGCTCTTGGAGGATCGGCGGGGCTATGTGCTGGCGAAGCTGTTTGCCACCACGGGCTTGTCCGTGTCTGACCTGCCGCTGGTAACGGTGGAGGCCGCAGAGGCCGGTCGGCTGGTGAAGGGACGGGAGATCGTCCGGTTTTCGGAGGGACTGCAAACCAATTTACTGGAGTACGCTAAGCAAAACGGAAGAAGCTCCGGTACGATTTTTACGCAGAAGAACGGCTCGCCACTGATGCGCACGCAGGTGGGCGTTTACATCCAAAAGCTGGGACAGGACGCACGGATACCCATCGAGAAAGCCAATGTCCGCGCACTGCGCCAGCTGCACAAGGCCGCCGTGGCGGCCATAGAAGCCAACTTCGACCTCCTCGTTCAGCAGGCCTACGAACGCCAGCTGGAGATGGAGGAGGTCAGCGCGGGGTGGTAAATCAAATTAGTAAGGGATTGCACTATGACTTTAGCAAAAGATAAGCAGCATTTTGATTTGAAGCGCGTGTTCGCGCTGTGTTTTGCCGTGTACGCGGTGCTCATCATCGCGTTTTACTTTCTGGCAGGCGACCAGCTGCATTTCCGCCGTTCCCGCGGCGAGGTGACCATGCCCGCCGCCGAGGCGGGGACGATAGAGCTGGTACAGGGGACATATGTACAGCAGACGTTCAACGCAAAGATCCAGCGGTTGGAGAGCGTGTCCGTCCAGTGGGGCACGTACTATCGTACCAACGCCGGCACGGTGACCATGGCGCTGTACCGCGGCGAGGAGCTGCTGGGACAGCAGACCTTTGACGCGGCGGCCATCACCGAGGGCGGCGTGACCACACTGACCTTCGATACGCCCTTGGAGGGACTGGTGAGTGTGCCTCTGACGCTGCGGCTGTGGGCGGATTCCGCCTCCGGCAGCGCGGTGTCCCCCATGATGAACACCTCCGCTGCCCAAGAGGAGGGGTTCGCTCTTGACCTGAACGGCTCCGCCGCTGCGGGGACGCTCTGCTTTTCCGCCGGTGGCGAGGACTATATCTGGACGGGGCTGCACTATTGGGAGTTCGCGGCGGCGTTTGGGCTGCTGCTGGCAGCATACCTGTTCTGGTCCTATAAGCGGTGGCAGCAAGGGAAGCCCAGCGCGTTGGTGAAGGCCGTTGTCGCCGTGCAGAAGTACCGGTTCCTCATCAAGCAGCTGGTGGATCGGGACTTCAAGGCGAAGTACAAACGCTCGGTGCTGGGCGTGTTCTGGAGCTTTCTGAATCCGCTGCTGAACATGGCGGTGCAGTACGTGGTGTTCTCCAATCTGTTCCGCTTCGACATACCGTATTTCCCCGTCTACCTGCTGTGCGGCAACGTGATCTTCACCTATTTCTCCGAGTCCTGCGGCATGGCGCTGACCTCCATCGTGGGCAACGCCAGCCTTATTACCAAGGTCTACGTGCCCAAGTATATCTATCCGCTGACCCGGATACTGTCCTCCCTCGTCAATCTGCTGATCTCCATGATCCCGCTGATTGCCGTGGCACTGATCTCCGGGTTGCTGCCTGCACCGGCGTATATCCTATCGCTGTATGCCTTCGTGTGCTTGGCGCTGTTCTGCTTGGGGCTGGGCATGCTGCTGTCGGCGGCCATGGTGTTTTTCCGGGATGTTCAGTTCCTGTGGGGCGTGCTGACCACCATTTGGATGTATCTGACCCCTATTTTCTATCCGGTCTCCGCACTGCCGGAGGCAGCCCAGCGCATCGTGATGATGAACCCGCTGTACTACTACGTGACCTTCGTGCGGACGTGCATCATCGACGGCGTTTCACCGGAGCCGACCATGTACGCCCAGTGCCTGCTGTACGCCATTGTGGCACTGGTAGTAGGCGCGTGGGTGTTTAAGAAGAATCAGGACAAATTCGTGCTGTACCTGTGAGGTGGAGTATGGAACAAAACGATATTACCATTTCCGCCCGGGATGTGGCGATGCGCTTTCGGCTGACGGATGACAAGATCCTGTCGCTGAAGGAATTCGTTACGCGGAAGATACGCGGAAAAATCAAGACCAACGAGTTCTGGGCACTGAAGGGCGTCAGCTTCGACGTGCATAAGGGCGAGGTACTGGGCATCATCGGGCGCAACGGCTCCGGCAAGAGCACGCTGCTGAAGTGTATCTCCGGCATTTTGAAGCCTACGCGGGGCAGCGTGACCTGTCACGGGAACATCGTACCCATGCTGGAGCTTGGCTCCGGCTTCGACCCCGACCTGACGGGACGGGAGAACGTATTTCTGAACGGCGCGATCTTGGGCCACACGGAGGATTTTCTAAAGGAGAAATTCGACGAGATACACGAGTTTTCCGAGCTGGGCGAATTCATTGACGTACCCATTCGGAATTACTCCAGCGGCATGATGGCGCGGCTGGCGTTCTCGGTAGCCACGGTGGTGAATCCGCAGATCCTTATCGTGGACGAGATACTGTCCGTGGGCGACGAATCATTTCAAGCCAAGAGCCGTGCGCGGATGATGGAGCTGATGAGCGGCGGCACCACGGTGCTGTTCGTGAGCCACAGCCTCAGTCAGATACGAGAGATGTGCGACCATGTCCTGTGGCTGGACAGTGGAGAAGTGAAAATGTACGGCGAAACACAAGAGGTGTGCGACGCGTACTCAATTTAAGGAACAGGGGGAGGAACAGACATGAAAGGAATCGTATTAGCAGGCGGCAGCGGGACACGGCTGTATCCGCTGACCATGGTCACATCCAAACAGCTGCTTCCAATTTATGACAAGCCCATGGTGTATTATCCTATTTCCACGCTGATGCTGGCGGGGATTCGGGATATTCTCATCATCTCAACGCCGACCGACCTGCCGAACTTCCAGCGTCTGCTGGGAGACGGCAGCCAATTCGGCGTTCATTTTTCGTATAAGGTACAGCCTTCGCCGGACGGTCTGGCGCAGGCGTTTATTCTGGGTGAGGAGTTTATCGGTGATGACCGTGCTGCCATGATCCTGGGCGACAACATCTTCTACGGCGCGGGACTTACCACGCAGCTCCGCAAGGCGGTGGAGCAGGAGGACGGCGCGACGGTGTTCGGCTACTATGTCAACGACCCGGAGAGGTTCGGCGTGGTGGAGCTGGACGGCACCGGCAAGGCTATCTCCATTGAGGAAAAGCCCAAAGAGCCCAAGAGCAATTATGCAGTCACTGGCCTGTACTTCTACGACAAAAAGGTGGTGGAGCGAGCCAAGGCACTGAAGCCCTCCGCTCGCGGCGAGTTGGAGATCACCGATTTGAACCGGGTATATCTGGACGAGGGTACGCTGCACGTGGTAACGCTGGGACGAGGCTACGCCTGGCTGGATACCGGGACGATGGATTCTTTGGCGGAGGCCACGGAGTTCGTCCGCGTGGTGGAATCCCGGGAGGGCATCCAGATCTCCGCGCTGGAGGAGATTGCCTACCGCAACGGCTGGATCAATAAAGAGCAGCTGCTGCTGGCGGCCAATATCTACGGCAAATCCCCCTACGGCCAGCATCTGAAGCATGTGGCCGAGGGCAAGTACATCTATTGAGGACAGAAAAATGGAATTTATTAAGACTGCCATTGACGGCGTATACATCGTAGAGCCGAAGGTATTCGGCGACCATCGCGGTTTCTTTATGGAGAGCTATTCCAAGCGCGTGTTTGAGGAGGCAGGGCTGCACTATGACTTCGTACAGGACAATCATTCCTCCTCTACGGTGAAGGGCACCCTGCGCGGTATCCACTTCCAGCGGGGCGATAAGGCGCAGGCCAAGCTGGTACGCTGCGTCCGCGGCGCGGTGCTGGATGTGGCGGTGGACCTGCGGCCCAACAGCCCTACCTACAAGAAGTGGGTGGCGGTGGAGCTGAGTGAGGAGAACAAGCGGCAGCTGATGATCCCCCGTGGCTTCGGCCACGGCTTTGTGACGCTGACCGATGAGGTGGAGTTTCTCTATAAAGCGGATAACTACTACGCGCCGGAGGCCGACGGCGGTATCCGCTGGAACGACCCTGAGTTAAATATCGACTGGGGCGTGGATGACCCCATCCTGTCCCAAAAGGACCAGACTTCCCCGTGGCTGAAGGATGCCATCACCGATTTTTGAGGAGGAACAGCTATGACCATCATCGTTACTGGCGGCGCCGGTTTTATCGGCAGCAACTTCATTTTCTATATGCTGGACAAGCACCCGGAGGACCGTATTGTCTGCGTGGATAAGCTGACCTATGCGGGCAACCTGTCCACGCTGGAGAGCGTCATGGACAAGCCCAACTTCCGCTTCGTGAAGGCGGACATCTGTGACCGCAAGGCCATCTACGACCTATTTGAGGAGGAGCGTCCCGACATGGTGGTGAACTTCGCCGCCGAAAGTCATGTGGATCGCTCCATCGAAAACCCGGAGGTCTTCTTGCAGACCAACATTCTGGGTACGCAGGTCATGCTGGACGCCTGCCGGAAATACGGCATTCAGCGTTACCATCAAGTGTCCACCGATGAGGTGTACGGCGACCTGCCACTGGATCGTCCAGACCTGTTTTTTACCGAGGAGACGCCCATCCATACCTCCAGCCCGTACAGCTCTTCCAAGGCGGGCGCGGATCTTCTGGTGCTGGCGTATCACCGCACCTACGGCCTGCCTGTTACGGTGAGCCGCTGCTCCAACAACTACGGTCCGTATCACTTCCCAGAGAAGTTGATCCCGCTGATGATCGCCAACGCGCTGAACGACAAGCCGCTGCCGGTGTACGGCGAGGGGCTGAATATCCGGGACTGGCTGTATGTGGAGGATCACTGCAAGGCCATCGATCTCATCCTCCGCAACGGACGAGTGGGCGAGGTCTACAACATCGGCGGCCACAACGAGATGCGGAACATCGACATCGTGCGGCTGATCTGCCAGAAGCTGGGCAAGCCGGAGAGCCTCATCACCTACGTCACCGACCGCAAGGGACACGATATGCGCTATGCCATCGACCCCACAAAGATTCACAGCGAGCTGGGCTGGCTGCCGGAGACGAAGTTTGCCGATGGCATCGACAAGACTATCGATTGGTATCTGACCCACCGCGACTGGTGGGAGAACATCATCAACGGGGAGTACCAGCACTACTATGAGCGGATGTATGGGAACAGATAAACCGCTGATCTCCATTTTAATGGCAGTGTATGAGCCGCGGATGGATTGGCTGCGAGAGCAGCTGGTGAGTCTGAACGAGCAGACGTATCCCAACCTGCGGCTGTATATCCGGGATGATTGTTCGCCTACCGTGCCCTATGAGCAGATACAGTCCTGTGTGCAGGACTGCATCACGCGTTTTCCCTATACCATCACGCGCAACGAGAAGAATTTAGGCTCTAACGGGACGTTTGAACTGCTGACACAGGAAGCAGACGGGGAACTCTTTGCCTACTGCGACCAAGATGATGTCTGGCTGCCGGAGAAGCTGACCGTATTGCAAAAAGCTATTGAACGGGAACAGGCAAGGCTGGTCTGCTCAGATATGTACATCATTGACGGCAATGGAAAACAGGTGGTGGACAGCATTACCAAAGTGCGGCGTCATCATGTATTCCGCAGCGGCAGAGATCTTGCAGAGGGTCTGCTGACACACAACTTTGTCACTGGCTGCACGTTGCTGGTCCAATCAGATGCGGCAAAGCGTGCCATCCCGTTCTGCCCATACATGGTACATGATCATTATATTGCCTTATGCTGCGCGGCGGAGGGTATGGTGTATTCCTCGCCGGAGAGGACCATTCGCTATCGTGTCCACGGCGGCAACCAAACCGGTATCATGAGCGGTGTGCGGGACAAAGAGAGCTATCTGAACGTGCGGATCAGCGCAGTAGAAGAAAAGCTCCGCTGGTTGGAGAAGTATTTTCCATACCATGATGACTTGAACAAAAGTATCCACAGGCGATTGCGCTGGGTGCAGGCGCGCAAGGAGAACTGGCAGAAAAAAGGCCATGCGAGTGAGCTTTGGCAGCTCCGGGACTGCGGCAGGCAGGTCACGCTGTATGAGATATTGGCGGCTCGTCTGCCGGAGAAACTGTTTATGAGAACGATCAACCTGGCACGGAAAAATGTAATTTAACGACATGAGAGTATTTGTAACAGGCGGAAGCGGGCAGCTTGGGAAAAGCCTGAAAACCATTTTACCTGCTATGGGGCATGAGATGATCGCGCCATCGCGGGCAGAAATGGATATAACGCACCAAGATGTTGTCTGCGCCCGTATAGTAGAGGCTGCGGCACAAATTGTGATCCACTGCGCTGCCTATAATCAGGTGGACTTGGCAGAAACGGAACAGGCACAATGCTTTGCTGTGAATGCGCAAGGTACGGAGAATGTGGCGCGGGCCTGTGTATCAGCCGGCATCAGAATGATTTTTATCAGTACGGATTATGTATTTGACGGCAAGAAGACTGCACCATACCTGCCGGACGATAAACGTGCCCCCTTGTCAGTGTATGGTTGCTCCAAAATGAGGGGGGAGGATGCTGTGTTGGGGGCAAGCCCGCAAAATGCGGTGATACGCACCTCTTGGTTATTTGGCCCGTCACAGGATAACTTCGTGCAGGCGATCCTGCGCGCTTCCGCAACGCGGACAAAACTGGATGTAGTCTGTGATCAAATCGGCAGCCCCACCTACTCGAAAGACTTGGCATTGCTGTTGAGCGAGTTTATTAAGACGGATGCTGCGGGAATTTTTCATGCTGTCAATACAGGCGTATGCAGTCGTGCCGATTACGCAAGAGAGATCCTGCGTTTAGCTGGAAGAAATTGTGTCGTACATGACGTGCCTACGACAGCTTATCCATCGGCGGCATCCAGACCTCTTAATTCGGAACTAAGTACTGCTTGTTTGGCGGAAAAAGGTTTGGCACAGCTGCCGACATGGCAGGATGCGCTTTACCGTTATATGGAAACTTTAGAGCAAAATATAAAGGGGATATAAGCAATGGGAAAGAAAATAGTTGTAACTGGTGCAGGCGGGTATATTGGCCGCCATGTGGTCAAGGCATTGTGCGACCAAGGCGCGGATGTGCTTGCGGTTGATTTTCGTACGGATGGCATCGATCCTCGTGCGGATACCTTGGTTTATGATATTTTCAATGGCTCTAAAACAATTTATCAGGATCTTGGCTGCCCTGACGCTTGTCTGCATATGGCGTGGAAGGATGGCTTTGTGCATAACTCCGATGCACATATGGAATTTCTCTCTCGTCACTATACTTTTGTGCGGGACATGGTTGCTGGCGGTTTGAAGCAGATTGCTGTCATGGGTACTATGCACGAGGTTGGCTATTGGGAGGGCGCGATTGATGAGAACACGCCCTGCAATCCTATCAGCCTCTACGGCGTGGCGAAAGACGCGCTGCGCCGCAGCCTGTTTTTGCTGCTGAAGGATAAAGGTGTTTGCCTGCAATGGCTGCGTGCCTATTACATCTGCGGCGATGACAAACGCGCGGTGTCTATCTTTGGCAAGATCGTACAGGCAGCTGAGGAAGGGAAAACACATTTTCCTTTTACCAGCGGCAAAAATCTTTATGATTTCATCGATGTGGACGAGTTGTCGTGCCAAATTGCAGCTTCCGTGATGCAGACGGAGGTGGACGGAATCATTAACTGCTGTACCGGTGAGCCTATGAGTCTGGCGGATAAGGTGGAGAGTTTTATCAAGGAGCACGGCTTCCACATTCAGTTGGATTACGGTGCATTCCCTGATCGACCCTACGATTCTCCGGGCGTGTGGGGCGACGCAACGAAAATCAAGACGATTATGGTGACAAGAACCATAGGTGGGTGAGGAAAGAATGGGAAGAATTGTAGTAGTAGGAAGCGGATTTTCGGGAGCGGTAATTGCTCGCGAAATTGCGGAAAAGCTTAATAAGCCCGTTACTATATTGGAAAAGAGACCGCACATCGCGGGGAACATGTACGATGAATTGGACGATCACGGAATCCTTGTGCAGAGGTACGGTCCACACGTTCTTGTGACTAACGAATGGAAGGTCATTAGCTACCTTTCAAATTTTGCCGACATGGTGCAGCATACAGTCAAGGAACTTAGCTATATGGATGGGAAATATGTGCGCCTACCATTCAATTTCGAATCTATTCAGCAAATGATCGGTTATCCGGCAGCGGAAATAGTAATCCGCAAGCTCCGCAGCGCATTCCACGGGAGAGACCGTGTCCCTATCCAGGAACTGTGTAGCAATGAGGATGAGGATATTTCTGGATTTGGAAATCTGCTTTTTGAGAAATCGTTCCGTACTTATTGCGCTAAGCAGTGGGATGTAGACCCTGCCAAGCTGGACATCAGTATCATGGGGCGCAGTGCTATTGCTATGGGCTACGATGAGCGGTACATGAACAAAGATTTTCAGTTCCTGCCCCGCGAAGGTTTTACGGAAATGTTCCGGCGTATGTTGGTGCACCCTAATATTTCTATTGAATTGAACTGCGATGCATTGCACTATTTGAATCTCGATGAGGATACACATAGCATTACTTTAGCTGGCGAACCGGTGGATGTGCTGGTGTATACGGGGGCGGTGGACGAGCTATTTGGCGTTTGTTATGGAGAACTGCCTTATCGCTCATTGGATATTCGTTACGAGTGGTTTGATCGAGAGAAGATATATCCGGAAAAGATCATCTCCTATCCGCAGGCGGACGGTTATACCCGGCGCACGGAATATAAGTTTATGATGTCGGATTCCTCTGCGGCGAAAGGAACGACTATTGCCACAGAGTATCCAATACCGTATGTGAAAGGCGGGGCGCACGCACCCTACTATCCAGTAATTACGGAGGAGACAAAAGAACGCTACGCGAGCTACAAAGAAAAGGCAGCAGCTTACGGCAACATTTTTCTCTGTGGCCGCTTAGCTGAGTTCAAATACTATAACATGGACGATTGCATCCTGCATGCCTTTGAGGTGTTTGAACAGATACAGCGATACTGCAAGAAATAATGCGAGAAGAGGAAAAAGAAATGAGGGAAGTGAAGGTTAATCCCAAGAGGATTGCGATGTATGTCATCTACGATAAAGATGGCATTTTAGATAATTTTCGCAAGTATTATCTGACGGAACTGCGTAAGGTTTGCGATACCATTGTGGGTGTGGTCAGCGGTACATTAACACCCGAAAGCCGTGAGGAGTTGGAGGAGCTGACAGACGACTTTTTTGTTCGGGAGAATAAGGGCCTTTTGGCGGGAAGCTGGATCGACGGCATTGACCACATCGGCTGGGACAAGCTGGCGGAGTACGATGAATTGCTGATGCTGAACGACAGCTTTTTTGGCCCGTTTTACCCCCTCAGCGAGATGATGGATGCCGCAGAAAAATCGGACGCCGATTTCTACGGCTGCATGAAGAACTTTGAGGAAAAAGAGTATACTCAAATTGCGGGAAGAAAATTGAAGCATGGACACTTTCGCGGTTCTATTTGCTACTTTTACATTATTAAAGAGCGGCTGCTCCACTCTTCGGAGTTTAAAAGGTATTGGAGTGCCATGCCGGATATCAAGCAGGATTGGGATACTTATTTTTATGCGGAAATAGATTTCTACGATTATGTGCGCGATGCTGGCTTCAAGATCGATGCATATCAAGGTGATAAGCTGAAGGGGTATTTTTTTGATAATCTGACACACAACATGGAAAAGCTGGTGCGGGACGAAAGGATCCCCTTTGCACGGATACGGCCTTTCTGCACAGACACGAAAGAACAAAGCATACAAATTGGGTACTGCGAAGATCCTCGCCGCACCCTGGATTATATCGATAAGTACACAGATTACGATGTTAATATGATTTGGGACTATATTCTTCGTACGAAGAATATGAGCCATATCTTTAACCAGCTACAGTTAGAGTATGTGGTGTCCCGAAGCTGCGTGGAAAAGACATATGCTTATGATAAGCCGATAGCGGTCATTCTACATATCTATTACGAAGATCAAATTGATATCTTAGCGGATTATTGTAAGAACTTTCCCGCAAGAACAGACTTCTACATTACCACAATTAACGAAAATTCGGAAAATAAAATCGTTGAGGCGTTTTCTAAACGTGGCCTCCACTTCCAGTGCCAACGCCGGCCCAATGTGGGTGTGGCAATGTCTTCGCTGTGGGTAACATACGCAGACATCGTGACTAACGGCAAATATGAGTATATGTGTTACTTCCATGATAAAAAGTCCCCCTACACCCAGTTTGCGATTCACGGAGAGAGGTTTGGCATCCGCTGCTATGAAAACTTATTTGGATCATCTGCGGTAGTAAAGAATATTATAAATCTATTCGAAGACAATCCTCGCATGGGCGTTTTGGGTGCGCCGATGGTTTATCATGGAGAGTATTTTTCGGCCGCCTTAAGAGGTTGGCCGGGAAACTATTCTAATACGGTTGCATTGGCCAAGCGCTTGGACTTGCATGTGAATATTGACCCTAATGTAATGCCAGTAGCACCATATGGGGATATGTTTTGGTTCCGCGCGGATGCCTTGAAAAAAGCTGTTGGTGCAGGACTTACTTATGATGATTTTGATATCAAGTATGAAAAAGACTATACACTTATGCACGCAATCGAGCGGATTTACAGTTTTGCAGCACAAAGTTCCGGCTACTATTATGCCGATGTAATCAATACCGATGCGGCGCGTAGTGACTTAGTCAATTATCAGTACATGCTAACACACATTTGCAATGCTCTTTTCTGCAACGGATATAATACCTATTGTTTCCCTGTCACAGAGCAGATATTGCGGGGAATAAGGAGCAGCTCATCTAAAACCACATGGAGGTTAAAGTTAAAGGGAAAACTGAAAAAGGTTTGTCCACCGGGCCTTTGGAATCTCTTGAAGCGAGCATATCATAGCCTCGGCGGGAAAAAGTGGGTCGGGTAGATCAATCTGCTGTCAAAAGCCGGTATCGGCTTTTGCATTTTGCTGAAGCAAAATGCAAAAGAAAACATGATGAGTAATATACACAAACATATACAGGAGAGTACCGTGAGGAAACTGGAAAATGGCGGTAAACGCCGCACTGACTTGGATGTGATACGCCTCCTTGCCTGCTTGACGATTCTTTTGATCCACTTTAATGCATCGGTTTGCGGCTATGACATAGCGGGAAACTTTATTTACCCCAATCAACTGGTTCCTATCTTTTATTTCCGTTGTGTCTATTTGGGTGAAATCGGAAATAATTTGTTTTTTATGCTCTCGGGAGCGGCTTTATGCTTGAGCTGTACGGACATCGCGCTGACCGGGAAGGGCCTGTGGAGATTCTATAAGAAGCGGTTTTTGGCCCTGATGCCTGCCTTTTGGATCGCGTGGATCGTTGCCACCGCGGCGCAACTCCTTTTCGGGAAAACGGTATCGAGCGCTCCAGCGTGGTATTTGGTCTTTTCTCTGACCGGCATGGACGGCTATTTTGGCTTCCGTGGGTGGATCGCGGATTGGTTTTATCAGGTGGGCGAATGGTATCTCGGCTGCGCACTCCTATGCTATTTGGTATGGCCGTTCGTGCAGTGGCTGTGGAAAAAACTGCCCGCGACCATTTTTCTGGCTGGTACTGCGGCAGCGTTCACGCTCGCGGTGTATTTGGGTGGCGGAAACAGCGGTTTGGTGACCATCCGCGTTTGTCAAATGGTAGCCGGGGCCTGCTTCGTCAAATACATAAAGACAGTGAAGAACTGGAAACTGCTCACCGGTAGCATTGCTGTGGCAACGGCCTGTGTAATATGGCAAGATCACATTCACGCCATCACTGTTTCCTGTGCCGTGTGCTGGATGATATTCCTTCTTTTGGTACTGCTTGTAGAGTGCTTGCCGCATTTCTTTGAAAAACACGCTCACGCGATATCTGTGCTTAGTGCATATACCTATCCCATCTTCCTTGTACATCACAAGGTCATCAGCTTGATGGCGGCGAGATTCGATCTTTCTACATTCAGTTATCGATATACGGTGGTTCTGTTTATTGCCTACATGATCGTCTCCTGTGTCAGTGCCTATGTGCTCAAGTGTGTAACGGACAAGGTTGTCAGCCTTTTTCGCAGCGGAACACTGCGGCCTTGAAATGCCCAGCGCCGAAAAAGCAAGTGCGAAGATGAACTTTATGCTGTCGACAGCATGAGAGAATAAATGAGAATAGAGGTGTACCAATGAAAAAGAGACTGAGCAGTATTCTGATCGTACTTTCCCTACTTCTGACGCTGCTGCCGGTACAGGCGTTTGCGGAAGAAGCACCTGCGGAGAGCGCGTACGCCGCAGAGGGAACCGTCATTGAGCAGACCTCTGCGGAGGAAGGGACTCCTGTGGAGGAAGGGGGACCTGTGGTGGAAGAAGTCCCTGTAGCAGAATCTCCTACCGGGGAAGGAACTCCCGCAGAGGAAACTTCCGCTGAAATGGAATCTGTGACGGAGGGAACGCTGGCAGAGGAAGGACAACCTTCGGATGAGGCGATGCCCACAGATGAAAATCCCGTAGAGGAGGAACCTGCTGCCGAGGAGGATCAGGTTGCCCCGTTGGTGCTTACCTGCACTTCATCTGTAACCTTGCCCGATAACGACACCCTTTTGATGGAGTATTTCTATCAGGAAAACGGGGGTTCTTATTCGGAAACAGCACCTTACAACACCGCACAGCAGGATGCCTATTATGCCGCGGTACTGCCTGATGGCTGCCAAGAATTCTACAATTAGCTGGTGACCGGTGTTGAAGCGATCGCACGACGTACCGGCGGCAATGATACGGCCACGGTAACGATTGACTGGTCCGGTATCAACCAAAGCGCAGTGTACGCTAACTTTAAGGCGATCTACTCTGCTCTGCTGCTCAATGTGCCGCAGTATCTGTATTGGCATGATAAAACACTGGGGGCGGGTTTCTATGGAAACACGATGTACTTTCAGGCTGCCAAGGGTTACCGTGTGGAAGAAACGACTGCTATTGGTGGTCAGCCCGTTTATATAAAACTTGACGGAGAGAGAATGACCAGAGTTAACACGGCACTGGCTAACGCCAATAATATTTTAACCAGCCATGCTGCGGAAATCGACTTCGCCAAGCTGACAAGCTACAAGGATGAGATCTGTGCCCTAACAAACTATAACTCCGGAGCAGCTTCCGGAAGCGGTATGCAGGCTCTGGGAAGCGATCCGTGGCAGATGATCTATGTTTTTGACGGCGATCCAAACACAACTGTAGTCTGCGAGGGGTATTCCAAGGCGTTCAAATACCTCTGCGATCTGAGCAGCTGGAATAACGCTGTAGAGTGCATCCTGGTAACAGGGGCCACCACTGGCCCCCACATGTGGAATGTGGTAAAAATTGAGGGCAGAAACTACCTGGCAGATATTACCAACTGTGATAGTGGGTGGAAGCTGTTTCTATGTGGCGTGTCCAGCACAACCAGTCCTTATAGTGCCGATAGCTTGACATATACCCTTGACGAGGAGATGTATACACTCTACTCAGAAGCAGATCTGGTAATGTCCACAGAGGCGTATACGCCGACCACCACACCTGAACCGGTTAAAAACGGGCTGATAGAGGAAGGCGGTACATGGTATTACTATGTGAACGGCGTGGTCGATACGAGCTATACGGGACTTGCCTACCGCGAGGGCATTGGCTGGTGGTATGTGGAAGGTGGTCAAATCAACTTTGATTACACGGGATTGGCCTACCGCGAAGACATTGGCTGGTGGTATGTGGAAAATAGCCAGATTACTTTTGGCTACACAGGCCTTACCTATACACCTGAATATGGTTGGTGGTATGTCACAAACAGCCAACTGCTTTGGGACTATACAGGACTTGCCTACCGTGAGGACATCGGCTGGTGGTACGTAGAGAACAGTGGAATTACCTTCAGCTACACGGGGTTGACCTATACACCCGAATATGGCTGGTGGTATGTCACGAACAGTCAACTGCTTTGGGATTATACAGGACTCGCCTACCGCGAGGACATTGGCTGGTGGTACGTGGAGAACAGCAGTATTACCTTCGGCTATACAGGATTGACCTATACACCCGAATATGGCTGGTGGTATGTCACGGACAGCCAACTGCGCTGGGACTATACAGGACTTGCCTACCGTGAGGACATCGGCTGGTGGTATGTGGAGAGCAGCAACATTACCTTCTGCTATAACGGAGTTGTAGCATTTGACGGGAAAACCTACACCATAGTCAACAGCCAGGTTGTAGGATAGACATGATGGATATAAAATGGTCTAGCACACACTGTATTACATTACAGACGTGAAAGTTCAGCAGAGGGATTTTGGTGCAGCTTTTGTGCTACCATCAAACCGAACCAAACACAGACACACGTAAGACAACAGTACTATGCTGTATGAGTACCAGCCCACGAGAAAAGCGGAGCACGCTGAACATTTCCTGCAAGGCTTCTCAGGCTGGCTGCACGCAGACGGCTACCAGGGATACCACAGACTGCCGGGTAATATTCGTGTGGTGGACTGCTGGGCACATGCGAGGCGAAAATTTGACGAGGCACTGAGCACCCTGCCACAAGAGAAACGGAAGGGTTCTCCTGCGGCCATGGGTGAATGCTACTGTTCGCAGCTTTTCAAGCTGGAGCAGGCGTTTGCAGAGCTGACGCCGGAGGAGCGATATGAAAAGCGGCTGCCTGCGAGAGCCCCGAACAATGTTATATGCCTCATAAATAAAAGACCGCCATCTCGCTGAGTAGTAGCTGAGATGGCGGCCTTTCTATACGCGGTTAGCTTTGACGCTTACTTTTAATACGCACACAATACGCAGAATAAGGGGATGTGACAATGTAGATAATCCATTCATATCAAAAAATGTCGATAAGGTTAGCCCTTTCGCATTGTCGCAGTCCCCCGTCATTTCGTCTGTTTCTGTTTTTCAAACTGACGAAAATGGAGGGAATACTGTGGTGAGAAATGCGAATAAAGATTTTTTGATAATTTCCCCCAAAAGTTGGCCAAAACAGCCTCTTCCGAACGGAGTATTTAGTGAGAGGGAAGGGGGAAACCCTTCCCCATTGCAAAGGAGGGGGACGGCTTGAAGCTTCCTTGGGATCAAAAAGAGAGCGTCCGGCACATATTCGACAGTTATTGCAAGAAGATCCTGCGTCAGGAAAACGCGGATATGCAGCGGTCAGAGGCGCGCCGCAGAACGCGGGAAAGCAGCCTTTCAGAGCTGCCCCCGGAATGCCTTGCGCAGCTCTGCTACGAAGACGTTCATCCCATGGTATTTGAAGTGTGTGGATACCGCGTCCCCGTTAATGATGACCGTCTTGCAGCGGCATTGGGCAAGCTCCTACGGGAGAAGCGCGACGTGATTCTACTCTCTTATTTCATGGATATGAGTGACCGAGAGATCGGAGAGCTGCTGGACATGGCGCGGCGGACAGTACAGCATAGACGGTCGGACACCCTTGCTGAACTAAGAAAACGAATGGAGGATGACGATGAGTAATCTCTTGCATACGAAGCGTGACCGAAATAAGGCTCTGCTTCCGTTTTCGGTGATTCATGCTGCCTCTCAGGGCGATGAAGCAGCCATCTGCTGTATTCTAAAACGTTATGAGGGATACATACGCCGCCTGTCTACGCGCTGCCTTTATGACACTACCGGAAATCTCTATCACTTCGTGGATGAAGCGGTGCGCGGCCAGCTTGAGATAAAACTGATCGAGAGTGTCCTGAAATTTGATATTATCCGAATCGCATAGCCTCCCCTGTTTTGCGGCGGCGGTGTGTTTCCTTTCCACATTGCCGCCGCAGTTTCCTCTTCGTGAGCTTGCATCAGCCATCAAAGGCTTGATGGTTGATGCAGGCTGATAAGGAGCCGATGTTGTACATTGAAAAGTGCTGCGATTGCGGCACGGAATAGAGCAAGCAGGTACGTTCGTGCCAACGCGAGCCACACGGGCGTTTCCGCCATGACCTCCTTGTGGGAACGAGCGATAAAGAAACGTCTGAAAAGCAGAGCGGTACTCTGCCGGCCATGACCGTTGCCACCGATAATGATACTCCCGCATTGGACGCCCTCAAAGCATCGTGCGGCGCACCCATCAGC
>ERZ827150.2095-NODE-2095-length-22599-cov-7.946372_pt1 | contig 22599 bp, 20 predicted proteins | sample MGYA00519779_ERZ827150 | MGnify/ENA primary metagenome ERZ827150 (study PRJEB31778, sample SAMEA3449267) | human gut metagenome | biome: human gut; feature: human-associated habitat; material: faeces | place: United Kingdom | collected 2010/2012 ...
CGCAGAACATCCGCACCACCTTGCCCTGCTCCGGCCGCCACGGAAGCTGGATCAGGGTAGAGGGGTCCGGGTGAAGCAGCAGATCGGAGCGGATCTCGCCGCCGAAGCCCTCCACCGCCGAGGCATCAAAGGCGATCCCGTAGGTGAAGGCGCGCTTGAGCTCACTTGGCATGATGGCCACATTGTGCTGCTTTCCATAGACGTTGCAGAAGGCCAAGCGGATAAACTTGACGTCCTCCTCCTGCACGAACTGTATCACTTCTTCCGGCGTGTACTTCATGTTCTCACCTGCTTTTCTTAATTCAAAACATACATCTGGCGATAGGGGTTCTTTGTATCCGGGGTGATCACGGTAAAGGGTGCGTCCATGATGGCGTCCCGGTCTCCTCCGAAAAACGCACAGTAGTTCTGCACATATTTGCTGATCTCGGTCAGGTCATCCGCCCCGGCCGGCCGTGCCTTGACCTGCCCGGGAAGCCGCAGGCCGCTGCCGTCTGAGCGCAGATAGAGCTTTCCTCCGTGCATACCGGTACAGGGGAAATTACTCACGATGGGACGGCCCGTTTGGGACAGCCCCAAAACAAGGATGATCCCGCCCGCCTGATATTCTCCTAAAAAGCTCCCCGCCGTACCGCCGATGACCAGTGCCGGTACTTTATCGCCGTACGCCTTCATGTGGATACCCGCACGGTAGCCTGCATCCCCCTGTACATAGATCTCGCCGCCCCGCATGGCGTATCCCGCCGCATCGCCGATGCTGCCGTGGACGATGATCCGTCCGCCGTTCATCGTGTCGCCGACGGCGTCCTGCGCGTTGCCGCGCACCTCGATGCAGGCGCCGTCCAGATAGGCGCCCAGCGCGTTCCCCGGCGTCCCCGCGATCTCCAGAAGCCCCTGCTCCGCCCCGGCGCCGATGAATCTCTGTCCAAGGCAGCCGGTGATCAGCAGCGTCCCGGAGCTGTGTTGGATCCGCTCATTCAACTGGCGATGATCCAGCTGTGACGCATCGATATGAAACATGATACCACGCCTCCCGTCGATTTTCTATCTAAAATTACTCTCCGGCATGAGAAATTCCGAGGATATGCAGCTCTCTGTCCGTCAAGCCGATGCCGCGGAGCATCAAGCGATTTCCCCGCAGCGCCTCCACGGAGTTGATGCCCATGCCGCCCATCATCTCCTTGATCTCATGCCGCCACGCGGTCATCAGATTGACAAGCCGCCGGCTCCCCTCGTCAATATCCAGCCGCTTGACCAGCTCCGGTCTCTGGGTGGTGATCCCCCAGTTACAAAGCCCGGTCTGACAGCTTCTGCACAGATGGCATCCCAGCGCCAGCAGGGCGGCCGTGCCGATGTAGCAGGCGTCCGCTCCCAGCGCGATGGCCTTGACCACGTCGGCGGAGGAACGGATGCTGCCGCCGGCGATCAGGGACACATGATTGCGTATCCCCTCCTCCCGCAGCCGCTGATCCACCGCGGCCAGCGCCAGCTCAATGGGTATTCCCACATTATCCCGGATGCGGGTAGGGGCTGCGCCGGTGCCGCCCCGGAAGCCGTCGATGGCGATGATATCCGCGCCGCTGCGGGCGATCCCGCTGGCGATGGCTGCAATGTTGTGGACGGCTGCCACCTTGACGATAACCGGCTTTTGGTAGGCGGTCGTCTCCTTCAGGGAATAGACCAGCTGCCGCAGATCCTCAATGGAGTAAATGTCGTGGTGGGGCGCGGGAGAGATGGCGTCGGTCCCCTCCGGCACCATTCTGGTGCGGGAGATGTCGCCGACGATCTTAGCCCCCGGCAGGTGTCCGCCGATACCGGGCTTTGCACCCTGCCCCATTTTGATCTCAATGGCCGCGCCGGCATTCAGATACCGCTTATGTACGCCGAACCGTCCGGAGGCGACCTGTACGATGGTATTTTCACCGTAGTCATAAAAATCCTCGTGGAGCCCGCCCTCGCCGGTATTGTAGCAGATGCCAAGCTCCTGCGCTGCTCTGGCAAGGCAGGCGTGGGCGTTGTAGCTGATAGAGCCATAGCTCATGGCGGAGAACAAAACAGGCATGGACAGCTGGAGCTGCGGCGGCAGATCGCAGTTCAGCCGTCCGTCCGGTTCTCTTCGCATACGCTCCGGCTTCCTGCCCAGAAACACCCTTGTCTCCATAGGCTCCCGCAGGGGGTCAATGGGCGGATTCGTCACCTGCGAGGCGTTGATCAATATCTTGTCCCAATAGACAGGAAAGCGCTTTGGATTTCCCATAGAGGACAGCAGCACGCCGCCGCTCCCGGCCTGCCGGTAAAGCTCCTTGACGGTCTCCTCGTCCCAGTTGTCGTTTTCCCGGAGCGCACAGCTGCTCCTTTGTATCTTCAGCGCATGGGTGGGGCAAAAGCAGACGCATCGCTGGCAGTTGACGCATTTGCTCTCGTCACTGACCATGGTCTTCCTTTCCGCATCGAACCGGTGGACACCGTTGGCGCACTGCCTCTCGCAGATGCGGCAGTTGGTACACCGCTCCGCACGGCGAATGACCTCAAATTGCGGATAGATATAGTCGATCCCCATCAGTACCGTCCCTCCTTCACCCGCACGATCACCGGCTCGCCGCCGGCGGGGGCAAACAGATTTTCCGCGTCCGGCTCCATGGCACGGATCGCAGCCTCCTCGCTGGCGATCAGGACCTTGTCATCCTTCTCCGCCACCACCAGACTGCGCAGCTTCAGCCGGTCATTCAGCGCCATCAAGCCACCCGCAAAGCCCAGGATGATGGAAAAGGGGCCCGTGACCAGAAGACTGGAGAACACGGTGCGGAGATAGCGAAGCTTTGTCTGCTCCGCCTCGCCCTTCGTCTCGATGGTGGACCAGAAAGGGGCCGCGATCACCGCGGACAGCTCCTCCAGCGAAAGCCCCTGCCTGCGCAGGAGGTAATCCGCAATGTAGGTGATGACCTCTGTATCCGTCTGTAAGGTACACCGATAGCCGAACATCTCCATGAAACGGCGGTTGGCGTCGTAGGAGGATATCTCCCCGTTGTGGACGATGGAGCGATCCAGCAGCGCGAATGGGTGTGCGCCGCCCCACCAGCCCGGCGTATTGGTAGGATACCGCCCGTGCGCTGTCCAGCTATAAGCCGCATACTCCTCCAGACGGTAGAAGTGTCCCACATCCTCCGGGAAACCCACCGCCTTGAACACCCCCATATTCTTCCCGCTGGAAAAAACGTACACGCCCTTCATCTGCGTGTTGATCGTCATGACCGTGCGGGCCACGCACTCCTCCTCGTCTATCTGCATGGAGGCCAGCACGCTGCGCAGCGGCGTCACGAAAAAGCGCCAAATCAGCGGTTCGTCCGTAATGGCAGGCGTCTTCCGGGTGGGGATCCGCTCCTCGCGGACGATCTCCATCGTCTCCCGCAGAAAGGCTTCGCAGTTTTTTCTGGCGGCGCGGTCGTCCAGAAACATATGCAGGGCAAAAAAGTCCCGGTACTCAGGATAGATCCCATAGGCCGCGAAGCCGCCTCCCAATCCGTTGGAGCGGTCGTGCATGGGTTTCATGCTTTCGATGATCGTTTCGCCGGTCATAAGCTGACCTTCTCTGGAGATCACGGCGGCGATCGCACAGCCGGATGGGATCCGGATCTGTCCTTCGATTTTGTTCATATCTCCACACCCCCTAAAGAAGAAAAAGAACGGGGCCTGTTTGCGGAAAAAGCGTACTTACTCCGCAGAACATCCTCGTTCTTTGTCTAAAATACGAGAAAAACCGCCGTTTTACAAGGTTATAATTTACCAAAAATTGCGTCCCGGAAAAAGGGATTTTCAACAAATCGACAGTTGACTTTCCGGGCGGCGGGATGTATATTTTGCGATATTGAGAGACATTGGCGTCTCGGAGGCAGAGCCTCCCGTGACGCCGGTGTCTCTTTTTATTTTTCTGAAAGGGTGACCTACTATGACGACTGTACCGGAAATATTTGGAAGCAAGGTCTTTGACAGCCGCGTGATGAAGGCCCGTCTGTCCGGAGAGGTGTACCACTCTCTGAAGCATACCATCCAAAAAGGAACCAAGCTGGATCCGTCTGTGGCCAACGCGGTGGCCGCCGCCATGAAGGACTGGGCAGTCGAGAACGGCGCGACCCACTTCACCCACTGGTTCCAGCCCCTGACCGGGATCACGGCGGAAAAGCATGACAGCTTTATCACTCCGGCGCCGGACGGCAGAGTGATCATGGAATTCTCCGGCAAGGAGCTGATCCGCGGGGAGCCGGACGCCTCCTCCTTCCCCTCCGGCGGTCTGCGCGCCACCTTTGAGGCCCGGGGCTACACGGCATGGGATCCCACCAGCTACGCCTTCATCAAGGGCAAGACCCTCTGTATCCCCACAGCCTTCTGCTCCTACGGCGGGGAGGCGCTGGATAAGAAAACGCCCCTTCTGCGCAGCATGGAGGCACTGAACCGGCAGGCACTCCGGGTGCTGAAGCTGTTCGGCAACGAGGCGGTCAAGCACGTGACGCCCTCTGTCGGCCCGGAGCAGGAATACTTCCTGATCGACAAGGCGCTGTATGAACAGCGCAGGGATCTGGTCTACACCGGCAGGACGCTGTTCGGCGCCAAGGCCCCCAAGGGACAGGAGCTGGACGACCACTATTTTGGCTCCATCAAGCCCCGGGTAGCCGCCTTTATGGAGGAGCTGAACACCGAGCTGTGGGAGCTGGGCATCCTGGCCAAAACAGAGCACAACGAGGTAGCGCCTGCCCAGCATGAGCTTGCCCCCATCTATACCACCACCAACCGCGCCACCGACCAGAACCAGCTGACCATGGAGATCATGCAGCGGGTGGCCGCCAAGCACGGCATGGTGTGCCTGCTCCACGAAAAGCCCTTTGCCGGGGTCAATGGCAGCGGCAAGCACAACAACTGGTCCCTCTCCACCGATACCGGCGTCAACCTGCTCTCTCCCGGCGAAACGCCCCACGAAAACGCCCAGTTCCTGCTGTTTCTGGCAGCAGTCATTCAGGCGGTGGACGACTATCAGGGGCTGCTGAGAGCCTCCGTTGCGACAGCCGGAAACGATCATCGGTTAGGGGCCAACGAGGCGCCTCCCGCCGTGATCTCCATATTCCTGGGCGATGAACTGACCGCCGTGCTGGATGCCATCGAGACGGATTCCGCCTATGTCGGCGCGGAAAAGAAAAAGATGAAGCTGGGTGTTGATGTGCTCCCCCGCTTTATCCGGGACACCACAGACCGCAACCGCACCTCCCCCTTTGCTTTTACCGGCAACAAATTTGAATTTCGGATGCTGGGCTCCTCCAACTCCATCGCCTGTGCCAACATCATGCTCAACGCCGCGGTAGCCCAGTCGCTGAAGCTCTATGCGGATGAGCTGGAGCAGGCGGAGGACTTCAACGCCGCCCTGCACGAGCTGATCAAGCGCACCATCAAGGCACACAAGCGGATCATCTTCAACGGAAACGGCTACGACGACACATGGATCCGGGAGGCCACAGAGAAGCGGGGCTTGCTCAACCTGCGTACCACGCCGGACGCGATCCCGGAGCTGCTGAAGGCAAAGAACATCGAGATGCTGACGGCCCAAAAGGTCTACACCGAGGCGGAGCTGCGCTCCCGGTACGAGATCATGCTGGAAAACTACTGCAAAACGGTGTGCATTGAGGCGCAGACCATGAGCGATATGGCCCGCAAGCAGATCCTGCCCGCTGTGGCGCACTACGCCGCAGACGTGGCCCGGGATGCCGCCGGCAAGAAGGCGCTGGATACCGGGATCAGCTGCGGTTATGAGGCGAAGCTCGTCAAAAAGCTGACGGCAGTGACCGAAAGTATCGACACGCGCGCCGACGCGCTGGACGGCGCGATCGCCAAATTCAAGACCCTCTGCGATGTGACCGAGGGGGCAAATTTTATACGGGACGAGATGCTCTCCCGCATGACAGCGCTGCGGGTGGCCGCAGACGAGGCGGAGACGCTGACCGCAGAGAGCGCATGGCCGTTCCCCACTTACGGCGATCTGCTGTTCAGCGTCAAGTGACCGCTGCATCTCCGTCAACTCTCTGGAGGCACGGGTACCCTTCGGCGATCTGGATGTTGTGGAATATGTGATGCGCATTGACCCGGTCAGAGTGAGATGATCGTGGATTTTTGGATACCCAACAAGGCATGGAAGGGCTGTGATGGGAACGCCCCCTCTGCCCGGGTGCTTGCCAACTACGGCGACAGCGGAACATAACAGCAGGCGGGTGTACCAGCCCGCCTGCGGAAAACAGCCGGACGACGAGCCGGCTTCACGAAAAAAGCAGCAAACCAAGAACAGGGAGGTCAATCCATGAAAACTTGTGCCATTGTCGGGATCAACTGGGGAGATGAGGGGAAGGGCCGCATGGTCGATCTGCTCACGCGGGACTATGATGTGGTGGTGCGCTATCAAGGCGGTGGAAATGCAGGGCACACCGTTATCAATGAATACGGAAAATTTGCGCTGCATCTGCTGCCCTCCGGGATCTTTCGGCCGGGCGTCGTCAACGTTTTGGGAAGCGGCGTTGCGCTGGATCTGGAAAGCCTCTGCACCGAGCTGAAAAGCATCACCGCGAAGGGCGTCTCCGTGACGCCGGATAACCTGAAAATCAGCGACCGCGCCTCACTGGTGCTGCCGTGGCATATCCTGCTGGATGAGCTGGAGGAAACTCGCTTAAAGGACAAAAAGTACGGCTCCACCAGACAAGGGATCGCCCCGTTTTATTCGGATAAATATCAAAAAAAGACGATCCAAGCCGGGGAACTCTTTTTCCCGGAGCATCTGACGCGCCATCTGGCGGACCTTCTGGAATGGAAGAACCTGACCCTGACCAGAGTTTACGGTGCGAAGCCCTATACCATGGCGCAGCTGTGCGACTATTTCCGCACCTACGGAGAGCAGTTGAAGCCGTTCATCTGCGACACCGGCAGTTGGCTGCGCAAGGCCGCGCAGGACGGAAAGAGCATCCTGTTTGAGGCGCAGCTGGGGGCGTTGCGGGATCTGGATTACGGTATCTATCCCTACACCACCTCCTCCAACGCGGTGGCGGCTTACGCGACTGTCGGTTCCGGGCTTCCTGCCGCCAAACTGGATGAGGTCGTTGGTGTGGTGAAGGCCTACTCCACCTGCGTGGGCGAAGGGCCTTTTGTCTGTGAGTGGTCAGGCCCCGAGGCCGATCGGCTGCGGGAGGCCGGCTCCGAGTATGGCGCAAAAACAGGGCGTCCCCGCCGCGTCGGTCCCTTTGATGCGGTTGCCACGCGCTACGGCGTAGAGATCCAAGGGGCCACGGTCATCGCGCTGACCAAGCTGGATGTTCTCAGCTATATGGACAAAATCCCCGTCTGCACCAAATATGCCGTCAACGGGGCAGAGACGAACGCATTCCCCTTCCCCGCACTACTGGAGGCGGCAAAGCCCGTGACGGAGTACCTGGACGGCTGGAAGTGTGATATTTCCGGCGTCCGCACATGGGACAAGCTTCCCCCGCAAGCACAGGCGTATGTTGCGTATGTTGAAAAGGCCATCGGCTGTCACATCGGCTACATATCTGTCGGGCCGGAGCGGGATGCCTATATCACGCGGTGAGCGGGAGGAATTTATGATATCGATAAACCCACGCGCAGCATGGTCGTCACTGCGGAATAAAGCAGAGAAAGGGCAGCACGATGTACGAAAAATATGAATCGCCCCTGTCATCCCGGTATGCGTCAGAGGAGATGCTGTATCTGTTCTCCCAGAAAAAGCGTATTCAGGTCTGGCGAAGGCTCTGGACCGCGCTGGCCCGGGCGGAGCATGATCTCGGCCTGCCCATTACGGCAGAGCAGGTCGCAGAGCTGGAAGCACACATAGATGACATTGATTTTGCGTGCGCCGCACAACGGGAGCGGGAGGTACGGCATGATGTGATGGCGCACGTCTATGCCTACGGAAAAGCGGCTCCCAGCGCCGCAGGCGTGATCCATTTGGGGGCCACAAGCTGTTATGTAACCGATAACGGGGATCTGATCCTTTATCGGGATGGTCTGCGCCATCTCCGCAAGGAACTGCTGGACGTGCTGAAAAATCTTGCGGACTTTGCGGAGAAATACAAGTCGCTGCCCACCCTCGGCTATACCCACTATCAGCCCGCGCAGCTTGTTACCGTGGGCAAACGGGCGACACTCTGGATGCAGGATTTTCTTTCCGATCTGGAGGAACTGGAGCAGGTACTGGCACACATGAAATTCCTCGGCTGCCGTGGGACCACCGGTACCGAGGCCAGTTTTCTGGAGCTATTCAATGGTGATACCGAAAAGATCGACCAGATGAACCGGCAGATCAGTGCGGAATTCGGATTTGCAGCGTGTTTTGACGTCTGCGGGCAGACATATCCCCGAAAGGTGGACAGCCGCATCCTGAATTGTCTGTCTTCTATTGCGCAGAGTGCCTATCGGATGGCAAACGATATTCGCCTGCTGCAGCACGACCGGCAGCTGGAGGAGCCCTTTGAAGAAAACCAGATCGGCTCCTCCGCCATGCCGTATAAGCGAAACCCCATGCGCAGTGAGCGAATCTGTTCCTTGTCCCGCTTTCTGATCTCGGACGCCGTAAACGCCTCCATGACGGCGTCCGTACAGTGGCTGGAGCGCACGCTGGACGACTCCGCCAACCGCCGCATCTCCATGCCGGAGGGATTCCTCTGCGCCGATGCGATCCTGCGTCTCTGCCAGAATGTGACCCACGGGCTTGTTGTAAATGAGGCGATCATTGGCAAGGCCGTTCGGGAATACCTCCCCTTCATCGCCACGGAAAATCTGCTGATGGAGGCCGTCAAACGCGGCGGGAACCGTCAGGAGCTGCACGAGGTGATCCGCCGCTGTTCCCACGCGGCCTCCGCAAGGATGAAGGAAGGCGAGCCCTGCGGCCTTCTGGAGCAACTGGCGGCAGAGCCGGCTTTTTCCATACATACAGAAGACCTCGCCGTTCTGCTGAGGCCAGAGGCCTATATCGGCCGCTGCCCGGAGCAGGTGGACACGTTCCTGCGCAAGGTACGCCCGCTGCTTGAAGGCACTTCCGGCGATACCCCTGACATTGATTTGTAGGGAGGATTCCCTGCGCTTTTGCACCTCTTTCTGTGGTCTGCGGAAGCAGGACAGAAAAGGCTGTCTGACGGCCCTCATCATATACCAAGAATCTACAGAGCCACCGGGCGGGAGCATTGCTCTCCGCCCGGTGGCTCTGACCCACACGGGGAAATGCGCGGAGAGGGCAAAAGAGGGGCGGAGAGGAGGTAAAACCTCCGCTTCGCTCCTCTTTTTTACGTCCGTTTTCTGCTTACATGGCCTGTGCCATGAAGCCGCCCGCAGAAGGTGAGGTGACGGCGGAATGACAGCTGTTCTCAGACATGAACCGCTGGACTTCCGCGCCCGTTTCTGTTATGATCGAATCCGGTGGGTCTTGCGCAGGCGGCGTCCGATTTATACAACATACGATACTGTGAAACGACGACGTTTCACCATAGGAGGCGAAAACGTGGTTTTTATTGTCATTTTATCCTCGATACTTTTGGCTGTCTGTACCTCGCTCAAGCCGATCTATCTCCAGAACGCCATCGATGCGGTGGAGGCGGGTACAGGCGACGCACGCACGATGTTCATCTGCTATCTCGTCAGCATTCTGGGCATCCTCCTGTTCGAGACGGCGCGGCAGCTCAGCACGGGCAAATACAGAAACGGCAAGCTGTTCGGCCTCAAGAAGCAGGTCATGGCGCATATCATCCATATGCCACCCCGGAAATTTCAGGAGGAGCAGGGGCAGAACTATGTCACCACGCTGAACAATGAGATCGAGATGCTGGTGGACAGCTTCTATGTCACGCGCCTGGAGCTGGCGTACAGCATTCTGGTCTTGGTCGCCTGCGTGGCCGCGCTGCTGTACATCAACGGCTATCTGGCCATGATCATCATCGTTTCCACCATATGTCCTATCGTCGCCTCGGCCGTGCAGGGGCAGGCACTGGAAAAGCGGACAAACCTCTATACGATGGCGCTGGAAAAGCTCAACGTCATGATCGGCAACCTGATCCACGGGTATCCGACCATCAAGGTCAACCACGTCGAGCGGGAATACCTGCAAACGCTGGAGCAGGATAACGAAAAGGCCGCCCACGCGGAATTTGCCAAATCCAAGACGAAGGTCCGGGTCAACATGATCATCGGCCTGCTGTCCTACGCCGGCGAGGCGGTGATGGTGGGCTTCAGCATCTACGAGATCGCCAAGGGCCGGTTGTCCGTGGGCGCGCTGGTGGGCGCGCTGCAATTATCCGAAATGCTCGTCATCCCCACCAACAGCATCTCCTACCAGCTGTCGGAGATGCGGAGCGTGGCCAGCATTCGCCAGAAGATCAGCCGCCTGCTGTCCGTCCCCGACAGTGAGACACCCCCGGCGGCCATCCCGTCTGTTGCACACATCGACCTCAACGACGTGTCCTTCCGGCACGAGGAAAAGGTCATCCTGTCCCACGCAAGTTATCGGTTTGAGGCGGGAAAGAAGTATCTGATCCTGGGCGAAAACGGCAGCGGCAAGAGCACTCTTTTCAAGCTGCTGACCGGCCTTGAAAGTGAGTACGAGGGGTGCATCTCCGTCAACGGAACGGACATCCGCCAGCTGTGGCCCGCTCTGTATGACCGGATCGGCGTCGTATTACAGGATGCGTTTCTGTTTGACGACACCCTCCTTCAGAACATCACGCTGTACCGCCCGGAATTGCGGGAACGCGTAGAGCCTGTACTGCGTTCTCTGGGCATGGACGCCTTCCTTGCGTCCCACGATCTGGAGCAGACCTTCCAGAACACCAAGGGCAACCTCTCCGGCGGCGAACGGCAAAAGCTGGCGCTGGCGCGGGTGCTGATCGAGAACAAGTCCGTCATTTTCCTGGACGAGGCCACCGCCAACATGGATAAGGACAGCAGCCAGAAAATTCTGTCGCAGCTGCTCCGAACCGCCGGTCTGACCGTGATCAGCATTGAGCATAAGGTGAGCCCGGAGCTGCTTCCGCTGTACGATCAGATCCTGGAGCTGAAGGACGCACATCTGGTGGAGAGCGTATAATACTGCCTGTCAGGAAAACCGGCGGGATCCCGATTTTGGATCCCGCCGGTTTTTTGCGAAGTCTCCTCCGGTGCCTTTTCAACCGGGAATGGTGCGATGAGGGTTTCCTCTCTCTTCGGAACAACATATGAAGAAGGACACGCTTCGACGGGGATCGGTCGATGCGTGTTTTCAAAAAAGTATAAAGCCTATTGACAAAGTATGTTTTATGCGCTACACTACAACATACAAAACAGGTGGGTATATGGCAGCCGTCCGATACCGGCAAGCGGCATCTGCCCACACCGCTTTTGCAGAGCAAAATACCGCCTCCGTTGTCCGCTTTTGCGGATGCCGGAGCTTCAGGAGGTTATGTATGAGGATCTATCTGGATAATGGCGCCACAACAAAAATGAGTCAAGCGGCTATCCATGCCATGCTGCCGTACATGGATACCATTTATGGAAACCCCTCCAGCCTGCATTCGGCCGGTCAGGCCGCTGCGGAGGCGTTGGCGGACGCACGGCAGCGCATTGCAAACCGTCTCGGCTGCTCGGCAGCGGAGATCACCTTCACCTCCGGCGGCAGCGAGGCCGACAATCAGGCCATCCTCTCCGCCGCACGGCTGGGCGCACGAAAAGGGAAACGGCATATCATCTCCACGGCCTTCGAGCATCATGCCGTCCTGCACACCCTGAACAAGCTGGAGAAGGAGGGCTTTACCATCACCCTTCTGGACGTTCACGAAAACGGGATCGTTCTTCCCGAGCAGGTGCGTGACGCAATTCGGGAGGATACCTGCCTTGTCACCGTGATGTATGCCAATAATGAGATCGGAAGCATCCAGCCCATCCGTGAGATCGGTGCGGTCTGCCGCGAGAAGGGCGTGCTCTTCCACACGGACGCGGTACAGGCGGCAGGCCATCTGCCCATCCATGTGCAGGAGCAGAACATCGATATGCTCTCCCTGTCAGCCCACAAGTTTCACGGTCCGAAGGGGATCGGCGTGCTGTATGCGCGAAAGGGGATCTTGCTGACACCGCTGATCGAGGGCGGCGCACAGGAGCGCGGCAAACGCGCAGGTACGGAGAATGTGCCGGCCATTATGGGAATGGCGGCGGCGCTGGATGAGGCGTGCGAGCATCTTGACGAAAACGCCGCCAAGCTGACTGCGCTGCGGGACAAGCTGATCGCCGGCTTGTCCGAGATCCCCCACTCCATCCTCAACGGAGATGCCGTGCATCGGCTCCCCGGCAATGTGAACTTCTGCTTTGAGGGTATCGAAGGGGAGTCCCTTCTGCTGCTTCTGGACGATAAAGGTATCTGTGCCTCCTCCGGCTCCGCCTGCACCTCCGGCTCTCTGGATCCCAGCCATGTGCTGCTGGCCATCGGCCGGGTACACGATATTGCCCACGGCTCCCTTCGCCTGACGCTTTCAGAGGAAATCACCGCCGAGGATGTCGCATATACCATTCAAGCAGTAAAAGAAGTCGTTGCCTACCTGCGCGGGATGTCTCCCATCTGGCGCGAGCTGGTCAGCGGTCAAAGAGAATTTATCATTCAGTGAGGTGTTCTTATGGCTTTGTATAGTGAAAAAGTAATGGATCATTTCCGCAATCCAAGAAATGTCGGCGTTATCGAAGATGCCGACGGGGTCGGCGAGGTCGGAAACGCCAAGTGCGGCGATATTATGAAGATCTACCTGAAGATCAAGGACGATGTTATCGAGGACGCGAAGTTCGAGACCTTCGGCTGCGGCTCTGCCATCGCCTCCAGCTCCATGGCGACGGAGATGATCAAGGGCAAGCCGGTTTCTCAGGCGATGGCGCTGACAAACAAGGCGGTGGTGGAGGCGCTGGACGGGCTGCCCGCCCACAAGGTACACTGCTCCGTTCTGGCGGAGGAGGCCATCAAAAAGGCTTTGCAGGACTATTACGAGCGTAACGGGATCGCATATGACCCGCAGCAGTTTCCGGATTGCGAAAGCTGTACCCATTGCACCGCCGAAAAATGACCCACACCCGCACCGCCAGCGGCGGACTCAAACGGTTTTTCCCCCACCGGCTCTGTCCCCTGCCGGGTCACGCGATATAGTTTGCAGGATTATACATCCCCCCTATCCGGCATAAGCGGCGTAAAAGCGGCCATCCGGCGGGAGCGTACAGGCTCCCGCCGGATGGCCGTTTTGGATGATTTTACTTATTGTGCCGGCTCGGGCTGCCGCAAAAACAGCACGCCCAGCGTCCCGGGGCCGCAGTGGGAGGACACGGTGCAGCCCGCCTGGGTGATAAAGACCTCCTTGAAGGGTGCCAGCTCCCGCACCAGCGCCGTCAGCTCCTGCAAGGTCTCCTCCGACACCTCGCCGGAGTGGGTGATGAACGCCCAGTCCTCCACCACCGCCTTGCCCGCCAGCCGCTCGGTGACATACTGGCGGTACACCTTCTCCATGGCGCCCCGGTACTTCTTGCAGACCACCAGCTTTCCGTCCCGTATCTCAAGGCTGGGCTTCAGCTTCAGCATATTGGCGCCCAGCGCCGTCACGCCGCTGCATCGGCCGCCCTTCCACATATACTCCAGCGTGTCCAGCACAAAGCTGGTGTCGCTGAGGGGCGCCAGACGGCGCAGCTCCCCGGCGATATCCGCCGCCGCCATACCCTGATCCCGGAGCTTGGCGCCCTGCAGTGCCAGCAGGCCGCCGCCGGTGGAGAGCTGGCGGCTGTCCACCACATGGATCTCGCCCAGCTCCGCCAGCTCCTGCGCCGCCAGCAGGGCGTTCTGGCAGGTGCAGGACAGCTCCGAGCTGATGTCGATGTGGACGATGTCGTATCCCTCCTCCAGAATGAGGGCAAAGAACCGCCGGAAATCCTCCGGGCTTACCGCCGTGGTCTTGGGCAGGGTGCCGTCCTTGCGGTAGCCGGCATAGAGATCCGCCGCGGTATAGCTCCCGTCGTCAGGAAAGGTCTTCTCTCCGCTGTGGATGGTCAGCGGCACGGTGCGGATCCGAAACCGCTCCAGAAGCTGGGGCGTCAGGTCGCAGGTGCTGTCATATGTGATGCAAACAGGTCTGTGCATATGTCTACCCTCCTATGATTTTCCGATCATAGCCGCAGTATACCGGAGAAACCTCAAGCCAACCTCTAAAAAGTCTCGATTTTTGCGGCTATCTGTGATAAAATCATCAAAAACGCAAAGGAGGAGCGGTATGTTTCGGATCTTAGTGGCCGAGGATGACGCGAGCGCCCGGCTTTTGATGTGCGAGGTACTGCGCCGCGCCGGATATGAGCCGTGTCCCGCACGGGACGGCGTGGAGGCGCTGGAGGTAATGGAGCACTACCAGTGCGATCTGGCGGTGGTGGATATCACCATGCCCCGGATGGACGGCATCACCTTCACCCAGACGCTGCGGGAGGGAAACTGCGACCTGCCGGTGCTGATGGTGACGGCGCGGGTGACCCAGGAGGACAAGCGCCGGGGCTTCCGGGCGGGGACAGACGACTACATGGTCAAGCCTGTGGACGAGGAGGAGATGCTCTGGCGCATCGAGGCACTGCTGCGGCGGTATTGCAGCCGGGCGGAGCGGCGGCTGACGGTGGGTGCCACGGTGCTGGACCGCAGCGCCTTGCAGGTCATCACCCCGCAGAGTACATGGCAGCTCACCGCCAAGGAATTTCTGCTGCTGTACAAGCTGCTGTCCTACCCCCGGACGCTTTTCACTAAGCGCCAGCTGATCGACGACATCTGGGATCTGGACAGCGATGTGGACGAGCATACCGTGGAGGTCTACATCTCCCGGCTGCGGGACAAGTTCCGGGATAACCCGGACTTCGAGCTGCGGACCATCCGGGGCTTTGGCTACATGGGGATGCCCCGGGAGGATGAGAATGCGCAGAAATAAGGTGAAAAAGGAAAATCCCCCCGCCCGGCTGCTGGGTACGATGATCCTGCTGGTGCTGGGGCTGGTGGTGGCGTACGCCACGCTGGCGCTGGGCATCCTCTTTCTGGTGCGGCGGCTGGTGCATCTGGAGGACAAGAGCTATACGCTGCTGTGGCCCATCCTCATCCTGTCGGTAAGCGCCATTCTGGGCGTTCTGCTGGCCATCTTCATTTTCCGTGGGTATCTGGCGCCCCTGTCCCGGCTGATGAAGGCCACAAAGGCGGTGGCGGCGGGGGATTACTCCGTGCGTGTGGAGCTGCGGGGCGCCCGGGGCGAGGTGGCGGCGTACATCCACAGCTTCAACAAAATGGCGGAGGAGTTGGCCAGCGTGGAGCTGCTGCGATCGGACTTCGTGAACACCTTTTCCCATGAGTTCAAAACACCCCTCATCTCCATCCGGGGCTTTGCCAAGCTGCTGCAAAGCCCTGACCTGACGCCGGAGCAGCGGCAGACCTATACGGACACCATCGTGCAGCAGTCCGAGCGGCTGGCCGCCATGAGCACCAACATTCTGGAGCTGACCCAGTATGAAAACACGGAGATCGTATCCGGCAAGACCCTGTACAGTCTGGACGAGCAGCTTCGCCGGTGCGTCCGGCAGCAGGAGCGGGACTGGCTGAAAAAGGGTCTGACGGTGGAGGGCGATCTCGACCGGGTGGACTACTACGGCAACGAGGAGCTGCTGGAGCACATCTGGTCTAACCTGCTCTCCAACGCCATCCGCTTTACCCCCTCCGGCGGACAGATCACCGTGGTGCTGCGGCAGGGCGAGGGTGAGGTCGCCGTGTCCGTGTCCGATACCGGCGTGGGCATGGATGAGGAGACCCAGCGGCATATTTTCGATAAGTTCTATCGGGCCGAAACCTGTCCCGACAGCCGCGGCAACGGTCTGGGTCTGTCCATCGTACACCGGGTGGTAAAGCTGTGCGGCGGACAGGTGGCGGTGTTCTCCCAGCCGGGAAAAGGCTCCACCTTTACGGTGACGCTGCCGGCGGCGCAATGAATTCCCGTCCCTCCCTCTTGCATAAATCCCGCGGAGGGTTTACAATGTACCCACCGTTATTCTCAAGAAAGAGCCACAAGGAGGAAGCTATCATGATACAGGTCAATGCCATGGGAGATGCCTGCCCGATCCCTGTTGTGAAAACACTGCAAGCCTTGAAGGAGCTGCACGGCGCCGGCACGGTGCAGACGCTGGTGGACAACAAGGTGGCCGTGGAGAATCTGACCCGGCTGGCAGAGAGCAAGGGCTGCACCATCGAGACGGCGCAGCTGGGCGAAAAGGAGTACCGCGTGACCATCACCGTGGGCGAGGGCGCGGAGCTTCCGGAGACGGTGGATACCACCTGCGCCGTCCCCGCCGCCGACAACACGGTGGTGGCGGTGTCCGCCGACCACATGGGCGAGGGTGACGAGGTGCTGGGCAAGATTTTGCTGAAGGGCTTTCTGTTCGCCCTGACCCAGCAGGAGACGCTGCCCAAGACCGTGCTGTTCTACAACGGCGGCGCCGCCGTGACCTGCGAGGGCTCCGCCTCGCTGGAGGATCTGCAAAAGCTGGAATCGCTGGGCGTGGAGATCCTCACCTGCGGCACCTGCCTGAACCACTACGGCCTCACTGAGCAGCTGCGGGTAGGCGGCGTGACCAATATGTACGTCATCGTGGAAAAGCAGATGCAGGCCACGAAGGTCATCCGGCCTTGACGCGGCAGAAAAAGCCCGCGCTTGTCGTCACCTTTGACACCACCTCTCAGGCCATGGCAGCGGAGGCACTGTTCCAAGATGCCGGGCTGCCGGGACGGATGATCCCCATCCCCTCCCAGATCACGGCGGGGTGCGGTCTTGCGTGGAAGGCACTGCCGGAGGAGCGGGACGCCCTCTGCGCCGCGCTGGACGAGGCAGGTATCGCCCACAGCGGCTGTTTTGTATTGGAGATGTACTGATGGAAAAGCTCATCTATCTGGATAACGCCGCCACCACGCTGCACAAGCCGCCGCAGGTGGCGCAGGCGGTGGCGCAGGCCATCCTGACGGCGGGCAACGCCGCACGGGGCGCCCACGGTGCGTCCATGCAGGCGTCCCGCACGGTGTTTGAGACACGGCAGAAGCTGGCGCAGCTGCTGGGCTGTCCCCGCCCGGAGCAGGTGGTGTTTACCGCCAACTCCACCATGGCGCTGAATATCGCCATTCAGGGGCTTCTCTCCCCGGCGGATCACGCCATCTCCACCGATCTGGAGCACAACTCTGTCCTCCGCCCCCTGTACGCGCTGGAGGCGCAGGGCATGGGACTGTCCTTCGTCCGGGCCGACCGGCAAGGGCGCATCCGCTGCGAGGACTTTGCGCCGCTGTTCCGCCCCAACACCAGAGCCGTGGTCTGCACCCACGCCTCCAACCTGACCGGGGATCTGCTGGACGTAGCGCGCATCGCAGGGATCGCCCATGCCCACGGCGCACTGCTGATTCTGGACGCCTCCCAGACGGCGGGCGCGATCCCTATCGACATGACCGCGCTGGGGGTGGACGTATTGTGCTTCACCGGCCACAAGGGACTCATGGGGCCGCAGGGTACCGGCGGGCTGTGCATCCGTCCCGGCGTGGACATCCGCCCCCTGCTGCGGGGCGGCAGCGGCGTCCACTCCTTCGACCGGGAGCAGCCGCAGGACTACCCCACTCGTCTGGAGGCCGGCACGCTGAACAGCCACGGTATCGCCGGGCTGGACGCGGCGGCGGACTACCTGCTGACGCAGGGCGTGGAGACGGTGGAGCAGACGGAGCGTGCCCTGATGCAGCGGTTCTACGAGGGGGTGCGGCGCATCAACGGCATCACGGTCTATGGTGACTTTTCCCGGCCCCGCCGGGCTGCTATCGTGGCGCTGAACCTTCGGGACTGGGACTCCGCCGAGGTGTCGGACGCGCTGTATACCGGCTACGGCATCGCCACCCGCCCCGGCGCACACTGCGCGCCCCGGCTCCATCAGGCGCTGGGTACGGCGGCGCAGGGCGCGGTGCGCTTCAGCTTCTCCGCCTTTAACACAGAGGCGGAGGTGGACGCCGCCATCCGCGCCGTCCGGGAGCTGGCAGGCGCGGTCTGAATCCACGCAAATAAACGCATCCCCCGGCGCAGCCGGGGGATGCGTTTATTATGTCGGAGTTCCCTGTTCCGTTATCACGGCGGGGGTAAGAACGTCGTGCGCCTCCCACGGGATGTCCGGCCGCAAAAGGGCCTGACGGCACAGCAGCAGCGTTTCGCCTGCGTACCTCACCAGAAATCGGTCGTAGTACCCGCCGCCCCGGCCCAGCCGCCGTCCATCGGGAGATGCGCCGGCGCAGGGCACGACAGCGAGGTCGATATCCGCCGGTGCAACGAGGGGCGCTTCCGCTGGCGGCTCCAAAATGCGGTACGCACCGGGGCGCAGAACGGACAGGTCCGTTATCTCCCGGCACTCCATGATACCGGGGGCAGTACACAGCGGCACGCACAGGCGCTTGCCGTCCGCCAACACCCGCCTGAGCAGCGGCAGCGTGTCGATCTCATCACCGCGCCCCACAAAGGCGAACACCGTCCGGGCGCGGTGATACACTGTCGTGTTCACCACATGATGCAGGATGGCCGCATCGGAGGCGCTTTTTTCCGCCGGAGTCAGCGCCCGCTCCGCCTTCGCCAGTTCCCGGCGCAGTATGCCCTTTTGCCGCTGTATCGTATCCAAGCTGCTCCCTCCCGGCGTTTTTTACAGGGCGTAAAACAGCTCCGCCATCTGGGCGGTCACGTCCTCCGTATAGCTGCACAGCGTCACGCAGTAAATGTAGTTCCCCTGCCGAAGGCAGACGATCAACTCGTACACGGGGATATCCTGTATCGTGGCGGTCAGTGCGATGGCGGGGCGCTCCTCACCGGCCAGCTCCGCCGTGGTCACGGACGCCGTGACGTCTTCAAAGCCATAGGCCTCCATGGCGTCCGGGATCTGCGTAACGTGCAGCTCCGCGTACTCCTGGGCGCTCATGGTGGTACCCAGCAGCAAGCCCATGTTCTGGAACACCACGTTGATGGTCATCAGCCCGTCCGTAGAGGAGGCGTACATATCCTGCACGCTCTGGCTGTTCTCCATCAGCTTTTTCATGTCCTCATCGCTGGTACCGTCGGTCAGGAAGCCGTTGAGCTCCGCGATCTGCTCCTTCGTATAGAATACCCACGTCTCATCCAGTGCGCAGCCGATCCCGGCAAAGTTGTTGGTATAGGTACCGCCGTTGACGCTGCCCATCTCCAGCTCCTCTTCATCCGGCTGGGGGGCGTCCACCTGTCCCGTTACGGACTGATCCTGCACCGTACCGGGCTCCACCGAGCCGCCGGTCTGCTCCGGCGCCTGCTGGCCGCAGGCCGTGAGCATCAGCGCCAACATCCATATTGCCATCAGCATAGCTGCTGTCTTCTTCATAGCGTTCCTCCTTCTGTCAAACGATTGTCTTCACTGCGGTCATTGTATCAAATCGACCGGGGAAATACAACAGAAAAATTTCCCGACAGGATGCGCCCCGCCCTTTCGCTACAATAGGGGGCGAAAGGAGGGACAAGCCTTGAGATCTGTCACTGAGGTCAGCCGCGCCGTCCCGCTGCGCCCGCTGCTGACAATGTTTTTACCGGCTGCCGCCGCTTTTCTCCTTACCGGCGGTACGTTGGACGGTCTGTACAGCCCATGGGCGCTGGCTGTCGTTTCCGCCGCCGGCGTGGGTTGGCCCGGACTGTGTGCGCTGCTGGGCGCCGGACTGGGCGCTTTTCTTTTTCTGGACTTTCAGGCGGGTCTGCGCCATACCGCCGCCGCCATTCTCATCTTCTGCGCCAACACCGCGTTCTGTACCACCCGCCTGTATAAAAAGCCACGCTTCCGGCCTGCTGCCGCCGCTGCCATGACGCTGCTGGTGCAGTCGGCGTATCTGCTCCAGCGTCAGCCCCGCCACTGGGCGCTGTGCGCCGCCGCGCTGGTCATCCTCTATGCCGCCGCGTATCTCCTGCCCGCGTTGGGCGATCCCAGTGCGCCGCCGGAGATGCGGCAGCAGGCGGCGCTGGCGGCAACCATAGGCGTGTGTCTGACTGCCTACGGATGGGAGCTGTCGGGCTTTCGCATCGGCGGCCTGCTGGCAGCTGCTCTGCTGCTGGTTGCCGCCCGGCACCTGTCTCCCGCCTCCGCAGCGGCCATAGGCGCTGTCACCGGGCTGGTGCTGGATCTGTACACCGGAAGACAGGTCCTGCTGACGGTGGTGTTCTGCGGAGCCACGGCTGCCGCCGCTCTACGGCGGCGCACCCGCTTTTTGCCGCCGCTGCTGTTCTGCGCGGCAGCCTCCACCGCATACCTGCTGTTGGACGGGCCTGACCCCCTGCCGCTGCTGTGTCAGAACTTGGCGGGCACCGGTCTGTACCTTCTTCTGCCGGAGAAGCTGCTGCCCCGGTTAACGGCGCAGGTCGCTGCCTCCGTCCGGACGCCCGTCTCGCCGAACACCGCCACACCTGCTGCCGCCCTCCGCGCCGTGTACGACAGCTTTTTCGCCGGCACGACACCGCCTCGCCCGGAAAACCCCGCCGTGCTGTTCGACCGCGCCGCCGAGCAGGTATGCGCCGGCTGCCTGCTCCGTCACGACTGCTGGCAGGCCCACTACAATGATACCTACAACGCCTTCAATGACGCCTGTCCCAAGCTGCTCCGCCGCGGCACCGCCTGTGCGGAGGATTTTCCGTCCTACTTTTCCAGCCGTTGCCTGCACTTTCCCCGGCTGCTGGAGGCGGTAAATGACCAGCTCCGTCAATTTCTGCTGCGCCATGTCCACCAGCTCCAGCTGCACCAGGCCTATCAGGTGGCGCGGGAGCAGTACGCCCAGCTGTCGGAGGCGCTGTCCGCCGATGTACCGGCCTCCGCCGCCCCGCGCTTTCGCTATGTTACAGGAATAGCGCTGCGCCCCCGGGACGGGGAATCGTTGTGCGGCGATCAGGCCGCCGTTTTTGAGGCGGGCAATACCGCCTGCCTGCTGCTGTCCGACGGCATGGGCAGCGGTGAGTCCGCCCACCGGGAGGCCGCCATGACCGTCCGGCTGCTCAGGCAGTTCCTGCAGGCCGGTGTGGAGCCGTCTCCCGCGCTGAAAACCCTGAACACGGCGCTGCTGCTGCGCTGTCAGGAGGGCGCGGGCTTTACCACCATTGATCTGGCGTGTCTGGATCGCGCCACCGGCGCCGTCACCCTGTACAAATACGGTGCCGCGCCGTCCTACTATAAAAAACACGGGCGGGTCACCCGCTACGAGGGCAGCGCACTGCCCGCCGGCTTAGAGAAGGTGTCCCAGCAGCCGGAGGCTATCCGCTTTACGCTGCCGCCCGACGGCTGGCTGGTGCTGCTGTCCGACGGCGTCACTGCCGGGGATGGCGACGAGTGGCTGCTGGATCTGCTGGCCGGTTGGGACACCGGCACGCCGGAGGAGCTGGCGCGCCGCATCCTCACCCTGTCCGCCGATCACGGCGGCCTGTCGGACGACTGTGCTGCGCTGGTATTGTACCGTCCCCGCAATACAGAAAACGGTAAAACGCAGGTATAAGCGGCGGCGGCGCTGTCCATACTGTGGGTATGACGATCAGACAGCAAGGAGGGCATACATTTGGTTAAAGGCATTTCCCGCCGGGTCATCGTGGTGGACTCCCCGGACCCGCAGATCTTTGAACAGGCAATTTTCATTCTCCGCACCGACGGCGGCGGCATCAGTTCCCAACAGCTGGTGGATCAGGCCGTCCGCATCGCCAAAAACTATGCCCGCTGTCAGGGGATGCCCCGCAGACGCCGCCGCATTCCGGCGTGGCTCTGGGCCTCCATCGGCGCTGCAGCCATCGGTCTGACGTGGCTGCTGTGCGCCATTCTCTGACCACTATTCCCGGTTTCGGCGGGGCTTACCCGTTTGAAATACTTTTCCATCATTTTTCTCCTCACTTGAAGCGAACGCACCGCGTTCGCTTCCTTTTTGCGTATTGGAGAAAATGTGCCTTGCACGGCAATGCTTTTCCTGTATAATAGAAGTGAGAACCAACTGCCGTACCAACTTTCTATTTCGATTGGAGGTGTTCCCATGCTCCTTGCCGCCCATCTGTTGGTGACCGCCTTGTTTCTGGTGCTGGGCGTTGTCTTTTCCCGCGGAAAGGGCACATCCCTCATCGCAGGCTACAACACCGCCTCGCCGGAGGAAAAGGCAAAATATGATGAAAAGAAGCTCTGCAAGGCTATGTCGCGGCTGATGTTCGTGCTGGCCCTGTGCTGGCTGGTCATTGCCCTCAGCGATTTGTGCCGGACAATGTGGCTGCTGTGGCTTGGTCTTGGTCTTTTCGTGGCCGCATCCATCGGCGGCTGTATGTACGTTGACCGCAAATGCCGGCGATGAGCGGCATTTTGTCCCGTCCATCCAAAACGCCCTTTCTGCGCCGCACGGCGCAGGAGGGGCGTTTGTCATCTGAACAACAAAAAAAGAAGCCACGACCATCGTCATGACTTCTTTTGGCAGGGGCAGAAAGGCTCGAACTCTCGACACGCGGTTTTGGAGACCGCTGC
>ERZ827150.2097-NODE-2097-length-22560-cov-8.754854_pt1 | contig 22560 bp, 15 predicted proteins | sample MGYA00519779_ERZ827150 | MGnify/ENA primary metagenome ERZ827150 (study PRJEB31778, sample SAMEA3449267) | human gut metagenome | biome: human gut; feature: human-associated habitat; material: faeces | place: United Kingdom | collected 2010/2012 ...
TCAGAACGTCGTGAGACAGTTCGGTCCCTATCTGTCGTGGGCGCAGGATATTTGATGGGAGCTGTCCCTAGTACGAGAGGACCGGGACGGACGTACCTCTGGCGCACCAGTTGTTCCGCCAGGAGCATAGCTGGGCAACTACGTACGGATCGGATAAACGCTGAAAGCATCTAAGCGTGAAGCCGACCCAAAGATAAGATATCCCACTGATTTGATCAGGTAAGATCCCTTGAAGACTACAAGGTTGATAGGCACAATGTGTAAGTGGAGTGATCCATTCAGCAAGCGTGTACTAATAGATCGAGGGCTTGACCACAATTCGCTTGAGACTTTTTAAGTCAACGAAAAAATGTTAGCAGTGATTATTCAGTTTTGAAGGCACGTCCTTCTAAGAAACACTGGACAGGAACACAGAAATGTGTTATACTGATTCAGTCAGATCGGTCGGTGTCGATGACGGTGAGGTTCCACCTGTTCCCATTCCGAACACAGAAGTTAAGCTCACTTGTGCCGAAGATAGTTAGCTGGAAACGGCTTGTGAAAATAGGTAGTCGCCGACTTGAACGGAAAGCTCTGAGAGAAATCTCAGGGCTTTTTTTGTTGCGTCTGTAGAATAACGGAGAAATTCTTTGTGGAAAGTGCTGCGGGCGGGATGCTTGACAGAACGATCGCATCGGCATACATTGAGAGTGTGATAGACGGGAAAGGCAGGATGGGTGGCGGGCGTATGAATAAATCGGAAAGGAAACGGATGCTTTGTGTCTCGCTTGCGGCGGGCGCGAGACTTCTGTGTGGCGTGCTGCTCGTTCTGCTGATGCGTTATCAGCACACTTCTACAGTCCGCCCACAAGACCAATATCTGGGGCAGATCCCGGCTTTTTACAGCGCGGTGGATGCAGACGGCGATGGTGTGGATGACCAGACAGATGTGCTCGACAATGCGCTGGCCTATGTGGAAACCCGCCCAAAATACAAGAGCCGTTATTATCAGACCGGATATCCGGACGATGGCTATGGCGTGTGTACCGATGTGGTGGCTTTTGCGCTGAAAAATGCCGGATATGATCTGCAGGCGCTGGTGGACGCCGATATCCGGGAGCATCCGCAGTGGTACGATATCCGGCAGCCGGATGCCAACATTGATTTTCGCCGGGTGAGAAATCTGAAGGTGTTCTTTTCACACACAGCGGTTGCCCTGACCACAGAGGTCTCGGAAACAGAAGAATGGCAGGGCGGCGATCTGGTGATCTTTGAAAACCATATCGGCATCGTGTCCGACCGGAGAAATAAAAACGGAGTGCCCTACATCATTCACCACAATGACCCCTGGCAGGCGGCTTACGAACAGGACATTCTGGAGAAACGCACCGACATCGTGGGCCATTACCGGATCTCGGAATAATACGCCAAAAGCGGCCCCGCCGCGTTGTGGATGCAACGTGACGGGGCCGCTTTGCGATATAAGAATGGAGAAGAAACCGAAGAAAATTCCGATTATTCCAGACCGGCCATCTGCTTGATGGCCTTCATGGCGAAGGTCAGGGTGCGGCCCATGGCAACACCGGCCATCAGGCAGGGATAGTTGTTGGCGAAGAAGCTGCCGGACATATCACCAGTGATGTAGAGGCCTGCCATGGGCTGGTTGTTGGTGTCCAGGGCCTGGCCCTTTTCGTTGATGGCAATGCCCTGCTCGGTGGTCAGCAGCGAGGCGCCCAGCCAGCAGCCATAGAAGGGAGCGGTGCGGATGGCGCTCAGACGGTAAGCAGGCTTGCCGAAGTCCTCGTCGTTCTGCTTGTCGTACAGCTCGTTATAGCGCTCCACGGTAGCCAGGAAGGTGTCCTTGGCAGCACCGGTAAAGCCCATCTTGTCGGCCAGCTCGTCCAGCGTATCGCACTTGAACATCAGACCTGCTTCGATGTGCTTCTCCATGGTAGAAGTGACCATCTGAGGCATATTACGAGACATGGCAGAGCAGCCGATGGTGTGGAAGCGCTCAATGTCCTCGGCAAAGTTTGCGTCGTGGATCTGCGCATAGACGCGGCCCGGCTGGTGAGAAGCGGCATAGACGATGTCGTTGTAGGGGCAGCTCTCGTTGGCGAAGCGCTCACCGTTGCGGTTGACCTTCAGGAACGGCTGGGTGCCGGTGTTGTACTGGCTGACGGTGCCGGGAAAAGCCTTGCCGCCAAAGGCACTCTCGCTGTCCACATAACCGGCATCCACGCCGGGAGCCACGATGCCGCGGTCAAACAGCATGGGAGCGGATTCCTTGTCCAGGTTGGCACCGGCCCACACAGCAGCGCGGATGCCGTAGCCCTTGGTGGCGGGGGAGTAGGAGCAGGCGGTGGTCACGCTGGTGCCCAGCGGATCCAGCTGCTGCATCATGTACGGGTTGCCGGCGTAGCCGCCGCAGGCCAGCAGAACGCCCTTGGCTGCGTTGTAGCGGATGAAGTGGTCGTCGTCCATGTTCTGAGCGATGACGCCGGTGATGCGGCCGGAGTCGTCTTTCTCCAGCTTGGCCAGGCTGACCTTGAAGTCCACATCGTAGCCCAGCTCGCGGATGTAGTCCAGCAGCAGCTCGTTGCGGGGCTTGCCGGACTGGTTCTCGCTGGCCATGTAGTTGTGCTCTTCCACGGGGAACAGGTAGTCGGTGTTGTGCTCTGCATTCTCAGCAGGCCATGCAGCCTCGGAACCGGAAGTGAAGTCGCACTCCCAGCCGTACTTGTCCTCCAGGATGCTGCGCATGAAGTCGTGCATGGCGGCGGACTCATTGATCCAGGTGCGGACAACGCGCTGGTCGCACTTGCCGGAAGCGTAGCGGGAGATCTCGCTCAGCAGCTTGGCGCGGTCAAAGGGCTCCTCACCGGCAGCCTTGGCTGCGGCGGAGTCGATGGCACCGTACCAGTGGCGGGTGTCCTGCACGTTGCCGTTCTGCTCGATGACGCGGAAGTTCAGGCCGTTGGCGGCTGCGTAGGCAGCGGCAAACATGCCGCCGTTGCCGGCGCCCACGATGAGGATGTCGGTGTCCACCGTCTCAGTGATGGCAGCCTCGTCGATGTCGGGCTCGGTGCCCAGCCAGTCGTTCTCATCGCCGGTGGGCAGCTGAACGGAGGACACAACGGCCTCGCCCTTGGCCTGTGCATAGCAGCTCTTGGCAGCCTTCATGACGGCCTCGGAGGTGATGGTGGAGCCGGACACGCCGTCGATCTCGGCAGAACCGGCAGCCAGCAGCTGATCGCGCAGCTCGTCGGCAGCAGCAGCACCGATGGAAGCGGTCTCGCCGGAGGTGTCCACGACCACGTCGGTCACGGCGCTGTCGGAGAAGGTCATGGTGACCTTGACGGTGGAGGAAATGCCCTCGGCAGTGCCCTCATAGGTGCCGGGGATGTAGGTGCCGGTTGCACCGGAAGCGGCAGCGCTGCCGGAAGCAGCGGTGGAGGTGGAGCCGGAGGCTGCATTGCAGGCAGCCAGAGCACCGGCGGTGACACCGCTCATGGCGGCGGCAGCGGCGATCTTCAGAAAGCCTTTGCGGGAGATCTTGTTCATAGGTATGCTCTCTTTCTCTTTCTCTTCATTGTTTGAATTCTTCTTTGTCCTTCCGCAATGCACAAGGATTGCGGAATCTTTAACAATTATAGCGATGACGGAGGGATTTTACAATTCAAATAAATTATATTATAATGAAGTAAAACTTATTTATTGCAAAAGGAGCAACACCATGAGCTTGAAGGCATTGCAGGGATTTGTGAGAATCGTGGAACTGGATAGTTTTTCGGAGGCGGCAGATGCGCTGTTTTTGTCACAATCTGCGCTGTCTCAGCAGATCCGCGTGTTGGAGGCACAGCTGAAAGTCCAGCTGTTTCAGCACGCGCAGCGCCGGGTGGTGCTGACTCCGGCAGGATGGGAATTTTATCCAAAGGCAAAGCAACTGCTGGAATTATACGATGATGCAGTAAACTGTGCGCAGGCAGCGGAACGGAATGCAAACCCGCCCAAACGGCATCTGCTGATCGGGCATCAGAATATGCCGCTGCAGATGCTGGGATTTGACCTGTTTGCCGTCACAGAAGAGCTGAGCACCCGCTTTTCCCCCTTGATGTACAGCTGTGCCAACCGAAAGGATATCGGGCGTGCACTGCTAAACGGTGAGATCGATCTTTCGCTGCAGATCGAGTGTGCGGAGATCGCAGCAGGAGGTCTGCATTTTTACCCGGCAGTTTATATGCCGGAGATCGGCATCCCGTTCCATACGCCGCCAGAGGTGCCCCGCGGACACATTCCATTGGAGCAGGCGGTAAAATATCGGTGGATGTTTGCTGGAACACCGGAGCAATCCCTGTACGAGACGGCATTGCTGCACGAGGCTTCGAGGCGGCGGGCAGAGATCATCCGCGGCGTAAAAAGTGTGCAGTATAAGCTGCCAAGCCTGATGCTGACCCCGGCGGTGTACTACCGCAGACCGAATCTTGAGCAGGTGTTTGTTCTGGATTGGAACAAGGGAATGCGGTTTGGTATCGTTACAAAAGCGGAGCCTGATCCGGTGGTGGAAGAATATGTGCGTCAGTTACAGCACCTGCTGCCCCTGCTCTCTGAAAAATTGTTCGGCATGAAGCTGGAACCGGTGGGGAATAAAAACAGAGCACCTATTGCCCTGAAAAGGCAGCAGGTGCTCTGTTTGCAGTTATAACGCGATGACAGGTGCTTTACTCCACCACATCCTCGAACTGGCTGTTGTACAGGTCGGCATAGAAGCCGCCGGCGTCCAGCAGCTGGTCGTGGGTGCCCTGCTCCACGATGTCGCCGTCCCGCATCACCAGGATGAGGTCGGCGTCCTTGATGGTGGACAGGCGGTGGGCGATGACAAAGCTGGTGCGGCCCTCCATCAGGCGGTCCATGGCGGTCTGGATGCGCTGCTCGGTGCGGGTGTCCACACTGCTGGTGGCCTCATCCAGAATCAGGATGCGGTTGTCGGCCAGGATGGTGCGGGCGATGGTGAGCAGCTGCTTCTGGCCCTGGCTCACGTTGGAGGCGTCCTCGTTCAGCTCCATCTGGTAGCCGCCGGGCAGGGTGCGGATGAAGTGGTCGGCATTGGCGGCCTTGGCGGCGGCAATGACCTCTTCGTCGGTGGCATCCAGACGGCCATAGCGGATATTCTCCATGATGGTGCCCTTGAACAGCCAGGTGTCCTGCAGCACCATGCCGAAGCCCTCGCGCAGAGCGCTGCGGTCAAAGTCGCGCACGTCGTGGCCGTTCAGGGTGATGGAACCGGCGTCCACATCGTAGAAGCGCATGAGCAGCTTGACCATGGTGGTCTTGCCCGCGCCGGTGGGGCCGACGATGGCCACCTTCTGGCCGGGCTTCACCGTACAGCTGAAGTCGTGGATGATGGTCTTGTCCGGGGTGTAGCCGAATTTGACGTGGTCGAAGGTCACCTGACCGTCGATGCAGGCGGGGTCTGCCCGGCGGGCCGGGTCGGCGGTCTGGTCCTCTTCCGGCTCGTTCAGGAACTCGAACACCCGCTCGGCGGCAGCGGCCATGCTCTGCAGCATGTTGGACACCTGCGACAGCTGCTGGATGGGCTGGGTGAAGTTCTTGACGTACTGGATGAAGGCCTGGATGTCGCCGATGGTGATGGTGCCGTTGGCGGCAAAGATGCTGCCCACGATGGCCACCGCCACATAGCCCAGGTTGCCCACAAAGTTCATGATGGGCATCATCAGGCCCGAGAGGAACTGGCTCTTCCAGGCGGATTCATACAGCTTGTCGTTGGCGGCGTTGAAGTCGTTCAGCACCACGGCCTCGCGGTTGAAGGCCTTGACCACGTTGTGGCCGGCATAGATCTCTTCCACCTGGCCGTTCACCACGCCCAGGGTGGCCTGCTGGGCCTTGAAGTACTTCTGGCTGAACCTGACCACCAGCAGCACCAGTGCCAGCGACACCGGCAGGATCAGCAGGGCGATCAGGGTCATGCGGGGGCTGATGGACAGCATCATGATCAGCACGCCGATCATGGTGGTCACGCTGGTGATGAGCTGGGTGATGCTCTGGTTCAGGCTCTGGCCCAGGGTGTCCACATCGTTGGTGATGCGGGACAGCACCTCGCCCACGGTGCGCTTTTCAAAGTAGGCCAGGGGCAGGCGGTTGATTTTCTGGCTGATCTGGCGGCGGAAGTCGTAGCAGACTTTCTGGGAAAGGCCGGTCATCAGCCAGCCCTGGATAAAGCTGAAGGCGCTGCTCAGCAGGTACATGCCCAGCAAAAACAGCAGCACCCGGCCGATATAAACAAAGTCGATGCTGCCGGTGCCGCGCAGCTTGGCGATCCAGCCGGTGGCAAGGGCCGTGGTGGCTTTGGCCAGCACCTTGGGGCCGGCAATATTAAAAATGGTGGACAGAATGGCAAAGACAATGGCCGTGATGAGCGGCAGTTTGTAGTGGCTCATGGTCTGGAGGAGCTGCCGCAGCGTGCCCTTGAAGTCCTTGGCGCGCTCGGTGGTCATGCGTCTGGGTCTTGGCATATCACACACCCTCCTTTTCCGTATTCAGTGGTTCAAGGTCCAGTTCCTTCTGGCTCAGCTGGCTGCGGGCGATCTCCTGATACTCCGGGCAGCTGACCATGAGCTGGGCGTGGGTGCCCTTGCCCACCAGACGGCCCTCGTCCAGCACCAGGATCTGGTTTGCGTGCAGCACGGTGGAGATGCGCTGTGCCACGATGATGACGGTGGCGTTGTCGGTCTGGGCCTTCAGGGCGCGGCGCAGGGCCACGTCGGTCTTGTAGTCCAGGGCCGAGAAACTGTCGTCGAACAGATAAATTTTGGGGTCCTTGGCAATGGCACGGGCGATGGACAGGCGCTGTTTCTGGCCGCCGGACACGTTGGAACCGCCCTGAGCGATGGGGCTTGCGTAGCCATCCGGCTTTGCGTCGATGAACTCGGTGGCCTGTGCGATGGCAGCGGCCTTTTTCACGGCGGCGTCGGTGATGTGGTCCCCGCCGAACTTCAGGTTGCTGTCGATGGTGCCGCTGAACAGCACGCCCTTCTGGGGCACATAGCCCAGCAGATCGTGCAGCTGTGCCTGGGGCATCTGGCGCACGTCGATGCCGTCCACGGTCACGCTGCCGCCGGTCACGTCGTAGAAGCGGGGGATCAGGTTGAGCAGGGTGCTCTTGCCGCAGCCGGTGGAGCCGATGATGGCAGTGGTCTCGCCGGGCTTTGCGGTAAAGCTGATGTGCTCCAGTGCGTCGCTGTCGGCACCGGGGAAGCGGAAGCTCACGTCGTGGAACTCCACCACGCCCTGCCAGTTCTTGTGCTCCTTTGCGGCCTTGGCGTCGGCTTCGTCCGGGTCGTGGATGGTGGCCTTGGTGCGGATGACCTCGTCGATGCGGTCTGCGGCCACACCGGCACGGGGCAGCATGACGGCCACCATGGCCAGCATCAGGAAGGACATGACGATCTGCATGGTGTAGGTGATGAAGGCGATCATCTCGCCCACCTGCATGGTGCCGGCATCCATGGCCTTGCCGCCGAACCAGACGATGAGCAGGCTGGTGCCGTTCATGATCAGGGTCATAAAGGGCATCATGGCCACCATGGCGCGGTTGGTGAACAGCTGGGTGCCCATCAGGTCCTTGTTGGCCTTGTCGAAGCGCTGTTCCTCAAACTGTTCGCGGCTGAAGGCACGCACCGGCATAATGCCGGTCAGGACCTCGCGGCTGACGAGGTTCAGCCGGTCCACCAGCGTCTGCATGATCTTGAACTTGGGCATGGCCATGTTCATCAGGAAGAGGATGAGCAGCAGCAGCAAAGCCACGTCCAGCACCACGATCCAGGACAGGCCCGAAGAGCTGCCGATGACGTGCAGCACACCGCCGATGCCCAGAATGGGCGCATAGGCCACCATGCGCAGCAGCATGACGCAGACGAACTGCACCTGCTGGATGTCGTTGGTGGTGCGGGTGATGAGGGACGCGGTGGAGAAGTTCTCGATCTCCGCATGGGAGAAGTGGATGACGCTGGAGAAGGTCTCGCGGCGCAGGTCGCGGCCGATGGCGGCGGACACCCGGGAGGCCAGGAAGCCCACCGCGATGGACACGGCCACCATCAGCAGGGTCAGGGCCAGCATCTGGCCGCCTACCTTATATAAATAGTGCATCTGCATATCGTGGGCAATGCCCTGGGCCTCGTATTCCAGCCCCACCAGCAGCAGAGCCTGGCTCTTCAGGTTCTCCACCACGGTGTCGTCCAGCTGGCCGATGGCACCGGTCAGCTGCTGCTGCACGGCGTCCCGGCTGAAGCCGGGCATCTGGCTCATGGCGGCAAACTGGCCGCACACGGTGTCCAGGTCCTCCGCCGTGGGGGCCACAGTCTCGGTTTCCGTGTCGGTGTTGCGGTCAGCACCGGAGGCCTGCAGGTCCGCAAGGCCGGTCATGCCCATGCCGGTCTGCCCGGCGGGGGTGTTGGCTGCCTGGGCGGCCGCCAGATACAGTACGATGTCCGGCGTGGTCACAGCATCTTCCAGCGCAGTGCGCTCGTCGGCGGTCAGGTCGGTGCGCAGGCGCAGCACATCGCCGTCGGCGGTGTAGGCGTTCTGGAAGGCAGCGGCGTCCTCCTCGCGCATCAGCAGCGAGAGGGCATCCAGCGTGCTCTGCCGCACTGTGTCGGGCAGGGGGCTTTCGATGCCGCCCTGCTGGATGCCGGTGTCCACGATCTTGCTGGTGTAGTCCGGCAGCGACAGATCGCAGTACGCCTGCACGAACAGCAGTGCGAACACCACGAGGCAGACGGCCCAGTGACGGGCCAGCTGCTTAAAGATCTTTGTCATGGTTTGGTTCTCCCTTCGGTTTGGTGGTACGCGCAGCGTTTTCCGCAAGAATGGCTTCCATCAGCGCGCCGCGCAGCGCTTCCATCTGGGCCAGCTGTTCCGGCTCCAGCCGGGCCATGACACTGGAAAAATAGTCCCCAAGAGCAGCCTCGCACTGTCGGCAGGCCTCGTATCCCTTGGGCGTGAAACGCACCAGCGTCTTGCGGCGGTCGGCAGGGTCGGCAAAGCGTTCCACAAGGCCGTCCTGCTCCATCTGCCGCACCGTGCGGGAAATGGCAGGAAGCGGTTGATGAAGCTCCTGAACAAGATCGGAGATATAAACGGCACCGTCCTGTCCATGGAGCCGAATGCAGCCCAGCAGCCCTTCCAACATGGGAAAGTGGCACTTGGGGCAGTCGGCCAGAGCGGCCTTCATGCCGGCCTTGGATGCTTTGCTCAGCCGGTGGATGTAGCGGCAAAGCCCACGGAAACTCAACGTGGATTCCTCAGACACGCGATCCCTCCTCTCAAAAATTGCTTAACAGCTGTTAACTGTTAACGCTTGATAATAATAGGCTTTTGCAGGCCGGATTGCAACCCCCTGCAGGGATTGTTTCACAAAAGTTCACAAACGTTTGTGTCCCGCATACACATAAAGCAAAGGGGGCATCGGGCATGGAACAGCGTTTGTGGATGATCCTGCAATTGTTCGGCGGGGCGGCACTTTTCTTATATAGCATGGACACCCTCACGGACGCTTTGCAGCAGGCGGCGGGGGACACCCTGCGGCAGGCTCTTGCCCGGCTCACGGCCCACCCGCTGGCCGGGGTGCTCACGGGGGCGGCGGTCACGGCGGTGGTGCAGAGCAGCTCGGCGGTCACGGTGCTGGTGCTGGGCCTTGTGGGGGCCGGGCTGCTGACCCTGCAGCGGGCCGTGCCGGTGGTGTTCGGAGCCAACATCGGCACCACGGTCACCGCGCAATTGCTGGCCTTCCGGCTGGAGGATGCCCGGTATCTGCTGCTGGTGGCGGGGCTGCTGCTCTGGTTCGCGGGGCGCGGGCGTCTGCACGCAGCCGGGCAGGCGCTGTTTGCGTTCGGCCTGCTGTTTGAGGGCATCGCGGTCATGGCCGAGGCCATGGAGCCGTTGGCAGCGGGGCCGGTGTTCCGGCAGTGGATGGCCCAGGTGCGGCACCGCCCCGGCCTGGGCCTGCTGGCAGGGCTGGGCATGACCCTTGCCGTGCAGAGCAGCTCCGCCACCATTGCGGTGCTGCAGCGGGCGGCCGCCCGCCCCGGGCCGGACGGCGGGTGCCTGCTGGGCCTTGCGGGAGCCATCCCGGTGCTGTTGGGGGACAACATCGGCACCACCGTCACGGCGGTGCTGGCATCGGTGGGGCAGAGCCGGGACGCCAAACGTCTGGCGGCGGCCCACGCCCTGTTCAACCTGTCCGGGGCGGCGGTGTGCTGGCTGCTGCTGCCCCAGTTCACCGCGCTGGTGCGGCTGGTCTCGCCCCACGGGCCGGAGAGCGCCGTGCTGGCCCGGCAGATCGCCAACGCCCACACCCTGTTCAATCTGGGCTGCACGGTGCTGTGGCTGCCCCTGACCCCTTGCATGGTGCGCATCGTGTGCATTCTTTTGCCGGAAAGGCACGCCCCCCTGAGTTGAAATGAACGCCTTAAAATGGTATAATGACAATGTATCAAACAAATTTTGTGACGCTTTTGTTGCACAAATGATAAACGGACCCTTCTGTGGGCCTGCAGCGGTGTGCGGCTGCCAGGGCACAGAGCGAACCAAGAGGACGTGTTTACTATGAAGGATATCATCAACGGGTTGATCGAGCGGTTCCGCAGGCAGCATGTACAGGCCCGGCGCTATGTGGCCCTGATGCTGGTGCTGGCCCTGCTCACCACCCTGTTCGTCAACTGGCAGCTCCATGGGGTGGGCATCTCCATGACTGCCGACTACCACTGCGGCTACGAGGAGCACCAGCACACGGCGGCCTGCTACGAAAAAGTGCTCACCTGCGGTTACGAGGAGGGCGAGCCGGAAACGCCCGTCACCTCTTCGGACAGCAGCGCCGATCCGGTGTCCGCCTACAGCGCGGCCGAGCCGGAAGAGCCGGAAGAGCCGGTGCAGACCGAGCCGGAGACCATCTGGGTGCCCCATGAGCACACCGATGCCTGCTACGAGGAGCACCGGGTGCTGACCTGCTGTCAGGAAGAGCACGAGCACACCGACGACTGCTTTGACGAGTACGGTGCGCTCATCTGCGGCGAGTTCGAGCATATCCACGACGACAGCTGCTACACCACCGAGTATGAGCTGGTGTGCGGCCTGGACGAAGGCGAACTGGTGGAGGAGCCCAACCCCGCCTATCAGGAAATGCCTGCCAGCCGCCCCGTGGTGGACCTGCCCACTGAGCCGGCCGAGACCACCCCGGACGAGCCGGTGCTGCATCACCACACCGACGCCTGCTACACCGAGGAGCTGGTGTGCACCATCCCGGAGCACCACCACACCGTGGAGTGCCTGGCCGATACCCAGGCCGACGTGGAGACTGCCGAGGAATGGCAGGCCGCGGCCAACGTGGCCCTGAACGGCAACTGGGCCGAGGACCTGCTCACCGTGGCAAAGTCCCAGCTGGACTACCAGCAGAGCGACAAGAACTTCAAGCTGGATGTGGAGGACCAGCAGGTGCTGCGCGGCTACTCCCGCTATGGTGCCTGGTACGGCAACCCCTACGGTGCCTGGGACGTGATGTTCCTGTCCTACTGCCTGCACTTTGCGGGTGTGCCCCAGACGGTGGTGCCCCAGCGTGCGGGCGTGATGGCCCTGCACAGTGACCTGCGCGGCTCCCAGTGGCTCACCGACACCGACGGCTCCACCGCAAGGCCCGGCGATATCGTCATCTACAACACCCTCACCACCGAGCAGGTGGCCGTGGACGAGAGCTCCTATGGCATCGCCCTGCTGGACCTGGACGAGGACCCCGACACCGCCGCCCAGCTCACGGCTTCCGAGCCGCAGGTGGACACCCGCACCGTGACCACCGAGACGGTGGGCGTCGTGTCCGCCGTGGACCCCGACGCCGGGACCCTGACCGTGATCTCCGGCAACGTGGACGGCAAGGTGGCCGAGGTGTCCGCTGCCATGTCCGACGTGACCAGTGTAATCTCGGTGACCGGCGCCTATGCCGCCGAGACCACCGCTGCGGCCCCGGAGGACCCGGCAGGCTCCCAGGAGGAGCTGGACGGCAGCTATGCGCTGCTGGAAGATGAGGATGGCTTTGGGGCTACCGTGGACTGGGTGGGTGACGCCGACCCCTACGGCATCGCCCTGCTGGCTGCCGGAGACGACCATGATCTGAAGACCTGGATCACGGATGTCAATTATGAAAAGACGACCGACGGGAAAACATGGACGTCTATCGGCGCGGGCAGCGTGACCGTGGACAGCGGCACCCGCGTCCGCGTGAACCTGAAGTATACCGTGAAACCCGGTGTGCTGACGCCCACCAACAATACCCTGACCTACCAGCTGCCCAAAGGCCTGCCCATGCCGGATGTGGTGATGGGCAACATCGTGGATGAGTCCGACAAGGACGAGGCCGGCAATGCAAAGGTCGTGGGCAGCTTCACCGTTGACACCGACGGCACTGTGACCCTGACCTTTACGGACGAAAAGTTCATCGGCACCGACGAGAAGGGCGGCCTGACATTCACCGGTACCTTCAAGGCCGCCGTTACGGCGAGCGCCGACAACTTTGAGGACAAGAAGGAGTTCACCTTCAAGGACGACTGCACCCTGACCATCGAGCCGAAAAAAGCGGATGTGATCCTCTACAAGCTCGGCGCGACAGATGGCCGCTACGGCAGCTATCCGGGCATCTGGAAGCCACTGGTGGAGAATCTGCCCGACGGCACCTTCAAGGTGAACTATGTGGTCGGCGTTGAGACCACGAATGGCACCAAAAATCCTGTGACCATCACCGATACCCTGGGCAAAGGAAATAGCGAGATGTATAAGCTGCTGGGCACTTATATTACAGACAGCTTTGTTCTTTACAGGGTGGATGCCGCAGGCAACCTGACGGAGATGCCTGAGCTTCTGAATGATACCCTGACCCTGAGTACTGATACCAGGCAGGCAACGCTCTCCAACCTCCCGGCCCTGGATGCAGGCGAAAAGTATCTCTGGTGCTACTCGGTACTGTTCGACAGCAGATCCTTCAACAACTCGGAAGACGGCACCGGCATCATCATCAACCGTGCGGAGGCCTATGTAAAGGGGCTGAAGGATGCCGGCTACTTTCAGACGGTGACCATGAAGCAGGCGCGCATCACCAAGAAGGGCGAGTACAAGCCCGAAGATGGTCAGATCGAGTGGAAGATCACGGTCAGTGTGCCCAATCCGGTCATCACCGGCAACTTCCTTGTGGGCTATGTGGTCAAGGATGATCTGCCGGCGGGCGTACAGATCGTGGGCGAAGTAAACGTCGGCGGGAAAAAGATCAGCGCGGAGGAATTCCTGAACAACGGCAAAGGCTACACCATCACGTCCGCTGATATGAATGGCCGGAACAAGCTGGAGATCACCTTCCGCACCACCACCCCCATCGGCGGCGGCGACGTGACCAATACCGCCACTGCCTCCAAGGACGGCAAAACCTTCACGGCCAGCGATACGGTCCCCCTGAAGCAGGGCGATTGGAGCCTGAGCAAATCCATTGCCACCAGGGGCGAGACGCCCACCTGGAACCTCTCGGCCACCAACAAGGCCGGTGAAGCGGAGTTTACCCTGTGGGATGTGCTGGACGACGCTGAGAACGACCAAGGCGAGACAAAAGAGGACACCCACTATGCCATTGCAAAAGAGCTGGGTGACGCCATCAAGGCCAATCTGACCCTGACCATGCACGACAACACGAGGCTGACCTATGCGCAGGCTGTCGCGGCGGGCAACACCATCAAGATGACCTATTATGCACAGAAAAACGGTACCGAGGAGGTGGACGCAAATAACTCGTCCACCCGTGTGCGCAGCTTCAGCATCCATGTGAAAGCCGCGGACGACCAGAACCCTGTGCGCAGCATCTCGGTGACCGGCATCCCCACCCACGAGGAGCGGGACGATGTGCCCACCGGTGAGGTGTGGACCTATAAGAACACCATCCATATCGACGGCGTGAGCGGCAATGATTCGGCAGAGGACACCTACCGCAGCTACAAGAAGTTTGAAAAGGGCGTGGCCGCAAAGAGCAGCGGCGACGAGACCGGTTATCTGACCGGCAGCAACAGCTTCGAGCTGAGCGACCTCAGCGGCAACAACCTCCACTATCAGCTGGTGCTGCAGACCTCCGCCGATGATAGGGACGAGATCACGGTTACCGACACCCTGCCGGAAAACGTCGGCTTCAAGGTGGATAATGTCAAAATCGCGCTGGATGAGGGCGATTTTGTAAAGATCAGCGATAAAAATGTAGACTGGGCGACGGCAGAGTATGACAAAACTACCCGGAAGCTCACCATTAAAATCAGCAACTACAACCAGTCGGGGCAGGAGGAACACCGCATCCGCATCCAGTACAAAGTGAGCGTGAGCGACGATCCCAGCTGGAAGAACCCCTCGGTGGACAAGCTGACCTACACCAACACCGCCACCTGGGGCGAGCGGACCGAGACCACCACCACCACCGTCACCCGCAAGGTGGAGCAGGTGAAAAAGACCGGCTGGCAGGACCCCGGCAACGACCGGAAGCTGCACTATCAGGTGGTCATCAACCCGGCCGGCGATGATCTGTCGGCCGGGCAGACCAGAGCGGAGAAGATCGAGCTGTGGGATAACATCAGCACCACCAATGGTGCCATCGCCACCGGCGATGTCAACTCGGTCAAGTTGTATTTTTACGATTACGACGAAACAGTCGGCGTGACCACCGGCAAAGAGGTGCCGCGCAACATGTACCGCATCCTGGAAGCGGACAAGAACGGCTGGCTCCATATGGAGATCCCCAATATGGCGGCCATGATCCTTGTGTATGACTGCAATGTGAAGGATGGCAGTGCTGCCGCCAGCTACCAGGTGAGCAACACCGTGACCTTGAGCAACGGCAGCAAATCCAGCGACAGCGGCATCACCTACCAGGTCAAGGCGGATGCAACGGCCACCACCGCACAGTTCGTGCTGCGCAAGAAGGACAGCTACTCCGGCGTGTCGCTGAAGGGCGCGGAGTTCACCATTTACCAGTACGATACGGTAAGCGGGCAGTTCGTCCCGTGGACCGGCAACGGCACGGGCACCCTGACCACGGACGAAAACGGTCAGGCCAGTCTGGCTGTGCTGGATAGTGAGACTGCAAGCTGCCTGAAACCGGACGTGCTGTATAAGCTCGTGGAGACCAAAGCACCCACGGACTATCAGCTGGATGCCACCCCGCACTACCTGCTGTTCCGCAAGAACGCCAGCGCGGAGAATGAGCAGAAGGCCTTTGCAAATGCCACAGGCGTGGCTGAAGGCACCACCATCTTGACCGTGAATGACGAGACGGTGGACCTGAACAGCAATGTGCAGGTGGGCAGCGACGCTGGCACCACCACTGCTGAGTACAGCAACGTGTACAGCAACCTGACCGTCAGCAAGCTCTGGCTGGACCAGGATACCAAACAGCCGGTGGAACCGGCGGTGGACAGCATCCACATCAAGGTCTGGCGGTACACCGACAATGACAAGGACAGAACGTTTTTTGACGAAGCTACCCTGAACGAGACCAACCACTGGACTGCTACCTGGTCTGGGGACAAGCTGCCCCTGACGGACGAGAAGGGCAAAGCGTACCACTACCTGGTGGAGGAAACGACCACCGGCAACTGGAACGTTTACATTGACAACAACGGCGTGCAGACCGGCAATATCACGGTGCAGAACTACGTCTACACCGGCTACGAGCTGCCGTCCACCGGCGGCATGGGCACGGCACCCTTCGGGGTGCTGGGCGGTGCACTGGCCGCTGCAGCAGCCCTGCTGCTGGTCCGCAAACGGAAACAGGACGAGGAGGAGTGAGCAGCCATGAAACAAAACAAAAATAACCGGTTTGCCGCTCTTCTGCTGGCGCTGTGCATGGCCGTGTGCTGTGCACTGCCCGCACTGGCAGCCCCCGCGGCCAGCGCCAACATCGACCTGAGCCGCACCGGCAGCATGGACGTGACCCTGTACGACCACCAGAACGACGTCCCCCTGCGGGGCGGCGCACTCACCGTGTACAAGGTGGCGGACGTGGCCCGCACCAACGGCGACCTGCACTTTGTGTACACCGCCGACTTTACGGGCTGCGGCATCGCGCTGGGCGACCTGACGGACAGCACGCTGGCTTCCAGGCTGGAAGCCAAGCTGCCCGCCCGCGCCGTCGGCACCACCCATAAGATCAGCGAGCAGGGCACCGTCTCCTTTGACGCGCTGCCGCTGGGCCTGTACCTCGTGGTGCAGACCGAGAACTCCAAGGGCTACGAGGCCATCAATTCCTTCCTGGTGTCGCTGCCCATGGCGGACGAAAGCGGCTGGCTCTACACCGTGGACGCCACCCCCAAGGTGGGCGCGCCCACGCAGGAGGTGACCCCGCCCGAACCGGACAAACCGTCCGAGCCGGAGAAGCCTTCGGAACCGGACAAGCCCACCCAGCCCGACACCACGGATGAGCCGGACAACCCGGACATGCCGGTGGACCCCAACGACCCCAACCGCCCGGTGTCGCCCGGTACGCCGGATAACCCGGTGAACCCCGGCAACCCGGACAACCCCGTGGCCCCCGGCAACCCGGACAACCCGGTGGCGCCGGGCCGCCCGGACGGCAATGCACTGCCCCAGAGCGGCCAGCTGAACTGGCCCATCCCGTTCATGGCCTGCAGCGGCGTGCTGCTGTTTGCCGTCGGCTGGGTGCTGGACCGGAAGGAGACGCTGGCATGAACACAAAGCAGAAGATCGGCCGCGCCTGCATGATCGTGGGCATCCTGCTCATTCTGGGCGCGCTGGCCCTGCTGGGCTATAACCAGTGGGACGCCAACCGCGCCGACAAGGCTTCACAGGACGCCCTGGGCAAGCTGGAAGAGACCCTGACCGAGACCATTGAGGACAAGACGAAGGACGAAGAGCCGGTGGTCCAGCCGGAGCTGGACCCGGAGCAGGAGATGACCGTCACCGACATCGACGGCTGGGGCTACATCGGCTACCTGTCCATCCCGTCCATCGGGCTGGAACTGCCCGTGATGAGCGAGTGGAGCTATGCGGGCCTCAAGGTGGCCCCGGGCCGCTACTCCGGCTCCACCTACGCCGACAACATGGTGGTCTGCGCCCACAACTACGCCAAGCACTTCAGCCCCATCAAGTGGCTGGCCCTGGGCAGCGAGGTGTACTTTACCGACATGGACGGCCAGCGCTGGAGCTATGAGGTGACCAACGTGGAGACCATCCAGCCCACGGATATCGACAAGATGATCACGGCCAGCGACGAGGACGCCTGGGACCTGACCCTGTTCACCTGCACCACCGGCGGCCGCGCCCGCTGCGCCGTGCGCTGCACCCGCACCGGTTACCCGGTCTTGGAGACCAGCGCGGCAGGGCGGATCACGGAGTAAGCAGGACGGTTTGGAATTGCCTCCGCTTTGCTCTGGCAATATCAGCGGAAAATTATTTTTAAAGATATGCAATCCCGGAAAATCTGCGGATTTTCCGGGATTGTTTTTTCACGGATGGGCGTTAAGGAAAGTGGCCTGTTCTCTGGAAGGCAAACGATTTAGAATGCCCTCCGCGTTGCTCTGGGCATAAATAGCAGAAGAATTATTTTAGATTTTGCAAATCCGGCAGGGCTGCGGCCCCGCCGGATTTGCTTTTTCACGGGAGAGGGCGTTCCGGGAAGTGGCATCGGCTGCTGTTGGCCTGCGGCCAAAGCGCAGAAGGAGAACTCGCGTTTTGCGGAAAGGAATCCCGTAACGTCCCTCCCGGTGCGATGTCATTCCGGTATCAGATGCCACTCCCCGCCATGACCCCTCTGGTGAAAAGGCAACTCCGGAAAATCCGCAGATTTTCCGGAGTTGCAATAAAAAATAATATTTCCTCTAATTATGGCGCAGCGCACGCGGAGCCATTTTAAATCGTCCTGTTCCGGTTTCCCGCAAGCGTACAGGGAACTGTCGCGCCAGCGTCCACAAAAAAGCACCCGCCATGCGGATGCACAGCGGGTGCCTTGAAGGGCTCTGCGGGGATGCTCAGTGGGTGGTGCCCATGTTCACAGCCGGGTCGGCGTCGTTCTTCACAACGGCCTCCACGGCCTTCTCCAGGCCGCGGGCGATCTGGTGCAGGTCCATGCTGGGGGTGCCCAGGGGCTTGTTGACCACCTGCTCCATGGCGTAAGGCACATGGATGAAGCCGCCCCGGATGTTGGGGTACTTCCTGTCGATGAGGTACAGCAGGGTGTACATCAGGTAGTTGCACACATAGGAGCCTGCAGTGTAGGACAGGGCGGAGGGGATGCCTGCGTCCTTGATGTTCTGCACCATGGCCTTCACGGGCAGGGAAGTGAAGTAGGCGGTCTCGCCGTCCTCCTGGATGGTCACGTCGATGGGCTGATAACCGGCGTTGTCGGCGATGCGGCCGTCCATCAGGTTGATGGCCACCTTTTCCGGGGTGATGGCGGAGCGGCCGCCGGCCTGACCGATGCAGATGACCACATCGGGCTGGTTTGCCTGAATGGCAGCTTCCAGCACCTCACCGGCACGGATGAACTCGGTGGGCACTTCCTGCTTGACGATCTCGGCACCGGCGATGGTGTCGGGCAGCAGCTTTACCGCCTCAAAAGCGGGGTTGACGGTCTCGCCGCCAAAGGGGTCGAAACCAGTGAGCAGAATCTTCATAGTAAAAGCCTCGATTCTCAGATATAAATGGACGGCTCCAGAACGGTGAGCTGTCCGTGATCCATGATCATGCGGTTGTCCACATAGATGCAGGGAGCGTGGGTGACCAGATCGTAATGGCCGGAAGCATCCTGCACACCGCCCAGCGCGATGTTGCGCCCGAACCCGATGTGGAAGGTGCCATAGGTGGATTCGTCCTCGATGTAGCAGTTGCCTGCACAGCGAGAGTGGGTGTTGAGCCCGATGCCGAACTCCGCCGCCACCACCATGTTCTCCGGGTCGTGGAAGCGGGCCAGAAACTGCTTGAGCCGCCTGCCGCTGGCATTGTCCTCGATCTCCACGATGCGGCCGCCGCGCAGCTCCACCCGCACGGGGCTGTCCACGATGCCGATATAGCCCATGGAGCCGTCCAGGATCAGGGTGCCGTTGGTGTCGCTCTCCACCGGTGCCACATACACTTCCACGCTGGCAGAGGAAAGGCCCTTGCCGTCGTGGCAGCAGCCGTTGAAGAAGCCGGGCACACGCCCTTCGATGTTGAAATCCAGGTTCGTGCCAAGCTCCGTGGTCACATGGATGTGGCTGGCGTTCTGGTAGCAGGCCATGATGATGCTGGCCATGATCCTGCTTTTGGGCAGGCTCATGTTCAGGAAGTCGTAGCTCAGCAGTGACTGCCCGTTGCTGGTGCTCAGCGGCAGCGACAAAAACCGGTTGCGGCGGGCGATGACCCGCTTGACGGCCCGTGTGGTGATGAGGGAATACTCGGCAGCACCGATCACGGCGTTGTAGGGGTCAAAGGCGTCCTCGCGGTCGTCGAAATACTGGCCCACCTGCTCGTGCAGGTCGTCCAGCATCAAAACATCCGCCACGCTGCCCACCGCCTGTGCGGCTTGCTGCATGGCTGCCACCTCGACAGCATACTTCTGGCTGGATACGATCAGGATGCGTTCGCCTGCACGGAGCCGGACCCAGTCCCGTATAATGACATCGGCTCCGTGCTGTATTGCTTGTTCCATTGAATCACTCGATCTAACAAAAAAATCACTTCAGGAGGATCATCATCACGATCTGGACCACCATCATGATGATGGCGACAGGAACCTGATTCTTGATGACGCCCATGGGCTTCTTCATATCCAGCAGTGCCACGGGCACGGTGTTGAAGTTTGCAGCCATGGGGGTGCACAGGGTGCCGCAGAAGCCGCAGGTCAAAGCCAGCATGCCGATGACCACCGGGTTTGCGCCGTGGGCCAGCACGAACGGGTAGCCGATGCCCACGGTCATCACGGTGATGGCGGCGTAGGCGTTGCCCATGATCATGGTGAACAGCATCATGCCGATGGCGTACACCACGATACCGGCGTTCACATTGCCCTCGGGGATGATGTGGCTGACCAGGTCAGAGATCACATCACCGACACCGGCAGCGGTGAAGACGGAGCCAAGGCAGGCCAGCAGCATGGGCAGCATGGACAGGGGGCCCACGGTGGACAGCATGCGCTCGGAATCGTTCAGGAAGGTGGAGGGCTTGTTGTCGCGGTTCATGATCATCAGCAGGATGATGGCCACGAGAACGCCCAGAGCCACGCCGTTCAGGGCGGACAGGCCGATGCCCATGCCGGTGATGGCGCAGATGACGGCCAGCATGCCGATGCTCAGGGTGGGGACAAAGATCTTCATGCCGATCTTCTCATAGGTGGCCTCGGTCTCGGCCTTGGTGGCAGCAGAGACAGCGCCCTTCTTGACCTTCTTGAGGATGGCGGGGATGCACATCACCACCACCAGGATGCCGCTCACCAGAGAGGGCAGCCAGCGGCCCAGGGCAAGCACGACGCCCAGCACGGCCCAGAAGATAAAGGTGCCCATGGGTTCCGGGTTCTCCTTATCCTTCAGGTTCTTCACACCGCAGTAGATGCACAGCAGGCCGATGATAAAGTAGATGATCTCCATCACCTTGGTGGACAGGCTGTAATCAGCACTCATAAAAAAGCTCATTCTTCTGTCCTCCCTTACTTATAGTACTTCTGGATCATCTTGCGATCCTTGATCACATAGAATACGATGGCGACCACAGTGGCAATGATGCACACGGGGATCTCGATGGCAGCCAGCTGGGCCAGCTCCACCTCGATGCCCAGGCCGGCCAAAGTGCTCTGCACCAGCAGGCCGCCGGAGCCGCCCACGAACAGGACCTGACCGAAGAACCAGGTGATGTTCTCCATGCCGGAAGCCATGCCTTTCAGCTCCTCGACATGCTCCTCATTGGGCTCATAGCCCTGTGCCACAATGGCACCTTCGGCCATGGGCATGATGACGGGGCGCACGAAACCGGCCACGCCGCCAAAGCCCACGTTGAAGGCTGCAAAGATCGAGCGCATCACGCCGTAGATGCCGATGACCAGGCCGGAGGTGGCACCCTTGAACTTGCCGATCAGGGCAGCGGCTGCTTCACGCAGGCCGTTGCGCTCCAGCGTGCCGGTGACCAGCATCACGATGATGAAGATGGCCATGCTGCGGTTTGCCACAAAGGTGCTGCCCAGCGTTTCCAGCAGGGTGACCGGGCCCAGACCGCCAACCAGTGCAGTCACAACGGCTGCCACCAGAATGACCAGAATGGAGTCCAGCTTCAGTGCAAAGCCAGCGATGACGATGACAATGCCAAGTAGTTTCAGTAGTTCCATAATTGCCTTCCTTTATACTTATATTTTCCCGGCGCTGTGCTGGCGGTCCGCCTGTGGGTCAGCAGGCAGGCCGTCGGCACTACGCCGAAAAGTCCTGAGAAAATGCCTTACAGGCGGATAAACGCTGCCAGCAGCAGAGAAAAGCCTCCTGCCGTAAGCCACAGCGGCACCAGACGACGGCCCAGGTGAGCTCCGATATCGCAGTGCTCCAGCACCCCGGAGGCCTTCATGGGCACCACCGTGGTGGCTTTGGGCACGGCCTCTGGGCTGCTGTAGGGGTTGGTGGAGGTAAACTCACCAGTGCCGATCTCCCCGGGGCAGGCGTACACCCCAAACCAGGAGGACAGCAGCCCACCCTTGCCAGCGCTTGTCTTGCACACTCGCACCAGCTGCACCGTAAGGGCCTGGGCCTGCTTTTCTTCCACCAGCAGGTTGACGCGCATCATGTTCACAAGGTTCAGCACCGAGGACACGGCGATGAGAGCGTCCAGGATCAGGACCAGGATCAATAACGAGTGCATGGGGCACACCACCTGCAAACAGAGCAAGGGCTGCGGCAGCCCCTGGTGCTTTCGTAAGATGAAAATAGTATACCATAAAGTGGGACGAATTGTAAATGAAATATAGATAATCTGTCTAGTCTTCCTAAAAAAGGAAAAATCCCCTGTTTCCCAAAGGAAACAGGGGATTTGCGCCGTTTGGCAGAAATTACTTGTTGCGGATGTACTCATCCATGGCCTTGGCGGCAGCCTTGCCGGCGCCCATGGCCTTGATGACGGTGGCGGCACCGGTCACGGCATCGCCGCCGGCGTACACGCCGTCACGGCTGGTCTTGCCGTCGTCGCCGTCGGTGACGATGCAGCCGTGCTTGTTGGTCTCCAGGCCCGGGGTGGTGGAGCGGATCAGCGGGTTGGGGCTGGTGCCCAGGCTCATGATCACGGTGTCCACGTCCAGCTCAAACTCGCTGCCCTTCTTCTCGATGGGGCGGCGGCGGCCGGAAGCATCGGGCTCGCCCAGCTCCATCTCCACGCAGGTGATGGACTTGACGAAGCCGTTCTCGTCCGGGTGGATCTCCACGGGGTTGCACAGGGTCTTGAAGATGATGCCCTCTTCCTCGGCGTGCTCCACCTCTTCCTTACGGGCAGGCAGCTCGGCCATGCCGCGGCGGTAGACGATGTACACGGTCT
>ERZ827150.2111-NODE-2111-length-22476-cov-5.349048_pt1 | contig 22476 bp, 10 predicted proteins | sample MGYA00519779_ERZ827150 | MGnify/ENA primary metagenome ERZ827150 (study PRJEB31778, sample SAMEA3449267) | human gut metagenome | biome: human gut; feature: human-associated habitat; material: faeces | place: United Kingdom | collected 2010/2012 ...
ATCCCTGCCCGTTGTACTGGTAAACAATCGTTCCCTCGGCACTGGAAACCTCCGTGACCCTGCCGGTTTCATTGTAGCTGCTTTCCACCGTCTGACCGTCGCCCACGTGCTGGGTGAGCAGGCTGCCGGTTTTGTCATATTCAAATGTGAGGACGGTTCCGTCTGCCTTGGTGATGCTTTCCAGCCACCCCTCCGGCGTGTAGGCATACTGCACCCTGTTGCCCAGCGCGTCGGTTTCAGTGAGCAGATTGCCATTCTTGTCGTAGGTATACCGGGTGATGTGCTTCAATGCATCCGTTACCTGGGCGATGTTGTCTAGCGCGTCATATTTGTAGCTGGTCTTGTTGCCCAGCTCATCAATCACGGCTGTCAGCCGGTTCACCTTGTCATACTGATACTGCTTCGTGTTGCCTTCCGCGTCCGTCTCCGCAATCACGTTGCCCGCCGGGTCGTAGGTGAGGTTCTGGCTTGCCCCGTTGGCATACGTCACCTTTTCCAACAGGCTTTCCGCCGTATAGGAGAAGCGCGTTTCATTGCCCAACGGGTCGGTTTGCCCGACGAGATTGCCCAGCGCGTCATAGGCGTATGTCGTTTCCGTTCCGTCTGCGGAGATCTGTTTTACCAGCCACCCCAGCAGATCATACTCATATCTTGTAACCTGCTCGCCCTGCGTGACGCTGAGCACGTTGCCCATGGCGTCATATTCGTATGCAGTCGCCAGCCCTGTGCGCGGGGTGGAAAGTATCACCCGGCCAAGGGCGTCGTATTGGGTTGTGTCCTTTGTTCCGTCCGGATAAACAATCCCGGTCAGGTTTCCGTTCAGGTCATAGGCAAATGCCACTGTGCGGTCTTCCGCATCGGTTACGGCGGCGATGTTGCCCGCAGCGTCATATTCGTACAGCGTGGCGTTGCCGTTCACCGTCAGGCTTGCGATTTGGCTGTTTTCGTTGTAGCCGTAGGCCGTGACGCAGCCCTCGGGGTCGGTTATGGTCAGGGCGCGGCCTGCGCTGTCGTACTCATAGAGCGTGACGGCGCTGCCCGGCGCGGTGATCTTCACGATGTTGCCCAGCGCGTCATAGGAGAAGGAAGCCTGCTGGCCCAGCGCGTCCGTGACCTTGGAGACGAGCCCGTTTTTGTTGTAGCTGTATTTGGTGGTGTTTCCGTTTGCGTCCGTCTCGGCGGCGACGCGCCCGGCTCTGTCATAGCCGGTAACCAGCACGCCGCCATTTTTCTGGATGGCCGTGGTGGCGTTGCCGTTTTTGTCGTACTCAAGGCTTACCGTCTGACCCAGGGCGTCCGTCATCCCAGCCAGATTGCCGTTTTCGTCATACTGGTAGCGGGTGACGCCGCCCAGCGCATCGGTGACGGCAACCAGGTTGCCCACGCTGTCATAGGCATAGCGGGTAACAGCATCGGTTGGCGCGGTTTCAGAGATGATGCGGTTCAGCGCATCGTAGGCGTAGGCGGTAACATTGCCCAGCGCATCCGTCATAGTGAACAGGTTGCCGTTTAAGTCATAGGTATAAGTCGTTTTCGCGCCCAGCGGGTCGGTCACGCTTGTGATGCGTCCAAGCAGATCATACTCGATGGCCGTCACGCCGCCCAGGGCGTTTATCTGCCGGATGGGGCGGTTCATGCTGTCGTATTCCACGGAGATGACGGCGCCGCCGGGCAGCGTGCGGGTGAGCAGATTGCCCGCCAGATCATAGGTCATGGTCTGGACTGCGCCGGTGGGGTCGGTCACGGTCAGGGGCAGACCTACCTCGTCATAGGTGTATTCGGTGACGCCACCCAGCGCGTTGGTTTCCCGCAGGAGATGGCCTGCCGCGTCGTACTCGCTGAGGGTCTCGTTTCCGGCGGGGTCGGTAACAGTCAAGCGGTTGCCGTTTCCGTCGTAGGTATAGCTGGTCTTGTTGCCCAGCGCGTCGGCAATGCTCTTTTGCTGGCCGTTTTTCGTGTAAGCGGCGGTCTGCACCGTTCCGTCCGGAAGCGTGGTCTTTATCAGGTTGCCCAGTGCGTCATAGGCGTACTTCGTCACGTCGCCCTTGGGATTGGTCATGGAAGTCTGGCGGCCCAGCGCGTCGTAGATATAGGAAACAGACGTGCCATCTGCAAATGTCAGCCGCAGCAAGTTTCCGCTGGCATCATATTCATATTGCGTCACGTTTCCCAGCGCATCCGTCATGGCAGACAGATAGCCGTGGGCGTCATAGGTATAGGCAGTCTCGTTTCCTTCGGGATCGGTAACCTTAGCCAGCAACCCGTTCACGTATTCATAGGCAGTCACGCCACCCAGCGCATCGGTCTTTTCCACCATGCGTCCCTTGCTGTCATAGGTGTAGACCGTCACGCCGCCATCCGGCGCGGTTTCCGTCAGCAGATTGCCGTTTGTGTCATAGGTATATGCGGTGATATGGCCATTCTGATCTGTCATGCTGAGCAGATGATGGTTGTCATCCCACTCCATGACCACCGCCGCGCCGCGGGGATCGACCTCGGCAATCTTGTCGCCGTTTTCGTTGTATTCGTATGTCGTGACGTTCCCCAGCGGGTCGGTCATGGACACGATTTCACCCTGCTGTCCATAGGTGAACGTGGTCTCGCCGCCCAGGGCGTCCACAATGCGCGTGGTGCGCTTCCACTCGTCGTAATAATAGGTAACGACGTTGCCTTCCGCGTCGGTTGTAACGGTATATCCGTCCTCATACTGAATCTTATACCGTCCGCCGTTCGCGTCCGTCTGCGCGGTCACGCGGGACTGCTTATCGTACTGGTTTTGCACCTGGCGCTTGCCGCTGGCGTCGTACCATGCGGTCATGCGGCCCTGACTGTCATATTGGTATTTGGTCGTTTCGCCGTTCGCATCGGTGAAGGAAACCAGATTCCTTCCCTTGTACTGATAGGTCAGTTCCGCGCCGCCCGGCGTGGTGAGCTTGACGATGTGACCATTCTCATCCATCTCGACCAGCAATTCTTCCTGACTGGGCGCGATAATTTTTGTGATGAGGCCATCCTCGTCGCGCACGATCTGGGTGACGTGCTGGCCGCCGTCCTCCTCGATGCGCTTGAGCAAGCCGCCCGAGGTGAAGGCGTACACCGTGCCGTCCGTCAGCGCAACGCGGTATTCCGTGCGCGCGTCGTCATACGACAGGCTTTCATATTCCGTGGAATTGCTTGTAAACGTTCCGTCCGGCTGAATGTAGAAGATGATCTCGCTTCCATCCGCGCGGCGGCAGCCTACGCTTCCGTCGTTAAACAGGCGCAGGTGCTGACTGTATTCCGTCGCCCACTTCGCGCCGAACGGGCCGTCCGTCTCGCTGCTCTGGCTGTTGTAGGTGCGGATGATCTCCAGCGCGCTCCCGCCCAGGTCGGTAAGGCGGATGTCCTGTGTTTGCAGGAAAAAGTTGCCCGTGTTGAAGTTGAGCGGCTCAAAGCCCAGCGAGCAGAAGCGGTGTGGCCCCAACAGGCTCTGGTCGAGTGCAAACTCGTGGCTGGGCGGGTTCGGCTCGGCGGAGAAGGTATAATTCCCGCCGTAGAGGTCGTTGAGGTATTCGGATTGGGTGAAATCCTCCACATTGTGCGCTACGCCCTCGACGCGCTCTTCCCTGGGAATGTAAACGGACTTGGCCTTCACGCGGGCGCTTGTGCGGGTCAGCTCGGAGGCAAGCCCATCCTGCGGATCGTCGTATACCCGGCGAGCGGCCACATGATACACCGCGCCGCTGACGTAATCGTAGTCCTCATAGCGCGTGCTCCGCGTGGTGGCGATTCGCTTTCCGTCGCGATAAATATCAAAGTAGATTTCGTTGGCCAGCGACGGGTCGTCCCGATTGGCGTCCGACCAGGTAATCACGTAACGGCGGAGCTTCTCGTTTTCATAATAGTCGCCGTAATCTGCCGCCTGCACGTTGGCGGGCGCTTTGATCAGGCTGGTGGAGATCGCCTTGCCGGCAGCCGTCACGCCTTCCAGATGCAGGGCGCGAAGCGTTACGCCCTCGGGCAGCATGGCGCGCACATAGAGCGTGCGCGCTGCTTGCGGAAGGAAAGCATAATCATTCAGTTCAAAGTCCGTCCATGTCTTTCCGTCATACGAATAGGCGTACAGGCCGGAGGTGACGACCTTACCGGAATCATCCTGACAGAGGGTTTCCAGACGGATGGCGTAGGCGTCCCCATTCAGGGTCAGCCTGTCGCTCTCGTAGACGCCCTTTGCTCCCGGCGCTGTGCGCAGAAGCAGGGAGGTCTTCGCGCCGCTGCCGTACAGACGTCCAGAGGCATCCAGCCCCAGCGCCGTGACGGTATGCACGCTTCCGTCCTCGCAGGGCAGGAGGTTCGCGGTAAAGGTATTGCTGTTCCACGCGCCGTCCATGTACAGCCTGCGGGTGGTCAGCTCCGCCGGACAATCCGTCTCGATGGCAGGCATCGCCTCGGTGAACTCACTGCCGCCGGTGAGATGGAAGGAGGTAACTGGGCGCAGCAGCTGCACCTTGAAGCGCACGGGGTTCATCTCATAGACGCCGGTTACGTCCAGGCCCTGAAGGATGGTTCCCGCGCCGGAGAGGTTTGCGCGAATCTGAACGCTGCGCTGGGGCACGTCAAACCAGGCGTCGCGACCGTCCCGGATCGCATGCCAGGACGCGCCGCCGTCGATGCTGTATTCATAGGTTACGGAGCCCTGCGCCAGGGTATGGAGGCGAATGGCCTGCACGCTCTGCGCGGCAGAGAACGCCACGGAGGTTAGCTGGCCGGAATCGCCCGCGCATACCGCGCCCATGGGCGTAAGCTCCACGCCGCTGTGGCTGGCGACCTTGCTTTCGTCCTTCCAGATATCGCTGAGGATCAGCAGCGACGCCATGCCCCTGGCATAGTGCAGCACATCGCCGCCGTCCCTGGAAATGACGGAGAGGGAATGGGTCGAGCCCTCGGGATAAAGAATGGGATACAGATCAAACTTCTGGCTGGAAGCGCTGCCGGCGGACTGCCCGTCAAAGATCACGCGGCTGTCCGACTCGCTGCCGGCATACTCGCGGGTGTACGCGGCCTGCGTGTGGGCCGTGGTGATGATCTCGCCCTGAGCGGGCGCGGTGACGGTCACGTCCGCGACCACGGGCTGCGCGGAATGATCCGCCTTGATGAACACGCCGCGGGCGGTGCTCTCATGGCCTGCCTGATCGTGAGCGACGAGCGCGATTTCGATGGTTTCCCCGTCCGCAAACTCGCCGGTATCCAGCACGCCCAGCTGCTCGGCGGTCTTCTCCGCGGTATCCGTCCAGACCGTTATGACCTTGCCGGAGGAGCCGGTGGCGGTCAGCGTCCAATCCAGCAGGGAAATGTCTGTAACATTGCCCCAGATATCCAGCACGCCCGTGACCACCGTACCGTCCGGCGGGGTGAGCAGCTCCACCTGGGGCGGGGTGACGTCCACATAGAACTTGTGCTCCCAGGAGGCGCTGTTGCCCAACGCGTCCGTCAGATGCAGGGTGATCGTGTGCTCGCCGTCCGCCAGCGCGGTGATGTCGATCTCCTTGCTGCCGGTTTCCGCGACCTCAAGGGGCACGAATTCACCGCCGTCGATGGCATAGTCCATCTGCGCGAGGCCGCTATAAGCATCCGCCGCGCCCTCCCAACTGAGGGTTACGCTTTCCGTGTCCGCCCAGCCCACGGGGTCAATCGAGGAAGCAAGAAGCGTGGGCGCGCCGCGGTCGATCCTCACGGTGGCGGTTCCTGCCGCGCCTTCATTGCCCGCGACGTCCACGCCGCGCACGGCGTAGGTATGCTCGCCGTCTGTAAGAGCGGAAATGTCCAGCGGAAAGCCCGCGCAGGTCTTATCCGCGAGATTCGTCGTGAGATACGCCCCGCCGTCTATGGCATATTCCACCCGCAGCAGATCGTTGATATCCGAAATGCCTGTCCATGTGAGGCTGGCGCTGTCGTCCTTTGTCCATTCGTCCGGCAAAATGGACACGTCGGGCGCGGTGGGCGGCGTTTTGTCCACATACAGCTGTACGCCCTTGGGCGCGCCGTAGTTGCCCGCGCTGTCCGTGCCGCGCACATACACGGCATGGGAGCCGTCCGCGAAAGCGGAGGTGTCCAGCGTGAAGGAGCCGTTGGCGGTATTGTAGGCGGTGTTTTGCCACGCCCAGGCCGCCGCGTCCGTTTCGGCTGGATTGACAACGTATTGCACATGGCCCGTGCCCAGTGTGGAGGCGTTTCCCGGCTGATCCGTGATACCCGCCCAGGTGATGGTATGCGTCCCGGTACTCGACCAGTCAGCAGGGCTGACGCTGACCGTGGCGGGCTGGCTGGGCGGCGTGGTATCCGGCAGGAGAGCCGATACCGTGGCGGCGGTAGCGCTGCCGGCCGTCTGGCCATACGCGTTGGTGGGCATGACCCTGAAATAATAATTCAGGTCGCTCTGACCGAGCCGCGGAATATTGGGCAGCTCCTGACCGGCGCCGTCCCAATGCAGGGCATACTTGCCCGCGGCGATCTCCTCGTCGGTGGGCCAGAGATTTTTCCCTTTGGTGGTGAAGCTGGTGGTATTGCCCACAAACTGATATTCATACTTTTGTCCGTTGTAGATGCCGATGGTATACCCGCTTGCCCCGCTCACCTTGTTCCAGCTCAGGTCTACCCAGCCGCTTTCGCTGTTGGTTCCATAGCCATGGGGTGTGGCTGTCAGGGTGGGTGTGCCAATGCCGGTCACATAGGTGGCAGAGAAATTCATGCGTTCGTTGCGGGGCAGCACATCCGAAGAACAGATGCGCGCCCATGCGCTGCCAGATGTTACGGCAATGCCATAGTTTTGTTTTTGATCCGCCGCGTTAAACCACGCAGAAAAGAGCCTGGTCACATCCAGGCTGTTCCAGCCGGTGTGAAGGGAAACGTCTATGCTGATTTCACTGGAGAGCGAGGGGCGGCTGTTATAGGTCACGGTGGATGTATTCCAGCTGCCCGTTACCAGAGAAATTTTGAATTGTCCATTGCCGCCTACCTCATGAACATAGACGTTCCACATGGCGCTTTCAATGAGCAGATCCGTTCCCGTGGGGAATTCTGAGACGTTCCCATCGCTGCCCGCAAAGCCGGTAAGCGACGGAATGATTAAGGCGATGTTGTCGCTGCCGTTGTTGCCGGCATAGAGGTTAGTGCCCTCCAGATTGTGGTTTCGCTGGGGGCTTCCCCGATCTACCGTATGATCATAATGCTTGCCCGGGTTGGCGCTGGACACATACACGTCGCCGATACCGGTGGCCAAGTCATTGAAGTAGCTGCCGGTTGGGTCGATGGTCACGGGATACGAGGCAGTCTGCATCCAGGCGTCGTTGGGCGCATAGGTTACGGTATAGCTTCCGCCGCCGCCTTCCAGAGACACGGAAATATCCGTGCTGTAATTCCCCGCCGCGTCGGTCATATGCGGCGCTTCGAGCTTGGCCAGCGCCTGACCATCCTCGTTGTAGAGAAGGATTTCCTGGCCGGACTGGCGCGCGGTCAATCCCTGGGTGGACAGACGATAGGCGTACACATGGTTGCCGGTGTACTGGCGGACGATGACGTCCTCCTTCACGCCGGTGGTCAGGGCGGATAGACGTACATCCGTCACCGCGTCAAACAGGCCGGGATACACAACGGCGCTGACGCCGCCTGACGCGGAACGCGCCCTTCCGCCGATGCGCTGGCCGGTGATGCTGGAAGGACGGCTGTCCTCGGCGTATGCGGATGAGAAAAGCAGGCGCAGCAGAGCGACGCTTATACCCAGTTCTTCCGCGTCATCCGATGCTTCCGGTTCGGGCACAGGCTCCGGTTCTTGAACGGGTTCCGGATCGGGTTCAGGTTCCTGCGTGGGAGGCGCGGTGGGCGCCTCGGTGGGGTTGGCTGTTGGCTCGGCGGTTGGAGCGGCCGTTGGCTCGGCGGTCGGCGCAGCCGTAGGTTCAGCCGTTGGCTCGGTTGTTGGTTCGGCTGTTGGCTCAGCTGTCGGTTCGACGGTCGGCCCAGCCGTTGGCTCAGTTGTTACCTCTGTTGTCGGTTTGGTTGTTGGCTCAGTCGTTGGCTCGGCAGTCGGCTCCACTGTCGGCTGAGTCGTTTCCTCCGGCGTGGGCGTTGCGTTGGGGTCGGAGGATGCGGTAGGTTCAAGACTTGGAGTGGGCGCAGGCGTATCTGTGGGCCGTTCTACAGGCGTATATCCATCTGTCCGGGGAAGAACATTTCCTTCATACAGAACGAACCTCGTCCTGGGATTCAGCGTCCCGGACGGCTTGCAGGCGCTCCTGCTCGCTCAGGTTTTCCAGATGCCTAATCGAAACAAAGCCGTCAACAAGGCCAAGCGGCGTGTCAAATACGATTTTCGCGCGGCGCTCACTGGGCACAGAGCAAACGTATACCACAGCGCCTCGATTCAAGTTCCCCAACGCATCGCCGCTTGTAGCGGAAGCATATACGTCAGCTCGGGCCATTGTTTTGGCATAGCCGACGGTCAGGCGGATCTCCGGAGTTGCTTCGACAGCCGGTGTTTCGGACAGCTCGGGCGAGCCGCTGGGATCAGGAGAATCCGTCAGGGCTGGAGATTCGCTGGGCAACGGCGATTCACTTAGTAGCGGAGATTCGGAGGGCACGGGCGATTCGCTGGGTTCGGGCGATTCCGATGGTTCGGGCGATTCGCTGGGCTGCGGATAATAGTCGTCCAGCATCAGCGGCGCAAACGAAAAGCTGGTCCCTGCTAAAGATACAGAGGCCAGCTTTTGATTGGCATAATATGTGCCCTGAATCTGGGCGTCTACAACGCCTTCGGCATTGCGCAGATAATCCCCTTGATCTTTCATGGAAGAGGGCGCGCTCTCCAATGGCAGCAGTTTTCCTGTAAGCGTATCCGCGGTCAGCGTGACCGTGTGCCTGCGCAGACCATCTGCAGCGCCGGCATGCGCGTCCGCGGCAAGTGCGGCGGGGGTGTTCACCGCCAGCATAAGCGCGAGGATCAGGGAAACGATACGCTTCAGGTTCATGCTGTACTCCTCCTGAAATCTGTCAGTATTGATAAACATTAAAATAAAGAGACAAAATAAAGGGATAACTACCCAATCAAATAAGCGATAAAGAGCACAAATAAAGCATGAAATAATTCCTATTTACACTATATTCAATTTGTATTAACTTGTCAATGGAAATTTGAAATTAATTTCCGTGCCGCGTGGGCAAACGGGGCGGCTATATGCTTTTCGCAGAGCAATACGCAAGACTTCAGGAATTTTGCTCGAATTGTTTTACGATTTAGAACAAGAGGTGCGGTAATGGTGTCATCAACAATCGGAATAAGCGATAAAAATAGACTCCGCAAGAGAACCTTAATCCTCTCGGAAGCCATTGAATCTTGGTTGCCGCATGCCGCCCGCGCTGGTTCGTTCCATATAGGTGATGATACAGATGGGCGGATTTTTATACCAAACGGCGCCTTCATTTCCCGAAGGTAGCATGTCGAAAGGGCAGCTTGGTGTTGTTGGAAAGCGGCATGCCACATTCCTCGATACGCCCAGCGTGACGTGCCCCATATAGCGCAAAGGAGCATCCATGGAGCCGAGCACCAGACTGGTGATCTGTTCGCCCTTGGCGATGTACCCGCAGGCCAGAAAGTCTTCGTCCACAAGTTTCTTCACCTTCACCCAGTCGCGGGAGCGCTTGCCCATGCGATAGGGGCTGTCCTTTTTCTTTTGTACGATTCCCTCAAGGCCCTGCTCGGTCGTTTGATCAAACAGGGCCTTTGCGTTGCCTGCGATGGTTCTGGATACCGCCAGCCGCCCGCGATCAAAAGCCGTCTCCCGCAGGATAGCCTTGCGGTCGATCAATGGCCGGTTCGTCAAATCCTCGCCGTCACGATACAGGATGTCAAAGGCGACAAAGTTAGCGGGCGTCTGCGCCGATTTCAAGCGGATGCGCACAGTGCCGGTCATCATACTGCGCGCCTGCAGAGCTTCAAAATCCGGCTTGCCGTTCGTGTCCGCGATGATGAGTTCGCCATCCAGGATGCACGTTCCAGCGACTGCCTCATGCAAGCCCGCAAGCTCTGGAAAACTGGGCAGCAGCCGCAGGTTCCGCTTGTTGCGCAGGTCAGTTTCGCCGGGGCGCAGGTAGGCGACGCAGCGGATGCCGTCCAGCTTCAGTTCATTCAGCCATTCGTCCGATTCAATGGGTTCATGGCGCTCGGTCAGCAGCATGGGGCGGACGCTCCGGTCTTCAAAGAGCTCCATCAATGCACACCCGCCAGCTGAGGCTGCTGCTGGGCGAGGCTCCGCTCCAGTGCCTCCATGAGGTTGATCACATTGCCCTGCGGCTCGGCGGCGGCGATGATCTCCTGGCCCTCGATCTTGCGCTGGATGGCGGAGACGAGCTTCTCTTCGTACTCGTCGCGGTACTTCTCCGGCGCGTAGGGCTGAATCATGGCGTGGACGAGCATGCGCCCCATCCGCATTTCTGCGTCTGAGACCTCGCCCTGTCGGGGCTGCACGGGCAGGCGCTTGATCTGATCCCGATAGAACAGCGTCTGCATGCGGATGCCCTCCGGCTCCGGAATCAGCGCCAGCATGGTCTGCTTGCTCCAGAGCACGCATTGGCCGATGCCGATTACACCCTCATCCAGCATCGACCGGCGCAGCAGTTCGTAAGCCTTGTCGCTGCCATCCGGCGCGCAGAGATAGGACTTGTCGAAGTAGACGGATGGAATGGATTCGGGCGGGGCAAAGTGCAGGATGCGGATGGTCCTGTCGCGTTCGGTCTTGATTCGCTCCAGCTCGTCGTCCGTGAGTGTGACATATTGGCCTTTGGCATACTCGTAGCCCTTGACGATCTGGTCGGCCTGCACCTCCGCGCCGGTGTCCTCACGCACCTTCTTCTGACGGACGCGCACGCCGTCCCGAGTGAGTTTGGTTGAAGCCGACACCCTTTTCCTGAACGGCGGTGTAGAGGGACACCGGAATATGCACCATTCCAAAGCTGATGGCCGCTTTTCTCGCTGCTGCGGGCATAAAAAATACCTCATTTCGGAATTAGCTTGTCCGAAATGAAGTGGTTTTATGGAAGCAGAAGCTGCCATCTATCCGTTTGGAAGCACAACCTTCTCGACGTTCCAGCCTCCATTTTCGATTTTCATCACCGCGAAGGAAATTTCTTGGTCGAACCGCCGCTTGCCACCGATGCCGGGATTGAGCTTCGTTCAACCCTTTTCCTATGATGATCCGCCTCAAGACGTTCGCACTGTCAAAACGCAAGGAATTTATCAGATCATCGGCGAGCGTTACGGTCCATATCTTTTTAGCCATATTTGCTTCCATTTATTCATCTTCCAAACAGTAAGCAAATGCATCATAGTATTGATGAGTTAAACACAAAAAGGTGGCGTCTCCGTAGAGACTCCACCGAGTTGCCTTATCTTTTTGAAATACGGAAGAATTGCCTGCAAAGCTCGGCTGATTCCTTTTCTCTTTGCATTATTTCTGATTCAAATGCTTTACTCCCCTCCGTTTGAATGATCCTTTTGATTGTTAACGCCTCTTTTCTCAAAGCCATACGCTTATCACTTCACACTACTATTTTAGCCCATTAGCTCCAGGTTCGATAGCAGACAATTTCCGCGGAGGGCAACAGCTTATCAGCCATGAATCTTCACGGATTTTACGGAACATTTCTTCTTAAAAAAAGCAATTCCGTAAGACCATACTTCATTCGCTCCATCATCAATCAGCGGTTCAGCATATTCCCGTTCGAGAATTTGCTTCAACGCCGCATCACATTGCGCCTCCATGTCGTTCCTGCTCTTGGCTCGTTTGGTTTCAATGATCATCCCAAGCTCTCCAGTGGCATTCTCGATCTGGATGTCACTTCTTCCCATGCCCGCCTCACGGTTGGAGAGGATCGTCCAGTCGCTTTTTCCCTTCAATAGTCCCAGCAGAAAGCCGTGATAGAAGCCCTCATAGCTATCATAATAGCTGATCGTCCCACGAAGCTGCTCATTCAGCATCGTTTCCACCTGTTCCGCGTCCCCACTTTCCAGTGCGCGACACAGCTTTTCCATACTGTTCTTCTGTGTGACAACTTTCTCCGCGAACCACTTCTGGATCTTCTCGATAAAGATTTCCCTCACTTCGCGGTTGGGGATGACGAGGCTGGTGTAGTCATCCTCATCCTCGGGCGCGTTCTTGTCCACCGTCAGGTATCCCGTCAGGAACAGCACACTCCATAGATTGTCGATGCTCTCTGTCAATTCACCATAGGTCAGCGTCTCCACGATCTTTTTGCGAATCGTCTTTCCCGCCACAAGCTGCTCGATCTCGCCACGCGTCGTCGCGTCCGCCATGTCGATAAACTGCTTCACCAGCGCGTTGGACGAGGTGTTATTCCAGTAGGGCTTTGGTCTGGCCTTTGGATTATCCAGCAGCTTGTCGCAGTGATTGACTACATCCCACGGGCAATAGACGTCCGCATTGCCGAAGTGATAGCCGTCGTACCACGCCCGCATGTCCTCCAAGGCATACTCCATGCCATAGTCGGCCAGCAGCTTCTTTACATCCGCTTCCGTAAAGCCGAAATATTCGTCATAGCGCGTATCCGTGATGGTATCCACCTTGAGGTTGTTGATCCCCGTGAAGATGCTCTCCTTCGAGATGCGCAGGCAGCCTGTCACCACCGCGAAGAACAAATCCGGGTTGGTTTTGAACGCTTCGCCGAAGAAGCCCCGCAGGAAGGCTACCATCTGGTCGTAGTACCCATTGATGTGAGCCTTGTCCAGCGGCACGTCGTATTCATCGATCAGCAAAATCACCTGCTCGCCGTAGTGCGCGTGGAGCATCCGCATTAAGGTTACGAGGGCATCTTGCAGTTCATCTTCCTCGGGTTGCCGAGCCATAAGGTTACGGAAGATCTTCCGATCATCTTCTTTGACATCAGGTGCTTTCTCAAGATAATCCAGTCGCTTGCATTCAGTGGAGATCAGCGTGACCAATCGCGCAATGGCTTCCTCATACGTCAACCCTTCCACGCCCTTGAGCGAAAGGAAAACGACGGGATGCCTCGCCTGATATTCCTCGCAAAGCTGCTTCTCCTCGCTAATCGCAAGTCCATTGAAAAGTGACTTGTCCGAGCCGATCTCAAAGAAGCTCCAAAGCATGCTCATATTCAGCGTCTTGCCAAACCGGCGGGGACGGGTGAACAGGTTCACGTCGCCTCGGTTGGTCAGTACATCTTGGATGAGTAGCGTCTTATCCATATAATAGTATCCGAGTCGACGAATCTTCTCAAAGCTATCCAGACCGACCGGCAACATCTTTTTATCCATATGCGACCTCCTTTTCCCGCGGCGCATTGATTCTCAAAGCCATATGCTTATAACTCTCCACTTTCATTTTATCGCATTATCGGCTTGATAGCAAGCGATTCTCTTTCTCGGTACAAAATAAACAGGGCCCACAGTAGGATGTAGTTTATTCATTGGCCCCCATTTTATGTAAATTGTTGCATGCGCCAACACGGCAAACAATTATGTTTTTATCGCAAAATATTGCGCCATTTTTCCTGCTAATTTTGGTGGCGGCTGGTTTTTTGTCCCGCCACATTTTTTAGCACTGCTAACATTCTGCTAACGGCACCCCGGGATTTGCGGGGTATATTCAAGGGAAATGCGAACACCCACATTCGTTAGAAATCCAGTAAAATAAGGCATTCCAGGGCACTCGAAGGCACGCAAAGGCGAACAGTCTTTCGTCCTCCTAAGCGGAACGTCGCGCGTTCGAATCGCGCCGGGATCACCAGTTTTTGGAAATTCCCTCGCCTTGAGTGCAAAATGCTGTAAGTAGCAGCTTGCTCGAAGGACGAGGGAATTTCTTTTTTTTGCGAACTTTTTTCCTTGGATTCCTGCTAACAGAAAAAAAGCCACGTTAGCAGATTGCAAACATTTTGCCCAAATTTCTAACGCGGCTTTTTGAAGGCTCCCGAATTTTTGCAAACATTGGTGAGCGACACTGCAAGCATTTGTGAGCGACGCGGTTGCCTTTGCTTGTTTTCGGGTGCTTTTTGTGGCTCACAACAAGCGTATGAAGGAACTTTTGCACGAGCATATCGTGACGCTTTTCAATCTGAATTACGGCGTAGCCGTTGAAAAAAGCATCCCTCCGGAGAAAAAACAATCCTTCGACGAGCCTGAAACAATCCTTGAAGAAAGAAAACAATCCTTCATGCATCTGCTCAAAGGATTGGGCTTCAAGCCAAAAACTGCGGCGCATGTTCTCGCGCTGTATCAACACTATGGCACGCAGCAGTGCTTTACCCGTTCTGATGTTGCCGAAGCACTCAATGTGACAACCGCACCAGCAACCGTTCTGATGCGCAGGATGAAGGAAGCCTCTCTGATTGAGCTTGCGAACGGAAAGAGCCGCGGTGCATACCGTTTCAAGCAGATGGAACCCTGAAAAAATGGTTCGCAACTTTCCACACAAACCGGCATGTACGATCCATGCCGGTTTTTCTGTACCCTTTTTGAAGGAACACGACATGGAACAGTCCACAAACAAAGCCCGCATGGGCTTGTGCGTCATAATGACACCCCAAGGAGGTGCTGTTGATTGACTGAACCCCGTAACCGCGGCTCTCCCTGGCTGCGCTTCTCGAAGGAGGAGTTGGAAAACCCGGAGCTGGCACAAAAGGCGGAAAAGGCAGAACAAGCTGCCGACCGATACGATGCAGCCAAGAAGAAGCTGCAAACGCGCCGCCTGAAGCTGACCGCCGAGGAGGTTCAAACCGAGCAGGATGCCATGCAGCAGATTGAAGCGGATGCGGCTGAACTGCATGAACCAGCATCGCCATCTGGTGAACCTTCTCAGCAGAAGAAACAGGCATCAAAGGTTGTGCGTTCGTCCGCTGATTCAAAATCCTCCGGGAAAGCACCTGCGTTTGTGTCCTCTGTGACCCAGGCGACAGCCGAGGCGGTTGATGCTTCTTCGTCCCATGCCAGGAAAAAGAAAATCCGGCTACAGTTTGAGGAAACCGAAGCAAAACCGCCCTCCCGTCTCCGGCATCCTGTTCAGCGTCCGATGGAATCGGTACACGATCAGCTGCATCAGCAGCTTGCAGAGGCCAATGAAGATGACAACGCCGCGGTAAGCGCGGTGCTGCAAGGCGACAGGCTCAGTACCTCCGCCTTGCAGATGGGCGAACATGCTTATCATGCACACAAGCTGCGTCCCTATAGACAGGCGCAAAATGCTGAACGTGCGCTGGATGAAGCTAACATACGGTATCTGGAAGCCAAACATCGCGTGGAGAATCCGCAATTCACCAGCAATCCGCTGTCCCGCTGGCAGCAAAAACGCGCCATCCGCAAGGAATATGCCGCGATGAAGGCTGCCGGAAATGCCGTGGGCGATGCGGAGAAAAGTGCTGCCGCCACGAGCAAGACCGTTCGCGGAGCGGGTGACATCGCGGAACGGGTGGCAGAGGTTTTCCAAAGCCATCCTTCCTCCAGGCTGATCATCCTGCTGTGCGCGATGCTGCTGATCCTCATGGGCAGCCTGCAATCCTGTACACCGTTGGCTCAATCGGTGCTGGAATCGCTCATCATCGGCACCTATCCGGCGACGGAGGACGATGTGCGCGCCGCGGAGCGCGCCTATGCCGCCAAGGAGCGTGAATTGCAGGACGAAATGGATCGCTACGAACAGTACCATCCCGGGTATGACGAATACCATGTCGATGCTGACGAAATCTGGCACGATCCCTATCACAGAAGACCTTGGTTTTCACCTTTTGACAGACTTTTTTTCACAGGCTCGTTTTTGCATTTCTTTATGTTGTCTACCCGCCCGGGCATACTTGATCAATACTCTTCAAAATGCTATACTTTTTATGTCTGAATGAATGAATCCTCAGCGGGAAACGTGCGCTGTGCTGGACATGGGCCGGAGAAGGGGGAGAGGAAGAATGAAGCATGCCTTCAACCGAATCGGACACGTCTCACTTCGAACGTATCTGGCGCTTCTGCTGTGCCTCGTCCTGCCCCTGTTCCTCATGTTTGGCTGGATTAGGATTCAGTACGAGACCTATATCCAGCAGCAGCTCAGCGAGCAGATCATCAGCAGCATCTCCAAGTCCGAGGAAGCTGTCTACGACAGCTTTCGCAACATGGCGGGAATTTCCAGCGCCATTGTCACCAACAGCGCGCTGCTGGAGGGGCTGAGCAACCCGGCAAACTCGTACTATTCGGTTAACAAGCTGTTCGACGAATGCGTCAACTATGCACAGGTGAACAATCTGTACTCGAATGGCGACATGCTGATGACCCTGTTTGATCGCACAGGGCGCTGCTATACCAACTGGAGCAGGAATTTTCAGGATTACAGCTATCTCAGGCAGGAAAGCTGGGTCATTGAGGCGGAGAATGGCAAGGGGCATCTGGTCTGGAACTTGTTTTCGCCCACGTTTCTGATCAACAAGGGGGAGAAGTATATCTCCGTGGCGCGCGCGGTGTATGACGGCGCGCTCGATGACGAGGCGCTTGGCGTGCTGATTGTCAGCATGCCGCAGAGCCATCTGAGCCGGGTGCTCAGGGGCTACTGCTACGAAGAGCGCGACAGCGTGTATGTGCTGGGCGACGGCGACACGCCGATCCTCCAGTACACGCCGGCGGGAGACACGGATCAGCTTTCGCGCGTGCTGCCGATGATGCGCGAGAATGAATCCGGCAGCTTTCGGGTGAATACCGCGGAGGGCATGCAGCTGGTAAGCTACTATACGCTAGACGCGCCGTGGACGCTGGGCGAGGAGGCGCTTCGTATCGCCCACTTTACGGATTTTGAGGTGGTTGTGCAGCGAATGGAGCAATTCTCCCGGCGGATGAGCCTGATTCTCGCTGTGGTGCTGCTCATCACGCTGCTGATTGTAGGAATCACCGTGCAGATGCTCGTCAAGCCCGTCCGTCAGCTTGCCCATGTCATGGGGCATTACCGGCTGGGGGACTCGCTGGAGGGGCTGGATATGGACAGGAAGGACGAGATCGGCCACCTGAACCGCTCATTCAAGCGGCTGACGGCAAACATCCAGGAGCTGTTCGCCAATCTGGACAGGGAATACCGCATCAAGGAGTGCTATCGCTACGAATCACTGCGCTCCCAGCTCAACCCGCACTTCCTGTTCAATGCGCTCAACACCATCCGCTACATGTCGATCATGCAGCATGCGGATGCGATCACCAAGGGGATCGACGCGCTGGCGGCGGTGCTCAAATACAGCGTCGGGCATGAGGAGGAGCTCAGCAGGCTCAGCGAGGAGATCGCGCATGTCCGGGGCTATCTGGAGATTCAGAACATGCGCTTTGGCCAGCGGATTCACATGGAGGAGGACTTTGAGCCCGGGGTGACGGCGCTGTGCATGCTGCGCTTTGCGCTGCAGCCCATCGTGGAAAACGCGGTCATTCACGCCTTTGGCGAAAACATGCGCGCGGGTCGCGAATGCCTGATCCGCCTCTACGGCTACACGGAGGACAATGTCCTTCACCTGTTTGTGGAGGACAACGGCGAGGGAGTCCCGCCCCAAACGCTGGAGACGCTCAACAGCGGCCGCCGCAAAAAGGACAAGATGACGGGCATCGGCTTCTCCCATGTCAAGGAGCTGATTGAGATCACCTTCGGCGAGGGCTATACGCTGGAGATCACATCCCATCCGGGCATCGGCACGGTGGTGCATTACGTGCTCCCCGTGATCACATCGATTGAGGAGGAAGACCATGAAAAGAGTGCTGATCGTGGACGATGAGCTGCTGGTGCGCATGGGCTTCCGCTCGATCCTGGACTGGGAGAGCTGCGGCTTTACCGTGGTCGGCGACGCGGAGAACGGCGAGGAAGCGTTGGAAAAGATCCGTCTGCTCCAGCCGGATCTCGTTTTCACCGATCTGAAGATGGATCGCATGGACGGCCTCGAGCTGATGAGCGCCTGCATGCGCGAGTATCCCGCGGTGAAGTTCATCGTGCTGAGCAGCTACAACGACTTTGAAAACGTCCGGCAGGCGATGCGCTGTGGCGCGCTGGACTACGTCTTCAAGCTGGAGGTCACGCCGGAGCAACTGCGCAGGATTTTGTCCGAGATTAAATGGGAGACAGCTGAGCCTGAGCCGGTCGGGCAGAGCGGCAGGCGCGCCATGCGGGCCAGCGTGGTGCGCCGGGCGATCGCGGGGGACATCCCGGCGGAGGAGGCACGCGGGAGCTTCGCGCGGATGTTTCCCGCCGTGCGCTGGGAGCGGCCGTTCAGGCTGATCACGGTGGCTATCGATGACTATGAGCTGCGAAAGGGGAATGCTCATCAGCGCCTGTCGCAGAGCACCATTGCGGAGATTGAGAGCATCCTGGAGGAGGTGTTCGCTGAGAAGGCGGTTGTGTGCCCCTTCCAGGCGGATCGCGCGCTGATGATTTGGCAGCAGGAGAACGTGGAGGCACTTGGCGGCTTGCAGAGCGCCTACGCCAGAGCAGAGGAATATGTCAAGCGATACCTCAATCAGTCGGTGACGGCCGTCATCAGCGAGAGCCACCCGGGGCTGCAGGCGCTGCCGCAGGCACACCTGCAGAACGAGGAGACGCTTTCCTATCGGTATCTGCTCGACCATGGAAGAATCCACGGCTACCATCCGGGCGCGCAACCTGACGCCGCGGCGCCGCCCATCGACATGGGGGCGCTGGATGCGGCGCTGGCTGGGCATGATGCGCAGCGTCTTGCCGCCGTGTGCGAAGCAGCGTTCTCCCAGATGAGCAAGCGCCGCGGGTATCCGCTGCACAAGCTGCGGGTGAATCTGCTGGACATGCTCTTTGCCATCAAACGCGTCTATCCCGCGATTGCTGCGTGGACGGATGAGGACGGCTACACACTGGCCAACTTGATCCAGCGCTCGGACAGGCTGAGCACCGTGCGCGAGGGCTTTGCCAAGGCGGTCGGGCAGTGCGTGGGCGAGCAGGAGGTGCGCCCGCTCCGGCCGGAGATTCAGATGATCGTTCGCTATGTGCAGGAGCATCCCGCGCAGGAGCTCAGCGTGAGCAGCGCGGCACAGCTTACCCGGCTGAGCGAGAGCTATTTCGCCCATATCTTCAAGCGGGAGATGGGGATGAGCTTCGTGGACTGGTACAACCGGGAGCGCATCGAGCGCGCGCGCCGGCTGTTGTGCCAAACGGACATGCGGGTCAACGAAATCGCGGCAAGCGTGGGCATCGACAATGCCAATTATTTCAGCATCCTGTTCAAGAAGCTGACGGGCAAGACGCCGATGCAGGTTCGCGATGAGGCCAAAAAGCAGAATCGTGAAGAGAAAAGCAGAAATCAGATAGTCTAATGCCCGCTGTGACCGCGGCGGCGTCGCCCATACAACAGCATTGCAAAGAAAAAGCGCAGGATCGTTCATTGTTTGACGGCCTGCGCTTCTATATAATATAGACAGAATCAGGCGGGAGAAGCACCGCTCAAAAGGAAACAGGAGGGAAACGGTATGAAAAAGTGGTTGAGCATGCTCATGGCGGCTGTGCTGCTGGTGACTGCGGCGGCGGCGCTAGCGGACGATGTGATCACCCTGCGGGTGTGGGGCGGCGTGCCGGCGGAGGCCGGCCCTCAGGCGAGCATCGATCTGTTCAACGAGGCCTTCAAGGACAAGGGCATCCAGGCGGAGTACGAGCGCTTCGTCAACGACGACACCGGCAACCTGAAGCTGGAGACCAGTCTACTTGCGGGCAACGATGTCGATCTGTACATGACCTATACCCCGGCCGTGCTGCAAAAGCGTGCCAGCGGCAATATGGCGCTGGACCTGACGGAGCTGGTCGAGCGCGACGGCTTTGACATCGAGGGCATCTTCGGCAAGATGGCGCTGGCGTACTACATCGACGGCAAGCCCTACTCTCTGCCCACCAAGATGGACCAGTACGGCATCGTCATCAACAAGGACATGTTCGATGCGGCCGGCATCGAGGTGCCGACCGAGTGGAGCTTTGAGGAGTTCCGCGAGATCGCCAGGAAGCTGACTCATGGCGAGGGGGACAGCAAGGTCTACGGCATGTTCTTCAATTCCCAGCAGGATCTGCTCTACCCGTTCAACTACTTCTCCGTGCAGACGCTCGGCGGCGACCCGCTCTACCATGCGGACGGCACCGCGAACGTCAACGATCCGGTCAACGTGGCGGCGATTGAGCTGGTCAACAACATGATGAACGTGGATCATACTGCGCCAACGCACACCGACAGCGTGACGCAGAAGCTCTCCCAGGAGGGCATGTTCATCACCGGTAAGTCCGCGATGACCATCGGCCCGTGGATGGTGCGCAGCATCAAGGATCGCGACAACTATCCGCACGACTTCAAGACGGCCTTCGCGCCCTATCCGACGATCGACGGCGTGCGCACCTACACCCAGGGTGGCTACGGCGATCACCTGTGCATCAACCCCAAGTCCAAGCACATCGACGCTGCGTGGGAGTTCATGAAGTGGTACGCGACCGAGGGTATGCTGCCGCTGACCTCCGGCGGACGCGTTCCCTCCGCAAACACCTATGATTCCGTCGAGGTGACGGAGTACTTCCTCAAGGGCGCCGAGGATCTGCTCGATGCCGAAACGGCTCAGAATGTGTTGATCGTGCCTGCGAGCAACCACGCGGTGCCCAGCATCACCACCAAGCTGCCGGAGATCAACAAGGTGCTCACCGAGGAGCTGGAGAACATCTACACCGGCGTCAAGACAGTGCAGCAGGGCATGGATGACGCGCAGGCGCGCGCCGAGGCGCTGCTGGCCAAGTAATCTGCAATCGGATATCGCCTGGCGGGGAGGAGGAAACTTCTCTCCGCCTTTTTGAAGAAGGATGGGTGACGCTATGCAGCGGACGATTTCATTAGGGAAAAGGGGCATCAGCCGACAGCTCAAGACGGATCTGACCGGCTACGCCTTTATCGCGCCCAATGTGCTGGGCTTTACCCTGTTTACGCTGGTGCCGATGATCATATCGCTGATCATCAGCTTTACCGACTGGGACTATACGCAGGGTTTTGGCAACTGGATCTTCAATGGCGGCGCCAATTATGTGGAGATGTGGACGGACAAGTGGTTCGTCGATTCGCTGGTCAACACCATCGTCTTCGCTGCCGGCGTGGTGCCTGTGACGATCTTCCTGGCGCTGGTACTGGCTGTGGTCATCGACAAGTTCTGCTACGCTAAGCTGCCGATTCGGCTGGCGATGTTCATGCCCTACATCTCGAACGTGGTGGCGGTCGCCATCGTGTGGGTGATGATGTATTCCCCGTGGGGACCGTTTACCCAGATGGTCAAGATGCTGGGTGTGGAGAATCCGCCGCAGTGGCTGGGCGATCATCACTGGGCGCTGCCGGCGATCATGCTGATGACGGTCTGGTCGGGCGTGGGCTACGCGATGATGATCTACACCTCGTCGATCACGGCGCTGCCCAAGGACATCTATGAGGCGGCGGACATCGACGGCGCGGGGGAAATGACCAAGTTCTTCAAAATCACCATCCCTTTCCTCTCGCCGACGACGTTCTTCCTGGTTATTACGACGTTCATTTCCTCGTTCCAGGTATTCGCGCCGATCCAGATCATGACGCGCGGCGGCCCCGGCACGGCGACACATGTGCTGGTTTATTACATCTACACGACGGCCTTCACCTTCTATCGGATGGGATATGCGGCCAGCATGTCGTGGATTCTGTTCATCATTCTGTTCATGATCACGCTGGTACAGTGGCGGGGGCAGAAAAAGTGGGTCAGCTATTGAGGAGGGAAGAAGCAATGAAAGCAACGGCTGCATCTGCCGCGCGGGGAGCGGGCGGCCACTATCGGGAAAAGCAGGTGCTCGTCCGGGTGATCTGGACAGTGATCATCGGCGCGTTTGCCCTGACGATGATCGTGCCCTTCCTTTGGATGGTTTCCGCGAGCCTGAAGCGCCCGCTGGACGTCATGAAGCTGCCGATCGACTGGATCCCGGACTACTGGTATCCCCAGAACTATATGAAGGTCTGGAATGTGGGCGGCGTGGCGGCGCGCGACTATCACTTTGGCCTGGCGTATTTCAACAGCCTGAAGATTGCCTTTATCAATCTGACAGGCTCCGTGCTCACCAGCACGCTGGCGGGCTATGCGTTTGCCAAGATCAAATTCCGCGGCTCGACGGGCATCTTCTTCCTCTATCTGGCGACGATGATGATCCCCTCTCAGGTGACGCTGATCCCCAAGTTCATTCTCTTCAATGAGATTGGCATCTCCGGTACGCACCTGACGCTGATTCTGCCGGGACTGATCACTGTGACGGGTACGTTCCTCATGCGCCAGTACTTCATGCAGGTACCGGACGAGCTGCGGGAGAGCGGCGTCAAGGCGGGACTGATCAAGATCCGCGTGTTCCGCCCCTTCCCCGGCGAAGAGCTGGCCGAAGCTCTCAAGAACTGCAAGGCCGTGGCTGTGCTGGA
>ERZ827150.2126-NODE-2126-length-22306-cov-3.821716_pt1 | contig 22306 bp, 20 predicted proteins | sample MGYA00519779_ERZ827150 | MGnify/ENA primary metagenome ERZ827150 (study PRJEB31778, sample SAMEA3449267) | human gut metagenome | biome: human gut; feature: human-associated habitat; material: faeces | place: United Kingdom | collected 2010/2012 ...
GAACTTGATCGATTTTATCAAAGAAAAAGCATTACGGAACGCGCAGGATATTTTCATCGAGAATGCGCTCTATTTTTTCCTGCATGCGAAGACCGACTGCTGCGACTGGATTTTGACGGAGTATAAAAATGTGCGCAGCGCTTACATGCAGTCTATGCTATGCCTTGCCCTCGGCGTGCGCGGGGATATCGCGGTGGTTCCGTTTTTACAGAAAGAAGCGATGCGGTTAAATTCACAGACGCTATTAATCTAAATCTCAATTGTTTACGCAATTGATTACATTGAATTATACTTAATGCATTTAAAATCAACACACCTCCTTGAACTCGCAACACGGGAGTTAACAAAGAAATCTCATAAAAGTCTGCAATAAAGGGGGCTGTAAAAAATAAAATTCCATACAACACAATAGATAGAAATAAATTCCAATAGAATATTGTAGAATAATCTTCTTGTGTAGGTTCTTTCTTTTGAATCAACGCCGAACCAAACCCTCCGTCTATAAATGTGTTGGCAACCGCAATAAAAATCAACAACATCCCAATACACCCATAATCGTCCGGAGTTAATAGTCTTGCCAAAACAATATTTGCAACAAAAGCTATAGCCATTGTTCCAAACTTTTGCATAAAACTCCACAACATCCCTGAAATCGTTCTTTCCCGTAAACTATCAGACATCACTTATTTCCCAATGTTTCTTTTATAATCATTCCAAATTCCTTTCCGATTAGTCAATTGTACTAAAATTGGATCAGGCCGACTATTCCCTTCTAAAATAATAATTTCGCTATTTTTCCCTATCACTACATCCCAACCGACATGCCTAACCTGAGGTAACACTCTCGAAGCTTCTGTCACAACAGCAAGTATTTTATCCCAATGTTCAATCTTATATCCGATAATCTGTTTACTCGAATACGGATGACATAAATAAGTCTTATAATTTGTATCTATCCCGGGGGATACTACTATCCCTGTTTCCACATCTACACATGCAGCAATTCCCCCGTTATGAATATTATCCGTATGTGAACCATTGTTCCCCCAACGTACTGCTGCACCCATAATCCTCGTAACTTGGTCTGCTCCCAATAACGTATAAATTCTCAAGGTGTTTATTGCGTGAGGATAAAAAGATCTCATCTCGTCACTTTGGACTAACAACTCTTCCCCAACCCACCTTTCTTTTGTTTTTTGTAGTTTTGTCTGCAATGATGTAAACCATTCAAATAAATCATCTTCTTTTGCAATTTTAACAATTTCAACTCCACCTCCTTCACTTCCTAAAGTTGGTTTTATTATCATTTGCTTTTCTTTTAATAAATCAAAAAAAAACATTAAATTCACCAAAAGAACAAGTACTTAAATTAATCCAACGACGTTTTATAAATCGATCATATAACGTATTAAATTCTATTTTATCAAAGACCAAACGCCGATATTCTTTTTGGTTACATATATTATAAATTCTATCCCGCTTACCTCCTACGATGAATTCTTTTCTGCCAGACCGTCTCAATTGATCAAAACGATAATTCCAATACTCTTCAACCCCTAATTTATAACATCCATAGGCAAACATATAATCCACCAAATAATACACCTTCCACCACCAATTTACCTCATCAAGCATCAAATCCCTCAACCGACAAAATTTACAGTATCTTCTTTTCCACTCTTTCATCACGTTTATTTTTTAGATTGACGCACCATTTCCAATATTTCATCCGTATAATTTCCCAATGCAGGGCCTATCAATTGGTATACTCCCGGAGAATGCAAGTTCAATTCAATCAACACGACCTCATTATTGTCATTCACCGTAAAATCCCACCCGATTATTCTCGTGTAAGGCAATGTCATGTGCATACTCTTAGCTTCATCTACAATTTGTTGAAATAGCGGAACAACAACACCATCATATTTCAAACCAAAATCATTCTCTTCATATACACCCGTGGGATTTATCCCGTATGCCGGAGATTTCAATTTACCGGAATTCTCTATCTCACAAAAAACGCCACCTACTGAAACATTATCAACTTTTGAACCTTTACGTCCCATCCGAAGCAATGAAGTTAGTACCACCACTTCATTTTCCCTTCTAAATGTTGTTAAGCGCACAGTATTCAAGGATGTCGGATTCAATCGGCTCAATTCCGGATGTTGTATCACGGCTTGTTGCACGATAAAATTCTTTTTATATTTTTTGAATAACTCCTTTACAGAACAATTGTCACTATCTGTCTTCCCCTGAACAGACGAGAAGCGAATAACACTTTTACCTTGAGCACTCTCTACCGCCTGTTTGATAATAGCATCAGACAAATTAGAACATATATTTAGCGCCCGCTCTTCTGAAATGACTTTCATTCCCTCGTAATAAAAACCATTTATATTTTTCACAATACTTTTTGGCTGAAGTACGTCAGGGAACAAACGTTCAGTGAAATTCTTATCCGCATACGCTTTTGTCACGGAACGATCATTCATCAAAGGCAAAATATCGGCATAATATAAACCTAACGGCACGTATTTCGGAGTGAAACATCCATTTATCGAATAATAATACTGATGCCAACGTGGATTTACAGCATTCCCCAAATGTTCTTCATAATAAGAACGGATCTCTTCTTTCTCTTCTTTTGACAATTTATTCAGTTTCACCCCAGAAACCATTTGTTTATATATCCTTCTCTTTTGATATTTTACCCATTCTTGAGACAACTTTTTCATTGTCGCCTTGAAAAGATGTTTTACACTTTTCTCCATAATACAATTTTAACGATATTTTTGAATCTCCCTAAGCAAACGAATTACATTGCTCCGATGATTTTTATTCCGTATATATGAATAAACTAACTTAGAATTATTACTCAATAAAGCTTTAACCACACTTTTCAAACACCCCAAAAAATTAGTTCGCAAACCGACAGCAACAAGAGATGAAACCATCCCTCCCATATATTTTGTTTTCCACAAATTATCCGTTTCTTGCCGAACTTTCGGTTCATAAAGCTTACTTTCCTTCAAAAGGTCACAAATCTCTGTCGTATGAATCAACATCTTCTCTGAAGTATCAATACTAATTTTTCTGTTTCTATCATTCAATATATTGTACACTTCAAATTTTAGTGAATTATTTTCCTCCCTAATCTCCAATACCACAGCTAGACCATTATACCAATATCGTTTAGATGTCTTATAATCAGGTGTATTTTTAGAATTAAAAAAGAAATTCCCCAAACTATAAAAAATCGGCCTACCTTTATACACCTCCCAACCTTGCGGCACATGCGGATGATGTACAAACACGCCATCAGCACCATAATCTACAAAATCTCGATAACGCTCTCTTTGTTCCGGAAGCGGAATATCTATATATTCAATCCCATCATGCAAATAAATAAACAAATAATCTACTTTACTCTTGGTTTCCAAAATCAAATGATTCACCCGTAAATGATCCATTTCCGCACAACCAAATTTACTAGTACTTAAATCCCAAGCACCAAAACTCGCATAAGTCAAGGCCAAAATTCCAATAGAAATACCATTCACCTCTGTTATTTCCACTTTATAAGCCTCATCAAATGTTCCCGCACCAATTACTTTCGCCTTACGAAAAGCTCTTTGGGTCGCCAAAAATCCATCATCACCATAATCAAAAGCATGATTATTTGCCAAGGAGATGACATTGAAACCCATGTTTTCTATAAAATCTGGTACATCCGGGTGCTGCTGTATATTAGGCGGTATTTTATTCAATTTTCTCCCATCACTCTTCACCGGTCCTTCAAAATTACATATTTTCAAATTACAAGAATCAATTAACGATCTTAAATCTGACGCTATGGAAATAAAAGATGAAGATGGAGTAGAACAAAAATCTCCACAAATAAAAAGCCTTACCTTATTTTTTGACATACAAAATTGATTTCACATTTACGACTTATAACCTCCCCATTTTATAAGAAACCTTTCCTACATCTTCCAACTTCTTCCATTGTTTATAACAATCTTGAATTTCCTTTTTCCATCCATACCCCAAAAACAATTGCCCTGTCCTATCCCAATAGTCATTAAACTCCACAACTAGAGGTCCTTCCGGAGTTATTGCGATATCCCAACCAATGGCTTTCAAATAAGGTATTGATTTCTGAAATTGAATAATTTCATCTGTTATTTGCTTCCAATTTTCGATAAATACCCCCTCCAAAAGAGTACCACTATCAGGATGATGGGTTATGGACCGAGTTTCTCTCCACTCATCAAAAAGAGTTACATTAAAAATTCGTCCAGTTTTAATATCAACCCCAGCATCAACATTACCACCAGCACCCGCATTATCAACACAAACTCCCGCCCGACCAAACTTCATCCATATCGCAATAATCTTTACATCTCCCGTTGGATATAATGTAGTCATAAAGCGAATGGTATTCACAGAGGATGAGTTAAATGAATCAAACTGTTTGGTCTGATATATTTTACTTTCAAAAATAAGTGGCTCGTATTCTTTCAATCTATCCTTCAAACAAACTTTACGACCATCAAAAAGATGTAAGATACAATCTTTATCTGTATACTCTATATCATTTACAACGATAACTCCATCTCCATGAGATGTTTCTGTACTCTTAATGACACAAGAATGTATATTTTTAGACTTCAATATTGCTAATACGGAATCATAATCACAAGCAATATGATCATTTTTTACTCTTCCTTCCGGATGATAGTAACAATACAACTCCGCTTTCCTGATATTATTTGCCCCTAATATTAAATGAGATAGATATTTATTACGAGCTAATATATAATACTTTTTAGGATTTAACAAATTCAAACAAGGACGCTGCTCGACTCCCGACAAAAAAGAATCTCGAAATTTTTTCCCTTGACTTTCAAATTTGAAATTAGAATACTCTTCTATACTGATACCTTTTTCTTTTTTTAATCGTATAAAATCTCGCAATAAAAAGAAATACCCCTTTCTAGAATCCTTATGAACATCTTGCAAAAAAGACAAAAATACTTTTATTTTTCCCACTTTTCTTCCCATAATAAAGTGCAATATCATTTAAATAGTCAACAAACCTCATTCAGAATATGCATAATCTCGCAAATAAGCAAATCGTTCCGTCAACTTTCCATTCTTCAAAATCGTGGCACGATTTATCACATCACTCTCATCCGTATTGCCACGTAACATATCATTAATGACATGCTTCACGAGAGCTTTTCCAAAATAATCACTCGTGTCTAAAGCCAATGCGTTAGGCAATGTATCAACAGCCATTACCGTCACATTACTTTCAGAAGAAAACGCAATTTCCTCCATTTCAGTACAAGGATTATAATCATAGAATGGGTCTTTATGTGTCGACGGACGAAGTGTTGATTGTACACTTCCCATGATATCACAAGTAACATCTCCGATAATTTTAATCTTTACCTCCGGATTACGTAAATTCTCCTTCCCTAAATAAATCGGATCTTCAGGTCCCCAATAATGGCAAGGAATAAATATATCGGTAACCTTAGCAAAACGTAAAAAATTACTTTTATATAATTCCGGATGAGAATGAAATTCCTCTCGATCAAAAATAGATTCATCATCTATACGACAAACCGTATCAGGCAACTTTGCCACAGTATAAACGGGAAACTCAAATTCCTGCTCTAAAAATTCTCGTGGAGAAACTTGCTTTATTCCAACCTCATCCAAAAAGTGTTGTGCCCCATGCGATACCCGACCATTACCAGTTACAATAATTTTTAATGCAGGCAACTCCACAACCTTCACTTCACTCTGCATCCGGATCAAGGTGAATTGTTTATCCGGTTTGGGTAATTCAAACGTCCTCATGCGCAAACCGTAAGCCCGCAACGTATTGTATACCCCAACGACACCAGCCCACCAACCAAAAGCACACAATCTATATCCCTTTTCATCAACCAAATATTCGTAATCAGAAAAAGTAATATTCAATTCCATCATTCTTTTCAACAATGGCTTATTGTAAGGTTGCATTTTAGCTATATGACCAAAGAAAAAATAATGCTTGTTAGGTATTAAAGATTCAATGTCAGCTTCTTTTATCCCGAAAAGAACATCACAATCATCCACATGATCAACCAACCTAATCCCTTTCAAAGCATACTCTTCATCTGAATACACTCTAATATCACTCTTTTGTACTACAAATTCAACATCAGGAAACTTTTGCTGCAAATCAACGATCTCTTGAGGTGATAATGCCACACGATTGTCTTCAGGAACTTTTGTTTCTTTAATAATACCAATTCTCATAATTATTCAAGCAATAATTGTTATTCTTTTTTATCTAACTTCTCAAACTCCGAATTCCTCGACTTAAACTCCGGCACCACCTGTTTCATCAATCGCACGGAATCTTCCACTTTCACCGCCAACGCCAATTCTGCCAACTTATCATAAGTCTCTAACACCTCTTTACGCTTGTACTCCCGAACTTTAGCCACCCGAATCTTATCATGTCCCGTGGGTACAGTATTTTCCTCGTTACTTAGTACTTCCTCGTACAACTTCTCTCCCGGTCTCAGACCGATGAATTTGATTTTGATATCTTCATTTGGCGTATATCCGGCTAATCGAATCATTCTTTCTGCCAAGTCAACAATTTTCACGGGATCTCCCATGTCAAAAACAAAGATCTGATTTCCTGTGCTCATCGTCGCCGCATTCATCACCAAACGACATGCCTCCGGAATCGTCATGAAAAAGCGAGTGATTCTCGGATCGGTTACCGTAACCGGCCCACCTTGTTCTATTTGTTTTCGAAAATACGGTATCACACTACCGTTACTTCCCAACACATTCCCGAATCGGGTGGTCACGAACCGGGTCTTTCCCCTGATCTCTCCTCGTTCCATCGCCAGCCCCAAACTCTGCACATATATCTCTGCCAAACGTTTCGATGCCCCCATCACGTTAGTCGGGTTTACCGCCTTGTCCGTCGAGATCATCACCATCATGTCCACCCCGTACTCCACACAAAAGTCTGCCACGAGTCTCGAACCAACCACGTTCACCCGAACGGCTTCGCAAGGGTTCTCTTCCATCAACGGAACGTGTTTATAGGCCGCAGCATGAAACACCACCTGCGGATGAAATTTCTCAAAAGCTCCTTGCAAACGCTCTTTCTGCCGGACATCACCGATAAAAGGGGTAAATTTTAGGCTTGAAAAATTCCGTTCCAATTCAAGACGGAGTTCATGCATCGGGGTCTCGGCATTATCAAACAATACCAAATGAGCTACACCAAAAGTTGCCAATTGACGACACAACTCGCTACCGATACTTCCGGCTGCCCCCGTTACCATCACGACCTTTCCGGCAAAATTCGCCTCAATCTCCTTTGTGTTTATCTCGATTTCCTCCCTACCAAGCAAATCCTCGATCCGGATTTCTCGGATAACAGTTTTCTTCAACCCGTCACCCAAAACGTTTATGGGTGGAGCCACCAAGTTTTTCACTCCATAAGCCTGACAGTAACGTACCAACCCTTCAGCCTCCCGTTGAGCTGTTTCCGGAGAAGGAAATAGCAGACCATTTATATTGTATTTCTTCACGAAACAAGCAAAATTAGCCTCGTCTTCAAAATAATAAACCGGCAGTTCCGAAATGGAGTAAGACTTAAGTCGCTTATCCGGATTCACGAATCCCACCACGTGATAATGCTTACTCGTGTGCATCCTTTTCTTCAACGCCACACTTTTATCATCCGTCCCGTACACCAGCACCCTCGTTTTACTTGAACGATACAGCGATATTACCAAATCATAAACAAGCACAAGCATCACCCGGAACCCGATAAGAACCACCGTTGTTACCAGAAAATCAACAAGAAAACACGCAAAAGCATGGTTATTGAACATCCGGGAAACAACAAGAGAAACTAATCCTAATAAAAGCATCTCCTTAAAAAAGATCGCAACGCCCATCTTCCCGATACTTTTTATAGTGGCATGGCGAATTATATTTTTGTTCACTCCCAACGCCATAAACACGAGCAGACTGATCAAGAACGATCCCACAATAACGAACAAGTAAGCATTCCTTGACAAGTCGACAATAAAATTGTTTACAAAAAGAAGAGCCACGAATGAACTTCCCACGGACAACAAAATATCCACGAAAAGAACCGTCCAAGAATTAACGTACTTTTTTCTCTCGCACAAACGATCACAAATGGAATGAATGGAGTATCTCATTTATACCAAACTTCAAAAAGGAGCGTCCCCTCCGGTATTAATAGCTGATCCGGCTTAGAAGTACCGTTGAGGGAGACGCTATAACCGGGGGTTGCATCTCCCGGAATCTGAGATTTATATTGTGAATCACGTCTAAATTATTCCTTCTTACCATACAATTTGTCATGGATTGCAAACTCCCGCCTAGCCAAGATACAAAACACCCGGCCGAACAACTCCAGATCGTCACGAGTAGACAGGACAAAACGTTCTATCATTTCCTCCTCCTCCTGCTTTACACTGACGGCCAACCGAACTCGCTCTTCGGCCAATCGTACCCGTTCCGGTTCCGGCAACTCCATTGCCCCGACAACATCTTCATAAAAACAGAATGTATCCCACCATGCCATCAATCCCTGACGGCCCAAATCACGAATAGAGCCAAGTGCCTCGAAAATCAGGCTACCGGCCAAAATCCCGTTCTCCATTTCCCCCGTGAAATAGTAACAACTACATAACAATCGGCAAATATTCGGAGTACGACACGGTAAAACAATTTTGTCACTTCCCCACGGGGTAAGTATGTCATAAGCCGCATCCAACGCCGTGTTTAAGAAATTCAAGTCTGAATATAACTGGTAAGCATCCATCAAATCCACCACGTAACCGGCCCGAACATCTGCAGGGAGATTTTTATTTCCAGCCAGAGGCTCTATAAACCGGGCGATCTCACGCACTCGTTCATGAATTTCATATGGTTCCCCGAAACTCTCTTCCAACCAAGGATAGATGCGAACCATCGAGTACACGGACAAGTAACCATGCAAGAATCCTGACAACGCCGGGGAGGGACAACGCCCCATTTCTAACTCACACGACCGTTTATACAATTCGTGAAATAAACCTTTTTCCATTATTTTGTATCACTCTATTCTTTCAAGAAACGAACTTGGAATATAAGAAGTAGCAATAGAGGCTACCCCATCCAAACGAATAATTACACGTTTATGATTTTTCAAACGTACCAACTCACCTTCCAATCCTTGCAAGGGACCTTTAATAACTCTTACCCGATCACCCCGTTTGATTCCTTTGTTCAAAACTTCCACGCTACCAGTTGAGAAATCCAACAAAAACATGAAATCCTGCATTTGTTTATCCGGAACGATCAGCGAATGGCGTCCCTCTATATCTTTCAAATAAACAATATTCAACGAATGATCATTTATCAAGGAAAAACTTGTTGCCTTATCCGTCCGGATAAATATTAACCCATGAATCAAAAGCACCCGGATCTTTTTACGTCCAACGGGTGTTTCTCGCACCTGTTCTTCCTGGGGCAAAAAATTCTCGATCCCCAGTTCATCCAGCTTTCTTTTGATCAATAATTCCTGATTTACACGGGTATAAGCAGCATACCAGTTTAACTTGTTACACGCAACCATTATTTTTATTCTTTCCCTATTTTCTAGCGAACGATGATTTCCTTTGTCTCTGTAATCCCCGAACACACGAACCGCCCGGACGCGCTTCGCGCACTAACCCTGTCACGGGTCCTGATTTACGGCCATGTGTTCCACGCACTTCACTTTACACAGCAACAATGCATGAAAGCTGTCTGCACGAACGATTCATTTGAATTAAAAAACGATCGTTTAATGCGCTGCAAATATACTAAATTTTTATATAGAGCAAATGGATGTGAAATATTTTTCTTCGATTTAACAATCAGCTTGTTAACGTTTCTGTTAGAAAATACAAAAATCAATCAGGTGTTACTATCATTAAACGATCGTTTTAAGACATCTAAACCATTCTTAAATCAAGCTCCACAGTTATTATTTCGAATCATACAAATTCAAATTATATTCATTGCTATATTTTCATCACACTATTCATAAAATCGAATTCAACAACTCCGATTCTCACCCTAAACCAACCCAAATAAAGAAGTAATCTAACCCAAATAATCCCCTTTATTCAGAGCTTATTCGAAGCTCACACGTTGCTCATGCATTACCGATTGAATAAGCCCCGAGTAAGCTTCGAGACAGCATCGAAAAAGTGGGATTATCTCCCTAGCATTTCCATTATTTCTCTAGAGCTTCTCTCCATAAACCACAAATTACAAAAAATCTTAAAACACCCCCAATAGGCGCAAGTTTTCACCCATATCCCTTGTCAAATTTGCAAAACAACAATACAGAAATATGAAAAAGCGCATCACACAGATACTCTTCAGTCTCCTTACTTTTTACACGAATACAGACATTTACGCTCAAGAAAACGAGAAAAAGACCAGAAATCCATGGAGCGGTTCAGTTTCCCTAAACTATGATTTCACGAACAATTTCACGGGAAACGTGAACCTAGGATACACCCAAAAGAATTGGGATTTATTCCTGGATTACTCCGGCCATTCGGACCGGATTGAAATTAGCAGTGAACTATTCCGTTCTTTTTCGACAGAAACATCTCAACTACTAGAAACAGAACAGCACCATTTAAGCCATTCCATCGCCCTCCAACTAGACATGCGACCTTCCTCGCACGATCTATTCCTATGGAATCTCAAACTACAATTCCCCAAGATCACGACAAACCGGGACATAAATAACCGCACGCAAGCAAACGAACATGACCTACACCACCGAATAGCATTCAGCCGGAAAATAATTGAAGGTTCTTTATTCTACAAACACGTGTACGAAAAAGACAAACACGAACTATCCCTAAACGGCATCTTTTCCCACACGAAAGATTCCCGTCCAAGCACGTATCAAATTGATGATCTTCTCGCTTACACCTCTACCGGAAACGAGCAACCCGAATTCGTCCGCTTGCAAATGGATTACCTCTACACGTTCGCAAACCAAGGACAACTCGAAAGCGGAATTCAATTTTTCTCCAGGTGGAATAAAACCCGGTACCATCTTCATGACAAGAAAAAAAATCCCGATAATTGGTTGTCGAGTTTAAATCCCAATTACGGCCTAAACCATAAAGAGTACATTTACACGGCACATCTCTCCTATTCCCAACAACAAGGAGAATCCTGGCATTATAAAATAGGCGTACTCGCCGATTACGATGTTACCCACACCAAACTCGTGGAAGCCACAGACAAACATAATTCTGATCGATTATACTTTTATCCCCACCTAACCCTCCGGTACACGCCTTCAGACCAGCAAGAACTGGCCTTTCATTTTACCAGAAAAGCCACTCTCCCGGATTACACCCAACTAAACCCGTTTACAAGCCCGATCGATCACCAGACCTTCGAGCAGGGTAACCCGCTGTTACGTCCCGAAGTCACGAATCGAGCCGAGATCAACTATCTTTTATCAAAGGCAAAGCTCCAACTGAACGGGAATCTTTATTTCAATTCTACCGAAAGGTTTATCACCCCTATCACGTTATTTTCGGAAGACAACACGTTAACCCTGTCTTACGCGAATGGTAGTATGGAAAACAAGGTAGGCTTGGATATCAATCTATCCGGCACTCCCTCCTCATGGATGACGATCAACCCTTCCATATCCCTCGTCCACACTCATGCCAACGGGAAATATCAAGGAATAAACCTTCATGTTGACGATTTCTCCTGGTCAGGCAACTTGGAATTAAACTTAAATTCTAAAAAACATACCGAATTTCAAGCCCTCTTCTCCTATCAATCACCAACAAAAGTACCACAATTCAAAATTGAAGAGAATTACTATCTTGACCTAGCAATCAAACAAGGTTTCTTTAACAACCGCCTTCAAGTCAGTTTCTCCGTTTCCGACGTCTTCGACACGTCCGAATGGCAAGCCCATTCAAACACAGACACCTATCGCTTGGCAAATTACAGTAAAGAAGCCACTCACGCTTACTGGATCGGGTTAACATTCAATTTTAACAACTTCAAATCCCGTCCGTCAGCAGACGATTCTCACCCGCAAAAACGTCAAGTAATACAATTAGGACAATAAAATATCACAGGAAATTTTACTTTTCATCACAGCAAGCAGTTCATTGAAAAGGATATAATTTCATTAATAATAACTACCTTTGTGACTGAAATTCAAAGCATCAATTACAATGGCGAAGATTATTGTTCAAAATACCAATAATGCGTAAATTTGCAATATGGACGAGAACAAAAGTATTATAGTTCTGCATGAAAAGCAGTTTGACGAAGTGATTAGCATCATTCAATTGCACCAAAGCAAAGCCTCTCGTATGGTGAACGAGGAATTGCTACAGACTGCATGGTACGTGGGAAGCTATGTATCAGCAAAGCTGAAAAGTGAAGAATGGGGAAGCAAGGTGGTGAGCCAACTATCAGAATACATTCGTGCTCGCCGTCCTGATTTAAGAGGATATAGCCGAAGAAACATCTACAATATGGTTCAGTATTTTGAAGAGTATTCCACGCCTCAATTTAGCTTAACGGTAGAGAAATTTCTGTCACATGAATTCGTGCAGTCAACAACTGCACAATTACAATCGGCTCATTTAGAAGCCCAAGATGATAACATAAATGAAGGGGAAAATAATGAGATTGTGCAGTTGTCAACTGCACGAATGCCTCAAGTTCTTACAATGACCACTTTCACCAATCATACGATGATACTTAGCCGTTGTCGTAATAACGAAGAACGATTATTCTATATATTATACGCTCACAAAGAACGTCTGAATGTAAAAGAGTTAGATCGCAGTTTAACCAATCAGACATTTTCAACGCTGCTTAGTGATAAGAAGAATCTATCAAAAGGATTATTAGAGTCTTATCCGTATGCACCTGTAATATTCAAGGACACAGTATTCCTTGACTTCCTTGGCCTACCCAAGAAGCATAGCGAATCAAAACTACGCAACAGATTGATTGAGCACATGAAGCAGTTTATCTTAGAATTAGGTAAAGACTTCTTGTTTATGGACCAAGAGTATAGCCTACCAGTTGGCGGTTCTACTTTCAAGGCTGATTTATTATTCTTTCACAGAGGCTTACAGGCCTTAATAGCGGTAGAATTAAAGAAAACAAAGTTCCATCCAAGAGACCTCGGCCAACTAGAATTTTACCTGGAAGCACTTGATAGAGATGTGAAACGTACTAACGAGAATCCTTCTATCGGCATTATTTTGTGCCCAGAAGCCGACGAGGTGGTTGTAGAATATGCGATGAACCGAAGTATGAGTCCAACAATGGTCGCTGAATACAAACGCTTATTAATACCAAAAGAATTGATGCAACAACAACTCAATGAATTCTGTAGTTTCTTTCTGAAAGACAAGGGAACAAACATAGTTGTTTAGACAAATCAACCACCATTCAAAAACAAAGTTCACAAAATTTATAAGATCCATTGCTCTCAAATGCAACTTTATGAACCTTACAAACTTTATGAACTTTATAAACTTTTTATTCCCTATTTCCGGTAATCATAGAAACCGATTCCGGTCTTACGTCCTAACAAGTTAGCACGAACCATTTTCCGTAACAGCGGGTGAGGACGATACTTGGAATCACCGAATTCATTATACAGCACCTCCATGATAGCCAGACACACGTCCAAACCGATCAAGTCACCTAACGCCAAAGGTCCCATCGGATGGTTAGCCCCTAATTTCATAGCCTCGTCAATCTCTTCCTTGGTAGCAACACCGTCTGCATAGATACCGATACCCTCGTTCACCATCGGGATCAAGATTCTATTTACCACGAATCCGGGAGCCTCGTTCACGCTTACCGGAGTCTTACCCACTTCTGCAGCGATTGCCATCACCTTGTCGTGAACTTCTTGAGAAGTCAACTGCCCTTTAATCACCTCTACCAATTTCATCATCGGTACTGGGTTAAAGAAGTGCATTCCGATCACTTTCTCCGGACGGCTGGTTGCGGCAGCGATTTCCGTGATAGAAAGAGAAGAAGTATTCGTAGCCAAGATCGCCTCCGGTTTACAAATAGCATCCAAAGTCTTGAATATCTCGTTCTTCGTAGCCATATCCTCGGCAACCACCTCGATCACTAAATCGGCATCCTTACAATCCTCGTATGCCATCGTGTCTTTGATGCGGGCATTGATAGCATCTTTCTCGGCAACTTCCATCTTGCCTTTTTCTACCAACTTGGAAAGGCTTTTCTCGATAGCCTTGTGAGCTTTACCTAAAGACGCCTCTGAACGACCTTTTAACAACACGTCATGCCCGGCCTGAGCAAAGGTTTGGGCAATACCATTACCCATCGTACCTGTACCTACAACGCAAATTTTCATTTCCTCTTAATTTAAAACCTTCAATTATATAATATCAAATTCTCTATTATCGTACAAACACCAGCTTTTCAGCTTTTATCTTTTCTTGAATTCCGCTCCTCTTTTGCCTAGAAATGCCTGCATTCCTTCTTTCTGATCCTCGGTTGAAAAACAGAGTCCGAACAAATCACTTTCGATAGAAATACCCGTGTCAATATCCGTCTCTACTCCCCGGTTGATCGCTTCTTTCGCATAACGTACAGCCAGCGGAGCTTTCGAAGCAATCTTCTTCGCCATAGCCATACATTCATCCATCAGTGCTTCCGGTTCCACCACCTTGTTCACCAACCCGATACGATAAGCCTCCTCGGCAACAATCACGTCAGCCGTGTAGATCAGTTCTTTTGCCTTACCCAATCCCACGATACGCGGTAACCGTTGCGTACCGGAGAATCCCGGGGTAATTCCCAAACCGACTTCCGGTTGACCGAATTTAGCCTTCACCGAAGCAATACGGATGTCACAAGCCATGGCCAATTCACACCCTCCCCCCAGGGCAAAACCATTCACCCCGGCAATAACCACCTTGTTCAACAATTCGATTTTACGGAAAACAGCCGCTCCCAGCTCTCCAAACGTTTTCCCCTCCACCGCGTTCAACGTACTCATCTGGGATATATCCGCACCTGCCACGAACGAACGTCCTTCACCCGTCAAAATAACAACATCAACACTGTCATCCTCCCCGATAGCCGTGAAAGCAGCATCCAATTCTTTCAAAATCGTCGAATTCAAAGCATTCAACGCCTCCGGGTTATTAATCTTAACCGTGCAAATATTATCCTGTTTCTCGACAATTAGTTTCGTATACGCCATAACTTTTCTATTTTGATTCATTTTGATAACACCTCTTGTTTCTGTATCTTTGTAGGCAAAAATAACCTTTAATCAAGAATAAACCAATCTTTTTGATATGAGTTTTTCAGACATTAGTATACAAGAACTTGCGAGTGCATTCATGGTCCTGTTTGCCGTAATTGACATCACGGGAGCCGTGCCTATCATTAACGATATTCAAAATAAAGGACACAAAATTAGTGCCATAAAAGCTGCTTTGGCATCATATATTCTTCTCGTGGCATTCCTTTTCGTCGGGGATGGCTTGCTCAACTTGTTCAGCGTGGACATTTCCTCGTTTGCCGTGGCCGGTTCTCTCGTGATCTTCGTACTGGCAGTAGAAATGATCTTCGGAATCCCTATTTTCAAAAATGACAGTCCATCAGGAACGGCATCCATTGTACCGTTAGTATTTCCCTTGATCGTGGGAGCCGGAACATTAACGACTTTGTTGGCTTTGCGGGCGGAATATCATACCATCAATATTATTATCGCCTTAACTCTAAACATTATTGTTGTTTATTTTGTATTAAAAAATGTATCGCTAGTCGAAAAGATTTTCGGGAAAGGAGGAGCTTACATATTACGTAAATTCCTGGGAATCATTTTACTTGCCATTTCCGTTAAACTCTTTACCAGCAACCTCACATCATTGATTGATATTTTCAAATAGCAAGTGGCAGGAACATTCCTGCCCTCGCTTAATTATATATACTTTTGTCCCCGGTAAAAACACGTCAAACAAATGTCAAAACATACATCGAACCGGTTCTTCGATTAGGCTGGACGTTCTAATTCCTTGCAATAAATACATAAAATAAGCGAGCCAAGTAATTTTGGCTCGCTTATTTTTTTAACCTTTATCGACAATAGCGATTAATATAAGCATTCACGCTTGTTACACCCAACGATTTAGCTTTCCTCCAATCGGCACACGCCTCCTTGCGCTTTCCGGTACTGAAATAAGCAATTCCCCGGTTCGCGTAAATAGCACCGTTATCCTTGTTTAGCTTGAGAGAATAGGTATAATCTGGTATCGCCTTCGCAAATTCACGCTGTTTCAAGTAACAATTTCCCCGGTTCAAATAATAAGCATATACCAACTCGTACTCTTCCCCATTTTTCTTGGCATACTGGATTGCCAGAGAATACTCCTTTATGGCTGCCGCATAATTCTGTTGATTCTGGTAAATATTTCCCAAATAATAACAAAGCTCATCATCTTCCTCAAATATCCCCTTTCCTTTCACAAGAAACTCCTTCAGCAAAGAAATCTGGTTCGTGTGAGTACAAGCCGTATTCAAGGACGAGTAAACCTCCCTCAATTTCGGATTCAATCGATTAGCCGCAATCAATTTTTGAACAGCATCTTTATAATCTCCATTTTCAATATCCGTGTTTGCCTCGTTCAACAACTCGATCGGTTTATTGACCGCACTCACATCAACCTGACCAACCGCAACATGAGTCACAGCGACCAAGGTCATCAACAATAAAGTGACTTTTCTCATAGTTTGGATATAAATTAGCGTTTGTGTGTTTCGAATCCCAAAAATAATGAAAAGGAATTAAAAAGCAAATCCACCTCGCTAAAAAAGTCTACATAGTCCACCAAATTCATAAAGCTTGTAAGGTTTATAAACCCTACAAGCTTTATGAACTTTCCTCCCTCTATCAGAACGACACCATCAAACGCATTTGCAACTGATGGAAATTCTTATCCAACGGGAAATAAACATTCTTTAAATTACTATACTGGTACTCACCCATCACCTTCACGTACTGGTTGAACGTGTAGTTCACGCCAATCGTGGCCGCATGTAACCGTCCCCCGCCAATACTCGTTGACACGGCCGGGTAATCTGCCACCACTCCCCCGGGATAAAATACCTGCTTACCAATTAAAAAGAAATCACCTTTATTAATGTCATTCAAATCCGTGTAACTGTAACGGGCCACAATCTCCAGATCTCCTCTCTCGCTACTTCCCCGCAACAATCCGTACTCGTCGTCATAACCGTATCCTTCACCGCAAAGCAAGTACCCCATTTCCACGTACGCCCCTTGGAACTTGGAACTTCTCATCGGGTTTCCAGCCTGCCAGGAAGCCAAGGTCGTCCAGCTCCAAACGCCTCCCAACTGATTCTCGAACAAAGCCTCGTCATTTCTTTTCTTGTACAATCTCTTGTAAATATACTCGCCCCGCAAAAACATATTACTGGTAACCACCAGCACTTCCGGTCCTACCGTGATCGTGTTCTTCGCCCAAGGCACCTGCGCATTCAGGAATTCCGTCGTACCGTCCACGTAAGTCTGCATATTCGACTCCAACTCCACATTCGTCTTGAACACGTTATTCACCACCTCGCCCGTGTTAATCCGAGAGTAACGAAAAGAAGCTCCCACGTGCAAAGTTATGAACTCATTATTAAGCGGCTTGTACAACCAGCGTCCACTCAAGCTTACTCCTTGAAAACCGGAAATCTGGTCATTGTACTTGTTCTCCGCAAAAAGCCCTTGATCCGCAAAGAAAGTGGCATCATAATACTTGTAGGTAATCCCCAAACCACGTCCGGCCGATAAAGCCATGGCCGGAGCCGCTCGGGAAATAAAATGGTAATTATACAAACTCGCGTTCAGACTCATACTCGACGGTTCGTTGAAATAACCTGCCTTCACGCTATGAATCCCGTACGCCGATTCGTGGAAATTATATCGCACGAAAATATTCTTCTGCTTGAAAGTTCCTTTCGAAAAATCGAAATCAGCGTAAAAATACAACGGCCCGTACATTAACGACGTCCGTATACGAGCATCAGTGAGCGCTGCCCCCGACTTCATCGGAGTGTACTCCGAATGATAATAAGCCACGTCAGCAAACAAACGGGCGCCTGCCGTGAAACGAATTCCTTTATCCTTATTGATATATTGCAAAAGAGGATTAGCAACATCCTCAGCCTGAGCTTTCACCATATTAGACGACAACACGAGGGCGACTAATACAACAGGGAATAATATATATTTTTTCATACTGGTCTGCATTTAAACAATTATTTAGTAACCTAATCTCTCCAACACCACCTTTGCGTCAACCAATGTCTCGGAAGCCGGACTCTTTCGCCAGCCTTGAGTAATCATGTAGTTGATACTCATATCAGAATGGTTCGTAAACAATGCATCCAGATAAGGTGCTCTATATTTCCCGTCAATCTCGACTCCGAAATTATATTGTCCGAAATACTTGGCCATCTGGTCATACGTGTCAAACGTGTAGGGATGATTCTTCATTCCCGCCTTGTGAATCAAGTAATCCTGCCACGGTTGGTTCAGTTCCGGGTAATTATTCGGGGCTCCGGCAATACACGGTCCGATAAAATGAGCCTTGTACTTCACACCCAAATTAATAAACGAGGCATAACCCAGCGGATCGTCATACGTGATATCCGTCGCTCCCGTACCTTTCCACAATAGGAAACACATCGGGACCTTGCCCTCAAAATGCTCGGCTACCCTCACTAGGCTCTCCAACGAGAAAGTCTGCAGAATCACCTTGCCATTCGTGTTCCCCGTATTCACCTTGCCATTCACGTAGAACGGGTTGCTTTCCGGTTCCGGTTGCGTGATAATATTCATGCCCAAACGATCCAGTTCCTTGTAAACCATTTCCTCGAACCCGGTAGGATTCAGCCACGGCTCCTTGAACTCGATATAAATTCCCGGACGATTACCCGTGTCTTCCGGATCATCCACGTAACCAAACGTGTACTTGATCACGTCGGCCGTACCGCTTAAACTCTTGATCTTCTCCCCGGTCTTCTGTCCCATCGTGAACACTCGTTTTCCCTGCGCATCCCGTTCCAGCATTTTCCCCTTAGAATAAGCCACGAGATCCTCCAATGTAGAAATGTATTGATGTTGTGAGGCAAAACTCGGGCGAGCCTGTTCGATACTCGTTTCATTAAACCACGTTCCAGCATCCAGCATCATCAACTCCTCGTAGGTATAATAAGCCGGAAGATTCGGTACAAAATTCTTGGCATCCTCTTTCACCAACGCCTCTGCTTCTGCCTCCGAGTAACCAATTTTCTGGTAATACGCTTTTCTAATCTCGTAAGGGATAGTCTCCCCGAACACGTTCTCAATATTTGTGGTTCGTTTCAAGTTGTCATCATGCAATGCCAACACCACTCCATCTTTCGAAACCTGCATATCACATTCCAGATAGTCAGCCCCGATTTCTCTCGCCCAACGATACGCAGCCTCCGTCTCTTCAGGGGTCCAGAAGGTCGATCCCCGGTGAGCCACAACAGCATACTCCGGCACGTAATCCCGCACTTTAATCATATCGGGAGTCAAATGATCCAATTCAACCTTGTCGACATCGACGTTTATGTTGTTGAATTTTTGATCTTCACACGACATGACCAAGGCTATCAACCCGCATGCCATCACTGCATGAAAAAACTTTTTAATCATAATTTTGAATTTTAGAGCGTTTAATGTTTGTTAGTACTCTCTTTTACCAGATATTGTTCTTCTTTCACTGTAAATGCCGTAAAAACAAATGCTAGAGCACAAGCCACCAGCAGGATAATGAAACTCCAGTCCCATCCGAGATGATCCACCACGTACCCCAACATGATATTTGCCAACAAAGCCGTTCCAAAGAAATAACCGAAAAAACCGGTCAGTCCGGCAGCCGTTCCCGCCGCTTTTTTGGGAGCCAAATCCAAGGCGTGTACCCCGATCAACATCACCGGCCCGTAAATTAAGAACCCGATAGCGATCAGACATATACTATCCATCACCAGATTATGTTCCGTCTGCCAGTAAATAAACACGAACAGGGCCACCAACACCATGTAAATCATCGTCGTGATCGCCCGTCGTCCCTTGAACACGTAGTCACTCACGATACCGCAGATAATCGTGCCGGGAATGGCTGCAATCTCGTAAGCCGAATAAATCCAGCCTACCGCTCCGCTATCGTACCCTTTCACGTCTTTCAAGTAAGTCGGCGCCCAGTCAAGCACCCCGTATCTCACCAGATAGATAAAAGCATTAGCGATAGCGATATACCATAATATTTTGTTATTCAAAACATATTTGAAAAAAATCTCTTTTGCCGTCAACTCTTCCTCCGACTTCGCACTGTAATTCTTCGGGTAATCATTACGATATTCCTCGATCGGCGGCAAACCACACGATTGCGGCGTGTCCCGGATCAGAATAAATGCAATCACGGCAACCACCAAGGCCACAACAGCCGGAAAAATAAACGTGGCAGATTGCCAGGATCCGAACCACACCAATCCCACGGAGAACATGATCCCGACCAAACTACCTCCCACATTATGGGCCACGTTCCAGATTGACATTTTGGTCCCTCGCTCTTTCAAGGAAAACCAGTGCGTCATCACTCGTCCACTAGGTGGCCAGCCCATTCCCTGGAACCAACCGATCAAAAACTGGGTAATAAACATGACCACGATTGAAGAAACACCCGCACTTGTACCCAAAAACAACGTCACAAGTGCCGATAACACCAATCCCAACGGCAAAAACTTACGGGCACTACTCCGGTCGGAAACCCCTCCCATCAAAAATTTTGATATCCCGTAAGCGATAGCATTAGCCGAAAGAGCCACTCCTAAATCTCCCTTGTCAAATCCCAACTCCTGCAAATAGGGCATTGCCAGAGTAAAATTCTTACGTACTAAATAATACCCCGCATACCCTATAAATATACCTAAAAAGACCTGTAAACGTAACTTCTTGTACGTGGGGTCTATTTTTTCTTTAGGCAATAAGGGTTTGTGAGGCTCAGGCTTCAGAAAACTCCACATGATATTAATTTTTAATAAATATTATATTGATTCCAATCTGATTATCGTAAACGTTTCCATTACGACTCGCGGCTTTTTCCGGATGAAATACACCGGGCTAAGATCAAAACATGATCTTAGCCGCAATGTAATTTTCTGCCAGTTCAGTGAACTCCTTCACTTCTTCATCAATCCATGCCTGATCCTTCCCAAGTTCTTTCGCCATCACTTCTGCCACCAGCGGGGCTGCCTTAATCGCCTCTCTCGCATCAACAAACAACAATCGAACCCTCCGTGCAAGAACATCCTCAACCTCTCTGGCCATCTCCTCCCGAACTGCCCAAACAACTTCGGCAACGGTATAATCATATTTATCTGACAGTTTCTTTCCGTATTCCGGATTTTCAGCAATCAACTTCATAATCGCATCCTGATCACTACCATAAACGTACATATGATCCTTCAGGTTCGGGTTCTTCCGGTACCCGTGTATATGGAATTTTTTCGTCACGCAGGGTCTGGCATCCACCAGTTTCATGGCAATCGCTTTATCCACCGTATCTTCGGCCATCAAACGATAAGAAGTCCATTTACCTCCCGTGATCGTGATTAAATTATTATCGGAAACTATTATCTTGTGTCCGCGGGAAAGTTCTTTCGTACTCTTTCCCTCGTGTTTCGGGGCTGCCAACGGCCGTTGCCCCGCAAACACGGATTCAATATCAGCATACGTCGGGGCCGGGTCCATGTATAAAGAAGCCGTTTTCAGAATAAAATCAATTTCTTCCTTCAACGGTTTCGGCTCTATCTCCGGAACCGGACGCATAATATCCGTCGTTCCCACAACAACCTTATTGTGCCAAGGTACGGCAAACAACACCCGTCCATCACTCGTCTTCGGCACCATGATCGCATAATCGCTCTGCAAAAACTTCATATCTAACACCAGATGTACTCCTTGGCTCGGTGTCACCATCTTACTATGTCCAGGAGAATCCATCGCCATCAGGTCATCCACGAGAATTCCACAGGCATTGATCACACTCTTCGCCTTCAACTGCATCTCTTTTCCGGACTCCATATCCACGAACTTCACCCC
>ERZ827150.2127-NODE-2127-length-22301-cov-3.077947_pt1 | contig 22301 bp, 15 predicted proteins | sample MGYA00519779_ERZ827150 | MGnify/ENA primary metagenome ERZ827150 (study PRJEB31778, sample SAMEA3449267) | human gut metagenome | biome: human gut; feature: human-associated habitat; material: faeces | place: United Kingdom | collected 2010/2012 ...
ATCTCCATCTGCTCGAACTCGCGCATACGGAAGATGAACTGACGGGCAACGATCTCGTTACGGAACGCCTTACCGATCTGGGCGATACCGAACGGTACTTTCATACGGCCAGTCTTCTGGACATTCAGGAAGTTAACGAAGATACCCTGCGCTGTCTCCGGACGGAGATAGACCTTCATGGCGCCATCGGCGGTAGAACCCATCTCGGTAGAGAACATCAGGTTGAACTGGCGAACATCTGTCCAGTTACGTGTGCCTGAGATCGGGCAGACGATCTCGCAATCCAGGATCAGCTGACGCAAATCCTCGAAATTGGAGTCGTTCATATCTTTGGAATAACGGGCGTGGATCTCGTTCCATTTAGCCTGGTGCTCGAGAACACGCGGGTTTGTCTCACGGAATTTCGCCTCATCGAAAGCGTCGCCAAACTTCTTGGCCGCTTTGGCTACCTCCTTATTGATTTTCTCCTCGATCTTAGCCAGGTGATCCTCGATCAGCACGTCGGCACGGTATCTTTTCTTAGAATCCTTGTTATCGATCAAGGGGTCGTTGAACGCGTCCACATGGCCAGAAGCTTTCCAGATCGTCGGATGCATGAAGATCGCGGAGTCGATACCGACAACGTTCTCGTGCAGCAACGTCATGCTGTCCCACCAATATTTCTTGATGTTATTCTTCAACTCAACGCCATATTGTCCGTAGTCGTAGACGGCGCCCAAGCCATCGTAAATCTCGGAAGAGGGGAATACGAAACCATACTCTTTACAGTGTGAAACCAGTTTCTTGAATACGTCTTCTTGTGCCATAATTTTAATGTTTGCCAAATTTGTCTTATCTAAAAGCGCGAATTTAGAATAAAAAACCGAGATATAGGTGGCCAATAGGCTATTATGTTTATCCTGTTCCTTTATGCGATGGCTTTCTTATCTTTATTCGGTAAGCCGTTTTTTCCTGAAATCTCTCGGTGTGCAATGGCTTATTTTCAGGAAAACGGTATTGAAACGGCTGATAGAACTGAAACCGCTATCGTAGGCGATATCGGTGATACTCATGTCGGTTGTCAATAATAAACGTTGGGCATGGCTGATCCGTTCAGTCGCGATGTATTCATTTATCGTATAGCCGAACGCCTTCTTGAAAATGTGGTTGGCATAGTCCGGATGTATCCCGACATGCTCGCTGATATCTTTGGATTTTAGGGGATTTTGATAATTTTTAGCGATATAAATGGCCAACTTCTCAACAAGACTGGTCTCATGTTCCTGGATGCCGAGGCTACTCTTGTCCTCGTTGGTTTGGCTGGCAAGTCTGGTAAGCCGGGCACGCATCTCCAGTTGGATGATCTTTTTGTTGTTGGCTTCTGTTATGTCACTGATCCAGTTTCTTAACATGAACTCATCGAAATCGGCATAACGTCTGTCCGTTTCCATCAGGATTCTTCCTTGCAGGATCGCGTCGACAAACCAGGCGGGAAGTTTCCAGCTCAGGAATTGGGACAGTGGAATCGTACAGACATAATAGGGCGATTCGTTCTCGTAGTGGACAATTTGATGAGGACGTAAACCCCAGAAGATGACCAGTTGCCGGGCAGGTATGGTGATTTTCTTATCGTGGAAGAGATAGGTGATCCCCTTGTCCGGGAAGAAATTGATTTCTATCTCATTGTGTCGATCGGGCTGTTGCATGACGTGGGGCGACCAGATTTCGCACGTGAGTCCATAAGGGCTGAACGCTTGCCTGGTTGAGTTAAAATACTTGAAAATCTCGGAATCCATTAGATTTAGGTTGAAATAGTTATAAAACTGATTGTTTCCTCGAGTGTAAATTTGGCTCGTTAATTTTAAAAACGCAAATATCATGAGAATCTTAAGGTTTTTTTTAATTGTAATTGGCATCTCGTCGTTTTTTGCGAGCAAGCTTATGGCGACGGGTTCTTCGGCCCAGGAATCTCTTAAGCCCCGATTGGTCGTTTTGACGGATCTCGCTCCGGGAGATGTGGAACCGGATGATATGGAATCGATCGTTCGCATGTTGGTTCATGCCGATTTGTATGAGATTGAGGCGATCATTACCACAAGTGGTTGGAATAGCAGTGAAAAGCTTTATCCGGAAAGCTGGAGAGATATTTTGATGACCGAGATAGCGGCTTATGAGAAGGATCTTCCGAACCTGATGAAACGTTCGGGGCAATCCGGTTTTCTTCCTGCCGAGCAAGAGGAGGGAAAACAGTCGATCGGTTATTGGCCAAGTGCTGATTATTTGAGAAACAGGGCCAAGATGGGAAGTTTGGATTTTGGTCGGGAAAAACTCGGTGAAGGGAATGATTCCGACGGAAGCGAATTGATTATCCGCCTGTTGAAAGAGTCTGACGAGAGACCGATTTGGTTTGGGTTGTGGGGCGGAGGCAACACATTGGCACAAGCCCTGTGGCGGATAAATAATGAATGGGACGAAGCTGCCGTGAAGGCCTGCCTGGAGAAGATCTATGTTTATGCCATCACCGATCAGGATGTGCCGATTGGTAATAACAAGGATTTTGCGTTTAGCTCACATCAATGGATGCGTGAGACCTTTGGTGACCGTTTGCATTTTATATGGGATGAGAGCGCGTGGTTATCCCAGAATACGATCGGTCGTGATCATTGGGAAGAATATGCGACCCATATCCAAGGGCATGGGCATTTGGGCCAGATATATCCGAAGTTCAAATATGGTGTGGAGGGAGATACGCCCTCTTTCCTGCACCTGATGCCGAATGGATTGAATGATCCGACTCAGCCGGGGCAAGTGGGCTGGGCAGGTTATTTTGAGTGGGTAACTACACGGGATCAGAAGACCGCTTGTTATACCAACAGTTCGCCCGATATTAAAGAGATATCCCGGAAATATGAGGCCTATTTTTATCCTGCCGCTTTCAGTAATTTTGCCGCTCGTATGGAGTGGGCAGAGTCTGGTCAGGGAAATCGTAATCCGGTCGTGGTTGTTAATGGCGATCAGGGATTAGAGCCTGATTTATTGGAGGCCTCTTGTGGCGAGACGGTAAGCTTCGATGCCTCAGGGTCGTATGATCCGGATGGTGACGCATTGGATTTCCGTTGGTGGATTTTGCCGGAGGCCGGTACATATAAGGGTGATGTCGATATAATTGGGGCAGAATCCTCGGCAGCAAAGATCGTCATGCCGGAATCTGCCGCTGGCCAGACGATTCACTTGATTTGTGAGGTGACGGATCAAGGGCATTTTAACTTGAAAAGCTATCGTCGGATCGTGATCACCTGCCGGTAGGCAAGGTCGTTTAGAATAGCTTATAACGCCCGTTATAGACCATCCACGACAGGCATCGTAAAAGGTCTATAACGGGCGTTATGATTAGGTCATGATGCCTGTTGTATTTTGGTTAGTCGAACGACCATTTGATGGCGAGGGTCGGGATCGCGTAGAATCCGTTACGTGCGCCGAAGTTCTGGCTCAGTTCTACCTCTGTTCCGACGCTGAGCTTAAACCGGTCGTCGATTTTCTTGAACTTGTTCAGGTTTAACCAGAACTGAGGTTCCGACAGGAAGATGAAGTTATGGTGGCTGCCATCCTCATAGAAGGTCTGCTCGCGCCACCAATCGGCAAAACCACTGAAAGTGCATAAGCCATCCTTTCCGAAATGGAGGAACCAGGTGCCCGTTAATTGGAAGTTGTTGGGGCTTTTATGCTTTTGGATATACTTATACATGGCGGTTAACGAGAAACCCTTGGTGAAGTCCGGACTGTTCCAGGTATAAGTTAAACCACCCAGGTAGGCATTATTATAGGAAAACTTGTTGGAGGCTCCACCGTTGTATTCGACATGGATGGAGAAGGGCGGTTGCCAGAAACGCAGCTCACGGGCGATCTCCCAATAACCTGCCGCGACGCCGTCGCTGGTGTAATCCATATCGACAAAGAAATAGGTGCTACCCCATTTGTCGGGCTTGAACATTTCGACGGTAGTTGTTACGACCGGACGGCCATCCAGCTCCTTGTCGTAGAGAGCGCTTCCGAAATCGTAATGTAACTGGACGTTTTGCGCTTTTACCCCAAGCGCCGCGATCATGATAATCGCCAGGAAAAGGAATTTTCTCATCTTTTTGATCTTGTTTGCGGTTTGTTTTTTTAATGGCCGCGAAGGTAATATCTTTGGATGGCATGGGCAAAACACTGGGAATGGGAAAATAGGCCTTTCCGATAACAAACCGCCCTGTTTGGTCACACGAAGCCCGTTGCTTTGTCCGGAAGGGATAATATCGCCCATCCCTTGCCGTTCTTATCCCAAAACAAGAAATTAAAACAACAGAGATTATGGTGAGTAAATTGTTTTGTGGTGGATTGATGGCATTGGCCTTGTGCTTGGTTTCCTGCGGACAGGATCAGATCGTGGACACGACGCGTGGTGTATATAAGATGGAGATTCGTCGGAGTGGTGATGTCGATAAGTTTGCGACCTCTTCGGTTGTACTGACGGGACCAGCCAGTGATGGTCTGGACTTGATTTATACGGAAAAGGATCCGACGGGGCGTTCGCTCTATGTACTCGATAATGAGGATAATCGTGCGACAAGCGACTTGTTCCGCTCATCGGACAATTGTGGCGGACTGGTTTATACGGGATCCACATTTTGCTTGAACAATACGGGACGTGATTCCATGCGGATCGAGGTGATCGGTTATCTGGATGATCGGGAGATTTGCCGTGAGACACGTACGTTCTATTCATTCACGGAAGAGGAGCTGAAAGCGATTGATCCGGACTCGGAGGCTTCGGCTATCAATTTCCGTTTCCAGTTGCAGGATTACGTGAGAAATTAACAAACGTTTTTGAGCTATTATGAAGAGAGTGGTATTTTGTTGGTTATGGATGATTTGCCTGGTTTTGGGGCTAACGGGATGCGAGACGACACATGTCGTGCCTGTCGAGGGATTGATCCCGAATCGTGGGGAGTTGGAGAGTATTTGGATGCCTTTGGAGGAGTGGGAGGAACTTTTTGGTACAGACTTAGAGACGAGAAGTTATCTGATCAATTCCAAGGGGCAGGCGTTAGAGTTGTTGGGAGAGGATTTCCTGAAACGTTATCCGGATTATTCATCGGTGGACTATACCCGTTATTCACTTATCTTGACCTGGTGTTGGTATCCGATATCGGATTTGGATAAGGCCTCGGGTTATGCGGTAGAAGATGGACCTTCAAGAATAAATGTCAATATTTATTTCAATTTTTCTCAAGGCCATTCTTCAGAGGATATGTATGGTGGAGTTTCCGCATTTTTGGTGGATCGTTTGCCGGATGAAACGGAGGTAGGATATTCAGTATATTATGGCGTTTATGAGTGATAAAACGAATGAACAGGTGGAAAAATATCGATTTATAAAAAATAATTCAATAAAATTTTGTCTGATTAAAAATAAAGCCTTATGTTTGCGTATGACAAAACCTTAACAATGGAAGATGCCCTAAGGGGCAAATAGACAAAATGAGATTATTAACCGAAGCTGTAGCTATGATTGATAAGATCTTTTGGGCGGGATTCTTTATCGGAGGAGTCCCGTTTTTTGTGCCCTAAAGTCTGGATTTCTTTCTCTCCTTAAATATTATTCCTTTGTGGTATTCTTTCGGAAGATATTAGGAAACTATCATAGTTTTCTTCGGAAAGTACTCCAGTACTTCCTAGAGAAAACTGCGGTACTTCCTAGAGAAAACTCCAGTCCGACTCGCATCGGACTGGAATCGTTATTAAAGGAATTGTTTATCGACTAGTATACGGTTAATAGATATTTCTAATGCACAAGACGAAATCCTCCTTTTCTAAAAAGTTTTGGACCGAATCGGGCAACATGCTGATGTCCATCGTCGGCTCATAATAGGCGATCGAAAGAGTATCAGAATAGCCGATCAGGGCGGGAGAGGCGTATTCCTCCTGCTCCGCGCATAAATAGGAGGTATTCGTCCGTCGGTCGTAGACAAAAGGTACCGTCTTGCGGGATTTCCACAACGCGCCGATGATATAATTGTCCGTCACGGCCACGTAGTTCTTCAACAGGTCATATTCCTCATAGTCCCGCAGCTTCGACTCGATCTCTTTCTTGGCCTCATCAGGGACATTTCTGGAGCCGAAATCCATATTGACCGAGCCTTTATAATTCCCGTCGGGATCGAACTGATAAATATGGTTGTCAATCGTCTGGTTATAGATGATGCCATCTCTCGTGCGGATAAATGTATAACCCGATATCCAAAAGGCGGGATCCGTGTATTCGTCATACTCCAGGAACCTCTCTTGGACGTTCAGGTTCCCATCTGTACGGACAATCTTGGTACCCTCACATTCCCCCGTGTTCCATGACGACAGGCCGAAAAGAAAACCGTCGCTCACGGCTTTAAGGATATCCGCCTCGAACGGGAGCTCTTTCGTGTAAGCGAACGAGAAATCCTCATTAAAGCAAAAAAGCTTGTCCGATTGTCCATCGATAAAATAGATTTTCCCGTCGTCGGCGACGTCAAAATCGGCGATGCTTAAATATTCCTGTGGGCCTTCCCCTCGTGTGCCTACCTGGGTGAGCCCTTCGCCTTCTCTCGAGAAGACGACCAGCTTCGTGGGCCGGGCGCTATCCAAGATAAAGATCTTTTCATTCTGGACCAAGATCTTCTTGGGTTTGGAAAAATCTGTCTCGGAGCTTTTCGATCTCAGCAAGACATACTCCTCTTGGATGGGTCTCTCGCGTAAAAGATCCTCGAAAGGCTTAACCTTCTCGTTTTGATAATCGATCCTTACCTCCAAGGGATCCTGGGCCTCCTTTTCCGTTTGGCATCCGAAGAATAAGAGAGGAAACAATAATAAATACTTCCAATCCATAAAGCCAGATATTTTTTAGGTTTCGATATCAGATCAGGCCATCCAGGTCCAGGTATCCGATCTGTATGTCGTCATTAAAATTCATGATTAACCGGTTTTGCTCGTCGTCGTAGCACATGGACAGGATATCATATCCGACATTGAGTGTTTTCAAATAATTTCCTTCCAGATCGAAGACCATCAGCTTTTTCGTCGTGGAGGTATTATAATCCTCACCCGAATAGGAGACGATTAGCTTGTTGTCGTTGCAGAAGACCGCTTTTGAGAAATAGGACTTATGAGATTTTGAGTTCCACTCCGGGCCATAGACGACCGCCTTCAGGTTCCCGTCAAAATCGCCGATCGACAGTAGATCCACCCGGTTATACATTTCTACGTAAAGACCATATTTTCCTGATGCGGCGCATGTGATCCGGATCTTTTCCAGATCATCGCGCATAGGCGAGATCGGTACGACCTGACCGGTTTTCATGTTCCAACGAGCGACACGAGGCACGTAATTATTGGTACCTTGTGGGGTGATGACCCGCCCGATACAAAGCGTATCATTTATATATTCATAATCCGCCGGGAATGAGTTCAGGTCCAACGGGATCTTTTCGACGCCGACATAGTTGTCATTGGTCAGGAGGCTGTCCAAATCGTAGGCGAAAATTTTCAGCTTACCGAAATCAGACAGGTAAAAACATCTGTTTTTCTCGTCGATACCGATGTGCCCCATACGCATGATCTCTTCCGGACCTGGCCCCATATTGATCACGCTTTTGATGTAGCGATAATTATTCTTGTCATAAATATGGACACATTTTTCATTTACCGCGCATTCGCCCTCTATCAAGAGGTAATTATCCATGATATAGGGAACGCCGATGTTCCCTAAAAGGATCTCTTCTGTCGATATGGCTTGAACTTTCGACTTGACATCAATAACCTCGTCTCTTTGTCGTTGATGTTGCTCGATGCTTTTTTTGTTCGTTTGGCAAGCGAAGCAGGCTAATAATAATAGTATATACAAACAAACTCTTTTCATAATATTAGAATAATAAAGACGTGTACGAATCATTAATTCCATTGAATACTCTCGAGGACTCGATATGGTCTCTCGATATATATGGCGTCTAAAGTTATAGTATTTATTGTATTAAGGAGGTTGTTCGTGAATAATTGTGCAGAAATAATCGAGCAAATTTAGCTGTTGACTACCCAACGCTCAATGTTCCGGACCGCCGATGAGAAATTGATCCCGACCTTGATCACCTCCCGACCGTCGTGGGCGAACGGTTCGGCGTAACCCTTTTCCTCGATCTGTCGCATGGCCTCCTCCGCCGTGCCGTTCAATTTGAACTCCATAATATAAATGTAGCGATCCGTCTTCAAGACCAGGTCGATCCGCCCCCGGTTCGTATGATATTCCACTTGCGTATACAAACCAACTAGGCGGAAAACGATGAACAGCACATTTTGGTAATGTAGCTCCAGGTCGCGGGCCAGCTCATAAGGCGTGTCGGCAAAGAAGGACTGGAGGCGTTCGAGAAAGGCGTCCACGTCGCCACGCTCTACCGATTGGACAAAACGACTGATCTCAAAAGCGCTCTTGGCAGCATTGACGTTGGCATAGAAAGGCAACAGGTACTTAACAAACCCCTCCTCCACCTCCCGGTTCGGGAAGCCCAGGGTATAATAACCAAAACGGGAATCATAATCCTTGATCGTCAGGTAACCGCTTTGGTAGATCACTGGGATGGGATTGTAGGAGGTCGCATCGATGCTGTTCAGGACATCCGCGCTCGTCTCCGCATGAGCCATATCATAAAGATCGTATTTCGTCCGCTTCAGTAGCTCCACCAGATAGGTCGGCGTGCCCGTCTCGAACCAATAGTCGCCGAATTTCCGTTTGGTGAAGGTATTCAACAGACTGAAAGGGTTGTAAATGCCGATCGTGTTTTCCACGAAGTGATAACCGTCGTAACGCTCCTTCAATTCCCGCAATGCCGCCTCTACGGTCAATCCCTGGTTTGTCGCCAGGTTTTGGACATCCTCCATCAACTGCCCCTTGATCTCCGCCTCAGTAATCCCGCAGATCGTCACGTAACGCTCATCCATCGAAATGTCCTCCAGGTTATTGAGATCACTGAAGACGCTCACCTTCCCGAACTTCGTCACACCCGTCAACAAGGCGAAACGGATACAACCGTCCATCGTCTTCAGCACCCCATAGAAGGGCTTCAGGATCGAGCGCATCTCGCCTTGAAGATCCTCATCATGAAGTGTCTGCAAGAGCGGCTTGTCGTACTCGTCGACCAGGATCACCACCCGACGCCCCGTTTGTTTGTAAGCCCGCTGGATAACACCGGCAAACCGGAGCGGCAGGCTTCTTTCAGAGGAATCGCTGCCATAAAGTTCTTCCCAGGCGGTAACGTTCCGATTCAATATATCCATCAAATCGGTAACAGAGGCATATTTGGAAATATTCAAGTCCAAATGGAAGATCGGGTATTCCAGCCATTCCTGCTCGAGGGAGGCCATCGCCAAACCCTCGAACAATTCTTTCTTTCCCTGAAAATAGGCCTCCAACGTAGAGATCAACAGGCTCTTGCCAAAACGGCGGGGGCGGCTCAGGAAATAATAACGTCCTGTTGTCACCATTTGGTGGATCAAGGCGGTCTTATCAATATAAAGATAGCCATCCTTACGAAGGCTCTCGAAATTCTGGATACCGATGGGATATAACCGTGGACTCATAAGCGCTAGTTTTTAAATGCGACCTCTTTACGCGAAGATAAACTTTTCATTTAAATATTAGATGCGTTATTTTTTCGATCTTCGCGGTATGGATGAGTGATTTCACCTGATATTTTATGTTCTATATGAGGAGATATTGATATGATAAGATTATTATTCGTGAGCCTGTTTTGCGTTTGCTGTTTTGGAGGAGAGGTGAAGGCTCAAAGTTTGTCTCATTTGTTGGACAGTTGTTATCAATTTCTGGAGAAAGGGGATGTGGCTTCATTTAATGATAACTATGTCAAGATTCTGGATGCTTATGAGGCGGAATACAATCCGGAATATTATCGTCTTGGAAAAGAACTTGCCCAGATGCGGGTTAAGGATCAAAGCATAAGATTATTATTGCTGGATGCCCAAAAAAGAGATAAACCGGTTTCAAAAATCCGTGAGATAATGAAAGCGATCGATCGTGTTAATGCCCATAGGGTGATGGAGATAATCGATCAGTACGGCTGGCTTTCGCCTGATGATATCGGTTATGAGGCGAATGAGGCCTTGTTCCTTTGCGTACAACATGCCGAGGATTCGATCATACAAAATAAATGTTTGCCTATTCTTGAGGAAGCCGTAAAAGAGGGAAATGCGGAGGGTTGGCAATATGCTTTTCTTACGGATCGAAGCCTTATGAATCAAGGAGAGACGCAAATATATGGAACCCAAAGGATCTTACGTGATGGCGTGTATTATTTGGTTCCTATCCAGGATATTGATCGGGTGGATTCCTTGAGAGAGGCTTTAGGACTTGAGCCTTTGGAAGAATACATGGAGGATTCCGGTCTTGAGGCGGGATGGAGCAAGGATTATTATAAGAATAATATTGGGCTTCATGAGTCTGTTTTTGATTCCTGGTATAAAAAGAGGAAGGCAAAATAGGAAATGCCTTATTATCAGGCCTGTCTTGACATGTGGGAAATCGTGTTTCGGGATGAGTTTTACACATACGTTCGTGTAGCCTTACATGAACGTATGTGCGGGCCGTCATGAACGTTCGTGTCGGGCGATACATACGTATGTGAGCGTTAACGCCATTGGATGTGTTGGCGGAGATGATGATCGGGAATGAAAATCACGAGGGAAAGGGCTGTTTTTACCAATCTAATTCCTAACTTTATCGCCCAATAACATTAAATCTAACGACATCATGAAATCGACAGAAATCACGCGCCGCTCGTTCTTGAAACGGACGTTGGCGCTTTCCGCCCTGACGGCGGTTCCTTCGTTTTGGATCCCGAAAGCGCATGCCGCTGTTCGGCAAGTGAGCGCGAATGAGCGAGTTAAGATCGCGTTTATCGGTATCGGACAGCGAGGAGGCGAGATCGCCAAGGAGTTGTATAAGACCGGACTTTGTGAGGTGGTCGCCTTGTGCGATGTGGATATGGGTGCTCCTCATACGCAAGAGATTATCAATATGTTCCCTAAAGTTCCCCGTTTCCAGGATTTCCGGACCATGTTCGACCGGATGGCCAACCAGATCGATGCCGTAACGGTGGGCGTACCCGACCATTCGCATTTCCCGATCTCGATTGAGGCGATGAGTCATGGTATCCATGTTTATGTGGAAAAGCCTTTGGCGCGGACCTTCAATGAGGTGGAGATCCTGATGCGTGCCGAGAAGAAGTTTGGCGTTGTGACGCAAATGGGTAACCAAGGCCATTCGGAAGGGAATTATTTCCAGTTCAAGGCTTGGAAAGAGGCGGGCATCATTAAGGATGTGACAGCCATTACCGCCCACATGAATAACTCACGCCGTTGGCACGGTTGGAACCCGCGGATCTTGCATATGCCGATGGGCGAGCCGGTGCCCGAGACAATGGATTGGGATACTTGGATCGGTGTGGCTCAATATCATGATTATAATCACGATTATCATTTGGGACAATGGCGTTGCTGGTATGATTACGGTATGGGCGCCTTGGGCGATTGGGGCGCGCACATCCTCGATACGGCACATGAGTTCCTCGACCTGGGTCTGCCTTCAGAGGTCAACCCGCTTTACTTGAAGGATCATAACCCATTCTTCTTCCCGATGTCGTCGACTATCCTGTTCCGTTTCCCGGAGCGTAAGGGAATGCCGGCCGTCGATGTCACCTGGTATGATGGATTAGATAATATCCCGGCCGTTCCCGAAGGTTATGGCGTTTCGGAATTGGATCCCAATATCCCGACCGTGGCGGGTGGTAAGATCCAGCCGGCGAAGTTGAATCCGGGTAAGGAGATCTATTCAAAGACATTGACGTTCAAGGGAGGATCGCATGGCTCTACGCTTTCGATCATACCTGATGAGAAGGCCAAGGAGATGGCTTCCCGATTGCCGGAGGTACCGAAGAGCCCGTCTAACCATTACGCCAACTTCCTGTTGAGTTGTCAGGGTAAGGAGAAACCCCGTTCGCCCTTCTCGATCTCAGGGCCGTTGAGCCAGGTGTTCTGTCTGGGCGTCTTGAGCCAGCGGTTGAATCGTAAGCTGGTGTTCGATCGCGACACGAAGCAGATCACGAATGATCCGGAGGCGAATCAGATGTTGGTTGGTCTGCCACCACGCAAGGGCTGGGAGCAATATTACCAGATTTGATCGTTTAATCACTTTTAGTATGGAGAAGCCGATTTCTTGATGAGCGATCATTGAGTGATCTTGTATATAAGGATGCTGCCCTACATTCTTTTTATGTAGGGCGGCATTTATTTTGTTTTCCCGGATGTTCTTGCGGGATATTATTATCTCGGATAAGCCGGGTTAAGGAGTGAAGACGACACGGAAACCGGCAATGTCGTAACCGTTTGAAGGGATGCTGTGGCTACGGCTGGCTGATCGGCAATTCAATGCCCGGGTGCCCCATGAGCCTCCTCGCAGGACTCGTTCATTCCCTTTGCGCGGTCCGGTCGGATCGGTGACCATTTCAGGAGAGAAGGGGGCATACAAGTCCTGGCACCACTCGGCAACGTTGCCATACATGTCGTGTAATCCCCAGGGATTGGCCTCTTTAGTCCCGACCTTATGGGTCGTATAGATGATTTCCGCATCGCGAAAATACCAGGCATGAGGCTCCAAATCCTCCCAGTTATTGCCGAAATAGTAGTCTGTTATCGTCCCCGCACGACAAGCGTATTCCCATTGTGCTTCGGTGGGCAGGCTGCCGCCGATCCAATCGGCATAGGCCTTGGCACCATACCAGGTGACATAAACAACCGGATAATTCTCATAACCGGTCATGGAAACCCATTGGAGGTTCGAGTTATCCCATCTTACGCCCCAAAGATGATCTTTGGTTGTGCAATCGACAATCAAGACCCTTCCTCGATATTCCGTCTTGTTGTTTCCCCGGCCATCGGGACCAATGCCGCACGCATTCAGGAATGCGGCGTATTGGGCGTTGGTGATCTCGTACTTACTCATGGTGAAATCATTGGTCAGGATAACTTCGTGGCGGGTCTCGTCCGGTTTGCGATACAGGTTACTTTCCAGGCTACCCATTTGAAACGATCCAGCCTTGATGAGTACGGTCTCGATCTCCATAATTGGGATATCAGCCTGAACGGGCTTTTTTTCTTCAACAGACGATTCGTCGGATGACAGGTCCATACTGTCGCTTGCGGAGAAGGAAATCGCTTGGTTGTCCGGCTTGATTATTTGGACCGAATGCCGGTTCTTATCAGCAACGGATGTCTCCTTGCGGTCTGTACCGCTTTTTTGTGAACAGCCACTGATAAGCAACAGGGCCGTCAATGATAGCATTAGATTTAATCGGGAGTTCATGGTTCATGATGGTATTGAGTTAATATGCTGGTAAAGATAGTGTTTTTTTATGGGAAAGAAGGTGAGGATTAATTACCGGATTTGGATAGGATATAAAAAAACAGCTTTATGTCTCATCACTGGGACATAAAGCCTTCGTTTTTCCAGGGACTTTGGTCTGAAAATGTATATGTATGTGTCTTCTAAAAAAAGAGTTGATAATCTAGTCCTTTATTGGGGCTCACCAACAGGTTGGTTACCTCAAAATCGATATGTCCCGAGGTTGCGGGCTCTTTCAGGCGTACGCTGATCGTGTGTTTGCATTTCGGGGCGATTTTGTACTCCCGGAAGTAGGTCAGGTTGGGATCATGCTCACCTTTTTTCAGGTAAAAGGTAAGGTCCGAGTTGTTGTAGACAACCAGTTGGACACTGTTCTTGCTGCGGTTGACCTTCTCAACCCTAACGGCGTTCTTGAACAGCTCTTTTAACCAAGCCTCCTCGCCGATAATTTTCTCGCCAACGAAGACGGCGGTACGTCGGTTGTTGAGTGCCTCACGAATGCCTTCTGCCGAGCGTTCCTTGGCGAAGACAAGCGTCATCGTGCGGTGCTCGCCTTTACTGAAATCGATGTCTGTCTGTATCGGTTGGTGGATATCGGAATTGCCGATCATGGTCAGCTTCTTGTCGAGACACCATTGTTGCGCCTCGGGAAAATAGGAACTACCGTTAGCCACCTCAATTCCTTGCATGTATCCTCCGTCGTAAAGTTGGGTATGCACGTCCCACCATTTCGTCTCTTCAGGCTGTTGGGCGTCCCATCCCGGATGATTCCAGAAGATGAACGCGCCTTGCGCCTTGGCAACCTTGAACGCGTTCATATAATCAGGTGTGTCGAGCGGTTCGCTATCGTTGATGTAGATCGCGTTGTGATGGCCCGGTGCCATATCACGAGTGATTTCGCTACCCTTGATCAGGATGACATCCTTGTCTTTCGCATATTGCTTGATCAGTTCGTAAGAACGGTTATGATCAGCCTGTATGTCCTGCTTGTGCGGGCGATACTCAATATGTTCTGTCAAGGCGATCGCGTCTAATCCTTCGGCATAAGCCTCATCAACCCGGACGGTTGGCCAGACAAGACCATCGGAGAAGACGGTATGGATGTGAAAGTCGCACTTGAGTGTTTGGTAATTGTCCAAGTCGGGGATATCCAGATCCTTGTTGCGGGTTTGTCCAAAACAGATTTGCGCCGCGAAGGCCAATATGAAAGGTAAATAGATTCTTCTCATCTCTCTTTTGTTTTTGTTTTCGTATGCCGCGAAGATAGACCCCGTGTTTTGCGGGAGTATGACAAGAGGGCTACAATAATGATTCCTTAGGGAAAATGTTGATGGATTCCGGAAATTATCTATCTTTGCGGCGAATGAATGGCTAACACATGGAAAGTCATAGCTTAAATATCCAATATGTAATCATGATGAACGTCGTCGAGAGGGACGGCAGGTCGGGATGGCGCTTATAGCGCGATCGCGTCACGCTTTTTTATGCCCTTTATCCGGTTCGCTTAGGCGTTCATGCGCTCTTTGACATATTGGATATTATTGTGTGGAATGGGATGATTGTTTTCGTTCCGTGCCGGCACCTTACCTTTATTTTTACTTCACTTAATTAGAAATCTCATTTTTATCGAGAGTCGCCAACAGGATTAAAACAGGCTGTTATTTTATTTGGCCTTTTAGGTCCAATTTTAGTTCCATTGCAGTGTAATCTGATTTTCACTGCAATGAAAATTCCAATATACTGTTATGTAATCCTGGGGCGCTCACATCTCTTATCATTAAAATCAAAAAGCTATGACGAATAATTATACGGAATCAAATAAGGATTTTGAACGATTGTTGGATGATTTTATCCAGGAAAACTTACCGGAGAATGAGGAGCAAGAGGAGAGTTGGACAAACCCAGCCCTGATGTGGGCGAGAGCCTCGTTGGGAGAGAAGCGGACGACCTTCTTGAATGCCTCAGGCTGGATTACTTTACGTGTGAGGATAACGAGTTGGCCTGAGGGCGTAGAGCAGTTATCCTTGTTGTGTTATGACGAGAATTACGTCTTGATGTCGAGGAAAAGGTGCCGTTTCAACCGGCTTGGTTCGGGTGTGCGGAGCATTCGGTTGAGGAGCGAGCGGATTTGGTTTCCGGGGCGATATCAGGTTTTTCTTTTTTGTGATGAGCAGCCTTTTGGTAAGGTTGACCTGGAGTTGATGACATCGGGAAAGATTCGTTGTGAGTCGTCGGTTCCTGCTGATGACGAGAACCTGACGATCATCGCTACGGCGATGGTGGATGATGAGACCTGTTGTTGGTCAAGGGTTTGTGGATTGAATGGTGGCGCCTCGTTTGTCGATGCCTTGATGGCAAGCTTCCAATGTCGCTTACGGGATAAGAAGAAAAAAGAGGGCTTACAGGGTGAGTCCCTGTTTATCTGCGGTGATTCCGCTTTCCATTCGGAGTGGATGGCGGTCGCCACACGAGATCTGTTCTTGTTAGGGCGTTGTTCGTTTGATATGGTCGATTGTGAGTCGGACGAGCCGGAATGGCGAGAACGGCAACGGCTGTTTTTGGAGGACCGGAAAGGTCGGGCATTTGCCTTACGCCATATTCATAATCTCTTGTCGCCTTCGGGCCGGCCATATCTGGAGGCTTGGCTTGAGGCGTTGAGACATCCGGAGGAGCAATCAACGGTGATTGTTTGCGGAACACGTGAGGTGATCGATACCATTCTGCGTTTCCAGCCCGAGATTCGTCGCTTGACTGCCGGCGCCCGTTGGCTGGTGTTATCCGATCCGACTCCAGAGGAGAATACTTGTCTTTTGATCCGAATGATCCGAGAATTGGCGGATGGCTTGACCGCGGAGGCGGAAGATAAGCTTTACCGCTCTGTTTTGGCTTGTTGGGATGCTTATGGCCTGTCGCGATGGACGGGGCAGGAGATGGATGATTGGGTATCCTCGTCTGTTATACCGGCTTTTGTTGCCCGTCTGGATCGTTATGGCGTTGAGAAGGGTAAGCCCTTTTATGTCGATCAAGAGGATATTGACCTGGCCGGTTATCTGGCGAATCATCCCTTGAAAGAGGCTGTAGGAGTTGATCTTATTCGGGAAAAGGCAGCTTTTGATGAGGCAAACCAGGAATTGGGTGAGTTGGTTGGGTTGAGAAGCTTAAAAGCTTCGTTGAGTCGGACTTTCATGCAGGTCCTTTTTAATCGCCAACGGAAAAGATTGGGATTGCCGGTCGATGTGGAGGCGCCTCATCACATGATTTTTACCGGCAATCCGGGGACAGGCAAGACAACCGTGGCCAAACTGATGGGAAAACTCTATAAGTTTATGGGCCTGTTGAGTGATGGTGGTGTGGTCGTGACCGAACGGACCCAATTGGTAGGAACCTATATCGGGCAGACAGAGGAGCGGATGCGTGCCGTGCTCGATGAGGCGAAAGGCAAGGTACTCTTTATTGATGAGGCCTATACGTTGCTGACGGATGAGGAGGATCGCCGTGATTTCGGCAATCACGTGATCGATAGTCTGCTGACAGTCTTATCGGAACCACGACCCGATATGCTGATTATTTTGGCCGGTTATGAGGAGGAGATGGAACGGCTGCTCCGGAAGAATCCTGGATTGAAGAGCCGCTTCGTCCATAAATATCATTTTGAGGATTATACGGCGGACGAGTTGTTCCAGATCGCCCATAATGAGTTTGACCGTTATAAATACCTCTTGTCGCCTGAGGCGGAAACGGCGTTGCGTGAATTGATCCGGCGGGTGGTTGGATGGAAACAGAAGGATTTTGGCAATGCCCGTTGGGTGAAACAATTGGTTGGAAATGGTATCTTGCCCGCGATGGCCGAACGGGTGATTCTTTCCGGCAAGCCTTGTGCCTTCGAGCTCTATACGACTATTGAGCGGGAGGATGTTGAGCGGGCGGCTGAGGTGCATGCTGTTCCTGAGATGAGGAAAGTCAAGAAAGTGGGATTCGTGCGTTGACCCGGTTATGCGCCTCGACTTTTTTATTTACCTTTAGGCAGAGTAATACCATATTAATATTATGAGAACACGAGATTTCATTTGGGCGGCTATTGTCGCCATTGGTTTGGGATTAGGCATGAATGTTGGTGCCCAGACTCCGGTTTTGGAGATTACGGGCGGACAAGTGCGGGGTATCGAAACGGCAACCGCGGGTGTTGACTTATATAAAGGTATTCCGTATGCGGCGCCTCCGGTGGGCGATCTGCGTTGGAAAGCGCCTCAGCCGGTTGTACCTTGGATGGGTATTTTGGAGGCGGATAAGTTTGGACCTGCCTCGATCCAACCGGATCGGGATCATAGCGGTAATCCACCCGCTCAGGGAATTGATTATGTCAAGGAGTTTTATCAGGAGGGCGATCCGATGCGAAGTGAGGATTGTCTTTACCTGAACGTATGGACACCGGCTTCGGGTAAGACTGATGCCAAGTTGCCGGTGGCCTTCTGGATTCATGGCGGCGCTTTTATGGGCGGTTTCGGTTATGAAAAGGAGTTTGATGGCGAGGCTTTCGCCCGTCGGGGTGTCGTGTTGGTGACAATCAATTATCGGCTTGGTTTGTTGGGATTCATGGCTCATCCGGCTTTGAGCAAGGAGAGCGAACATGGCGTTTCTGGCAACTATGGTTTGCTGGATCAGATTGCCGCTTTGGATTGGGTGCGTGAGAATATCGCCCAATTTGGTGGTGATCCCGATAACATCACGATCTTTGGACAGAGTGCGGGAGCGATGAGTGTCCGTTGTCTGGTGGCTTCGCCCTTGACAAAGGGAAAGATCGCGAGAGCCATTATCCAAAGCGGTGGCGGCTTGGACGGTATTGATTCGGACGATACTTTGGCCGACTATGAGAAGATTGGCGAAGGTGTTTTCGGGGATGTTTCGGCAGAAGAGTTACGCTCGTTGACGACTCAGCAGATCCAGGAGGCTTATGGTAACTGGATGGCAAAGCAGAAGGGGTTCCGCCTGTTGTCGCCGATGATCGACGGCTATGCCTTGACCGCAAACCTGAAGAACGCGACACGTGCCGGCTCTATTCCTTCGATTCCCTATATGCTGGGTGGTACGGAAGATGACATGGGTATTTTCAAGACTGGGCAATCTCATTATGATTTCTCTTTGGAGATCGCTAAGCACGACATTCGTCCGGCTTACATCTATCATTTTGCCCGTCCGTTGCCGGGTGACGATTCCGGAGCTTTCCACTCGTCGGAGTTGTGGTATGTATTTGGGACGCTTCAGCGAGCATGGCGTCCTTTCACGGCCGGGGATTACGACTTGAGTAATTTGATGCTGGATTACTGGACCAATTTCATGAAAAACGGCGATCCGAATGGTGCGGGCCTGGAACGCTGGGAGCCTTATACGACATCGACTCCTTATGTGCGGGTCTTCGACGTGAAACATTAATATATTATTAAGGTGTGTAAGCGGTAAAGCACGCTGATGACACTGATAAATACAGATGAACGCGGATTATTTTATTGGTTCTTCAATAAAAACATCCGCGTTCATCCGTTTATGTCCGTGTTCCTTTAGCCGATTTGATACGGCCAATTATCAGGCGGTTTTAATGTGCCTCCAGCCAGTTTTGGCCCTCGCCGCAGTCGGCGATGAGGGGCACGCGCAGCGGAACAACCTTTTCCATCTCTTCCAGGACGATCTTTTTCACCAGTTCTGCCTCTTCCTTATAGACATTGAAGTTCAACTCGTCGTGTACCTGCAAGATCATCTTGCTCTTCAGCTTCTCCGCCTCGAAACGTTGGTAGATGCGGACCATCGCCAGCTTGATGATATCGGCCGCGCTGCCCTGGATCGGGGCGTTGATGGCGTTGCGCTCGGCATAACCGCGGACAACGGCGTTGCGCGAGTGGATATCCGGCAGGTAACGTTTCCGTTTGAAGATGGTCTCGACATAGCCGTTCTGGCGAGCGGTCTCGATGCTCTCGTCCATGTATTCCTTGACTCTCGAATAGGTCTTGAAATAACCCTCGATCAACTCCTTCGATTCGGATCGGGGAATACTGAGTCGTTCGGCCAGGCCGAAGACGGAGATGCCATAGATGATACCGAAGTTGGCGGTCTTCGCCTTGCGGCGCATGTCGCTCGTCACCTCATCGAGCGCGACGCCATAGATCTTGGCTGCCGTGGCGGCGTGGATATCCATGCCACTTTGGAAGGCCTCGATCATGTGCGGATCCTGACTGAGGTGCGCCATGATGCGTAGCTCGATCTGTGAATAATCGGCCGAGAAGAAGATGCAATCCTCGTTGTCGGGGATAAAGGCCTTACGGATCTCGCGCCCCAGCTCATCACGTACCGGGATGTTTTGCAGGTTGGGGTTGGTCGAGCTGAGTCGTCCGGTTGAGGTGACCGCCTGGTTGAACGAGGTGTGGATCTTGCCCGTTTCCGGATGGATTAGCTCGGGCAACGCGTCGATGTAGGTACTGAGCAGCTTCTTCAGTCCGCGATATTCCAGCAGCTTCCCGATGATCGGATGTTTGGGACGAAGCTTCTCGAGAATCTCCTCGCTGGTGCTGTAGCCGCCACTCTTGGTCTTTTTTGCCTTGTCGTCGAGTTTCAGGTGATCGAAGAGTATCTCACCGACCTGCCGGGTCGAGTTGACGTTGAAACTTTTTCCCGCCAGCTCGATGATCTCCCGCTCCAGCTGGTTCATGGTTGCCGTCAGCTCGACGGAGGATTGCTTGAGGGCGGCGGTGTCGAGCGTGACGCCAGTCGCTTCCATCTCGGCGAGGACATAGATCAGCGGCATCTCGATTGTGTAGAACAGCTCATGCACGCCGACCTCCTCGATCTTCGGGGCGAATTGGTTTCGGAGACGTAAAGTGACGTCGGCATCCTCGGCGGCATATTCCGCGACCTCGGCGACCGGCACGTCGCGCATCGAGCGTTGCGACTTGCCCTTAGGACCGATCAGCTCCTCGATGTGGACCGTCTTATATTTAAGGTAGGTCTCCGCGAGGTAATCCATGTTGTGGCGCAACTCCGGGTTGAGGAGGTAGTGCGCGATCATCGTGTCGAACAACGGTCCTTCTACCCGCAAGTCGTATTTCCGCAACACCAGGATGTCGAACTTGATGTTCTGTCCGATCTTGGTCGAGTGCGGGTTGCGTAGGGCAGGGGCGAAGAGATTCACGATGCGAGTCGCCTCCGTCTTGTCGGCCGGAACGGGCACGTACCAAGCCTCAAATTCCTCGACGGCGAACGACATGCCCACCAATCCGGCGGTCAATGGCTCGACGCTGTCTGTTTCCGTGTCAAACGCGAAAAATTCACGACCCTCTAAAAAGCGGGCTAATTCCACTCTTTTCTCTTCTGTATCAACGAGATGATAGGTGTGAGGGGTCGACTTTAACTCCGCGAGAATCGAATATTTGGAATCGTCCGTACTCTCGGGCGCAAATATTTCAAAGAGCGAGGGTTCAGCGGGCGCCTTTTTGGGCTGCTTTTGGTCGCTCTTGGTCAATCGGTCGATAAATGTTCTAAATTCTAAATCTGTGTAAATTTCTATTAATCGAGCTTCATCCGGTTTTTCCCGGACACAATCGGCGGCGTTAAACTGGATCGGCGCGTCGGTCTTGATCGTCGCGAGGAATTTGGAGAAGCGGATCTGCTCGGCGTTCTCCTCGATCTTTTTCTTTTGGGCGCCTTTCAGCTGGTCGGTATGCGCGAGCAGGTTCTCGATGTCGCCAAACTCGGCGAGCAGTTTTTGGGCGGTCTTCTCGCCGACGCCCGGGCAACCGGGAATGTTGTCGGAGCTGTCGCCCATCAAGCCCAGCAGGTCGATCACCTGCGAGACATCTTTCAGTTGGTATTTCTCGAGCACCTCGGCGACGCCCAGCGTCTCATAGTCGCCACCGAACTTGGGGCGATACATGAAGATGTTGTCCGCGACCAACTGGCCGTAGTCCTTGTCGGGCGTCATCATGTAGACCTCGAATCCCTCGAGGGCGGCCTGCTTGGCGACGGTCCCGATCACGTCGTCCGCCTCGTAGCGGGGAACCTCGAGGATCGGGATGCGATAAGCCTGGATGATCTCCTTGATGATCGGCACCGATTGGCGGATCGCCTCGGGTGTCTCCTCACGTTGCGCCTTGTAAGCTTCGAAAGCCTCGTGGCGGAAGGTCGGGCCGGCGGGATCGAACGCGACAGCGACATGTGTCGGCTTCTCCCGTTTCAGGACATCCTCGAGGCTGTTGATGAAGCCGAAGATGGCCGAGGTATTCATCCCTTTCGAGTTGATCCGGGGATTTTTGATGAACGCGTAGTAGGAACGGTAAATGAGTGCGTACGCGTCTATGAGGAATAGTTTCATTGCTTTTAACACGTTTTAGTGGGACAAATTTTGGGTAAATGTACGAAAAAATGCGTTGACTCAATAGTTTTTGTTACTTTTGCGGATCTTTGAGTGAATATGATGGATAGACGAAAAATAGAAGAGCCTGTCGCCGCTGAGTTCAAACGGTTCAATGATGATTTCGAGAGCTCGTTGCGTAGCGAGACGAATCGGTTGCAAGCCGCCATTGACGTGATCTTAAGCTCAACCGGCAAGCACGTGCGCCCTCTTCTCGTCCTGCTCACCGCCAAGGCTTGTGGCCGGGTGACAGACCAGTCCATCAATTCCGCTGTCCTTCTGGAGCTTTTGCATACGGCGACGTTGATCCACGACGACGTGATCGACGAGACGAAACAACGCCGCGGGCTTCCTTCCCTCAACGCTATTTTCGACAATCGGGTCTCGGTCCTGGTGGGCGATTATCTGCTCTCGACCGCCCTGATCCGCTCGATCCAGACAGGTGACATG
>ERZ827150.2142-NODE-2142-length-22215-cov-8.939621_pt1 | contig 22215 bp, 19 predicted proteins | sample MGYA00519779_ERZ827150 | MGnify/ENA primary metagenome ERZ827150 (study PRJEB31778, sample SAMEA3449267) | human gut metagenome | biome: human gut; feature: human-associated habitat; material: faeces | place: United Kingdom | collected 2010/2012 ...
GCTGGGTTCAGAACGTCGTGAGACAGTTCGGTCTCTATCTATCGTGGGCGCAGGATATTTGAGGGGTCCTGACACTAGTACGAGAGGACCGTGTTGGACATACCTCTGGCGTACCGGTTGTTCCGCCAGGAGCACCGCCGGGTACCCAAGTGTGGATTGGATAAGCGCTGAAAGCATCTAAGCGCGAAGCCAGCCCCGAGATTAGATATCCCTGAGGGCCGTCGCAGACGACGACGTCGATAGGCCGCAGGTGTGAGGGTAGCGATATCCCAGCCGAGCGGTACTAATAGCCCGAGACTTTCCGCCGATTGTTTGCCTCGTGACTTCAAGGTCCAAATCTTGTTCCCCATGGATGATCCCTTAATAAGAAATTAAGGTGGTTATGGCGCGAGGGATCCACCTCTTCCCATCCCGAACAGAGAAGTTAAGCCTCGCCACGCCGATGGTACTGCGTAACAGTGGGAGAGTAGGTAGCCGCCGCTTATAGATAAAGACTCCTGTCCATTCAGTTGGACGGGAGTCTTTTTTTGTTTCACTATATTTGGATTTTTGTTTTTATTCCTATTATTGTTTTTTGCGCTTTTGCTCAACTTTACTGATGACATCTCCATCAAAGAAACGTATTGTCAATTTATCTCCAATGGCGATATCGTTTGCCCTTGTTATAATTTTCCCGTTTTTTGTGGTTAGGCTGTATCCTCGTTTTAGAATGTATTCAGGTGATGCCATTCGTAAGAATTGTTCCGTGTTGATTAAATAATGCTTTTCTCCCATCAACAATGTCTTTGTTTTATCATGCAACAGTATTTTAGCTCTTTCTAAGACAGATCGCTCATTGACTAATACATTGGATACGGAGAATGGAATTTTTGTTGTAAAGCCTTTAAGTTTCGATTTAGCTTGTTCTAGATTAAGTTTGACAAGTGTAGGGAGACTACGATAGAGCCTTGCTAACTCTTCTTGTTTATCTCTGACTTGGTCAATAACTCCAGAAATTATACGTCCCTTCAAATCTTGTATCGCAAAATCTTCTTCCTCAAGGCAGCTAATTAGGTATTCTGCGACAGCAGTCGGTGTTTTCAGGCGTGTATGAGCGACTAAATCCACGATCGTATCGTCGCGTTCATGTCCGATACCTGTAATGATGGGTAGAGGAAATTGGGCACAATTGGCGGCGAGAGGATAAGAGTCAAAGCTGTTCAGATCGGATGTAGCGCCTCCTCCTCGGATGATGACAACGACATCGAACAATTCCCGGTAATTGAATATACGATCTAAGGCCGCAATGATAGATTCTTCTGTTTTGTTTCCTTGCATGATAGCGGGAAATAATTTTGTATAGAATACATATCCGCCTTTATTCTTTCTTAATTGATCCAGGAAATCCTCATATCCCGCTGCGGTAGGAGAGGTGATGATCGCGATTCTTTGCGGTAATAAAGGCATAGGAAGTTCTTTGTTCATCTCATAGATGCCATCTTCCTTTAACTTGTTAATAATTTCCAGTCTTCTGCGTGCTATATCACCAAGTGTGTATGTCGGATCAATATCGAGAACGGTAAGATTGAGGCCATAAACTTCATGAAACTCAACAGAGACCAATACCAATACTTTAATGCCGGAAGTGAAGAGCTGACCTGTTTCACTTTCAAAATAGGGCTTGAGCATCCTGAATACACGTGCCCAAATGGTTCCTCTTACTTTAGCGACGAGTTGTCCCGTCAATGGCTCCTTTTCTACAAATTCCAGGTAACAATGGCCAGAGGAGGCATTAACTCGGACATCACTCATTTCTGCTTTGATCCAATAATTGTCCAGGAATCCCTTTTCAAGAGTTCTTTTGATCTTTTGGTTTAACTCAAGTAGTGAAAGGGAATCTCGTTCTTTTTGAGGGAAACTGTTATTTGCCATTTTTTCGTTCTTTCTTGTAGATTTTGTAGATATTGGGTAATCCATAACCTAGTTGCTCGTCTGGATGTTTGTATTGGCTTCCAGATTGGCGTAGCAGTTCGATTAATTCATTTGGGGATAGCCAAGGTAGAGCTTGCCATAAACAGGCCCCTAAACCAGCGAGAATAGGCGTAGAAAAGGATGTTCCATTGGCGTATCTTAAGTTCCCTGTAGGCTCAATCACGCAACAGCCGGAGCCAAGGGCAACTAAGTCTGGCTTGATTCTTCCATCTGCGGAATAACCCGGTGAACTGAATACGCTTTTCTCTTTTTTTGTCGTAATCGCTCCAATGGTTAGTATATCTTTTGCGTCAGCAGGAAATGTAATTCGCCCCCAACGACTAGTTCCCTCGTTGCCTGCGCTACAAAAGATCAGAATCCCTTTTTTCGCTGCTATTTCGGCGGCTTTACTGATATGAGCGGTTTGCCCATCCAGTGCGTTGTGTGAATAGTTCATAGTATTCTCGTCGAAGAAACTATAACCTAGCGATGTCGTGATCATATCGACACCAACGCTGTCTGCGAATTCAGCTGCCGCAGTCCAATAGTCTTCCTCTATAGGAAATTCTGAACGGTTGTCTTCACTTTTGATCAACCAATAGGAGGCTTCTGGTGCCGCTCCTATCATTACGCCAGGTTCATAAGCCGCTAGGCAGGAGAGTACTTTTGTTCCATGATCATCTCCTTCAAAAACACTTCGCTGGGGAAAGACAAAATTGCGTGTTCCCATTAGCTGAAGAGAATCGAATGCCGTAATTCGATCAGCATTTCTAAAGCCATCGTCTATTACGGCAATGACGACACCTTTTCCTTTAAATCCGGCTTTATGCAGGCGATCACCTTTCAACATCTTGATTTGCTCCTCTGCATAGCCGTACGGAGAACGTAAGGGATTGTCTGAGGGTTTTAGGTGTTGGTCGCTGTCCCAGGATTTTTCAATTGTGCTACTTTGATCTATTTCTCCTTTCCAAACCCATTTGATTGAATCGACAATTGATAAATGCTGCAGGCGTTCAATATTAGCGCTATCATTCGTGGCAACTACTACTGTAGAGAGCCACCGACTTGATACGATTATCTGGAATCCCTTTTTTTCTAATGAATCTAAGCATTGTGATGCGATTGGACGGTCCATATCGTCTAAAGGAATCGATAGTCGTTTTCTCCTTTCAAGCGCTTGAGGGGATAATTGGATGGCTTCATTACCTTTGTTATTTAGATAAACCCGAAAGCCATAGGAATCTGCCGCAAATGAAGTCACGGTAATTATAAAAAGGAAAAGCAATGATATCAAATAAGATAATTTGGACATAATTATTGAAAGCCTGTTTTTTGTAAATAACAAATATACGATTCGCTTCTGAAAAAGAATAAGCCTCGGTGACCTTTTTAGGGGACAAACCGAGGCTTATCAGGAATAATCAATATAATAACATTAAAAAAACTATTCTTTAATTTTGTCTATATCACAAATGGGAATTTCCCGTTTAACACTCTGTCTAAGTGAGATCAGTGTTTCTGTTGCCGTCACGCCAGGAATTTCCTGAATCTTGGTGTTCAATAATTCCATCAAATGCTCATTGTCGCGAGCATACAATTTTATGAGCATCGTATATGGACCTGTCGTGAAGTGACATTCAACAATTTCAGGGATCTTCTCAAATTCTGGGACGACTTCCTTGTACATGGAGCCACGTTCTAGTTTTACCCCGATATATGTGCAAGTGTTATATCCCAAGATTTTCGGATTGATATGGTATCCGGATCCGACAATCACATTCATGTCGATCATGCGCTGAACTCGTTGGTGAATGGCTGCGCGCGACACCCCACATTCCTCCGCTACATCCTTGAACGGAATCCTGGCATTCTTTGAAATGATGTTCAATATCTGCCTGTCTAGTTTATCTATTTTTTCCATTTTAAAATAATGCTTATAAGGTGTATCCAAATGTTTTTACCAAAAGTAATAATTAATTTATTACGAATGTCATTTTGAAAGAGGAAAGTGGCAAAATAAATGATAAAAGCGAATAAAAATGCTTTTAAGCATATTTATTCGCTCTCTATAATGATTATTATGGCAATTATTTCTTAGCGTCGTCCTTTACGATCTCCAACAGCTCTACCTCAAATTTCAGTACGCTGTTTGGTTTGATGTCGCGACCGGCGCCACGCTCGCCATAAGCCAGTTCTGACGGGATCCAGAAAATGTATTTTGAGCCAACCGGCATGATTTGCAAGCCTTCAGTCCAACCCTTGATTACTTGGTTAACGCCGAACTCTGCGGGTTCGCCACGATCCAAAGAGCTATCGAATTTTGTACCGTCCAGGAGAGTACCTGTATAATGAACTTTTACCTTATCTGTCTCTGTCGGTTTAGCGCCTGTACCTTCCGTGATTACCTGATATTGCAGACCGCTTTCGGTAGTCATAACGCCTTGTTTTGTCTTGTTCTCAGCCAAGAATTTCTCACCTGCCTCTTTGTTCTCTTGAGCCTCGCGGTTTTGAGCCTCTACGAAGTAGGTTTGCAGATAACGTTGTGCCTCTTCCGGAGTCATTTTCAAGGCAGCGGAATCACCTTTGATAGCTTGGATGAAACCTGCGATCAAGTCGTCAACATTGGCCTCTTCGCCCGGCAGGGTTTTCAGGTTTTCTTTGTAACCGGCACCCGTGCTTACGCCAATCGCGTAGCTTGCGCTATCGACCGCCGTTTTCAAGCTTGCGCTGGGATGTGATCCTCCGCAAGATGTAAACATCGCTCCCATTGCTACAATCACTGTAGCGACTAATACACTAACTTTTTTCATCTCTTTATATATACTTTAAAAGTCTTATTTTACGATATCCAACAATTCCACGTCGAAGATCAACGTGCTGTTCGGTTCGATCAGGTTTCCGGCGCCATTCTCGCCATAGGCCAGGTTCGACGGGATGAACAAACGCCATTTTGAGCCAACCGGCATCAGTTGCAATGCCTCTACCCAGCCCGGGATCACTTGCGATACGCCGAATACGGCCGGTTCCCCACGTTGTACGGAGCTGTCGAAGACGGTGCCGTTGATCAGCGTGCCGTGGTAATGGCATTTTACCTTGTCGGTGGCTGTCGGCTTGGCGCCCGTGCCGTTTTTCAGCACCTCGTATTGGAGGCCGCTGGGCAGCTCGACGACACCTGCCTTGTGGCGGTTGATGTTCAGGAATTCCTCGCCCGCTTTCTTGTTGATCTCGAGACGTTCCTTCTGGAGTTTCATGAAATAGTCGTTGATTACCTCTTTTGCCTCGTCGTAGGTGATGGCCGGTTGGTTGCCCGACAGGACGTCGGTCAGGCCCTTGACGAAATCCTCCACCTGGAGGTCCTTGATGCCCGAGTTCTCAAAATTGTTGCCGATGCTCAGGCCAAGTGCGTAACTTACTTTATCCATCTTGTTCTTTTTTTCTGCTTTGATTATAAATGAGGGGCAAATGTAATGTTTTTAATCACACGAACAGCGCTTTAGGGACTAAATATATTTTTTATTAACCATTTGTCCGCCTGTCGTTGCTTTTGCGTCCGTAATATCGTAGTTTTGCTTGACAATATTAATTGCTAATTCGAACAGCTCATGAAAAAGAAACTTGTCGTGCTGACCGGCGCCGGGATGAGCGCCGAAAGCGGTATCTCGACCTTCAGGGACTCTGACGGTCTTTGGGAGCATTATCGGGTGGAGGATGTCGCCACGCCCGAGGGATTCCGGGCCAATCCGGGCCTCGTCCTCGATTTTTATAACCAACGCCGGAAAGAGGTCCTCGCCACCCAGCCGAATGAGGGCCATTACGGTCTCGCGGCCCTGGAGAAGGACTTCGACGTGCGGATCGTCACGCAGAACATCGACAACCTGCACGAGCGGGCGGGCAGCCACCAGGTGATCCACCTCCACGGCGAGATCATGAAGGCCTGCACCATGCGCGACCAGCAGACGACTTACGACCTCCCGCCCGAGAATCCCGTCATCAACCTGGGCGACAAGGATCCGCATGGCGAGCAGTTGCGCCCCTTCATCGTCTGGTTCGGCGAGGCGGTGCCCATGATCGAGCCCGCCATCCGCTGGGTCGAGGATTGCGACATCTTCGTCATCATCGGCACCTCGCTCAACGTCTATCCCGCCGCCGGGTTGCTCAACTACGTGCGCCGCGGCCAGCCGATCTTCCTGATCGACCCGAAAGAGGTGCGGACCTGGCGCGACGACATCGAGCACATCCAGTGTGGCGCCTCCGAGGGGGTGCGGCGCCTCACGGAGAAGCTCCGGGCCCTCCGCTAAAAACAGTCGTCCCCACCGTTCCGGTTATCCGGTCGGGCGGGGACGACAAACATTCACCTTCTATTTTTATATTACGACAAAAAGTTATAAGCCTAACTTTTCGGATATTTCCAACATGCGCCGGATCGGGCGGATGGCTTTCTGCCGCACCGTCTCGTCAACGTAGATCTCCGGCATCTCGTATTTCAAGCAATTATACAACTTTTCCATCGTGTTCATCCGCATGTAGTTGCATTCGTTGCAAGCGCAGGTGCCGTCCTCGGGCGGGGCGGGGATGAACTCCTTGCGCGGGCTCCGCTTGCGCATCTCGTGGATGACACCGCTCTCGGTGGCGACGATGAAGCGCGTCTTGTCCGACTGGATGGTGTATTTCAGCAACGCAGCGGTCGAGCCGACGAAATCGGACACCTTCACCACCGGGCCCTTGCACTCCGGATGGGTGATCACGGCGGCGTCGGGGTATTGTTGTTTCAGCTCCAGGATCTTCGCGAGCGAGAATTGCTCGTGCACGTGGCAGGCGCCATCCCAAAGCAGCATCTCGCGGCCGGTGATGCTGTTGATGTAATTCCCCAGGTTACGGTCGGGGCCGAAGATGATCTTCTCCTCCTTGGGCAGGCTCTCGACGATCTGCCGGGCGTTGGTCGAGGTGACCACGATGTCCGTCACCGCCTTTACCGCGGCCGTCGTGTTGACGTACGAGATGACCGTGTGGCCCGGGTGTGCCTTGACGAATCGCTCGAACTCCACCGCCGGGCAACTGTCCGCCAGCGAGCAGCCCGCGTTCAGGTCGGGCACCAGCACCTTCTTCTCCGGGCAGAGGATCTTGGCCGTCTCGCCCATGAAATGCACGCCGCACATGACGAGGACGCTGGCCTCCGTCTTCGCCGCCCATTGCGCCAGGGCGAGGCTGTCGCCCACGAAGTCGGCGATGTCCTGGATCTCGCCCGTCTGGTAGTAGTGCGCCAGGATGACGGCGTTCTTCTCTTTCCTCAGCCGGTCGATTTCCGCCTTGAGGTCGATCCCGGCGGGAATCGGCGCGTCCATATAACCTATCGAATTAGTCCCCATATTTCTTTATTATTTTTGATCGCTAATGGTTGTTTGAACCGGTTATGAACAGGTTTATCGCCCGTTTTGGGCTCCTTGTCCCTACGTGAACAGGTTTATCAACCGGTTATCAACGTTCGCAAAGTTAAGATATTCCTTTCATATTCGGTGGGATTGGGAGGAGAAATTTTTGGGGTTCCCCTAAAAGCGGGCGAAAGTTTCCGCGGCGTGCGGAAAGCCTTTCGCGATGTCGCGTGGCCCTTCCGCGGCGTGCGGGAAGCTTTTCGCGGTGTCGCGAGGCCCTTCCGCGGTGCGCGGGAAGCCTTTCGCGATGTCGCATGGCCTTTCCGCGGCGTGCGGGAAGCCTTTCGCGATGTCGCATGGCCCTTCCGCGGTGTGCGGGAAGCCTTTCGCGACCTCGCCGGGCTTTTCCGCGCACCGCGGGAACTTTTTTGTCTTTTCGTGTTTTTCCCTGTTTGCCGGCGTTGGAATCAGCGGATTCGTATTATATTTGCTTTCAATGTTTAATCTATTAAAAAAGGAGGAATTATGAGACCAATTGGGGACATTCCCTATCTGGATCGGGCCCGCAACGCCGAGCATTGGTACTTGGCGATGCAGCTGCTGGAGGTCGTGACCGCGGAGTTCGCCGCGAAGTATGGCCTCGCCAGTCGGCTCGCGAAAGCGCAGGCGGTGTTCGATCGCGAGAACGCGGCCTTCAAGGCGGAGGTGGGCTATGAGGATACCGCCTCGGTGAACGAGAAGGACGACGCTCGCGACAAGGTGTTTCGCCGGATCAAGGCGACCGCCCGCATGGCGGAGTTGAGTGATGACCCGGAGATGGCCAGTTCGGCGGAACGGCTGCTCAAGCGGGTATTGGAGGCGTCGGGCGACGTGACACGCGCGCCCCTGGGCGAGGCGACGGCGCTCTATGTGGACATGGTGGAGAAATTGCAGTCTGACGTTTACGCGGCGGACGTGGAGAAGATCGGGGCGACGGCCGACGTGGCCCTGCTGAAGGAGGCGAACGAGGCCTTTCACGAGGCGTATGTCGGGCGGACAGACACGAAACAGGCTCGGGCGACGGACGAGAAGATCGAGGCGATCCGGGTGGAAATGAACGAGGAGATCCGTTGGCTGGTGGACTTGCTGAACGCGCTTTACCTTTATCATCTGGAGCTCGCGCCCGACGCGGAGGCTCTCGCGGAGGTGAAGGCAGTGGTCGATCATTTCAACGCCCGCATCGCGCAGTATCGCGAGACGCTCGCACGGCGGGGGCTTGGTTCTGCCACGGCGGGTGGCGCGGATGAGGGCACGGACCCGACCGATCCTGACGACCCCGGCACGACGGAGCCAACCGACCCGACCGAACCGGACGGCGATAGCGGCACGCCCGGCGGCGTATAGCCTGGGGCAAAACGAGAACGAGGGGGCACGCCCGGTTGGGCATGTCCCCTCGTCCTGTTATCAGGCCGGTGGTTTATTTCGCCGGCTGGTTGGTCATCGTGAATTCCAGCTTGCCGCCACCGACAATGTCCGCATGGTCGATGAAGGGGCGGGTCAGGGGTTTGCCATTCAGGCGGATCTCCTTGACATACTTGTTGGCGGCGCTGTTGTCGTGGACGATCACCTCGAAGGTACCGCCGGCCACTTTCAGAGTTGCCTTGTCGACCATCGGCCGTCCGAGCGTGTAGGTCGGGATGCCGGGGCAGACCTGGTAAAGGCCGAGGGCGCTCATCACGTACCACGCCGACATCTGGCCGCAATCCTCGTTACCGATGATGCCGTCGGGCGCGTTGGTGTAGAACTCACGCATGATGAAGTCGAGCCGCTCTTGCGCCTTCCAGGGCGAGTCGGTCCAGTTATAAAGGTAAGCCATGTGATGGCTTGGCTCGTTACCGTGAGCGTATTGGCCGATCAAACCAGTGATGTCGCCCGAGGCCTCAGCGCCATCTACTTGCGAAGAGGTGGTGAACAGGGTGTCCAGACGGGTTTCCAATTCCTGTTTGCCACCGATAGCGGCGATGTAATTGTCCATGTCGTGCGGTACGAAGAAACTCCACTGGAAGGCGTTGCCCTCGGTGTAGTCGCTCTTCATGTGCGACGAGTAGCGGGGATTGAAGGGCGAGCGGAACTTGCCGTCGCTCATGATCGGGCGCATGAACTTGGTCTCGGGATCGAGATAACGCTGGTAGAATTTCGACTTGGTCGTATATTCGTCGGCCAAAGCCTGGTCGCCGGCCGCCAGGGCGATCTGCGCGACGCACCAGTCATAGTAAGCCATCTCCACGCCCCAAGAGACCGATTCCGGTACGGAGTCGGCGGGCACGAAGCCATATTTATCCTTATAATAGAGGTGGCGCGTGATCAAGTCGAGCTCGCGCGTCCCCTTGAACTTCTCCGCCAGGTCGGCACGGTAGACCGAAGAGCGTGCGGCTGCCTCAGCCCATGTCTTCATATCGCCCTCAGCCAGCCCTTTCGCGATCAGGTCCGCCATTACCGAGACAGCCGGATAGCCGACCATGCAGCCGGTATAATTCGATGCCAACGGCCATTTCGGCAGGATCGTTCCCTCCTCATAGCCATGCACGAGCACCTTGCCCCAGTCGGTGGCCAGGTCGGGCCGGATGATCGTCATCAGCGGGTGCAACGCCCGGAAGGTATCCCACAACGAGAAGGCGGTGAAGTTGGTATAGCCCGCCTCGGCACGGCGCACGGTACGGTCCATGCCCAGGTAACGGCCATCCACGTCCTGATAAGCGAACGGGGCGATCATCGTATGATACAACGCCGTGTAGAAGTTCTTCATGACGGTCGGGTCCTTGCTCTCCACCTGGATCAGGTTGAGCGCTTTTTTCCAGACGCTGGCCGATGCCTCACGGGTCGCCTCGAAATCCCATCCCGGCAATTCCGCTTTCATGTTCTTGGCCGCGCCATCCGGATCAACGGGCGAGAGGGCGACTTTTACGTAAAGCGGCTCGGAACTCTCCTTAAACTTATAATGCAGTTTCAGGTCCTTGTCCGTATTGAGACGGAGGAAGAGCGAGTCTGCCCGTTTCACGCCGTCGATATATTGGTAAACCGTCTCGATCGGCTCGGAGAAGACGATCCGGTAGGCGATCTTGTGGAAATGCGCCCAGCCTTGCGTCTTGAAAGTACCCTCGACAGTCGAGTCGTTGACGAAGAGATACTCGTTGCCTGTCACTTTGTGACCCCAGTTGGGCTGGAGGACGTGGCCCAGGTCGAGCATGACGAGTCGCTCTTTCGGATTGTCGTAAGTATATTTATGGAAACCAACACGATCGGTTGAGGTGAGCTCCACGTTCACCCCGAAATTGTCGAGGCGTACGGAATAGTAGCCCGGCTCGGCGTGCTCGGTCTCTTTTTTGAATGTGGCGATTGGCTTGATGGAATCCGCTCCCGAGAAGGGCAGCAATCCGATATCACCCAGATCGCCAATGCCAGTACCCGAGAGATGGGTATGACTGAAGGCATAGATCTGGTTGTCATCATAATGATAACCGCTGCTGGCGTCCCAACCCATGATATGCGTATCGGGGCCAAGTTGCACCATCGCGTAAGGCCTTGTGGAGCCTGGGAAGGTATGCCCGTGGAAACCTGTGCCGATCATGGGGTCAACATACTGATTCAGATCTTTCTCCTGCGTGGAGGAAGTGGGGGATGACGCGCATCCCGCGACCAATCCGGAAATCGTAATAACGGAAAGGAGAGAAAGGAGTTTTTGTTTCACTAGATTATTTGATTTAGTTTATACTATGCTGGTTCACGTTTACCGCGAAGATAACAAAAAAGATTGTTTCATTGGTTGTTTCGTGATATATTCGCGGCAAAATTGAGAGGGACGTATGTTTGTTGTTATCAGTATCATGTTTGGAGGAATCGCTGTAGGATACCTGTTGCGGCGTGTCGAACTGCTCCAGAAGATCGGGAAGCCGATCTCGTATACCATTTTCCTGTTGTTGTTTCTTTTGGGAATTACAGTCGGGTCGAACCGGGAGATTATCAACAACCTCTCCTCGTTGGGAGGACAAGCTTTGGCAATCTCCGCTTCTGCCACGTTGGGCAGCCTGATTGCCGCTTGGGTGGTTTATCATCTTTTCTTTAAGGAAAGGAGGCGGTCATGACCGGAAGTTTGATTATCGTAGGCTTTTTCTTCCTGGGCTGTCTGCTCGGTTGGAGTGGATTGATGCCGGCATTCCTGCAGAATGAAGATTTGACGATGTATGTCCTGTATCTCCTGATGTTTCAGGTTGGATTGAGCATTGGAAGCGACAAGCAACTGAAAGAGATCTTGACCAATATCCGGCCGAAATTGCTTTTGGTACCGTTGGCTACAATCACCGGAACTTTGCTTTTTTCTGCCCTGATCAGCTTTTTCTTGAGCCGTTGGAGTGTGACGGATTGTCTGGCTGTCGGGAGCGGTTTCGCCTATTATTCCCTTTCCACTATTTTGATTACTCAACTGAAGGAGCCGACACTTGGCGCTCAGATGGCGGCCGAGTTGGGAACGATTGCCTTGATGAGTAATATTTTCCGTGAGATCTTTACCTTGTTGGGAGCGCCATTGTTTGTGCGGGTGTTCGGGCGGTTTGCCCCGATTTGCGCCGGTGGTGCGACAACGATGGATACGACTTTACCTATTATTACGGCTACGTGTGGAAAGGATCTGGTTTTCGTCTCCATCTTCCATGGGATCCTCGTGGATTTCTCAGTTCCGTTTCTGGTTAGCTTTTTCTGTTCGATTTAACAGGCTGATGCGTTTCTGGCTTTTGGAAATGAGACATTTTTATTAACTTCGCCCCAATTACGACAAAATAGAATCACTAGAAGAATCTGCTCTTATGGTAAAACAGGCTCAAAAGAGGCCCTCCGCACTCTTGTCGGTCATACCGATCGTGGTGTTGGTCGCATTGCTGTCGGTGACGATCAGTGTCTTTGGCAGCGACGCGTTGAATGGTGGTAGCCAGGTTGTCTTGTTGGCGACTACGGCAGTGGCCTCCTCGCTGGCTATGATTTTTTGCGGTACACCCTGGAAGGAGATTGAGACCGCGATGTGTAATAATATCCTGGGTGTGTCCACTGCTTTGATCATTTTGCTTTTGATCGGTGCGCTTTCCGGAAGTTGGATGATTAGTGGTGTGGTTCCTACCTTAATATATTATGGTATGCAGTTGTTGCATCCCAGTTTTTTCCTGGCCTCTTGTTGCGTTATTTGCGCCGTGGTGTCGGTGATGACTGGTAGTTCGTGGACGACGATCGCGACCATTGGTATCGCCTTGATTGGTATTGGCGAGGCGCAAGGATTCCAGACGGGCTGGGTCGCGGGAGCAATTATTTCAGGAGCCTATTTTGGCGATAAGGTGTCGCCTTTGTCTGATACGACGGTTCTGGCCTCATCGGTCACTCATACGCCCCTGTTCGCTCACATCCGTTATATGATGCTGACGACTGTTCCCTCAATGGCTTTGACCTTGTTGATCTTCACGATTGCTGGTTTTACGCATGAGGCTGGCGCTTCAGAACAGGTCGCTGAGTTCTCGGCCGCTTTAGGACAAACATTTGATATCTCGTTGTGGTTGTTGGTTGTTCCGTTGGTCACGGCCTTGTTGATCGCTAAGAAGGTCCCGTCGTTGATAACCTTGTTCGTGTCTGCCCTGCTGGCCGGTATTTTCGCTTTAGTGATGCAACCGGGACTGTTGCAAGAGATATCGGGAGAATCGTCCCGTTCCGCTTTGTCTCTTTTTAAGGGATTATTCATGACCTTTTATGGAAGTACGGGAATCGATACCGGCAATGCGGCTTTGAATGATCTGGTAGCGACCCGAGGAATGGCCGGTATGATGAACACGATTTGGTTGATCATCTGTGCCATGTGTTTTGGCGGGGCTATGACGGCAACTGGTATGCTGGAGAGCTTGACAATGGTGTTTATCCGTTTCATGCGAAAGCGGGCAAGCATGGTCGCGTCGACGGTGGTCTCAGGTTTGTTCCTGAATATCTGTACGGCCGATCAGTATATCTCGATTATCTTGACAGGTAACATGTTTAAGGATATCTATAAGAAACAGGGTTATGAGAGCCGTTTGCTTAGCCGGACGACGGAGGATGCGGTGACGGTCACTTCTGTCTTGATCCCGTGGAATACCTGCGGTATGACACAGGCGACGATCCTGAGCGTGCCGACACTGACCTATCTGCCTTACTGTTTCTTTAACCTTATCAGCCCATTAATGAGTATATTCATGGCGATTATCGGATATAAAATCAAGCGGAATCATGAAAAAGATAAAGATCTCTTTACTGGGTAAAGTCATATTGGCTATTGTGGCGGGTATCTTGTTTGGACAGTTCCTGCCCGCGAGTATCGTACGGTTGTTCGTGACGTTCAACTCGTTGTTTAGCAATTTCCTCTCGTTTGCCATTCCCCTGATCATCGTGGGCCTTGTGACGCCTGCCATAGGGGAGTTAGGACGTGGTGCCGGGAAACTGTTGCTTATCACTGCCTTGCTGGCTTATGGATCTACCCTGTTTTCCGGATTCTTTACCTTTTTCAGTTGCGAGCTTGTCTTTCCTTATATCATTCCGGCCAATGCGGAGTTAATCGCGGCCGATAATCCGGGCGATTTCATGTTGCAGCCCTATTTTACGGTGGCGATGCCGCCTCTTATGGACGTGATGACCGCCCTGCTTTTGTCTTTTACTTTCGGTTTGGGTCTCTCGAATATTCCAGGAACTGCCTTGCGTGATGTTTTCCGTGATATCAAGGAGATCGTTACCCTGTTGATCGAGGAGGTGATCATTCCGCTATTGCCACTTCATATCTTTGGTATTTTCCTGAATATGACGGTTAGTGGACAAGTCATGAGTATTATCACCATGTTCTTGAAAGTTATCCTGGTGATATTCATCCTGCATGTCTTGCTTCTGTTGATTCAGTTCTTTGTGGCGGGAAGTGTCGCCAAGAAAAATCCATTTCGGTTGTTGAGGAATATGTTGCCGGCTTATGCCACTGCTTTAGGCACGCAATCGTCGGCAGCGACTATCCCTGTTACGTTGGCTCAGACCTTAAAGAATGGCGTACGCGAGAACATAGCGATCTTTACGGTTCCACTTTGCGCGACCATCCATTTGGCGGGAAGCACGATGAAAATTGTGGCCTGCGCGATGGCTATCCTGATTATGTCGAATGAGCCGATCCAGTTGGCCCAGTTCAGTGGTTTTATCATGATGCTTGGTATCGCTATGGTGGCCGCTCCGGGCGTGCCGGGTGGCGCGATTATGGCGGCATTGGGCGTCTTGCAGAATATGCTTGGCTTCAACGAGACGATGCAGGCATTGATCATCGCGCTTTACATCGCCATGGACAGTTTCGGTACCGCTTGTAACGTGACGGGTGATGGAGCGATCGCGGTCGTGGTCAATCGAATATCGAAAGGCGTGTAACATCTTTGTAACACGAATGTAATCCCATGTAAATTTCCAACACTTACTTTCGCGGGAAATTATAAACATGTGGTATGGAGTTTTTTTATCTGTTTTTAGTGGTCTTCCTGTTTGTCTTGGCTATCGTAGACTTATCGGTGGGCGTCAGTAACGATGCCGTCAATTTCTTGAATGCGGCAATTGGTTCGAAAGCGGCTTCGTTTAAGGTGATTATCCTTATCGCCGCGATGGGAGTCTTTGTGGGTGCGGCTTTGTCTAATGGTATGATGGACATCGCCAGACATGGTATTTACCAGCCGCAGCATTTCTATTTCTCGGAGATCATGTGTATCCTGGCAGCGGTCATGCTGACCGACGTGGTGCTTTTGGATATCTTTAACTCATTGGGTATGCCGACTTCTACCACGGTTTCGATGGTATTTGAGTTGGTGGGTGGTACTGTCGCGATCGCCTTGGTGAAGATCGCCTCATCGTCTGGACTTTACCAATTGGGTGACCTGTTAAATACAGAGAAGGCTTTCACCGTGATCTTGGGTATTTTCCTTTCGGTCGCGATCGCGTTTTTCTTCGGTACGCTGGTCCAATATCTTTCCCGTTTGCTTTTCTCGTTTAACTATAAGAAAACCTCAAAATACTTCATTGGAGTTTATGCGGGTCTTGCCGCTACCTCAATCATCTATTTCATGTTGATCAAGGGTTTGAAAGGTAGCTCTTTCATGACGGCGGAGATGAACGATTTCATCCATACTTACACGAGTACGATCCTTGTGGGTTGTATGATTTTCTTCACGGTCCTGATGCAGGTGCTTCACTTGTTGAAAGTGAATGTTTTCAAGATTGTCATATTGATGGGTACTTTCGCGTTGGCCTTGGCCTTCGCCGGTAACGACTTGGTGAACTTTATTGGTGTGCCTCTCGCTGGTTATTCGGCCTATATGGACTTGATGGCCCAGGGTGAGACAGCGACACCGGATTCGTTCTTGATGACCTCTTTGCTGGAATCGGCTAAGACGCCATGGTATTTCCTGTTAGGCTCTGGTGCGGTTATGGTTTGGGCATTGTGTACTTCCAAGAAGGCGCAGAATGTGGTGAAGACCTCTCTTGATCTTTCTCGTCAGTCGGATGGCGAGGAGATGTTCGGAACATCACCTGTCGCACGTGTCCTGGTTCGTCACTGCAGCAGCATTTCGGCGGTTATCCTGAATATTGTTCCTGATTCTGCGAAGAAATGGATCGACAGCCGTTTCAATCAGGATGAGATGATCATGGAGGAGAAGGCCAGCTTTGACTTGGTCCGTGCTTCGGTCAACGTAGTCTTGTCTGGTTTGCTGATCGCTGTCGGTACCTCATTGAAATTACCGTTGTCAACAACTTATGTCGCATTTATGGTGGCAATGGGTACCTCTTTGGCCGATCGGGCTTGGGGACGTGAGAGCGCGGTTTACCGTATCACGGGTGTCTTGTCAGTGATCGGTGGTTGGTTCATCACGGCCGGAGCCGCTTTCTCAATCTGTTTTGTTGTCGCTCTCTTGATTCATTGGGGTGGAATTCCTGCCTTGGCGGCCATGATCGGCTTGGCGATCTATTCGTTGGTACGCAGCCATATCGCCTATAAGAAGAAACAGCGTAAGGAGGCTCTGCAAGAGGAGGTGAACACGACTGTCGCTAAATTGCGTAAGGCGACAAACTCTGTTGAGGCCCTGAAGCTTTTCCGTGAGCACAGCCGCGAGGAGTTGGAGGCAAACTTGCGCTTCTCGTCAGAGATGTTGAACCAGGCCGTGCAAGGTTTCATCCATGAGAACTTGAAAGAGTTGCGTAAGGTTCTTTCGGAAATTAAGGAGCGCAAGGTGCATTTGAAACAGGTTAAGCGTGTTGGTACGTTGGGCGTGACACAATTGGATCATGAAATCGCGGTAGAGAAGGGTCTTTACTATTACCAAAGTAATGATTTCTCTAGTGAGATTATCTTTAGCTTGAGCCGTTTGGCGGAGCCTTGCAAGGACCATATCGATAATAACTTCAATCCTTTAAGTGAAATTCAGGTTAAGGAGTTTGGTGGTGAGACGGAAGTGGTGATCGACTTTATCAACCGTTGCGCTGATATGATTCACAAGAATACTTATGCCGGCTTTGAGGAGCTTGTTAATGAGTCTGCAGAGTTGAATAACCAGTTGGTTGCCTTGAAGAAGGGAGAGTTGAAGCGCATCCAGGGTCAGACGGGCAGCACGAAGGTAAGCATGGTTTACCTGAATATGATCCAGGAGGTGCAGAACGTTGTTTCGTTCACGACAAACCTGCTTAAGGTAAGCCGCAAATTCCAGATCGAAAGATAAGTAACAACGAGGGTAATTGTTTTGGATATGATCAAAGGATCGTATCCGGATTACCATAGGAAGAAAATAATATTACCATAGGGTGGAAATGAAATTACCAAAGGATGGTAGTGAGATTACCAAAGGGTGGTAATCCCATTACTATCCTTTGGTATTTTTTGTGGGAAACCGATCGTCATGCGCTCATTTTACCGTTGAATTATCTACATTTGTTGTAGATAATCAAAATAAGGTATCATGAAGAAAAACGTATTACTCTCTTTATTGGCCGCGGCGGCCGTTCCCGCTTGCTTGTCGGCCGAAGAGGCCCGGTTATTGCGATTCCCCGCCACGAATGGTTCGGAGATCGTCTTCTCTTATGCCGGCGACCTCTATAAAGTGTCCATTAATGGTGGCGAGGCTCAGCGGTTGACCTCCTATACCGGTTATGAGATGTTCGCCCGTTTCTCACCCGATGGAAAGACAATCGCTTTTACGGGCGATTACGATGGCAATACCGAGGTCTATACGATTCCGGTGGAGGGCGGCGAGCCTTTGCGCCTGACGTATACGGCTACGAACAGCCGAGATGACCTGGGCGATCGCATGGGTCCGAATAATATTGTGATGACCTGGACGCGCGATGGTTCACGGATTGTTTACCGCAATCGTATCAGTGATGGTTTCGACGGTAAGCTTTATACGGTCGGGAAGGAAGGCGGTCTCTCCGAGGTGATCCCTTTGCCCGAGGGTGGTTTTTGTTCCTACTCGCCGGATGGGAAGCGGCTGGCCTATAACCGGGTGATGCGTGAGTTCCGGACTTGGAAGTATTATAAAGGAGGTATGGCCGATGATGTCTGGATCTACGACCCGGAGAAAAAGAGTGTCGAGAACATCACGAAAAACGAGGCACAGGATATCTTCCCGATGTGGATTGGCGATGAGATCTATTTCGCTTCCGATCGTGATAAGACTATGAACCTCTTTGTTTACAATACGAAGAGTGGCCAGACCTCTAAAGTAACTAACTTCACGGATTACGACGTGAAATTTCCGAGCTGTTTCGGTAATACCATCGTTTTCGAGAATGGAGGTTATATCTATAAGCTCGACGCCTCTACCAAGAAAGCCGAGAAGGTGAGCGTTACGCTCGCGGCCGATAATGTTTATGCCCGTACCGAGTTGAAAGACGGAGCGGATTATGTTACGGCGGCCAGCCTCTCGCCGAACGGTGAACGCCTGGCGGTAACGGCCCGTGGCGAGGTATTTGATTTGCCCGCCTCTAAAGGCGTGACTCGCAATATTACCCGCTCACCGGGTGCTCATGATCGCGACGCTGTCTGGAGCCCCGACGGGAAATGGATCGCTTATATCTCCGACGCGACGGGTGAGACAGAGATTTATCTGCAACCGACTGAGGGAGGCGATCCGGTACAAGCGACCAAGAACAACGATACTTATATCCGTAACATTACTTGGAGTCTCGACTCGAAGCGGATCGTTTATACCGATCGCAAGAACCGGATCAATCTGCTCTACGTAGCGACCAAGCAGGTGAGCGAGCTTTCTAAGAGCCCGCTGGGCGAGGCCCGGAATGTCAGCTTCTCGCCTGATAACAATTGGTTGACCTATTCGAGAGTATCGGAGAACAATTATTCGATCGTTTACCTGTATGATATCGCCGGCAAGCGAGAGCATGCTGTCACTGATAAATGGTACGACTCCGGCTCGCCCGCATTCAGTTCCGACGGGAAATATTTGATCTTCAGCTCGGACCGCGACTTCAACCCGACGTATGGCCAACTGGAGTGGAACCACGTTTATAACAATATGGGTGGCATCTATCTGGCCCTTCTCTCGAAGGATACGCCATCGCCTTTCCTGAACAAGGACGCTAAAGGTATGAACGAGGCTAAGGCGGATGAGGCTAAGAAGAGCGACGCGCCTGCGGCGATGAAGGTGGATATCGAGGGTATAGGCGATCGTATCGTGCATCTGCCTTTGCCCGGTTCCAACTATTTCAATCTATATTCTGATGGTGAGCGGGTCTATTATTATAATCAGGGACGGACGAAACTCTTTGACCTGAAGGAGCAGGAGGAAACAACCGTTTGCGAGGCGGTGATGCTGGTCGATCCTGCCAATAAGAAGGCGATCTTCTCCGATCGTGAGGAGCGTCTTTATGTGGTGGATATGCCGAAAGGGAAGGTAGACCTGAAGGATCCGGTTGATTTGTCGGATATGCGTGTACCGGTTGATTACCAGAAGGAATGGGCACAGATCTTCGATGAGGCCTGGCGTGCTTACCGCGACGGTTTCTATCTGGAGAATATGCACGGTAAGGACTGGAAGGCGCTGAAGGCGAAGTATGCTCAGTTGTTACCTTATGTGAAGACACGTCTCGACTTGAACTACGTGATCGGCGAGCTGATCGGCGAGCTGGGCGTTGGTCATGCTTACGTTAATCCGGGCGAGATGCCTCGGGGCAAGCGAGTATCGATGGGCTTGCTGGGTGCGGAGATATCTCGGGACAAGAGCGGTTTCTTCCGTCTGGAGAAGATTTTGCCGGGCGCCTCTTGGAGTGAGAAGTTGCGTTCGCCGCTCGAGGAGCCGGGTATTGAGGCTAAGGCGGGCGATTATATCGTCGCGATCGACGGAGTCGCTACGAATAGCGTGAACGATCTTTACAAGTTGCTTGTTGGTAAGGCCGGTGTAGCGACTGAGATTGCCCTCAACAGTCGTCCGAGCCTTGATGGCGCCCGTAAGGTAGTGATCCGTCCGTTGGCTGAGGAATATTCGCTTTATCATTATAATTGGGTGCAGGAGAATATCCGCAAGGTGGAGAAGGCTACGAATGGTCGTGTCGGTTATGTCTACATTCCCGATATGGGTCCGGATGGCCTGAACGAGTTCTCACGTTATTTCTATCCGCAGCTGGATAAAGAGGGCTTGATCGTGGACGACCGTGCTAATGGTGGAGGTAACGTTTCGCCGATGATTCTCGAGCGGTTGGCCCGCGAGCCTTACCGGTTGACGATGCGCCGGGGCTCGACTTTGATTGGTACCGTGCCCGACGCGACACTGGTTGGTCCGAAAGTCTGCTTGATCAATAAGTATTCCGCTTCCGATGGCGACCTCTTCCCTTGGGGATTCCGTGCCTTAGGCTTGGGTAAGTTGATCGGTACGCGCACTTGGGGCGGCATCATTGGTATCAGCGGCTCGCTGCCTTATATGGACGGAACCGATATCCGGGTACCTTTCTTCACGAGCTACGATCCCAAGACGGGCGACTGGATTATTGAGAACCACGGCGTTGATCCCGATATCCTGATCGATAATGACCCGATCCGCGAGTGGAACGGCGAAGATCAGCAGTTGGACCGTGCGATTCAGGAGGTGATGAACCAGCTCAAGGATCGTAAGCCATTGGCTCCGGTTCCGGCACCCCGTGATTGGAGTAAATAAATGATGGAGGCGGGTCTTGCCCGCCTCTTCATAAATAAATCTAAACCATAAAAACAGCATTAGCCTTATGAAAACAAGATTCCAACTAGGCCTGTTCGCCTTGGCCCTCTTGATGGCCGGATGTGGCGGCAATAAAGGCGGCGAACCCGCTGCCGACCGACCGATTATACAGATGGACAGCATCGACTATCCGGACCTGCCCGACGGGGCGACCATCCGGATGAGCAAATCCGATTTCCCCAAGGGAAAGATCCGCTCGATCGAGCAAATCCCGATCGAGGGGCTTGAGATCACGAACCGGGAAATTGGTCATTTAGTGGTAAAGGATTATTTGATCATCAAGCATCTTGAGAAACAGCAAGGGGCTTACCTGCTGCATGTCGTTTCCCTGCCGGATTATCGGGTCGTGGCGGAATTGGCACCCTTTGGTGAGGGGCCGGATGATTTTCAGGATATCTGTCTGGTCCCGACGGAGGAGAACGATAAGCTTTGTTATGTATGGAATTTCTGGGATAAACGACTTTATTATCTCTCGAACGATTTAAGTCTTGTCCCTTGCGGGCATCGCGTCGCGCCGAAAGGAGGTTCTAGTATTAATCTTTTTGTGGGAAAGGATCTGTTGCTGGCGGAACACGATTCGCCCGAAGGGAAGGGAATCGTCGCCGTCAACCAGCGGGACAGCACCATCACCGGGCTTATTCCTCTTCATTTCACGAAAGGCGCCCGCGGTTATTTTTATTATTTGAATTTCGCTCACAGCTTCCAGAAGAGGCGATGCGCCATCCCGTTTCTTTATTACGACCGGATCGGCTTCTTCGATTTCGACGGTGGGCACCCGAAGTTCATCCGCTTTGGCGACCGTGAGTTGAAGACGCTCGCCTCGCCGGAGAACCCGATGTATTATTACGATTGTTTCGCCAACGACCATTATGTCTTTGCCATTTATCGTCCTTCGGATTATGACACGGAGACGGATCGGGAGACTTTCCTGGAGCAATACGATTGGGACGGCAACCTGGTCGCCCGTTATGAGTTACCGAAGGATCGGGGTTTCTACTCGGGCTACGCGACCAACGAGAGCGACACGGAGATTTACCTGGTGGATTATTACGAGGACCAGTTCCTGCATCGGGTGACTTTGGAACGGCCTTGATGAGGGGAGGAACGTTCGGAAGCCTCGTTCCGGTCAGTCCGGAAGCTTCGTCCCGATTGGTTTGGAAGCCTCGTTCCGGTCGGCATGGAATTGGGCTTCCGGGAATGGGTACTGCCCCGATCCTCTTGTGTGTGGTTGGACAGAGGTTTTTTTCTCCTGTTCTAATGTTAAATAATAAAAAACTCACCTCGCATTATTCGCGTCTCTTGAAAAAAATCCGTGTCTTTGTGGCTGGATTGTAAATTGTCAGTGCATATGGCTAAAAAAGAAATGACCTATAAGGAGGCTCTCGGCCGGATCCGCGAGATCGTGGCGGAGATTGAGCGGGGCGACCTGGATGTCGACCTGCTTTCTGATCGGGTAAAAGAGGCGTCCCGCCTGTTGCGGTTCTGCGATGACAAGTTGCGGCGGGTGGATGCAGACGTGCGTAAGGCGCTCGAGGCCATGGATCGTGATCAACAAGAGGAAAAAGAGGAGGCCGGCATATGAGCGAGCGGTGCGTCATCATCGTGGCGGGCGGGAAGGG
>ERZ827150.2152-NODE-2152-length-22083-cov-49.152669_pt1 | contig 22083 bp, 20 predicted proteins | sample MGYA00519779_ERZ827150 | MGnify/ENA primary metagenome ERZ827150 (study PRJEB31778, sample SAMEA3449267) | human gut metagenome | biome: human gut; feature: human-associated habitat; material: faeces | place: United Kingdom | collected 2010/2012 ...
CTTGCCATAGAGATATTTATTGTGTAGCCTATATGGGCGCATCGAAATCATACCAGATATTCCGATTTTTATTGACTTTGAATGAAGGTGTCATATCTTCCCTATACGGGGCACGGAACCATGCCGCACAAGCGGTTTCCCTTGCAGGGAAACAACCGATTGCTTTCAAGAAGTCCACAATATCTATTTGTTTGGTCTGGGCTATGTTCATAATAACTTTTGTGTTTCTATTCGGGTTTAATAAAGTTTATCTTATATATACACCGACGTTAAACTAAACCTCTTTATCGGAGGTACAGCCGCTATACTCCAGCACCTTCGGATTGTAATGGTAGCTCTTATCCTGTTTCACGATAATGCCACGTCCCATCAGGTACTTGTTCAGTTCAATGCAGATGTTCCGGCCACGCTTGAAGCCGATTTCGATATATCCCTGTTGGAGCGCTTTGATAAGCGGCCTGTATCCGGTTATGTCCCCCTCGCTGAATGCCAGCCTGAGAGCCTGGGCGTGTTGTGCATCGGAAATGGATTCGCAGAAGCCCTTACGCTCTTGTGTAAACGAGTATTCTCCCACCAGTTCAGGCAAGGCATCGTTATTGATGCGGAAAGCGAACGGCTCAAACTCCTTTTCACGAATGTGCATGGCTTTTACTTCACTGATATTACCGTCAAACTGGCTCTTGGTGATTTGCAGAATGGTTTCCGCCTTGTTGTTCAGTTCCGTGCCGATATGCCCTCTTGTATTGTCATCTCCCTTGTTCAGATGTAATACTGTATGAATATGGAGGTCGTGCATACTTGACCAGCGCATGAGGTCGTTTATCAAATCAACGGACTCACTGGGGCTGTTGATGTCATACAGGAGGTCACGGATACCGTCAATGACGACAAAGCCGATACCTGGGTCGGAAGCCAACGCATGGTTGATAATCTGTCGGCGTTGTTTGGGGCTGTATTCCCGCAGCATGAAAAATTCAAGGTTGTCCGCTTCACAGTCAGTAGGCAGCCCGGCCAGCCGTAGGATGCGTTCCAGCACCTTGTGGCAGTGGCATTTGCTCTGTTCCGTATCTACATAAAGCACCTTGTGTTTACCCTCCGGCAAATGCGCATTGTAGCGCAATACGTTTTTGCCCGATAAGGCCGAAGCCACGATAGCTGTGATGTTGAAGGTCTTTTTGCTCTTGGGCTTTCCCACTGAGGCACTGAAATTTCCGAGCGTTGCAATGGTGATGTCATCGACACGCACGATTTCCGGTGGAAAGGCGTATGTTTCGGTAACACGCAGACGGATGAATTGCAATATCTGTTCATAAACCGAACGGTCAATGTCGTTTCCTATCTGGAGCAGGTTGGTCGGTGTCATGGTCTTCTCCCTTTCTTTTTATGGTTAGACTTATCGGTGTGGTCATGGACGGTCATTATCGCCACCTGCCTCTCCAGTTCTCTTTGTGAAGGAACCGGGTTGCGCCGTTTCCATTCGTCCAGTTCCTTTCTTTCAAAGAAGATGTTCTTGCCATTCGGCTTGGTATAGGATATGTCACGGTTGGAGGTAAGCCGGTACATATGCCCTTTGGAGATATTCAGGTATTTGGCGGCTTCATCAATGTTCAGCATATCTTTCAAGTAATAAAGCTGATTCTCTACACTTTCAAAACGCTCAATCAAGGCTTCAAGTGTCCCAAAACGGTCAATGAAGGCTTCGATGGTAGTTATCTTGCCTAATACTACGTTTATATCTTCCATTCGGGTTAGAATGACGGCCACATCTTCTACCCGTTTAAGTGTTTCAAGGAATCCGGTTTCTGTCATGATGCAAATTGTTTATTGGGTTCAACATATTCATTCATGTTGTCCGGCATCTCCTTTGGACTGCTTTTTTCGGTTTCTTCCACCTGGTTTCGGCAGAGCCATTCGTCCAATTCCTGCTTGTTAAAATATAGCAGTTTGCCGGACGGTCTGTAGTGAGGGATATGCCCGTTCTTGGCAAGTTTGTACAACTGGCTTTTTGACAGCCCCATATACAGGCAGGCTTCTTTGAAATTGAGTGTTTTCTTGATGCAAAACAGCATATTTTCAATCTTCTCCGTTTGTTTCTGGAGCATACTAAGCTTCAGGAAACACGATGAACAGGACACCGCTACACAGTTTCTTTCTTCTTGTTGGTTCATTTCGTATTCTTTTTTGAGTTAGACATGGGGGGAGTGATACCCCGAAACTTTATCGCTTCGGGGCAAAGGTAGATATGTGTTTTTCAATGCTTGTAAAAAGGAGAGTAACAGTTCGGAAGTGTTATCCGAACTGTTATCCTTTTCTGTGTCACTTGTTATCCGTTGTGTTTCTTTCTGTCATTTCTCTGACAGCTTGTACGCATTGGCTGATTACCTCCTGCATACTGTTTGGATTGCTCTTGGCAAGACTAAGTGCACTGGAATACTGGCCGTGTTTGAGCGGACGGCCGTCTCTGGAACCCAATATGGAACCGGCCTGTTCCAACAGATGTTCCCAACGTCCGAGAATGAGACGGTGGTGACATAACCGGTCGAAAAAAAAAGCTACCAACCGGTTATTGGCAGACTTCAACGGCTGATGCAACGTGCCTTCCAAAAGAGAACGCAATATGTCTGCATTCACAGGGGTAGTGAAAAGTTGAGCCTCATTAGCACAATGCGCAATGAGGCTCAGTTGATTGTCATTCAAAAAGCTACCCAAAGACAAGGCAGGAAGGTTCGTTTCAGGGCGTGGCTTATCCGGTTCTTCTTTCAGACCGGAGGATGCTTTCGTCGTGTTGAACAGACGAAGCAACTCATCCATGCGGTTAGGAGCAAAAAGTATATTGGAGAAGAATTGCTCCACAAGGTCTTTACGTTTTGTCAGTATTCCTCTGAGAATACCGATGTTTTTCCAATGTCGGTTTTTCCCGGCGGCATCCCGGTGGTCACTATAATAATGACCGTTCAGAAAATCCTCCACATACAGTTCATACAATTTACTCTCACCGATAACTTCCTTCCGATAAGTAAAAGAGGCTTCCTTCAGCAAGGCAAAAAGTTCATCACGTTCATTTCCGACACTTTTGTGCGGTTTGTTTGCCAATCTCTTGTTTTAAAAAAAGGCAATCATTTCTACGGTTACGCTTCATAAATCTATTGTTTTAAGTTATTGGATAAATGCGTCATCCAAAAGGGAGACGGCATGGTCTTTCTTAGAATTGATGATTTGTGCGTACCTCTGAGTGTGTCTGATATTGGCATGACCCAATAATTGACTTGTCGTATAGATGTCAACCCCTGCGGTCAAGGCCAGCGTTGCGAACGTATGCCTCGCCACGTGGAATGAGAATTTTTTTTCTATTCCGGCATCTGTGGCCCAATCGCGAAGTATGCTTTTATACCAAATACTCAACTTGGGAAATACGCGGTCTTCAGAAGAAGCATCCCCTTGTTCCGGCATCCATTTCCGGGCATTCATGTTCAATGGCAAATACAACAATGCGCCGGTTTTATACTGGCGTATCTCTACCTGCCACCTATTCCCGTTTTTACTGATATGTTTCCAACACAAGTTTTTGATGTCCATGATGCGCAAACCGCAGAAACAGGAAAACAAGAATGCAGCCTTCATATCATCCCGGCGGCAAGGAGTTGCAATAAGGCGTTTTACTTCCTCTACTGTAAGATATTCACGTTTGGCTTCCGAATCTGAAAGCATATCCCGTTTGATTTTCTTGAATGGGCTTGACTGGAGCAGGTTCTCCTTAACTGCATAATTCAGTGCAGCCCGTATATAAGCGAGGTAGAGGAAAACCGTATTTTTGGCCAGTTGGTTATGGTCACGTGTGAGTGCAGGTCTATCTAGTAAATGGCTGAGAAATCTCATAATATAATCCCTATCTATTTCTGCAAGGGTAACACTGTTGTCGTACTTCTCCAATTCATTAGTTACCCGATCTACCCAAATAAGTGCAGATGCCGAAGCCCGTTTTTCCACATCTTGCCGATAAACTTTCATCCAGTCCGTGAAAAGCATATTCGCTTTATACGAACGGTCTGTGATACCTGCTATCTTGTTGGTCAGGTCCAAAATTTTTTCGGTCTTAATGGCATTGGCTATTGCGAGTGTGTTGGCATTTTGGATTTGCGCCGACACATCCGTTTCTGGTACAAGATAGAGTTTCAATGACTGGTAAGTTCTCCGGCCATTGTAGTAAATATCCAAATAGATGGACTTCCTGCCATCTTTGAGTTCATTAAAACGTAAACGGACAGGTTCCTTTACTTTAACTTGCTTTTTCGTACGTGCCATATACCTTTGTTGTACTATTATTCATGAAAAGATTAATTGCATTTTGTTATCTTGATTAATGTTACTATACAATAATGGATAACATAGCTTTCTGAGAAACAGACATAAAGAGGCTGTTTCTACAAAATGCAAATATACACAGTATTTTTAATTAAACAATACATACTGTATAATTTAAAAATAGAAATAAGATTGTTGTGGTCAAACAGAATTGAATTACGAAAAATTTCTTTCTGCTATGACTGATACACAGATAATTGCGACATGCAAAATTTGCAATATATTTCTGTTTGACTATAAATATTAGAATAGAGAATCTATTAGTAATACAGCGGCTTCTTTTTTAGCATCTATGATTTTCGCATAAACTTGTGTTGTTTCCACATCGGCATGACCAAGTAACTGACTAGTTGTGTATAAATCTGCCCCCATGGTAAGCTCCATTGTTGCAAAAGTATGCCGACTCATGTGATAGGTCAGTTTTTTATTGATTCCTGCATTTTTGGCCCACTTCTTCAACTGTAAATCAATGGTAGAAGTGCAAGGCAGAGAAAATACATAATCTTCAGCACTTCTCTTAGTGTGAGGCAGATAGGCTTGCGCTTGCTTGTTGAGTGGCAAGTACAGCATCCGACCAGTTTTCTTTTGTCGCAACTCCATATGAATATTCCCGTTATCTTCAATGATTTTTTTCCATTGCAAGGCACGGACATCACTTAACCGTAATCCACAGAAACAGGAAAACAAAAATGCAATTTTCACATCTGCTCTTGGTGCATCCGCCTCTATGAGCTTGCGGACTTCATCAATAGTCAGATACTCGCGTGGAGTTTCTTCACCGCAAATGGCTTTCCTGTCAATAGCCAATCCGGGATTTACAGACAACACATCATCATCAACTGCCATATTCAAGGCTGTAATGATAACCCCAAGATAATTGGATATGGTCTTTTTGGCAAAAGGAGCTTTGGTACGTCTTGCTTTTTGCCCTTTCATAAATTCAACAAAGCCATCCAAGAAATCCTTATCCACATCGCACAAACGAGCTTTGGCATTGTATTTCCGCAATTGTTTTAAGGCTGAATGCACATGGTTTTCTGATGATGTCTTTCCTTGTTGAATACTTCTGTTCTTATACTCGTTTACCCAATCAACCAGTAAAACCTTTGCCTTTTCTGAAATGGTTACGGGTGTTCTGTTGTTCGATATTTCAAGAATACGTTGTGCCCTTATTGCATCAGCAGCTTTCATTGTATGCTTGTTTTGCTTTCTTGCTTCCGAGGAATTCTCTGGGATAAGGTACAATTTCAGAAACTCATACCGCCTCTTCTTCTCGTAGTAAATATCGAGATAGATAGACTTGTTTCCATTTTCCAGTTCCTTGAACCGGATGCGTACAGGGGTTGATTCTATTTTCTTGGTACGAGCCATATACTTGAATTGCTTATTTTCTTCTTCTACAAAGATAGTGATTTTAATCGAAAACAGGTGCTTTTTTGCACAACAAAATAGTAACATAAAAACTGTAAATAAGACTATCGATGGCTAAAATCAACAATAAATGCAATTCTACATTCTTTTTATAAAAACCTGATATACATTGATATATTGTGCAATAATTGCATTTTTCTTGTGTTTTGTTTTTATATTCTATATATCCCGCCACACCTGGGCCAGTACGATGCGCGACCTCGGTTACGACCTTTCCATTGTCAGTACGGGTTTGGGGCACGAGAGTCTGAAGACCACCCAAATCTACTTGTCTACCATCGACACCGCTGCCGTATGCCGGGCCAACAGGAAGATGATTGGAAAGATTATAAGATGAATTATAGTTGTATTTTTATAGACATACCCGTTGATATTTGTATTTCAATCAACAGGTATGTCTCTATGCGGATTTACCATCCGTTTATTTATTCTGAGTTATTCCTTAATACGTGCTCTCCTTTTTAAATTATAGATTTCTTCAGCGATTTCTCGTCCTTTCTTGCCAAAATCTCTTTGGAATACTTTTAATCTATTATCTTTTTCTATCAAATTTTTTTTGGCTTCTCTGTTTAATGAATCTTTTACAGCTTGTGTGTCATTAGGACGCGGTTTCAATGGTGGAGGTGTGGAATACCAGCGGTCAATGAATTCTATAAATCGTTTTAATCTGGCTTCAAAATCTTTCTTGCGGAGTATTCCTTCTAGGTCTCCATTAAATATTTTCAAAGTAATCTGTGTGACATATACTTCTTCCTTTTGGTCATTTACTAATACGGCTTCTCCTTTGCAAAAAGCCAATAATTCGTCGTTGGTAGCTTTTCGCAGTGACATATAGGGTAGTTCTTCTACTAACACAAGTCGGTAATGTGCACGTTTCCACGCTAAAGTCTCCGCTTTGGCTCGTTTGTAAGTTTGAAACTCCTTGCTGCTGATAGTCTTCCCTTGAGGTAGCGCCCCTCCAGTAAAGGATTTTTGCGATTGGATAGGTAATGCCAGCAATAGAATACTGAACAGTAATAAAAGTTTTTTCATAAGCGCATTAATTTTAGTTATAAATAATAGAGTTGTTATATCTCTTGTTAGTAATAATCCCTCTCGTTTACTTGGCCTCGTGCTAATTCCGTACTGTCTCCTAATATCTTTTTCAGTCTATCGGCTTTCAGGGTTTCTTTTTTTCCCCCTTTTGGAAGGGATGAGGTGGATTCATTGATAGTGACGGGTTTAGCTTCTCCTAATCCATATTTTTCCTTATGATTATTTAGATTTACATCCTCTATATTTTCCATCATTTTATTTTGGTTGTCAATATTGTTGTGCCAAGTTTGATAAACGCCATTTTTCTCTTCTAGAAATTGTTGTTTAAAGTTTTCTTTTGCTTCGTCACGAGCTCTTTTTTTAGCTTCCATAAGTGCTTTTTGCTGTCGTCTTTGCTCGTCAATCATGGCTTGCCGCCTTGCTCTTTCAATCTCTTTCTTTTTTTGGACCTCAATTTGCATTTGTTGTTCCTTTTGCCGGCGGGCATTTAAGGCTCTTTGCTTTAGTATTTTTTCCAGTCTGTCGGCTTTACGTTTAGCTTCTATAGCTTCTTCCTTTTGCAATCGAGTCGCGTTCAATTCATTTTCCAGATCATTTATAGAACTTCTGTAATAAAAATCAGTTTTTGTTGCTTCATTCTTTTTTTCTTCAGACTCATAATTGAAATATTTCATCTCTTGTTTGAAATTTTCGTATCTGCCACGAAGCTCTGCCAGTCGCTTTTCTATGTTGGCGATGCGCTGGTTATATGATTCTTCTATAGACTGTATGCTTTCTTGTGCATAGCTTTTTGTCGCGGCTAAAAGACAACAAATCAAGCAGATCCAAAATCGTTTGCAGAGTGAATATGTAAACTCTTTATCCATCTTTCTTATTTATTTTTTGATGTTATTCTTCGTAGGAGTATTTTTTTTAACCCCTTTCTCCCATTCGCCATATACTTTTTTCCCGTTGGCATATGTCATGGTTCCTTTGCCATGCGGTAAATGATTATTGGCTTCTCCATAATAACTGTCCCCGTTTGTGTAGATTATTGTTGCACCCTGACTTTTTCCTTCTTTCCAACCTTCGTTGAATTTGAAATCGGCGCATTGGTAAGTATACATACCATCAAGGAATTTTCCTTTGTTAAATGTCCCTGTATAGCAACCTCCGTTGGCATAATTTATAGTACCTTGACCATGTCGTTTGCCTTCATACATTTCTCCTTGATAAGAAATTTGGCCGTTTTCATAGTAGTATTTACATTGACCGACAATTTGGTCATTATGCAATGTTCCTTCAAACATTTTTTCTCCATTCGGATATCTCCATAGACAGTAACCGTTCATTTTACCGTTGATATAATTCCCGTAACGATACGAACCGTCATTTATGTATATAGCAGATTCCATTTTGTCCGTTTGTAGATTGTTTACCTGTTGTGCAAATTCAATGATGCCTTCTGGATGTAACATAGCTGCAAATCCAATGAATCCGTATTTTTTGCTATATTTCCCTAAATGTAATATTGAGTCGTTTGTATAGCATTCCATTTCTTCTAATGGAGGAGCGAAACGTGCTACTGTGTCTTGACGTAGTCGGGCAAAAATAAAATTCCATGCAAATTCTTTATACATTTCTGCATTGATTCTTGGTTTATTTCTTAATAAGTTTTTTCCTCTTGTAGTGAGAAAAGTTGGATGAAATTTTTTAAACTCCTTTTCATCGTCGTACTGTTTATAACTGATGTACCCTTTTGCGGAAGGGTGATAGAAAAAAATCTCGTAGTGGGGATATATTTTGTAAAGGTGTAACTTGATTGTTTTTTCTTCATTTTCAGATACGACATCTGTTGTTGACATTCGTTCAAAACGATAGCTGAACGTAGCTTGCAGTCTTCCGTCTGGTTGGGGAGTCCATTTTAATAGGATAGAGTAGGCTTTTTTACTTCCTGTGGCTAAGTATTTGCCAAAAAGAAGAAATAAGGCACCGGCTAATTCTGTCGCACCAGTAGCGGCTACTGTTTCTCCTATACTCATATTTCGTACAGCTTGTTCGCTATACATATCGGCCTTGAAGTTTTGCACGGAATTGATTACTGAATGTGCTGTTTCTGTATCCGGATTTTTTACACGAGTATTTCCCCAGAAAATATTGAATGTACTGTCGTTTTCGTTCAATAAAATGTCTTGTTGTTCTGCTATAGCTTTGATATATCTTTTGCTTTTATAGATGCCACATCCAGGTAACATCCTGGCTCTGTATGTGTTACCAACTTTTTTTATTTCTATTAATATAGCAGGTTGATGGGTACGTGTGTGCTGTGAGGTAGATACATAAATACCCTCTGAAATAGGACGAGTTTTGTCTATGTTCAGTAGACGGTCGTATTCTTGTTTTAATCGGTTTTCCAAATTTGTGTATTGGTTGTTGTCGTTTGATTGTTGGCGATAACTTCTGAAGAAGGCATATTGTTCATAGATGCCATTCATGTTTTCTTCAATTAAATACAATTCTGCTAATAGTTGGCGACTGAGTATTGCCAATGAATCATAGAGTTCAGCTTTTATAATTAGTTCCTTACAGAGAGAACGTACCTTTTCTGAATTTTCATTATAAACGCATTGTTTTACTTCGTTCCATAATTTTTCTATTTTCTTGGATTGGGCTTCAGCAGGTATTATACTTATTCCTATTAATATAAAATAGATTGTGCAGGTTAGATGTTTCATACTATTATCCTCCAGTTTTTTAATTGTTATGATTGCATTCTGATGGGGTTAATATGTCAAATTTTACCATTTGTTTTCATGGTATTTTAGTTCTCACATTCTATTTTATTAGAATTCTTTCTACACTTCAATCATCTTTTATAAAATAAAAATAATCAAAGTTTTTTTAAAGTCAAAATTTGTTTGCATGTTTTAACATTTTGAATTTTCTAAACTGATGTACTATATTGTGATTTTATAGATTATTTGGACAATGAATATAGTTGGAATAAAATGGCATTGTTGGCTTTACGTAGATTATGCCAAATGAAGCGTATGGTTTGTGTTTATTTTTGAAAAATGGTCAGTTGGGGTAAAATGGGTATTTGGAGTATTGATAATTTAAATCAGAGTATGGATTGTGGTTGGTGTTTAGAAATAAACTGATAATAATTTTAAGTCTATTGTATACTATGAAACATCCATTCGGGGGCAAAGGTAGCAAAAAAAACAATACGGAGCTTTGCTTAGTCAATAAAAATAAAAAAAACAATCATTTCAGCTGCCCGTTGTTTGACTAAAACACGTATGCTTGAAATGTAAATATTTGATATTTAATATTTTATAATTTATATACGTTTCATAGTATACAACGTACAGGAACATCCTTTCGGGAAAAAATTGAATGATTTGTTTTTCAAACCTTTGTGGTATGCAGATGATTTTTTGGAAGCCGGTTGTGCTTCGTTCATTTCGCCACATAACAACGGTGGACATTTGTTGCTGAGGTTACTCCCGAATACCGCCGTTACACCTGGAATAAGGTACATCAGAACTCTTGTGCAACAGTCATGAGGGGAACATGGAATATGCTTTCAGACGTAGAGACTACAGACAGAGGAATCCGTCCCTTTAGTCCCGACAAGCTCAATCAGGTGGAGTTCCAGTGGTTCGTGGTTCGCTCCTTGCCCCATCAGGAGAAGAAGCTGGCCGCTTTGCTGCGGCAACATCAACCGGAAATCCCAAACATCCTCGAGGTCTATTGTCCCACGCGTACCACGGTCGATGCGGATGGCCGGAGCAAGGATGCGCACACCCCTTTGTTTGCCGGCTATGTGTTTGTCCTTTCCACCCAGCAGGCACTGGTCAGCTTCATGCACCGCCATTATCCCGAAGGCGCCATTTTGTACGACCGCCGGAGGCAGCCCGGACGCAAGGCCTCTTTCCTGACCATTCCCGAGCAGCAGATCCGCTTTTTCAAGGATTTCAACGAAAACTACGCCGAGCAGGCCATCATCCTCGAGCGGCCCTATTCCGACTATGCTTTCAACCCCAAGACCGGCGAGCCCAACGAAATCATCAAGGTCTTGGACGGTCCGCTGAAGGGACGTGAAGGCTATCTCACCCGTTTCCGTCGGGGGCGCAGCCTGGTGTTCCACATGAAGGCGCTCGACTCCGGCCGTTCCTTTGCTGTCTCCATCCCCGACGTCTGGAACTTCCCCGTCGTCCGTCTGCACAATGCCGAAGGCGACCGTCAGACGCTCGCCACCGTCAAGGAGCGTGCCGTCGACCTGCTCATCGGCATCCTTCAGGCCTGCGGCTATGGTGGCCGCACGTTCTCCATGCTTTCCCAGGTCATCGGGCTCCTCACGGTCAAGCCCCTGCTGGCCGACCTCTGCCGCACACTCACGGCGCAAGGCCATGCCGGTTTGGCCCTTCGGATAGCCGGACTGGATACAGCCGATGCCGAACTCCTGCTGAACCTTGTCCGCTACGAGCGCGACAATCCCGGCTACGTCCGCAGTCACGCCCCGCAGCACACCCTTCGTCCCTTCCTTACGCCTACCTCCGGCGTGCCGGTAGGCGAGGATAGTGGCGAAGCCCGGTTGGCTCATGACGGCTTCACGGAGATTATCCGCCGCGTCCGCATCACCGAGCCGGCCTATTACCCCAGTCGTGGGCAGGAAGCTACTCTCACGACTACCTACTACGCCCACGTCGGCAGCCTCCATACCCCGAACGGCTGCACCCTCTTCACCAACTGGGACACGTTTCTGGGCGAATACTTTCTGACCCGTGACAAGGCCAACGAGCGGCTCGTGCATGGCACGTCGCCGGCCGAGTCCTTCCGCAATTTCGCCCCTACGTTCTATCGGGTGCTGGCCGACCCCTGTTCTTCCGTGCAGGTCCGTTCCCGGTTCCGGGTCGGCGACGAAACTCTTAATGTCCTGGCCGTCCGGGCGGCTGACGACACCGGTCCGGCTCTCGACCAGCTGATAGACACCTGCGTCCGTATCTGTCAGGAAATCAATTCCACTACCCATCTGGCCGTCTGGCGCCGCTACCTGCGCAGCGTCTGGCTGCACAGCTGAATTCGTAGTCATAATGGACAAAGACAAGGAAATCACCGAAGAAGAAGCTCGGAGCTACCTTTCCTTCTACGTTGCAGATTCCGAGAGGCTCGATGCCTATATCGCCCGTCTGCACTCGGCTCCCAGCCTGAAAGAAGTGGAGCGCATCTTGGTTGCGATGGTCCGTGCCGAAGGCATTCCCACGGACATCCTCACCCGCCAGGAGTTCTACATGACCGTGCGTGTCTTCTTCGCCCATTTGAAAGCCGGTCGCAGCACGCTCCACGAGCATTTCGTGAACATTCAGTCGGCCGCAAAGGCCAGGACCTCGGCGGGCGACCGGCGGGCTCTGCTGAACAGTTTCTTGTCTGAAGGCATTGAGATACCCGTTCCCAAGCCCGGCGAAGAAGTGAGCTATACCATCGAATTGGTCATCAAAGTTTCCAAGGACAGTCATAAATTGTTGGTGACTGTAGCCGGGGCAGTAGCCGGATGTTTTCCGTTGCCGCTATTCGATATGTTTTATCAATCTTTGCCCTTGTCCCATACGGAACCTTATACCTTGACAGGCACTCCTGCTGAATTGGTCACTTCGTTGGAACAGCTCTCTTCCATTTTGGGAGACGATAAGGGAGTGGAAGTGGAGTACCGTTCCCCCTTGATGTACCGCAAGCACCTTTCGGTCCGTCAGACACTGGATTTGTTGAAGCAGGAACCGCAATAGGTTATCATCTGCCGATGATAACGTTATCGTGGGTCGATGATAACGTTATCGATGGTCGATGATAACGTTATCGTGGACGATGATAACGTTATCGTGGACGGTTGTAAAGGTTATCATCTTAGCAAATGATTACTACAGAGCGATGAGTTACATCTGTTATATTTGAGGCATCATCCTGTTTTTTTATATTTGGAATTACGCAATATTATGGCTGGAACTCAAATACAAGATATGCCAAACAATATGTTTGCCAGAGAATAGTTTATAACCGTTTGAGTTTGTCGTTAGACTCCTGTTCCCTATAAAAATCTATTGAGTTCTTGTTTTTGTTATTATTGTCTTTTGACTTTTTTCTTAGGCGAATTAGGATACAGGAATCCATATGTTTCATATTTAATATCTTAATTCAAAACGACATTCATAATTGAGAACTCCTACATAATGCATTATTATGATACACATTTCTAATAAGTCAAAATGTTGCGGCTGCAACGCATGCGGGGATATCTGTACATCAAAAGCGATTACATTTACAACTGATATCGAAGGGTTCTGGTATCCCCAGGTAGATGTAAATAAATGTACCAATTGTGGATTATGTGAAAAAATTTGTCCTGAGCTTAATATAAAATCTCTTAAAAAAAATGATTTTGAAAAGCCCGTCAAGACAATTGCTGCATTTAACAAGAAAATGACTATCCGTTGGAATTCTACATCCGGCGGTGCATATACAGCTTTAGCAGAAGGCATGCTCGAACAGGGAGGATATGTTAGCGGAGCAATCTATAATGAAGACTTTTCTGTACGTAATTATGTTAGCAATAATGCCGGAGATTTGGAGAAATTGAGAAGTTCAAAATATCTCCAGAGTAATGCTACCGGACTTTATAAAGAAATAAGAGAGTTACTCAAAAACGGGAAAAAGGTACTGGCTTGCGGAACTCCATGCCAAATGGCTGCACTACGTTCATTCCTCCGTAAAAATTACGATAACCTTGTCATCGTCGATTTTATTTGTAGGGGGGTAAATTCACCGAAAGTTTATCGAAAATACCTAGATTCATTAGAATGTAAATTTGGTGGTAAGGTCGTTTATGTAAAAGCGAAAAATAAAGAATTAGGTTGGCGCAGCTTAACTCGCAAAGTCGTTTTTGACAATGGAAAAGTTTATTATGGAGTCCAAATGCAGGATGATTTCCGACGTGGTTACCACACCAATGTATTTTGTCGGCCTTCATGCTATTCTTGCCAATACAAAGGTTTTCCCCGGATTGCAGACATTACCATTGCCGATTATTGGGGAATTGAAAAGGTGGATAAGAACATGGATAACAATATAGGAACTTCCATGATATTGCTAAACTCCCAAAAAGGATTGGCCTATTTTGAGAGCATCAAGGAAAAACTAGAGTGGGAAGAAACTATGTTTGATACCATCTTAGGTGGGAATATAGCTTTGACAAAGGCTATCGAACCATCCAAGATTAATAGAGTGGACTTCTTTAAAGATTTGGATAAAGGCACCTTTGACGATGTCGTATCGAAATATTTCCCCCTAAAAAAAAGAACAATCAATATGAAAACCAAACTTAAACAAATAGCTAAGTTTGGCTTAACTACTTATCGTCGATTTGGTTTCTCATTCAGAGCCTATAATAATTTCCTGAAAGTAAATTTCCGTAAAAATACGGAGAGGCAGAACGGGCAATATCTGTTTACCTTACCAAGCAGCGTTTTCGATATCCATCCAAGTGCTAAGATAAAAATTGGAAAATCGATCCTCTATGGCAATGCTCCAGTTAAAGGAATGCGAATGCCAACCTGTTTACGAATGGAAGCAGGAACTACACTTGAGATTCATGACGGCCCTTTGACAAGATACGGTACCGGTCCTTATAACTTGCGCTATGGAGCATACATAGAAGTGGTAAATGGAGGTAAACTCACCATCGGACAAGGTGCAGCAAATGTAGGATTAACAATCATGTGCGCCAAAGAAGTGACCATAGGCAATGGAGTTCGCATGGGTCGCGACGTATCCATCCGCGATTGGAATGGGCCGCATGTTATAATAAATGATCACTACAGGAATCATGCTCCCGTACATATAGAAGACCATGTTTGGCTTTGTTCCGGCTGTTGTATCATGCCAGGTGTTACAATCGGTGAAGGCTCGGTAATAGCAGCAAATGCCACCGTAACAAAAAGTATACCACCTCATTGTTTAGCGGCTGGTTCTCCAGCCAAAGTAATCAAAGAAAACATTGAATGGTATTAATCTCGTATCAGATCTTTTAGCATGTCAGATAATAAACGAATAGCCAAGAATACCGTCTTTCTATATTTTCGGATGCTCTTGGTTATGGGAGTACAATTATATACATCCCGCGTAATTCTTTCCACATTGGGCATTGAAGATTTCGGTATCTACAATGTAGTTGGAGGTATTGTAGTAATATTTACGACACTTTGTGGCTCATTAAGTGGCGCTACTTCGAGATTCATCACATTCGAATTGGGGAAAAAAAATTATGAACGCTTAAACCAAGTGTTCAACGCTGCATTTATCGCCCACTCAGCTATTGCCTTGATTATTGTCCTACTCTGTGAGACTGTCGGTTTGTGGCTCTTTTACGAAAAAATGATTATTCCCGCAGATAGAATGAATGCAGCCTTTTGGGTTTTCCAAATTTCAGTTATAACAACAATATTTTCAGTCACTCAAACTCCTTATAACGCATGCATTATAGCTCATGAAGATATGAAAATTTATGCATACGTAGGTATTGTCGAGGTCTTGTTGAAACTGGCAGTAGTATATGCTTTACTTATTTCTCCCATTGACAAACTTGTATTTTACGCTTCTTTATTATGTGTTGTGCAAATTAGCATCATGATAATGTACCGTTATTATTGTAGGCATTATGAAGAATGTAAATTAAAATTCTATAAAGAGCCCTCCTTATTCAAAGAAATATTTATCTATGCAGGTTCTGATATATGATTGGAACCATATCTGTATTAGCGCAAGGTCAGGGTTTGAATCTATTATTAAATATGTTCTACGGTCCTGTAGTGAATGCAGCACGCGCAATCGCATATCAAGTACAAGGAGCCGTTACCCAGTTTTCAAACAATTTCTTTACTGCCGCGCGTCCGCAAATAATAAAATTATATGCCGACGGTAAAGTGGAAGAAATGATGCGACTGGTATATAACAGCAGTTGGATTTCTTTTTATATGCTGTTAATGATTTCATTGCCTCTTTGCTACGAAAGAGATTTTGTATTAACCTTGTGGCTTGGGAAATATCCAGACCATACGGGTTCTTTTCTAATTTTAATCATGATACTTTGTCTGATACAAGCCCTAAAGACGCCAAGAACAACCATCTACCATGCAACAGGCCATCTTTTCCGTTCAAATGTCATTGTAGGGGGGGTACTATGCACTGCCTTTCCCTTAGCATACATATTTTTAAAATTAGGAGGCAGTCCTGAATCGGTATTTTGGGCTGCCAATATTTCAATGATATTTTCTGAACTGGCCAGTGTTTTCATCCTAAAACGATATATAAGATATTCCATATCAGACTATTTGCTGAATATTCATGGCCGCTGTCTTCTTGTCTCAGTTTTTGCAGTATTTATTTTATATTTTGTGCAACAAATTTTTGAATCCGGTTTTTTGAGGGTAGTAGTTATGTCTATAAGTTCCGTTATTGTCATCAGTCTTTTGGCTTATCTAATTGGTATTAATGCTGATCTCCGGATGGCAGTAAACAAGGCTATTCGTGCAAAATTGACAAGAAAACATTAAAGTCATTATTGACAACCTGTATCATTCATGATAAAATTTATCTGATATGAAAACAATTAAATTATCCAATGGCGTTGAAATGCCGAACATGGTTATGGCGACAAATTGGATGGAATATACACAATTAAAAAACATCATGGTAGCTGGTTTTAGTGCAGGTTTTAGAGCAATTGATACAGCTCGTGACTATGGCAATGAAGCAACTGTTGGAAAAGTCATCCAAGACGTAATTCATGAAACCGGCCTGAAACGTGATGAGATTTTTATTACCACAAAAATTGGAAATGGCCAACAACGAACAGGAAACATAGCCCATGAAATTGAAATTTCATTAAATAACCTTCGTACTGATTACATTGATTTATGGTTAATGCACTGGCCTTATCCCGACTATTTTATTGATACATGGCATAAAATGGAAGAAGTGTACAAATCAGGGAAAGTAAAAGCCATTGGTATGGCCAATTGCAACGTACGATATTTGGAGAAATTATATCAGGCAGGCATTACCATTCCATTGCATTGTGTACAATTTGAGCTTCACCCCATGCGCACAGCTGAAGACATTGTATCATGGTGTCAAAAACACGATATAGCCATCCAGGCTTATTCACCATTGTGCAGAATGATTGAGCCGATAAAGAAATCATCCATTCTTCAAGCTATCGCGAACAGGCATTCCAAAACAATTGGTCAAATTATTTTACGATGGCATATCCAGCAACGTACAGTTCCTGTAATTAAGACGACCAATCCTAATCGAATGATAGAAAATTCCAATGTGTTTGATTTCAATCTATCTGCTGATGAACTGAAACAAATTTCATCGCTTAATCAGAATTACAAATTTCACTTGGAATCCGTATGCTGTCCTGGTTATTAATAAGAATTCTTTATGATTAATAAGCTTTTCAAAAAATGTGTCCGTTTGGGTATCTCTCCAATAAATAAGCTTGTAAAACGGACAAATTGGTATAAGAATGTAATACCTGAATGGGGAAAGTTCCCGACAGAAAAGTGGTACAGAACCAACCTTACCAGGAATTATGATGTTGTAAATGTAGGCAGCTCATCAGCGCTCTATGCTTTCAATTACGAAGGCTTACCTATTAAAGCATTCAACTGGGCTATGCAACCTCAATCAATGGAGTATAGCTTCCGAATTCTAAAGAATTTTTCGAGTATTCTTAAGCCTAAAGGAATAGTCATAGTTCCTTTCTGCCCATTTTCCGGTCTCTCGGTGACTGGAAAATGGGCAGAAAGGTTGAATGACCGATATTATGGCATATTGGACTCTACAACGATCGACAATTTTAAACAAGTCTCATTCAGACGGAATCAACCATTCTTATCCGATCCTAAAAATGCAATCAAGCACTTAATCAAGGATGAAAAAGAAAGGCGATTTCCCAATTGCAACATGTGCCGCTCCCAAGAGGAATTCGAACAAGACGCAGAACACTGGATTCAGAACTGGAAGAAAGAATTCGGAATTATCGACATGAATGCCGCTAAATCTGAAGAAAACATAGCTGGCAGTATTAAACGTATGGAAACATTCAAACAAATGATAGATTTTTGTATAGAGAGAGAACTGCGCCCTGTTTTGGTCATGCCCCCTGTACATCCAGCATTGGCCAATAAATTAACACCTCAATTTCGTGAAACTTACATCAATTCCTTTATAAAAGAAATGAATATACACCATATTCCGTATTTGGATTATTTGGACTCTGAAGAATTCGCAAGTGAAAACTATTACTATAACGCATTTTTCTTGAGCGAAGAAGGAGCAAAGCAATTCACCAAACGAGTATTAAGCGATTTAAATTACAACTTCATATAAATATGAAAATCGCCATCCTCACTCTTCCTCTCCATACCAACTATGGGGGAATACTACAAGCGTACGCCTTACAGACCATATTGGAACGTATGGGACATGACGCATATGTCATCGAAAGAAAAAGAAAGCCTTTATTATTACCTATACAAAAAATGCCATTCGTATATGGGAAACGAATCATAAAAAATCTGATTGGACATAGATTCCCCCTATTTTATGAACAGAAGATTAATCGAGAACGCCCCATTATACAGCAATATACAGATGAGTTCATTCATAAGTATATCCATTTGAAGCAATACGATACTTTTTCCGACATCCTGCCATCCGAATACGATGCCTTTGTGGTAGGGAGCGACCAGGTGTGGCGTCCCAAATATTTTGGAGCCAATCAAATGGGAAATGCCTATCTTCAATTTACAGAAAGCTGGGACGTAAAACGCTTAGCTTATGCGGCATCTTTTGGAACAGAAAATTGGGAATATACACCCAAACAAACTGAAGAATGCAGTCGGTTGGCTAAGTTATTCAATGCCATTTCGGTAAGGGAAGATTCAGGTATAGAATTATGTAAGAAGTATTTAGGAGTAGATGCACGACATGTATTGGATCCTACCATGCTTTTAGATAAGCAAGATTACATTAACTTATTTGAAACTACTCATACCCCCCCAAGCAAAGGAAATCTCTTATATTATATCTTGGATGAGACAGAAGAGAAAAAGGAAATATTAAAAAGCATTGTTGATAAAACAAAATTAAATCCATTCAATGTAAAATCAAATAGTAATGATATAAACTCACCTATTTCAGAACGAATACAGCCACCACTAGAACAATGGTTACGAGGCTTTTATGATGCTGATTTTATTTTCACGGATTCTTTTCATGCTTGTGTGTTTTCCATTTTATTCAACAAGCCTTTTATAGTATATGGAAACAAAAATAGAGGCATGTCACGTTTCGTATCATTATTAACAATGTTTGGATTGGAAGATACGGTAGTTACATCCTCTAAATCTCTTTCTGATGTTGATTTTGATTGGCAGAAAGTAAATTTTATATTGAGCCAAAAGAGAAAAGAGGCTCATTCATTTCTTAGATTTTAAATTATCATGGAAAATGGTCTTCCTCTCATATCTGTTATTATACCTGTTTATAATACAGAAAAATATCTTCCACAGTGCATTGAAAGTGTATTGGCACAAACATTCACTGATTTTGAATTATTATTGATAGATGATGGCAGCAAGGACAATAGTGGTAAGATATGTGACCAATATGCATCTTTGGATATACGTATTAAAGTAATTCATAAAAAGAATGAAGGTGTTAGTATTGCACGTAATTCGGGACTAATCAAAGCCTCTGGTAAGTGGTGTTGTTTTATTGATTCTGATGATTGGGTAGCCCCACAATATCTAAATAATTTTGCCGCTCTATTAAATAAAAGCGTACAATTAGCAATACAAGGTTTTTGGCAAGAGATTGAGAAGACAGGTACGACCAAAGAAATAAAGTTTCCAGATAGGATTATTGAACACAATTATGAGCTAGTAAAATGGCTTGAGGATACGCCCGGTGTTCACAATGGTTTCCTATGGCATCGTCTATTTCGTATGGATATAATAACCAAACATAACATACATTTTACACCACACATTTCTTTTGCTGAAGATGGATGGTTTTTCTTTCAATACCTCCAATACGCCAAAACATTTTCTATAACATCCCAGTTGGGTTATCATTATCGAATCCGTAAAGGATCATTAACATCAAAAGGTTCTCAACTCACCATTCAACAACTGGACAAAATTTTCCGTGGATATATTGAAACTTTGTATGCGTTTAATACCCCTGCAGAATATCATCAGGAATATTTATATTTCGTCAGACGTTATGCTTGGCGTTTAGCTAATTCATGGTTCGTTCAAAGAGCTTATAAAAAGCAAACAGACAAACAACGTTGCTTCCAGATATTACGTCAATGCATAAAGGATTACCAACTAAACCAACTCAAAAACATAGATATGTCACTTCGTATATTGATTAATTCAATATTATGGAAAGAATCTATATTTAAAGATTTTACAATTAAATCTATTTTGCTATTTCGAAAATACAAACAGAAAATTCTTTCGCGCTTATGAAGCCCCAATTAATAAATAAAAATCAATGTACAGGTTGCGGTTCCTGTGCTTCAGCTTGTAAGCATGATGCCATCAAGATGGACTATAATCGCAACGGCTATCTTATGCCTTTTGTTGACTCAAAAAAGTGTATAGGTTGTCACCTATGTGAAAGTAAATGTCCAATTATAAATTTATCAAAACTTACTTTTCATGAGACAAAAGATCTTCATAATTTCTCAGCGTGGAGTAAAGATGACAATCTCTGTAAACAAGCCAGTTCTGGAGGTATATTCTCTCAATTAGCTATTAATTTATTGCAGAAAGGAAATGCTGTTGTATATGGTGCACACCTTACTCGTCAAAATACGGTATTTCATATTGGCATCACGAATGAAAAGGACTTAAATCTCATCATAGGAACAAAATACATCCAAAGCGATGCTTCTTCTGCCTATAAAGAATGCCAAATGAATCTGCAAAATGGGAAAAATGTACTTTTCTGCGGTACACCATGCCAAATTGCCGGACTTTACGCAACATTGAATTTTAAAGATTACCCCAATTTATTGACTGCCGAATTAATCTGTCACGGTGTAGGGTCACAGGTCGCTGCAGAAGTTGCTTGCAGTTATTATGGTGCAGATTATATTGTATCAAATCGAAATAAAGATGATGGATGGATTTCCAAAAAGAATAGAGGGTTATCAAAAAAAAGTACCTACTCCAAAAATGGAATTTTAATTAAAACAGAATCAGGTAAAGACATCTTTTACCCCTGTTTTAACAATACACATAGAGTAAGCTGTACAGCTTGCCATTTCGCAAAAATCAATCGAATTGCAGATATCAGTTTAGGAGACCAATGGGGACTCTGCAAGTCATTTCCACAACGAGAAAAACTAGGAGTTTCACTAGTATTAGCTAATACACCACGAGGTATAGATGCTATTCATTCAAATAGTATCTTCATTATAGAGAACCCCAATAAGACACTAAATGCTTATCCACTATTTTACCCATCGGTATCTAAATGGACTACATTAGCTCCTTTCCTTTGGATATTACGAAAATTACCTACTAAATTTACAACTAGTTTCATTACACTGAATTGGAAAGTAAATCCATTAGTTATTCCATTCAAAATCGTTTGGCATTTTGTCGGTAAAAGGCAATTAAAGAAAATCGGAAAAGCAATCTATACGACACAAAAAGAGAAGGGCTGGATATGATATTCTTGGTTCTGTTTATTATATTATTAGGATATGCCATTTATTCGTATAACAATGATAACAAAAAAGTAGGCGTTTTAGTATATTTCTTTTTTGTTTCCAATGGATTTTATTTAATTCCAGATTCTGTCATTGAAGGCTATCCAATAAATAAACTTATTGATTTTGGAACATTATATTTGATATTTGTAGCATGTCGAATTTATTTCACACAAAAGCATCGTTTGCGAAAACTAGAAATCGAGCTCAAATGGTGGAAGTGGCTTTTCTTTTACCTTACATTTTCTTTCTTATGGACTATAATATTAGGAATAGAATTATTCGGAATGTCGTTAGCGACGTATCGTACATATTTTTGTTTCCTCTCATTTGTTTTATTCATAGATTTAAAGTTTGAAGATTTAAAGTTTTCCTTCAATGAAGCCATCATTAGAGAACACCTTAAAGGTGGTCGTAAGGCG
>ERZ827150.2155-NODE-2155-length-22070-cov-3.297615_pt1 | contig 22070 bp, 17 predicted proteins | sample MGYA00519779_ERZ827150 | MGnify/ENA primary metagenome ERZ827150 (study PRJEB31778, sample SAMEA3449267) | human gut metagenome | biome: human gut; feature: human-associated habitat; material: faeces | place: United Kingdom | collected 2010/2012 ...
GTATTGTTTTTTGTCCGGATTAAGAGAACGATACGATTGTTTCAAAGACGGAGAAACGGCGGACGTTTATTGTAACGACGGGTTGTTTTCATTTTCGAGAAATTGTAAAAACAAGAAGATCTATTTTGCCGTAAACTTTGGCGAAAGACCTATGAACATATCGTTCGACGGGGCGGTTTACGAAATAACGCAAGGCGTAAAACTTTCAAAAATCATTGTCGGGAACTGTGATTTTGCAATTTTTTACAAGGTGACGGAATAATGATCGAAGGATTTGAACCCGTGTTTAACGAAAACTCGGAAGTGATGATTCTCGGCAGTTTTCCGTCCGTAAAATCGCGCGCCGAGGGCTTTTATTACGGTAATAAGAGAAATCGTTTCTGGAACCTTCTCAGAGAATATTTCGACTCGGATTTCGGCGACGACGTTCAGAATAAAACGAAATTTCTTCTAAGCCGCGGAATCGCTCTCTGGGACGTTGTCGCAAGTTGCGAAATCGTCGGCTCTGCCGACGCGGATATAAAATCGCCGACCGTGGCGGATCTGAAAAGGGTGGTCGACGGCTCAAAGATCAGAGCGATCGTCTGCAACGGGAAAAAGTCGTTCGAACTCTATTCCGCGCATTTTGATTTTCCCGTCAAAGTTTACGCTTTGCCGTCCACAAGCCCGGCGAACGTGTCGTTTGATAAAACCGCCTGGTTCGTGGCGTTTGACGAATTGCACTTAAAAGAAAAATAATGAACGTATACGAAAGGGTTGTTGCGGATCTGATGACAAAAACCGATCCGCAGTATAAAATCTTCAACGATAAAATAACGAAAAGCAAAACCGAGTCGTTAGGCGTGAGAATACCCGACGTAAAGAAGATTGCAAAATCGGCAGACAAATCCGAAATCGAAGAATACCTTGCGGAATGTAAATTTGCTTATTACGAAGATACGCTGCTTTACGGTTTGTTTCTCGCAAGGCTCGGCGCGGAGGAATTCTGGAAGAGAAAGGACGAGTACCTTTGCAAGTGCGACAGTTGGGCGCATATAGATACCGTCGTGCCGGAGATCGGAATCGGCAAAGCGGATAAAGAGAAATTTTACGAACTCAACAAAGACGGAATTGAAAATCTTGACGGATATTATCTTCGTTTCAGAATAGTGATGTTTATGCGGTTTTACGTCGACGAAACGCATACGGACGAAATTCTTCGCCTGATGGACAAACTCGACGGAAAGGGGTATTATAACGATATGGCGATAGCCTGGCTCGTTTCGGTTGCGTTCGTAAGGCAGCGCGAGATAACGCTCGCATATCTGCAAGACGACAATCTCGGCGAATTTACGCATAACAAAGCGATTTCAAAAATTCACGATTCGTTCCGCGTGAGCGATTCGGATAAAAAATATTTAAAAACTTTAAGGAAATAACAATGGATATCTTAAATCAGATTACGCAGGAATTCAAACTCAGGGAGGACCACGTAAAGAATATCGTTGAACTTCTCGACGAGGGGAACACGATACCTTTCATCGCCCGTTACAGAAAAGAAATGACGGGACATATCGACGATCAGGTGCTGAGAGAACTTTCCGACAGGCTTACTTATCTTCGCAATATCGAGAAGAGAAAAGAAGAGGTTTCCAAATCGATAACGGAACAGGGAAAAATGACCGACGAGATTGCCGCGTCGCTTACGGCAGCGGAAACACTCGCCGAGGTTGAAGATATTTACAGACCGTACAAACAGAAGAGAAAAACGAGAGCGACGGTCGCTATCGCGAAAGGGCTTGAACCGCTTGCCGATATCATTTACGCTCAGAACGTGACGGAGGGAACGGTCGAGGATCTTGCAAAACCGTTCGTGAACGAAGAACTCGGCGTCGCAAGCGTCAAAGAGGCGATCGCCGGCGCTGAAGACATTATTGCCGAAAGAATTTCCGACGAGGCGGAACTCAGAAAGAAACTTCGTAAGATTTACCTTAAAAACGGTGAGATTTTCTCGAAGATACAGAAAACGGAAGAGGACGGCGCGAAAACTTACGAGATGTACGCCGATTATTCCGAACCCGTTTCCGAAATCAAATCTCACAGGGTTCTCGCGCTCAACCGCGGCGAAGAAGAGGGATACCTTAAAGTCAAAGTCGCAATCGACGAGGAGTTTGCCGTCCGGGTTTGTGAGGTCGGCATAGTCAAAGAGGGCAGCGTTACCACGCCGTGTGTGAAAGCCGCCGTTGCAGACGCATATAAACGTCTTATTCAGCCGTCGATAGAAAGAGAAATCAGGAACTACCTGACGGAGAACGCGCAGGAGCAAGCCATAAAAATGTTCGACGTGAATCTTCGTCCGCTTCTTATGCAACCGCCCGTTAAGGATAAAGTTACTATGGGCTTCGATCCGGCATACAGAACGGGGTGCAAGATAGCGGTCGTCGACGGAACGGGTAAAGTTCTTGACACCACAGTCGTTTATCCTACGCCGCCGCAGAGCAAAACCGCGGAGGCGAAAGCCGCGCTCGAAAAACTTATCGACAAATATTCGGTTGACGTTATCTCTATCGGAAACGGTACGGCATCTAAGGAATCCGAAATATTCGTCGCAGATATGCTTAAAGATTACGGCGGAAAGGTCGGCTACGTCGTCGTGAACGAAGCGGGCGCGTCGGTTTATTCCGGTTCGCCGCTTGCCGCTAAGGAATTCCCGCAATACGACCTCACCTTGCGTTCGGCGATTTCCATTGCGAGAAGATTACAGGACCCGTTGGCGGAACTTATAAAAATCGATCCGAAGGCGATAGGCGTGGGGCAGTATCAGCACGATATGCCGCCGGCTCGGCTCGACGAAGTTCTCGACGGTGTTCTTGAAGATTGCGTAAACAGCGTCGGCGTGGACCTTAACACGGCAAGTCCGTCGCTCCTTTCGAGGGTTTCGGGGCTTAACTCCGGAATCGCGAACAACATAATAACTTACCGCGAAGAAAATGGAAAATTCACGACGAGAAAGCAACTTCTCAAAGTTGCAAAACTCGGCGCCAAGGCGTATGAGCAGTGCGCGGGCTTTCTGAGAATAAGAGACGGAAAGAATATTCTCGACAACACTGCCGTTCACCCCGAATCTTACGAGGCTACCGAAAAACTTCTGGCGTTGTTCGGTTACACCGATAAAGACGTTGAGGAAAGAAAACTTTCGGACCTTCCCGGACAGATAAAGAAATACGGCGAAGCGAAAGCCGCCGAAGAATGCGGAATGGGCGTTCCTACGATGAACGATATCGTCGTCGAACTTCTTAAACCGGGCAGAGACGTGAGAGATTCGCTTCCCAAACAGGAACTTCGTTCCGACGTTATGGATATAAACGACCTCGTTGTCGGTATGGAACTTACCGGAACGGTGAGAAACGTTATCGACTTCGGCGCGTTTATCGACATCGGCGTCCATCAGGACGGACTTGTTCATATTTCGGAAATATCCGACAATTACGTCAAACATCCGTCCGACGTTCTTAAAGTCGGGCAGGTCGTTAAAGTAAGGGTTCTTTCGGTTGACGTTAAGAAAAACAGAATCGGTCTTACAATGAAAAAACCGCGAAAAAACTCCTGATTGTCTGATTTCTTTGCAAAAGCCGGATTTCTTTACAAAAACTTGACAAAGGCTTTTCGATGTGATAAAATGATCAGGACGGCTATAAATGCCGTGTCACATTCGGAGGAAAAATGGATACGTATTCTAAAGTGGTTTCTATAATCGGCGAACAACTCGGTATTCCCGTATCGTCCATAAGCAGAGAGAGCGACATCGTTAACGATCTCGGCGCAGATTCGATCGACGTCGTGCAACTTCTTATGGCTCTCGAGGATGAGTGCGGCGTTACCGTAACGGAGGACGATGCCGATCGTTTCAAAACAGTCGGAGATATAGTCGACCTTATCGATAATCATTGATATACCGGAGTTGTATATCCGGCTGACTGAATAAAAGCATAAAGGCGTACGGTTGATCCGTTCGCCTTTTTTTTGCTTTTTTGGCGCAGTTAAAATTTTTTACCGTACAATCACTTTATACGCTTGTAAAAAAAGAAGATTGTGTGTTATAATTTAAATATACTAAAATAAAGAGGTGATACCGTTGGCGCGTAAAAACGATTCTTTTGTCAATAAAGAACTTTGGGGAATGGCTCTGATACTCGTAACGGTTTTTTTATTTTTCTCGCTTGTTACGGGAAATAATGTTTTTTATCCCGTCGGCGGAATATTGCAGGCGTTTCTTCTCGGAGCAATGGGATATTTTTCTTTCCCGTTGCTTATCGTTTTGTTTTTCGTCGGGCTTATTTTGCTTATCGGCAAACTTAAACCCTCTAAACGCGGCGCGTTGCTGTCGTTTTTTCTCTTTATGTGTATGTTCGGGGGATTTGCGATAGTTCATCTCGCGCTTTCCCCGGTGCAAAACGGGCAAAGTCTTTACGATTACGTTAAAGACGCTTTCGGAGCGGGGAGCGGGGGTTATTCCACTTCCACTGCCGGCGGCGCGCTTTTCGCTTCGCTCGATCATCTCCTCGTGCAGGGTTTAACCGCTGCCGGGACGTTCGTCGTCTGGTCGCTTGTCGTTGTGCTTTGCGCGTTTGCGGTGTTCAGATTTGCCCCGACCGTCGCTTCGCGCGGTAACGACAAAGAAGATGAAAAGGTAACGGAAAAACCCGTGAAACGTTCGGGAACGAAAGAAAAGTCCGCATATGACGACGACTCCCGCGAAGATGACGACGAGTTTAAAACCGTCGAACGGGATTATCGGCGCGGCAGGCAGAGTTACGACGAACCCGCGCGCAAGGAAAAGGTTTACGGTCTTGCTTCCGGCAAGAAGAAAACCCTCGTCGTCGGCAATTCCGATTTCGAGATGAAACGCGACGACGTGACTTCGGACGGATATGAAAACGTTTCTTATCGCGGAAACGTTTCGTCGGGAAAGACTTCGCAGAGAGGGGATAAATCGCAGTTATACAGCGACGAATACAACAAGGACTTTGAAAGCAAACTCAGATACGTAAAATCGGGGCGCAACGTCGATTCGGACGCATATTCCGATAAAGAGAAGACGTCTCAGCCTTATGACAAACGCAAATCTTCTTTCACCGCCGTGGACGGCGTGGACGATTCGGGCATAAGCGGAGATATCTACATGCCGAATTCTTTCAAAGCCGCCGTTTCCAAACACGCCGCGAAAAAGACTTCGGATTATAAAAACGGCGATATCGAAACCGAAATGGAAGAATTAAACAGCGAGGTCAGCGACGACGTGTTGTCCGACGCGAAAGAAATCGACTTCGACGTTCCGTTCGACGACGAGATAAAGAACGATTATTCCGACTTCGAGGACTACGGCAGACGCGAAGAAGTCGCGCCGAGGAAAACCGACTCCATAAAACCCGAAAAAACGGAAGAGGTTCACCGCGCGGATACGACATCGGAAAAGAAAAGCGGCAACGCCGGAAAAACAAGCGGGGAAGAAAAAGAACACAATCCGTTCGACGAGATGCCGTTCAACTTCAAGTATAACGCCCCGCCGCTCGATTTGCTCAAATCTTATTCTTCGCAGGAAAATTACGCCGACGTCGAGTTCTTCAAACGCGATAAGGCGACCAAGATAATAAACACGCTCAAGGTTCTCGGCGGCGTTGAGGTGAGCCTTGCGAATATCGTTCACGGACCTACCGTAACGAGATTCGATATTTCCATTCCCGACAACGTGTCCATAAAAACCGTTTTAAAGTATGCGGACGACCTTAAACTTCGTTTGGAAACGAAAAACGACATTCGTATCACTCCCATTCCGGGCGCGTCGCTTATAGGCGTGGAAGTCGCGAACGAGCAGAGGTCGATAGTAGGGCTTAAAGAGGTAATCGAAAGCGACGTTTTCCAGAAAACGAAGAAAACCGCGCTTACGTTCGCGATAGGTAAGGATATCGTCGGTAACCCCGTTGTCGCCGACCTTACGAAAACGCTTCATATGCTTATTGCGGGCGCGAGCGGAACGGGTAAGAGCGTAGGGCTTAACTCGCTTCTTATCAGTTGGTTCTATAAATACAGCCCTGCGGATTTGCGGCTTATAATCGTCGATCCGAAACTCGTCGAGTTCAAAGTGTTCGAGGGTATACCGCATCTTTTGTTCGGAGATATCATCACCGACGCGAAAACAGCCGTTGCGATGCTTAACTGGGCGGTTAAGGAGATGGAAGCGAGATACGCGAAAATGGCGGAACTCGTCGTCCACAACATAGACGAATACAACGACCTTATCGACCCGAGAAAAACGCGTAAGCTGCCGAAGATCGTCATTATAATCGATGAATTCGCCGACCTTATGTCAACGGATAAAAAGACTATAGAAGAAAAGATCGGAAGACTTGCGCAAAAAGCAAGGGCGGCGGGAATGTATCTCATTCTCGCAACGCAGCGTCCGTCGGTCAATATCATCGAAGGCTCGATAAAAACGAACTTCATTTCGAGAATGGCGTTCAAAATGTCCAACGCGACAGACTCCGCAACGATTATCGGCGAGGGCGGCGCGGAAAAATTGCTCGGCAACGGCGATCTGCTTTACAGAATGAGTTACATGGCCAATATGGAAAGAGCGCAGGGTGCGTATATCGATATGGACGAAATCAAAGCCGTCGTCAATTATATCAGAGATAACAACGAATGTTATTTCAACGAAGCGGCAATGAAAGAGATAGATAACGAAGCGAACCCGCAGATCGAAAGCGTTACCGGCGGCGACGAGAAAGTTCCCGATTATTATATCGAGGCGTTGAAAATCGCCGTCGAAACGGGGACGATATCGATTTCGCTCATACAAAGAAGGCTTAAGTCGTGCGGCTTCCCGAAAGCGGCGAAAATTTACGACTGGATGGTTGCAAAAGGATACGTTCTGAACAGTCAGGGCGGAAAGCAGAAACAAGTTACGCTTTCTCCCGAAGAGTTCAACGAATTGTACGGAGATTATGACGTTTAATAATTTACTTAAAGAAAAAACAATCGGGGTGATTTCGCTCGGTTGCGACAAAAACAGAGTGGATACCGAAAAAATGCTTGCAATTCTCGGTTCGGATAAAATCACGCAGGATCAGGAAGAAGCGCAGATAATAATCGTCAATTCGTGCGCTTTCCTCGAGAGTTCGAGAAAAGAGGCTATCGAAACGGTTTTCGATGTGAACGAACTCCGAAAAACGGGCAAACTCGAAAAAATCGTGCTTACGGGATGTATGCCGCAGAAGTTTGTGGCAGATATGTTTGACGAGTTTAAGGAAGTGGACGTGTTTTTAGGTACGGGAGATTATGAATACCTCCCGGAAGCAATCGAACTTGCTTACAAGGGCAAACGCGTGAATTTCGTCGGCAAAGCAAAAGAATTCAAAGAGAAGAAAAGAGTTGTCACAACGCCGCTTCATTACGCTTATCTTAAAATCGCCGACGGGTGCGATAACCATTGTACTTATTGTCTTATCCCTTCGATTAGGGGTAAATATCGCTCGGAAAAAGAAGAGGACCTTGTTGCTGAAGCGCAGAGCCTCGGCGACGTGAAAGAACTTATTCTCGTCGCTCAGGACGTTACGCGGTACGGCGAAGATATTTACGGCGAAAATAAGTTTGCGGAACTTCTTCGGAAACTTTCCGCGCTCGACAATATCGGTTCGATAAGAATTTTGTATTGTTATCCCGATAAGTTGACTGACGAACTCATCGCCGAGATAAAGAACAACGATAAAATAATCAAATATCTCGATATCCCTCTTCAGCACGCCGATCCCGTAGTTCTGAAAAGAATGAACAGAAAAGGTACGGGGGAGGGTTATCTTAAACTGATTGCGAAGTTAAGAAAAGAAATCCCGGACATAGCGATTCGTTCCACGTTCATCGCGGGTTTCCCCGGCGAAACGGAAGAACAGTTTGAAAATCTGCTTGAATTCATAAAAGAAGCGAAACTCACGAACGCGGGGTTTTTCGCTTATTCGAGGGAAGAGGGAACGCCGGCTTATCGCCTGTCCGACCAGCTCGACGAAAAAGTGAAACAAAGCCGCGTCAAAAAACTTTACGCCGCTCAGAAAAAAGTTTCGGAAGAAAGAAACAAAAGCCTTGTCGGCAAGCAAATCAAAGTCATCTGCGACGGCGTGGATTACGATAAACAGTCTTTTTACGGAAGAGCGTATTTTTCCGCGCCCGAAATCGACGGAAAAGCGTACTTTACATACGACGGAGAAATAAAACAGGGCGAATATTATAACGTGAAGATAACGAAGGCGGACGCTTACGATCTTTACGGCGCGGCAACGGAGGTGTAAAATGAATCTGCCAAACAAACTCACTCTCGCGAGATTGATTCTGATACCGTTTTTTATCGCGGCGTTTTATCTCGGATTTTTCATGGGGCATTATTTTGTTGCTCTCGGGATATTCGTCATCGCGTCGATTACCGATTTTTTCGACGGTTACATTGCAAGAAAGTACAATATGATAACCGATCTCGGGAAGTTTCTCGATCCGATTGCGGATAAGGTTCTCGTTTTGTCGGGGCTTATCGTTCTGATATCCGATCCTTACGAAACCAACGTGTTCGCTCAGATAGGCACGATCGGCATGATTTACGGCGGAATCGGCGTATCGATAATTATGGCTCGCGAAATGGTCGTTTCGTCGCTCAGAATGATGGCGGCGAAAAAAGGTGTTGTTCTTGCCGCAGAAATGACGGGAAAGGTTAAAACTTTTTTTACGGACGTGACGATAATAATTCTGCTTCTCACGGGCGATTTGCTTAATTTTGCTCCGTCGGTGGGAATTATTTTCGATTATATAGGTCTTGCATGCTTCGGAATTTCGGTGTTGCTCACCGTTTATTCAGGGATCTCGTATCTGATAAAAAACAAAGAGGTTTTCAAAGGTTGATGGAAGAACCGGAAAAAACGCGTTCGAAGGCTGTTCTCAAAGCGTTCGGAATTCCGGACGCCGCAATTCGTGAAGAAATAACCGCAATAAAATCGATTTCGGCGGGCGCGGAAATATCTTTCGAAAAGAATCTGTTGGACAAAACGATATCTTTCGATTGCGCGGACGAGGCGTCGCTCGCGCAAGCCGTTTGCTCGTTCACGAGGCGTTTTGCGGAGAATATTTACGCCGAATACGACGTTTCCTTGCAAACCGTACTCGTCGATATCCTCAAAATGGGGAAATTGAAAATTTCCGTTGCCGAATCGTTTACCGGCGGCAACCTCGCCTCGAGAATAGTTTCCGTGCCGGGCGCGAGCAAAGTGTTTTACGAGGGGATTGTGGCGTATAGCGAAGAGGCTAAAGCAAAAAGGCTCGGCGTTTCGCGCGAGTCGCTTAAAACAAACAAACCGGTTTCGTCGCAGGTTGCCGGTGAGATGGCGGAAGGTCTTCTGAAAGAAAGGGAAAGCGATTTCGTCATCGCAACGACGGGACTTGCCGGTCCTCAGTCTGACGAATCGGGTTTTCCCGTCGGGCTGTGTTATATAGCGGTCGGCTCGGCTCAGGGCGTAACGGTTTATAAGTATAAATTTGACGGCAACAGAGAAGAAATCACCGAAAAAGGTGTGCAGACGGCTTTGTTTCTTGCAATTAAAGGCGTAAAAAATATTTAATTTTAACGGGGGTAAAAGTCCCTCAACAGGAGAAAATATGTTGGAAGAAAAACAAAAGGCTCTCGATCTCGTGTTAAAAGAAATCGAGAAACAGTACGGAAAAGGAGCGATAATGAAACTCGGTCAGGGTTCGGCGGATAAAACGATAGATGTTATCCCCACGGGTTGTCTTACTCTCGACCTTGCTCTCGGAATCGGCGGCGTACCCCGCGGAAGAATTATCGAGATTTTCGGACCGGAATCCTCGGGTAAAACCACGGTCGCGCTTCACGTTATCGCGCAGACACAGAAGAGCGGCGGAGTTGCCGCGTTCATCGATGCGGAACACGCGCTCGATCCCGTTTACGCGGCAAAACTCGGCGTCGATCTCGATAATTTATACGTTTCGCAACCGGATACAGGCGAACAGGCTCTCGATATAACCGAAAGTCTCGTAAGAAGCGGCGCGGTAGACGTCGTCGTAGTTGACTCCGTCGCGGCTTTAACCCCCAAGGCGGAGATCGAAGGCGATATGGGCGATAGCCACGTCGGTTTGCAGGCAAGGCTTATGTCGCAGGCTCTGCGCAAACTCACGGGTATCACCAACAAGTCCAAGACCTGCGTTATTTTCATTAACCAGTTAAGAGAAAAGGTCGGCGTTATGTTCGGCAATCCCGAAGTCACGCCCGGCGGCAAGGCCTTGAAGTTCTACGCTTCCGTCAGAATCGACGTCAGAAAAGCCGACGCGCTTAAAGACAGCGACGGTATGTTCGGAAACAGAACGAAAGCGAAAATCGTAAAAAACAAACTCGCTCCGCCGTTCAAAACTGCCGAGTTCGATATAATCTACGGCGAAGGTATTTCGCAGACGGGTTGTATCGTCGATCTCGGCGTAGAGAAGGGTATTCTCGAAAAAAGCGGTTCGTGGTTCTCTTATAACGGCGAAAAGATTGCTCAAGGAAGAGATAAAGCGAAGGAATATCTTGCAAACAATCCCGCCGTTGCAGAAGCGATTATCACCAATAATTACGAGAATGCCCAGAGATTTCTGGATGAGGTAGATGCAGCAGCTGTCTACGTGAATGCATCTACCCGTTTTACAGATGGCTTTGAATTTGGCTTTGGTGCAGAGATCGGTATCGGCGATTTTATTTCTTTTGCCGTCTGTTCCGATTACGATTACGTGTTTGCCGTTTGTGTAAGCGATTGATCCGTCGGAAAGCAGACAGTAATCGATAACGCCGTTGGCAAGGCTTGTCGTTTCGCCGCTTTCTGTTCTCCTGACGAGTTGCCACGACCACGGCGCGACGCCTGCCGGACTGTCTTTATGTCGAAGATTTTTCCTGTATTCTTCTTCGGCGTTTATCAGGTTGTCGTCGATAACGATCATTCCCTGAGATTTTTTCATTGTTTTTGCGGGGTTCGCCGATTTTTCGGTGAAGCCTTTTCCCGTGAACATCATCGTGAACATTTCGGCGAAATAATAAATTGCTTTGAGCAGTTTCCACGGAATAAGGATAATGTCGAGCAGAAGCCTGAAAAACCCGGTTTTATTTTTCTGTTCGGGGCGAGTTATGTAGAATAAATTTCCTTTGCCGTCGTCTTTCGGTCTTATCAGAGATTTATTCGGATCGGAGAGAATTTCTTCTATGTCGCCCGTAAAAACGTCGTAAGAGTATATCGACGAATGAGAGAATTTAACGAATTCGCCGTCGGCGTTTCTTCCAACGCCTTTGCTCGCAAAGTAAACGAGCGAATCGTCCGAACGGGAAAAACTCGCGTCGAAATCGCAACTGTCGCCGTCGGTAACGGTCATATAATCGTCGGTTTTAACGTCGTAAACGGCGAGGTGAGCGTTCTCGTAACTTGTCTTTATGCAAGTAACGAATTTATCGTTTTCCGTGTCGGGACACGCGCCGCAGAATATGTTTTCGCGCGAGTGAATCACGTGCCCTTCGCTGTCTTTTTCGGCGGTAAGGTCTTTTGTCATTATTCCCGAAAGATCGTTCACGGTAATGGAGTAAATGATTTTGTCGGGCGAGCCGAAAAACTCTATCGAGTTAAAATATGAAATTATGTCGGAGGCGGCGTAAGAATCTTCCGCGGCGCCTTCGCGCATAAACCTTGCGCCCATGCCTTTGGTTTTCCATTCGACGCTCTTCGCGGCTTTAATCGACGCGTCGACGTAATTGGAATAGAAGTCGGAGCCGAATTCTTTTATTACGCCGTCCGTCAAAGTTTTGATGACGAGTCGGTCGTTAAAAACAATTTTATCCATAAAATCATTATAACATAGCAAATAACTAAAGTCAACAAATAAGGAGTATTATGAGCAGAGGAGACAAAGCCTACGCGTTTTTCAACGAGAGTTATAACTGTTCGCAGGCGGTTGCGCTTGCTTTTGCCGATCTGTATCCCGAAAAAGCGGACGATATGGTCAAAATCATGTCGTCGTTCGGCGGAGGATTCGGAAGAATGCGCGAAGTGTGCGGCGCTTTTTCCGGGATATGCGCCGTTTTAGGTCTTTTATGCGGCTTCGACGGTAAAAACGGAGTTTCAAAAGCGGAGCATTACGCTATCGTGCGGGAATTGGGCGAGAAGTTTAAAAAAGATAACGGCTCGCTTATTTGCCGTGAACTTCTCGGCGCAACGGCAAAACTTTCTTCCGAAGATCCGTCGGTAAGGAGCGCGGAATATAAGGCGAAAAGACCGTGCGCGGAACTTTGCCGTTACTGCGCGGATGTTCTCGAGCAAAAACTTATCGAAAAAGGCGTTATATGAAGTCGTTGAAAACACTCTACAAAATCGGCAGAGGTCCGTCAAGTTCGCACACGATGGGGCCCGAAAAAGCCTGCAAAATAGTTTTATCCGACTTTCCGGCCGCGGATTTCTTCCGCGTGGTTCTTTACGGTTCGCTTTCCGCAACGGGGAAAGGGCATCTCACCGATAAGGTGATTGAAGAAACGCTCGGTAAGGAGCGTACGGAAGTTGTGTTCGGCGAAACCGACGGGCATTTCCGTCACCCGAACAAACTGACGTTTTTCGTCTTTAAAAACGGCGCGCAAATCGCCGAAAGGACTTATTACAGCGTCGGCGGGGGCGCGATAGAGTCGGACGACGGTATATCCGTTGAAGAAAAAGACGTTTACCCACATTCTTCGTTTGCCGAGATAAAAACGTTCTGCGAGGAGAATAATCTTAAACTCTGGCAATACGTCGAAGTTTTCGACGAGCCTGACGTGTTCGAGTATCTGAAAGAGATTTGGCGCGCGATGAAAGACTGCATAAGGCAAGGTCTTTCGGTAAGCGGCGTTTTGCCGGGCGTGCTTAAAACCGAACGCAAGGCGAGAACGCTTTACGAGCAGTACGCTCTTAACGAATCGCCAACGGCAAGGCAGAACAGAATGGTGTGCGCTTACGCTTACGCTTGCTCGGAGAATAATGCCTCTGGCGGGCGGGTTGTCACAGCCCCCACGTGCGGGTCGTGCGGCGTTGTGCCTGCGGTTTTATATTATCTCGAACAAACCGAAGAAGTTCCGGAACGCGAAATATTGAAGGCGTTAGCCGTTGCCGGGATTATAGGCGACGTGGTAAAAACCAACGCTTCCATAAGCGGGGCGGAATGTGGTTGTCAGGCGGAAATAGGCGTCGCTTGCGCAATGGCTTCCGCTGCGGTAGCCGACCTTTACGGAATGAATATCGACCAGATAGAATACGCTGCGGAAATTTCGATAGAGCATCATCTCGGTCTTACGTGCGACCCTATCTGCGGGCTTGTTCAGATTCCGTGCATCGAACGCAACGCGGTCGCGGCGTTAAGGGCGCTCAACGAAGTCACGTTGCCGCTTTTTATAACGGGAAGCAGAAAAATCACTTTTGACGACGCCGTTAAAACCATGTACGAAACGGGAATCGATTTGGGAAAGAAATACAGGGAAACCGCGCAGGGCGGACTTGCGAAACTATTTAAGTAAAATGTATTGCGTATATTTAAAGAAAAACGAAGAAAAGAGAGTTCTCAACGGATATCCGTGGATATTCGCCAACGAAGTTTATAAAATCGACGGCAAGGATAAGCAAGGTTCGGTTGCCGAAGTGCGAGGTTTCGACGGGCGTTTTGTCGGACTCGGAACGATAAATCATCATTCCAAAATCATCGTCAGAATGTTAACGTTGAAAAAGGAAGAAATAGACGAAGATTTTTATCGCAGACGTATTCTCGCGGCGGTTGAGTACAGAAAAGAACTCGGTTACGATAACAATTACAGAGCGGTTTTTGCCGAATCGGATTTGTTGCCGGGGCTTATCGTCGATAAATACGGCGACTATTTGTCCGTGCAGTTTCTTTCACTCGGAATGGAAGTAGTCAGAGAAACAATAATCAAACTTCTCGTCGGGATTTTTAATCCGAAAGGCATTTACGAGCGCAGCGACGTACCCGTGAGAGAGAAGGAAGGTCTTGAACAAAGAAAAGGCGTTATTTACGGCGAATTCGAGCCTCGCGTAACGATTATCGAAAACGGCCTGAAAATGGTCGTTGACCTTGAAAACGGGCAGAAAACGGGATACTTTCTCGATCAGAAAGAGAATCGCGACAACCTGAAATGTTACGTTAAAGGGAAAACGGTTCTCGATTGTTTCTGTAACGAGGGCGGGTTCTCTCTCTGCGCGAAAAAATACGGAGCGACCGAAGTCACAGCAGTCGACATAAGCGAGAAAGCGATTGAACTCGTCAAAGAAAACGCCGCGCTGAACGGATTGGATATAAAAACCGAAGTCGCGGACGTTTTCGAAAAACTCAGAGAATACAGAAAGGACAAACGCAAATTCGGCGTGGTCGTTCTCGATCCTCCGGCTTTCACAAAGTCCGCGGATACGGTTAAAGAGGGTTACAAAGGCTATAAAGACGTAAATATAAACGGCTTGAAACTTGTTGAAAAAGGGGGGTATCTCGTAACGTGCAGTTGCTCGCAACACTTAACGCTCGGTCTGTTTTTGCAGATGATAAAAGAGAGCGTTATCGAAAGCGGAGTGAGAGCAAAACTCGTCGAGATAAGGATGCAGGGTAAAGATCATTCCACGTTTATCGGTTACGATGAGAGTTTATATCTTAAAGTGGCGGTAATAAAGGTGTTATAACGTATGGCGAAAAAGAAAAACAAAAGAGAAAAAGAACTTCAGAAATTCGTTGCCTGCCTGGTTGTTATCATCATAATAACCGTAATCGTTCTCGCGGTGTTTTATATTTCAAACGGGTATAAGTTCGATTTCGGTTTTCTCAAAAAAGAAAGCGAATCCGTTTCGGTTAACTATTCCGAGGTGGATAACGTAAGAGATCTTAAGGTATATTTCATCGATATCGGGCAGGGCGATTGCATTTTCATCGAACTCCCGGACGGTAAGAATATGCTTATCGATACCGGAGAAAAGAGAAACGCCGGCAAGGCAAAAATCGATAAATATCTTCGCGACGAGAAGGGAAACAAAGTAACGATCGATTATTGCGTCGCAACTCATCCGGACAGCGATCATATCGGGCTTATGCCGTATGTTTACGAGCAATACGACGTACTGAAGTCGTATCGTCCGTACGTGTACTCCGAAAATAAATCCGCATCCGCTTTGCCTTATGAATTAAACAAAGGCATAAAGATAAAAAATTCAAGCAATATTTATTACGATTACATAACGAACGTTAACGCAGAGCAGACTTATTGGGAGTTCTTTAAGGACGATTCCGATTTTTCTAACGGTTTCACGGGTAAAGACGGCGAGATTTACGAGTATACGGTCAACTTCGTGATGCCGTACGCCGATAACCTTAACGATTATCAGTATTTCACTACGCCGAACGATTTTTCGGCGGTTATCATGCTCGAGTATGCCGACAGAAAGATTCTGTTTACGGGCGACATAGAGTACGAAACGGGCAAGAAAGGCGCGGAGCAAAGTTTCATAAGAGAGTTCTCGACAAGCAATCCCGCGATGGTCGATTGCGACGTTTTAAAGGTTGCCCACCACGGCAGCGATTCGTCAACTTCGCCAGAATTTTTATCTCTCGTAAAACCCGAATATTCCGTCATTTCGTGCGGATTGTCAAACAAACACAGACACCCGCTGAAGAGTACGCTCGATAATCTTGTAAAATGCGGGAGCGAAATTTACAGAACGGATTTGCAAGGTACGATTATCCTCACGATAGATTCGAAGGGAAAAATAACGCTTGAAAAACAGACGGATAAGTACGACGGTAAGATTTTAGACGACAGCGATACGATTAAACAATACGAAATCGATCACGCCGACGAAATCGAAAAATTCAAAGCAACCCTGTAAGAATAAAAATATACGCCGATTACAAAAATTCCTTTTGTAATCGGCGTTTTTGAAAGGTTTTATGTGAAGTCGAAAACTATTTTTTTTTCGTTGTCGAGTTTGAGCCTTGCCGAAAAGTTCTTTCCGGATTTAGAAATGAAGTCGAGTTTATCCGTTCTTCCGTCCGAAAGAATTTTCGCGGCTTGTTCTTTCGTGATAGCGCAACCGAGAATATGCAGATTGATTTTAAAGTCGCATTTTCCGGGAGCGGATTTGTCATCAGGATTTTTCCTGCTTGTATCGTCGCCGTTGTGTTTTATATTGCCAAAGTTGTCCGCGCCCTCGCAAACGTAAGCGAATCTGCCGCGCGTAACCTTTTTCCCGCACTTCGGGCAAATGCCTATCTCGTCGCCGAAAAATCCCGATCCGGCGTTGCGGTCGTTATCGAAAACTTCCTTGATTTCGTTTTCGGCGATTTTAACGCTTTCTTCAACGGTCATTTCGCCGTGATAAACTTTCTTGAGCGCCTGACCTAATTGGCTCGTTTTGTATTTGTCCATCGAGATATTCATATCGACGAGTTGTTCGATGAGAAATCTGCCGCCTTTTTCGATGTTGTAAACGTCTTTTTTCAGCGATATGTATCCGCTTTTTTTCGCGTTGTCTATTATTCCCGTTCTTGTCGCTTCAGTTCCGAGTTCAAGCCCCTTGAAAATTGCTTTATAATCTTCGTCGTCGCTTTCGTCGGACGATTTTTCGTCCCGGAACGGATTTTTGAGATAGTTATTCAAAGTTTCGATTGTGTAGTGCTTCGGCGGTTGCGTTTGTTTTTCTTCGGGGTGAAAGTCGACGTTTACTTTGTCGCCTTTATCGAGTTTCGGCAGTATTTTATCCTTTCTTTCGCCGCCGTCGTATTTCGTCCAGCCTTCGGTGAGAATCATCGAGCCTTTTATCGAATAATCTTCTTTTCCTCCGAGCGAAATCGTCAGTTCCGATTTTTCCACGTAACATTCTTCTTCGCAGAAAACTGCCACGAATCTCCTTAAAATGGCGGAGTAAACGAGGAATTCATCTTCATTTAACGCCGTTTTGGCAGGGATTTTATAAGTCGGCGTAAGAGCGGAGTGCGATTCGATTTTCGAGTCGTCGAAAATGGTTTTCTTGTCTTTGAAAACGATGGGATAACCGAGTTTTTTAACGCCCGAAATAATTTGCTTAACTTTATCCTTTTCGTTCGTGGCGAGATATTCGGAGTTTGTTCTCGGATAACTCACGTAGCCGTTCTCGTAAAGTTTCTGAACGATCGAAAGGCTTTTTTCCATCGGCATTTTATATTTTTTGCCGAGAAAATTCTGCAATTTGGTGAGAGAGTAAAGTTTTCCGGGGAAAAGTATTTCTTTTTTCGATTTTTTATCGGTGACTATCGCGTCGAGAACGTTCATTCTGCCGCAACATTTTTCCGCCTTCTCCTTATCCGAAAATTTATATCCGGAAACGAGTTCTATAACTTCGCCGTTGGTTTTCGCTCGCGAAACGAGAGCGTAATAAGTTTCGGGTTTGAAGTTTTCGATTTCGCAATCTCTGTCGTAAATCGCTTTCACGATCGGCACGATAACTCTTCCCACGCGGAGCAGAGTTCCCGTTTTTATGCTTGCGTATCTCGTGAGATTAACGCCGTAAAGCCAGTCGATATACGTTCTCGAAAAACCCTCGTTGGCGAGATTTTCGTATTCTTTTTCGTCTTTCATTTCCGAAAGAGCCTTTGCTACGGTTTGCGGCGTCTGGTCGGGCAACCATAATCTGTAAAACGGTTTGTCCTTGTCGAGAGCGTTGGAAACGCACAGCCGCACTATTATTTCACCCTCTCTGTCCGAGTCGCCCGCGTTTACGATTTTGTCAACGTCGTTTCTGTTGAGAAGATGTTTAATCGTTTCGAACTGTTTTTTAACTCCGTCGTCAACTTTCCCGTCGGAGTCTTTTTTTAGATTGAAACGGAACTTGTCGGGAAAGCAGGGCAGGTTGTCGAGCGTCCATTTTTTCGAGGAGGGCGCATCGCCGTAATCCTCCACGTCGCAAAGCGAAAACAAGTGACCGAACGCCCAGGTGACTATGTAATCGGAATTTTCGTAATATCCGTTTTTTTTCTTCATTTCTCCTATGCCCGAAACGATGTTCCGCGCCAGGCTCGGCTTTTCCGCAATAATCGCAATCATAAAAATATGTTATCACTTTTCAAGCCGCGATGTCAATTTTTTTGGCGGTAATTTTTTTATTTCAAGTCGCGCTATATATATTGTATAGACGTTGTAAACGGAGTGAAAAAATAAAAAAAATATTTTGCGAAAAGCCGATAAAAACGTTTGACAAACTCATTAGCGTAAGTTATAATGCAAATGTAAAAATTGAATATCCGTTGCCAATATAGATTTGAATATGAGGGTTCAGATGTTTCTACCGCGCGCCGCAAAAGTCGCGACTATTGGGAATATTTTTCGTTGTTGAATTTTTTTCTCGGCGAAAGGTTTATCATTGGCAAACAGGTTTTTAAAAGCCTGTTTTTTTGTTTTCAATTTTATTTTACGACAGAGGAAAGTCATGAAGATTTTAGAGGAAAGAATCGAAAAAGAAGGGAAGATATATCCCGGAAATATCGTTAAGGTCGGTACGTTCCTCAATCATCAGTTGGATACGACTCTTTTGATGCAGATGGGCGAAGAAATCGCGCGTTTGTTTGGAAACGACGGAGTGAATAAAATCCTCACGGTCGAGTCGTCGGGTATAGCCATAGCCGTTTTTGCGGGCTATAAAATGGGCGTTCCCGTTGTCTTTGCAAAAAAGGGAGAAACGAAGAATATCCGCGGCGACGTGTATTCTACCGAAATCGAAAGTTTTACGCATAAAAGAACGTATAACGTTATAGTAAGCAAGGAAGTTATGGGCCCGGACGATAAAGTGCTTATCGTGGACGATTTTCTTGCTAACGGAAAAGCGCTCGAAGGACTTATGGATATCGTTAAGCAGGCAGGGGCGGAACTCGTCGGCTGCGCGATTGCGATAGAAAAAGGTTTTCAGGGTGCGGGGGATAGATTAAGAAATAAAGGAGTCAGAGTGGAATCTCTCGCTTTAATCGACGAGATGACCGACGACTCGGTTAAATTCCGAAGATAATACGGCGATATTTCTTTGGGATTTTTTATTTGTTTTTAAATTTGCTAAAAATCGCATTAAAGTGCGAAAAAAGGAGATAATGTAAATGAAAAAACTCTTAACTTTGTTGCTTGTCGCAGCGATGGCATTCGGAACGATCGGCTTCACGTCTTCTTGCAAGGGCGATGAAAAAATTGCCGCTCTCATTGCGTTGCACGGCGATACTTCTTCTTACGACAAGAACTTTATCGACGCGTTCAAAGCCGCTTGCGAAGCAAAAGGTCTTACGAAAAAACAGTACACTATCGTAACCGATATCCCCGAAGAAGGCGATGATTGTTACCAGAAAGCGGCTCAGTTTGCCGATGCCGGTTACAAAGCCGTTTTCGCTGATTCCTTCGGTCACGAAGCAAATATGCTTAAAGCAGCCATGGAATATCCCAACACCACTTTCTGCCATGCAACCGGAACGAAGTCCTCGCTCAGCCTTGACGCCGACGCCACGAACGACACTCCGGCAAACTTCCACAACGCTTTCGCTTCTATTTATGAAGGAAGATATCTTGCAGGCGTTGCCGCAGGCTTGAAACTTAACGAAATGATCGCCGCCGGCAAGTTCACCGCGGATCAAGCCAAAATGGGTTACGTCGGCGCTCATCCGTACGCTGAAGTTATCTCCGGTTTCACTTCTTTCTATCTCGGCGCAAGATCCGTTTGCCCCACCGTTACCATGGAAGTAAGATACACTTATTCGTGGTACAGCGAAAAGGGTGAAAAACTCACTGCCGAAGCTCTTATCGACAACGGATGCAAACTTGTTTCCGGTCACGCAGACTCTATGGGTGTTCCCACGGCTTGCAAAGAAAAAGGCGTACCCAACGTATTCTACAACGGAACTACAACTCAAGACACTTTCGTTATCGCTTCCAAGATCAACTGGCAGCCTTATTTCGAACTTATGATTGACAGCGTTATGAAAGAAGGCGTTAAACTTCCCAAGGATTACGTCGGAAGCCTTCACACCGGTTCCGTTCAGATAACCACTCTCGGCAAAGCCGCCGCTGAAGGAACTCAGGCTAAACTCGACGAAGTTAAAGGTTTGCTTGAAAGCGGCAAGTTGAACGTATTCGATTGCTCGAAGTTCACCGTTAAAACCGCTAAAGCAGATACTTCTAAGTTCTCCAAAGCCGCAAACATCACCATGGACGAAAACGGACACCTTACCGGATACAAAGCGGACGTTATCGACCTCGGAGATTACGTAGGTGAAACCGAAGTTGTTGTAAACGGAGTATTTAAGGAATCCGATAAGAGATCCGCTCCTTACTTCGATATCGTTATCGATGGAATTTCTATCGGCGATGATGTTAAGTACGACGACTGATAATATTTTTCGTCGCAAATAAGTTCAATGTAAGCATAGGCGGAGCAAAACTCTGCCTATGCTTAAACTTTTAAAAAACATTTAAGGTTTCCGGAAAAGAAATTCCCAAGGAGGGCGACTCTTGGAAAAACAGATTGCAATCGAACTCAGAAATATTACTAAAACGTTCGGCAAAACGATTGCCAACAAGAACGTTAACCTGAAAGTTTATAAAAACGAAGTACTTGCCATTTTAGGAGAGAACGGTAGCGGAAAAACTACGCTTATGAACATCATCAGCGGAATATACGCTCCCGACGAAGGCGAAATTTTCATCAACGGCGAGAAGGTTTTCATCAATTCTCCCGAGGACGCTTTCAAATATAAAATAGGAATGATTCACCAGCATTTCAAACTGGTGGACATTTTCACCGCTGCCGAAAACATAATTCTCGGTGTAAACGAGAGCAGAGGTCTTAAAATTAAAGAAGTTAACTCCCGCGTCGGCGCGATAGCCGATAAATACGGTTTTAACATAGACGTAAAAAAACACGTATACGATATGTCCGTTTCCGAAAAACAGACGGTTGAAATACTGAAAGTTTTGTATCGCGGCGCGGATATTCTTATTCTCGACGAACCCACGGCTGTTTTAACTCCGCAGGAAACCGAGAAACTTTTCGACGTTCTCCGCAAAATGCGCGACGACGGCAAAGCGATAATAATCATAACCCACAAGTTGAACGAGGTTATGGAGATTTCGGACGAAGTTGCCGTTCTTCGTAAGGGCGAATACGTAACCACCGTCAAAACGGGCGAAACAAACGGAAACGAACTTACCGAAATGATGGTCGGAAAGAAAACCGAACTCAAAATCGACAGACCTAAGGTAGAGAAGAAACTTCCTCTTCTGGAAATCAGAGATTTAAACGTCAACTCCGACGACGGAAGCAAAGCCATAAAGAACGTTGACTTTTATATAAGAGGCGGCGAAATTCTCGGCGTTGCCGGCGTTGCGGGTTGCGGACAAAAAGAACTCTGCGAGGCGATTGCCGGACTCAGAAAAGTTCAGAGCGGACTTATAATGCACAAAGGCGAAAGCATTTTGGGGCTTCCCGCGAAAACGATAATCGAAAAGGGAATTTCGATGAGTTTCATTCCCGAGGACAGACTCGGCATGGGCTTGGCGCCGTCTTTTTCCGTAACGGACAACGTTATGCTTAAAACTTACGGAGAAAGCAAATTTCATATCAAAAAGTTAGAAATCAAGGACACCGACAAAAAATTCAAAAAGACGTCCAAAAAAGTACTCAATTCGATAAGCGGATTTATCAATAAATTACCTTGCGCTTTCGTAGACAGGGCAACGGCGAGAGAAAAGGCGAAACAACTCGTCGAAAAACTCGAAATAGCAACTCCGTCTACGGAAACTCCCGTAAGAAGACTTTCGGGAGGTAACGTGCAGAAGGTTCTGGTCGGTCGTGAAATTGCGCAGTCTCCTGCCGTTCTCATGACGGCTTACGCGGTGCGCGGACTCGATATCAACACGTCTTACACCATTTACAACCTGCTCACCGAGCAGAAGATGAAGGGCGTCGCCGTGGTCTACGTCGGTGAGGATCTGGACGTAC
>ERZ827150.2157-NODE-2157-length-22046-cov-6.860170_pt1 | contig 22046 bp, 25 predicted proteins | sample MGYA00519779_ERZ827150 | MGnify/ENA primary metagenome ERZ827150 (study PRJEB31778, sample SAMEA3449267) | human gut metagenome | biome: human gut; feature: human-associated habitat; material: faeces | place: United Kingdom | collected 2010/2012 ...
TAGAGCGTGTTTGAAAAACATTTTAAGTTGTTCATTTTAACCAAATTAATATTGAAACGATACATAAGAAGCCTAAGTAGGTGAATGCTAATTTATCATAACGTGTTGCTATTCGGCGAAATGCTTTCAATTTCAAAAAATAATTTTCGACCAGATGTCTTTCCTTGTAAAGCCACCAATCGCAACAACGGTCAAATTTAGCTCCTCGACGGGATGGAATGGTCGGCTCTCCTCCGTGGTCGTAAATGTAATCCATCAGTTGATTACTAAGCTCGATACAGCTACCCAGCTTGTAATATCCTTAAGTCGTGCTTCCTGTACTCCGTTATTTACCTGGATTTTATCTACTGTATGTTTCTTCCCGCCGCGCTGAGCTGCCGGAACTGTCTTACCGCGTGCCGATGATAAGCCACCGTATACCGCGCCGTCTTTAATTGTTACGGTACTTCCTACTGCAATACCTTTACTTCCCTGGTTTCCGCTGTTCCCGCCTTTCTTAAGTCCGAACTGCTCCGCGATTGCCGTAGCCACCGCTGCCGCGATCTGGTCTTTTTTCGCTGTATAAATCTGCATATCGTCTTTGTCGTCGATAAAGCATACTTCCAGCAGTGCCGAAGACGTACCGCTGGCTTTCGCCCTTGCAATCACTCGCCAGTTTGTCCGCTTTACGCCCCTGTTCTTAAGTCCCAGTGCTGCGATTTTCTCTACAATCTTCGTTTCTACACCTACGGTCTTCTCTGCTGTTGTTACATAGATTTCCGTACCTGTTGTCTTTCCGTCTGGGGCGACTTCGTAAGAACAACATTACACAATATAATATGAAGATAAAACAAGCTATCCTACATAGTTCCAGTGTTTTCGATATTTAGGCGTTCAGAAATGAGCGTCTTTTTTCATACCCAAAATCGAAAGGAGAAAGAGAAAATATGAATAAGCTAGTAAAGCGATTGCTGACAGGAACGCTTGCTTTTGCAACCATTCTCACGGCATTACCAGTGACGGCGGTTCATGCTTCCGGCAATCAATACTGGACAGAATCAGCAGAACGTGTCGGCTACATTGAACACGTTATGAATGATGGTTCTATCAAATCTACATTCAATGAGGGACACATGAAAGTTGAGGGCGAAACTGCCTACTGCGTGGACATCAATACCAATTTCAAGAATGGATATAAAACAAGGTCTGACGCAAGTACACGAATGAGTAGTGATCAGATTGCGGACGTTGCTCTTTCCTTAGAGTACGTCAAGCAATATACCGCTTCTCATACGAACTTGAATTACAAACAGGGATACTTGCTGGAACAGTGTGTTGTCTGGCAGAGATTGAGTGAACAGCTCGGCTGGCAGTGCGATAACGTCAGAGCTTCCTATAATGAAATCTCACAGGCGGTACAGAATGAAGTGTACGCTGGTGCGAAAGCATTTGTGAAAGAAAACAAAGGACGCTATGAATGTGGTGGTTACATCTACACTGGCGAAGGACAGGACATCGGACAGTTCTGGGCAAAGTTAAATGTAGGAAATGCAAAGGTCAAAAAGACTTCTTCCAATCCCACGGTCACAGATGACAACGCCAACTATTCCTTTGAGGGTGCGACATTTGGTGTCTATTCTGATAAGGGCTGTAACAGCCAGCTTGCCACACTTACTGCCGATGGAAACGGCGATACCAAAGAAGTTGAGGTAAAAGCCGGAACAGTTTACATCAAAGAGCTTTCTGCTCCAAAGGGTTACAAGCTGGATTCTACTGTCCATGCCTTAAATGTGGAAGTTGGAAAAACAGCGACATTAACTGTTGCTGACACTCCAAAGGTCACAGAGACTTTGATTGATTTATTCAAAATTGACATGGAAACAGGAAAATCTACTCCACAGGGAACTGCTTCTTTAGAGGGTGCAGAGTTCACATGGAGCTATTATGACGGATACTACAATGCAGATAATCTACCTGCAAAAGCTACCCGTACATGGACAACCAAAACCGTTGCCGAAAAAGACAGTGACGGAACTATCCATTATGTATCCAGACTTGCCGACAGCTACAAAGTATCCGGCGACAGCTTCTATACACAGGACGGTAAAAATGTACTGCCACTTGGTACACTCACTGTCACAGAAACAAAAGCACCAAACGGCTACTTATTAGATGGTGCATATATGCAGGCTGACGGAAGTTCCGAACAGATTAAGGGAACATACCTTACACAGATTTCCGAAGATAGCGAACTTGCCGTACTTTCTGGAAGCAATCAGTATTCCGTATCCGACAAGGTTATCTGTGGCGGTGTAAAAATCCAGAAACGTGACCTTGAAACAAAGGATACCAAAGCACAGGGAAGTGCGACCTTACAGTACACAGAATTTAATATCATTTCCTTAAATGACAGTCCTGTACTGGTTGAGGGAAAATTATACAGCAAGAATGAAACCGTAAAGAAGATTCAGACAGGCATTGACGGAATCGCTTCTACTTCTGCTGACTTACTCCCTTACGGAAATTACAGATTAGAAGAAAGCAAAGCACCAGAGGGCTACTTGACAGACGGTGCAAAAACAATCGACTTTTCTATCACGGAAGATGGAAAAATCGTGGACTTGACCGACAAATCTCACTCTGTCTACAACCAGATTAAACGTGGCGATATTGAGGGTGTAAAAATCGGTGCAGGTACACACAAACGTCTTGCAGGTGTTCCATTCAGAATTACAAGCAAGACAACGGGAGAATCCCATATTGTAGTTACTGACAACAACGGTCAGTTCTCCACTGCTTCAAGCTGGGCTTCCCATAAGGTCAATACTAATGCCGGAAAATCCAGTGAGGACGGTGTATGGTTTGGAACTTCTGAACCAGACGACAGCAAAGGTGCATTACTTTATGATACTTATGTGATTGAGGAATTAAAGTGTGATTCCAACGCCGGATTTAAGCTGATTCCAGCTTTTGAGATAGTCGTATCCAGAAATAAAGTGACCATTGATTTAGGTACGCTTACCGATGAATACGAAAAAGAAATCACAATCCATACCACAGCTACCGACAAGAAAACAGGCGAAAAGATGATTGTTGCCGGAAAAGACATCAAGATCGTGGACGAAGTCACACTTGATGGATTGGAAACAGGCAGAAAATATAAACTTTCCGGCTGGCAGATGGTAAAGGAAGAAAATGCGGAACTTCTCATTGATGGGAAACGTGTAGACAGTGATTATACCTTTACTGCTGACAGCGAAAAAATGACGGTTAAGATTACTTACAGTTTTGATGGTTCAGCTCTTGGTGGTCAGAACCTTGTTACCTTTGAGGAATTGTACGATATGAGCAATCCGAAAGAGCCTGTCAAGGTTGCCGAACATAAAGACATCAACGATGATGGACAGACTGTTCTTATCACAGAACGTATCATCAAAATCCATACGACCGCTACGGACAAGAACGGCAAGAAAGAAATCGAAGCCGGAAAAGATGTAACGATTGTGGATAAAGTCACATTAGATGGTCTGGAAGTTGGAACAAAATACAAACTTTCCGGCTGGCAGATGTTAAAAGAGAAAAATGCAGAACTTCTGATTGATGGAAAGAAAGTATCCAATGATTATGAGTTTACAGCCGACAATGAAAAAATGACGGTTGAGATTGCATTTACCTTTGATGGTTCTTCTCTTGGTGGAAAGAGCCTTGTTACATTTGAGGAATTATACGATATGACCAATCCAGACGAACCAAAGAAAGTGACAGAACATAAGGACATCACAGACGATGGACAGACTGTGACAATCAAGGAAGTGCCGGAAGTCCCAGACACACCAAAGGATACCGACACGCCGGATACACCATCTACGGTTACTAAGACAAGTGACAGCCCAAAAACAGGCGACAATACCAATATCTATGCTTATCTTGCCATGCTCGGTCTTTCCTGCGTAGGGCTTGGCGGTATGCTTTACTTCAAACGCCGTAGAAAGAAATCATAAGGCGGTAATGTAGCGGTTGGTAGAGCGTTCAAGGTCGCCACCCTTTTTGCAACTTCACGCTCCCGTGAAGCTCTGATTTACGGGAGCGTGAAGTCCACTAGGGGCGTGGGGAGTGTAGCTCCCCACAAAATACAGCAGGAAAGAAAATAAAACAGAAAGAAAAGAGGTCAATTATTTATGGAATTAAGATTTGTCGTACCAAACATGGAAAAGACATTCGGGAACTTGGAGTTTGCCGGAGAAAATACTACGGAACAGCAGAGAATCAACGGGCGTATGGCTGTCATTACCAGAAGCTACAACCTGTATTCCGATGTGCAGAGAGCCGATGATGTTGTCGTTGTGCTTCCTGCCAAAGCTGGCGAAAAACATTTCTCGCCGGAGCAGAAAGTAAAACTTATCAACCCACGAATCACTACCGATGGTTATAAAATCGGGGAACGTGGATTTGTCAATTACATCTTACTTGCAGACGATATGTTACCAGTGGAAAGTAAATAAGGGGGTATTCAGATTATGAGATTAGCAAATGGAATCGTCATTGATAAAGAAAAGACTTTCGGAGTGTTGAAGTTCTCCGCATTACGCCGTGAGGTTCATGTACAGAATGAAGATGGGACGGTCAGTGAGGAAATCAAGGAACGTACTTACGATTTAAAATGCAACACACAGGGACGCATGATACAGGTATCCGTTCCGGCGACTGTTCCGTTAAAGGACTATGACTACAACGCCGAAGTGGAACTTATCAATCCTGTTGCAGATACGGTAGCCAATGCAAATTACCGTGGTGCAGATGTGGACTGGTATGTAAAAGCAGACGATATTGTTTTGAAGAACAAAGGCACTCATGCCGGAAATCCACAGAACAATGCTCCACAGCAACCGCCGAAGAAATAAGTTCATAACTTAGATTTTCTGTTGTACGGGTCGTATATAATTGATATAATATACTTATCTAATCAAATCGGAATTTTGTGAGATGTTGGTATGAGTGAATTTATGATATTAGCGATTGTATTTATTTCAATGTTGGTTTTGTTTTATTTTTTATGGGTCAACGGATATATGATTTTGAACGCAAAACGAGCCTTATTATTTGTTGGTTCACTCAGAGGGAAAAATAAATGCGAAGTTTCTTTTTCATCTTGTAGCGGATATGTAAAAAAGGTAATAAAATTTAACGAAAGTCGTGAATATACTTTTAAGTTGGATGGCGATGTCTCAAAAGGAAGTATCCATGTTATTGTAGAAAATAAAAATAAAGATACCATATTAGATTTGACACCAGAGATAAAAACCGGTATGTTGACTGTCGATGAAAAATGTAGATATTATCTAATGCTTAAATTTGAAAAAGCAGATGGCAAGATTAAGTTACAATGGGATTAGTGGGTATATAGTTTATAAAATCATCATTTTTCAAATCGGGATTTAATGGGGAGGATATGGATATGAAAAAGTATTTCAAAGAAATCGCAATCTTAATTGCACAACTACTCATGTTTTATGTATTTCCATTAACGGCAGGACCTACTGATGCTATGGGAATGGTGTTTTTAATTATAGTTGCAACCTTCGTACTTGCGATAATTATGGGCAGTGTATCAAAGAAAAAAGCCAAGTATGTGTATCCGCTTTTGGTTTCTGTTCTTTTTATTCCTTCCGTTTTCATCTATTATAATGAATCTGCACTCATACACTCCATTTGGTATTTGGTAATTTCTTCTGTAGGATTGTTGATAGGTGCTTTGATGCAGTATTTCTTTAGTAGAAAGTGAAACAAATATCAGTTTGTAAGGGAGAGTTGAAGATGAGATTATTTGATAAATTCAAAAACAAAAATACCAAAATTACTTTTATTGAAAATGCTGGTGGAGTTATCATCACAAAATCAATTTATCAGGGAACTTCTAAATTAAAATGGCTCTTTCGGGAAGAAAGCGTAAATCCGTCGGATAACGGTTGGCGAGCAATCGGAGATAATGATACACAGGAATACTTAGATAATCCCGAAAATTCTATGGTAGTAGATTTTAACACTCTTGCAAATATCGAACCAGCAGTTTTATCAGTATATGACATGCCAGTAGGTGCAGATTTAGAGTTTTGTTTTGATGATACTGGTAGATATTTTATTGATACTAATACAGGAAATCGAATAAAGTAAAAGAGAACTAAAAATCACAGTTTTACAATTCAATACTTATGTCCACAAAGCAGTTAGTCTACACGATTGACTGCTTTTCTTACGTCCAAAGAAAGGAGTTTATATGAAAGTATGGCAAAAATCTAAAGGTAACAGGATTCGTGCCGGTGACAAATCGCTGGTCTATCATTTCTGTATTGGCTGGCTGTTGCTCCTGTTTGTTGCGGTATTCTTGCTACTGAACCTGCGACAGCCTCTTGTTACAGACTGGAAAGAATTTAACCTGCTCCATGCCGGAATTACTTGGACTGTTTACAATTCCATTACGGTTCTGATAGCGACTGGTGTTTGTGCATTGGTCGCTTTTCTCTACTACCGTTACGGATATGACCGTATCAAGCGGTTGTTACACAGACAAAAGTTGGCTCGTATGGTGCTGGAAAATAAATGGTATGAAGCAGAAAACACCAAAGACAGCGGTTTTTTCACTGACCTGCAAAGCAGATCAAGAGAAAAAATCGTGTGGTTTCCAAAAATCTACTACCAGATGGACAATGGTTTGTTGCATATTCTGTGTGAAATCACAATGGGAAAATATCAAGAACAGCTCCTGTCCTTAGAGGATAAACTGGAATCGGGGCTGTACTGTGAGCTGACCGACAAGACACTGCATGACGGCTATATCGAATACACCCTGCTCTATGATATGATAGCGAACCGTATTTCGATTGATGAAGTGGTTGCCGAAAACGGCGGTCTGCGGTTAATGAAAAATCTGGTGTGGGAATATGATTCACTTCCCCATGCCCTTATCTGCGGTGGTACAGGTGGTGGAAAGACATATTTTCTATTGACCATCATTGAAGCCCTGCTTAGAACCAATGCGGATTTATATATTCTTGACCCGAAGAACGCTGACCTTGCAGACTTGGGAACGGTCATGGGAAATGTCTACCACACGAAAGACGATATGATTGACTGCGTCAATGCCTTTTATGAGGGCATGGTCACACGCTCGGAAGAAATGAAACTGCACCCGAACTACCGTACAGGGGAAAACTATGCCTATCTGGGGCTTGCTCCACAGTTCCTTATCTTTGATGAATATGTGGCGTTCTTGGAAATGCTCACGACAAAAGAAAGCACCGCCCTGTTAAGCCAGTTAAAGAAAATCGTCATGCTTGGCAGACAGGCTGGATACTTTCTGATTGTGGCTTGCCAGCGTCCAGACGCAAAGTATTTCGGGGACGGTATCAGAGATAACTTTAACTTCCGTGTGGGGCTTGGTCGCATGAGTGAACTCGGCTACGGTATGCTCTTTGGAAGTGATGTGAAAAAACATTTTTTCCAGAAGCGAATCAAGGGGCGTGGATACTGTGATGTAGGAACAAGTGTCATATCTGAATTTTATACTCCCCTTGTACCCAAAGGCTATGATTTCTTAGGTACGATTGGGGAACTTGCAGAAAGGAGAACAGAAAAAAAGGCTCTGGAACAATCCGAAGCCTTACTTTAATTTCAAGATGTCATTAGGTGTGCAGTCCAGATATTCACACAACTTTGCTAAGATGGAGAAGTCGATTCTGGTCACTTTGTTTTTGCAGTAGTTGTTGAGCTGTGTCCTCTGTAAATTACAGGCTTCACAGACTTTGTTTTTACTGATATTCTTTTCTTTGAGAAGATTTTCTAAATCCATGTATACTGTCATTTTTGTTTACCTCGTCTTTTAATCAAATTATAAATATAGCTGTATTGAAAAATAAGCTGTTTTGCTCTACACTTGTACTGTAATACAGGTGTACGGAGGAAATTAAAATGATAAGAAAACGGACAATAATTATAGTAATCACTATACTTCTGCTCTTGGCAGGAATCCTGTTTTACCTGCAATGGGGACGACAGATGGACGTATCTTCTTCGTCTGGCTCTGGCTCTGATAACCATTATGAGCTACGGGTGTCGGTCATACTCAACACTTTGGTCGTGACCGATCAACAGAAATGTGCGGAACAAATATTTGAAAAATGCAGGGACAACTCTTTTCACAGTGTCCGTTTCAGTTATGATATTCAGATTCCCCACGCACTTTCTGTTACGGTCTACAAGAACCAGAAAGACGCTGAATCCGGCAACTCGGCATTTAGCTTTTCCTATCGGCAGGAGAACCAGATAGACGGCACATACAATATTGTGGACAATCCAGAAAAATTTACTCTGGAAATGGACTGATTGTACACATAAGGCAGGACGGACAGGTGGCGTGCGAAGCGAAAGCCACAGGTACGGACTAGCCTTGCTGGTGTGGCGGTAGCCACGCCAGCAGACAATAGCCCCTCGGTATCTAACAGAGGGGCACAAATCACAAGGAAACATACACAAAAGTTACCAATTCTTGGCTAAAATTAAGCGTTTGGTAGCTTTTTTTATTGCTGTGACATCAGATGAAAAATGTCACATTTTTTTCGTAAAGGGGGTATCGAACTGAATGATACAGAGTGGATACAGGATTTTGCAGACAGACGTTTGCAGTACGGTGTATCCCAGACGAAACTTGCGGTCATGGCTGGAATCAGCCGTGAACATTTAAGCCGTATCGAATCCGGCAAGGTGGCGGTCACAGAAGAAATGAAAGTGAAACTTTTGGAAGCTCTGGAAAAATTCAATCCAGAAGCACCGCTTACCATGCTGTTTGATTATGTGAGGATACGGTTTCCGACACTGGATATTGGACACATCATTAAGGACATCTTACAGCTCAATATCCAGTACATGATACATGAGGACTTCGGGCATTACAGCTACACAGAACACTACTACATCGGAGATATTTTCGTATATACTTCCCCAGATGAAGAAAAAGGTGTCCTGCTGGAACTGAAAGGAAAAGGCTGTCGCCAGTTTGAAAGTTATCTGCTGGCACAGGAACGGAGCTGGTATGATTTCCTTATGGACGCTCTGGTGGACGGCGGTGTGATGAAACGCCTTGACCTTGCCATCAATGACCATACGGGAATGTTAGATATTCCAGAACTGACCGAAAAATGCCGGAATGAGGAATGTGTATCGGTGTTCCGTTCCTTTAAGTCCTATGCTTCCGGCGAACTGGTCAAGCATGAGGAACAGGACAAGGCTGGTATGGGGTATACGCTTTATATCGGTTCACTGAAAAGTGAGGTGTACTTCTGTGTCTATGAAAAAAGCTATGAGCAGTACATCAAACTTGGGATTCCCATTGAGGAAGCACCGATAAAAAACAGATTTGAAATACGGTTGAAAAATGAACGTGCTTATTATGCTGTCCGTGACCTGCTGACCTACTATGACGCTGAACGGACGGCATTTTCTATTATCAACCGTTATGTACGCTTTGTGGATAAGGAAGCAGACAAGAAACGGAGCGACTGGAAATTATCTGTCCGCTGGGCGTGGTTCATCGGGGAAAACAGAGAGCCGTTAAAGCTCACGACCAAACCCGAACCCTACACACTGGACAGAACCCTACGCTGGATTCAACGGCAGGTTGACCCGACACTCAAAATGCTGGAAACAATCACAGCGAAAACAGGGATTGATTATCTGAAAGAAATCCGTAAATCCACGAAACTGACGGAAAAGCACTACAAGATAATCGAACAACAGACCACATCTACCGAAGATGTGATTTTAGAAAAGGAGAATTGAAAAATGCAACGATTATTATTTGACTTCCTGTTCTTCTCTTTAGGGGGAACAGTTGGCGTGATTGCCATGTGTATTTTACAGGCTGGCAGACAGTCTGACCGAAAAATGATGGAACTGAAAGGAGAAAAGAAAGCATGAATTTTGGACAGAACCTTTATAACTGGTTTTTAAGCAATGCACAGAGCCTTGTGCTGATGGCGATTGTTGTTATCGGTATCTACTTGGGATTCAAGCGTGAGTTTTCCAAACTTATCGGATTCTTGGTAGTTGCCTTAGTAGCCGTTGGTCTTGTATTCAATGCGTCCGGCGTAAAAGACGTATTGTTACAGTTATTCAATAAGATTATTGGAGCGTAAAATTAAGAATCCCACATTTTGAACACAAACTTGTGGTAATATACTAATATCATTAAAATGTTTAAAGGAGATTCTTATTATGGTTAGATACAGTATTGAAATCGGACAGCAAGAACAAAATATTTTAAAAGAAATCGTTTTAGCCAGTGATAAAAATGTAAAGAAACGTAAATTTGCAACAGGGTTATCGTCTGTGATGGCTGTCATAATGTTAATATATACGATTCTTTGTTTTATGAATAGTCGTATTGGATATGGTATTATTGGATTATTATTTTCGGTTTTCTTTATCTGGATTATCATAAACGGAGCTAACACATTTCAGAAAAAAGTAATAAATATTGTTCATTCAAAGATGGATAATAAATTGACTTCGGGAAAACGTGAATATTGTTTTGATACCGATGGAGTTGCAGTTAGTTCTGATATTGGTAACGGGACTAATCATTGGAACGCCTTTAAATGTTGGGGGATTTTCAGAAATTACATATATATCAGAACAATAAAAAATGAAATGGTTCTTGTTAATCAAAATGATTTGTCTGAAAATGATGTAAAAGAGTTAAAATCCCTTTTGAGTCAGAATTTAAAAGAAGAAACGCTTTAATATTGTTTTAGAGTTAAGCAGTCTTTCAGTTATGATCGACTGCTTTTTTCATACTCAAAATTAGAAGAAAGGACTGAATTACGATGGAAGAATGTAGCGTATTGATTGAAACGACCAAATCAGCAGAGGATAAAACCTCTCGCTGGTTTGATTTACCCATTGATTATGAGCTGTTCCGTGACCTGCTCGGTGTGGAAGCTGACAGCAAAGACTATCAAATCACAGATATGAAGCTCCCCTTTGCTGGCGATATTGTAAGGACAACTTCTGTAAGACGATTAAACAAGCTATACTTTGCTTACACGGATTTATCGCCAGAAGTTCAGCAGGCATACAAAGAGTTGATTCCTTATTGTGGCGGTGTAGAGGATTTATTGCAGGAATCCGAAGAATTTTTGTTTTATCCAGAGTGTCACAACATCATGGACGTTGCCCGTTACCGCTTGGAGCATAACATTGAATTTTCTGCTCTTTCCGAAAAAGGAAAGAAATATTTTAATCTGGAAGCCTACGCCCATGAACTGGAAGAAAAAGGACGTTATGCTCTCTGCAACAACGGTATGTTCAAACTTTGACAGGTGGTATTGCTTATGGCAGAAATGAAAGTATTTGTTATCAATCTTGATGAACAGGAAAAAGATACAGGCTGTGCGTGGTTTACACTTCCCTGCAACATAGAAGCATTAAAACAATCCATTGGTTTACCGCCGGACAGTGACCGTTATCTTATCAGTGATTATGATTTTCCTTTTGAAATCCTGCAAGATACAGACCTCGACTTGCTAAATAATGTCTGCCTTGCAATTTCAGAGAGTGAAATCCCACACGAAGATATACCTGCAATTCAAAGAGAATGGTTTTCAAACCTGCAAGAGCTGGAAGCCGGACTTTGCAATATTACATACCATCGGAACTGTTCAGATATGGAAGAAACATCAGAACATTTCCTGTGTGTGCATGGCAGATTTTATGAATACAATGAGTGAAAGGAAGTGACCGTTTATGATTGATGATATGCAAGTCTATATAGCCAATCTTGGCAAGTACAATGAGGGAGAACTGGTCGGGGACTGGTTCTCTTTTCCGTTGGACGAAGAAGTGATTGCAGAACGTATCGGCTTAAATGCAGAGTACGAAGAATACGCAATCCATGATACGGACAACTTCCCGATGGAGATTAGCGAATACATTTCCATCGAAGAACTGAACCGTATCTATGAGCAGTTGGAAGAATTACCGGATTACCTGCTGGACGACTTGGACAGTTTTATATCCTGCTATGGAAGTCTGGAAGAACTGGTGGAACATAAGGACGACATCATTCTGTATTCCGGCTGTGAAACGATGACCGATTTAGCCTACTATCTGATTGATGAAGAACAGATACTCGGAGAAATCCCGTCCTCTTTACAGAACTATATCGACTATGAAGCCTACGGGCGTGACCTCGATATAGAGGGGACATTTATTGCAACAAACGCTGGTATCTGTGAGGTACTGCGTTAAGGGCTGGCAGATCAGCACCGCCACTGGTGCTACTGTCAGCTTTTCTCTTGGGGGCAGTCTGGAAAATCCGGCTGTCCCTGTTGTTAGGAAAATGAAGAAAGGAGCATTTACAAGTGAAGAAAATCCGAAGTTATACAAGTATCTGGAACGTGGAAAAGGTACTGTATGCCATCAATGATGTAAACCTGCCATTCCCTGTGACCTTTACCCAGATTACATGGTTCGTGCTGACGGAATTTATCATCATTCTGTTTGCAGATGTACCGCCACTTTCCATGATTGAGGGTGCGTTTTTGAAATATTTCGGGATTCCCGTTGCCCTTACATGGTTTATGTCACAGAAAACCTTTGACGGGAAAAAGCCATACAGTTACATCAAGACGATGGTTCTGTATGCCCTGCGTCCCAAAGTGACTTATGCCGGAAAAGCCGTGAACCTGCATAAGCAGAAATTTGAGGAAACTATCACGGCAGTAAGGAGTGTGACCTATGTTCCCGATTAAATATATCGACAATAACCTTGTCTGGAATAAGGACAATGAGGTGTTCGCCTACTATGAGCTGATACCGTACAATTATTCATTCTTATCCCCAGAACAGAAATACCTTGTGCATGACAGCTTCCGTCAGCTTATCGCACAGTCCCGTGAGGGAAAGATTCATGCGTTGCAGATTGCAACCGAAAGTTCAATCCGAAGCATACAGGAACAGTCAAAGAAGCTGGTAACTGGAAAGCTCCGTGAGGTAGCAATCCAAAAGATAGACGACCAGACCGAAGCCCTTGTATCCATGATAGGCGACAATCAAGTGGATTACCGTTTCTTTCTGGGATTCAAGCTCATGGTCACAGAGGACGAAGTCAATCTGAAGAACATCAAAAAATCGGTATTTCTGACATTCCGTGAGTTTTTGAATGAGGTAAGGCACACGCTGATGAATGACTTTGTTTCCATGAGCAATGATGAAATCAACCGTTATGCGAAGATGGAAAAACTGCTGGAAAACAAAATCTCCCGTAGATTCAAAATCCGCCGACTGGAAGCCAAAGACTTTGCGTATCTGATGGAACACCTCTACGGCAGGGACGGGATAGCCTATGAAGATTATGTGTATCCTCTGCCAAAAAGAAAATTAAAAAGGGAAACACTGATTAAGTATTATGACCTTATCCGTCCTACCCGTTGCGTGGTGGAAGAAAGCCAGCGATATTTGCGTCTGGAACATGAGGACAGCGAAAGCTATGTATCCTACTTTACGGTCAATGCCATTGTCGGGGAGCTGGACTTCCCATCATCGGAAATCTTTTATTTCCAGCAACAGCAGTTCACATTCCCTGTGGATACTTCCATGAATGTTGAGATTGTGGGAAATAAGAAAGCCTTAACCACTGTCCGTAACAAGAAAAAGGAATTAAAGGACTTGGATAATCACGCCTATCAAGCCGGAAACGAAACAAGTTCAAATGTGGTGGAAGCCTTGGACAGTGTCGATGAACTGGAAACAGATTTAGACCAGAGCAAGGAAAGTATGTACAAGTTAAGTTACGTCATACGGGTGTCTGCACCCGATCTTGACGAACTGAAACGCCGTTGTGATGAGGTTAAGGATTTTTACGATGATTTGAATGTGAAGCTGGTTCGTCCTGCCGGAGATATGCTTGGACTGCATGGAGAATTTCTTCCAGCCAGCAAGCGTTACATCAATGATTATATCCAGTATGTGAAATCAGATTTTTTAGCCGGACTTGGTTTTGGAGCTACCCAGATGTTGGGAGAAAATACAGGAATTTATATCGGATATTCCGTGGATACAGGAAGAAATGTCTACCTGCAACCGTCCCTTGCCAGTCAAGGGGTAAAAGGTACGGTCACAAATGCGTTGGCTTCTGCCTTTGTGGGTTCGCTTGGTGGTGGAAAATCATTCTGTAATAACCTGCTGGTGTATTATTCCGTCCTGTTCGGTGGACAGGCAGTTATCCTAGACCCGAAAAGTGAGCGTGGGAACTGGAAAGAAACACTGCCGGAGATTGCAGAGGAAATCAACATTGTAAATCTCACCAGCGACAAGGAAAATGCAGGGCTTCTTGACCCGTTTGTAATTATGAAAGATAAAGAGGACGGAGCTACACTGGCAAAAGAAATTTTAACATTTTTAACAGGTATCTCAACCCGTGATGGAGACAAGTTCCCTGTGCTTATCAGTGCAATCAGCAAAGTATCAGAAAGTGAACACAGAGGATTGCTAAATGTTATCACAGAATTACGGAAAGAAAATACGCCTATTGCAAACCATATCGCAAATCATATTGACAGTTTTACAAATTATGATTTTGCACACCTGCTCTTTTCAGACGGAACAGCGAAAAATACTATCAGTCTGGATAACCAGCTCAATATCATACAGGTTGCGGATTTGGTTCTGCCGGATAAAGATACTACTTTTGACGAATACACGACCATTGAATTATTATCGGTGGCAATGTTGATTGTAATATCTACCTTTGCCTTAGACTTTATCCATTCAGACCGAAGCATTTTTAAGATTGTAGACCTTGATGAAGCATGGGCGTTCTTAAATGTGGCACAGGGCGAAACTTTATCAAATAAACTGGTACGTGCTGGTAGAGCCATGAACGCCGGAGTTTATTTCGTGACACAATCCTCTGGGGACGTATCGAAAGAAAGTCTGAAAAATAACATCGGTTTAAAGTTTGCGTTCCGCTCCACAGATACCAATGAAATCAAGCAGACCTTAGAGTTTTTCGGGCTGGACAGTGAGGACGAAAACAACCAGAAACGGTTGAGGGATTTGGAGAACGGACAATGCTTAATGCAGGATTTATACGGGCGTGTCGGTGTGGTACAGATACACCCTGTCTTTGTAGAACTGCTCCATGCCTTTGATACCAGACCGCCGATAAAAAGTGAGGTGGATTTGGAATGATGAAATCTGTCACAAAAGAAAAGGTATTCCATGTACTGAAACTGGTACTGCTTGCCGTGACCGTTACGCTGGTACTGCTGTCCCTGCTTGGGACGGTAGCTCATGCGTCTGGACTGGTCGATGATACGGTCAATGCAGACAACCTGTATTCAAAGTATCCGCTTTCCAATTATCAGCTTGATTTCTATGTGGACAATAGCTGGTCTTGGCTACCGTGGAACTGGCTGGACGGCATTGGAAAATCGGTGCAGTACGGGCTTTACTGTATCACAAATTTTGTCTGGACAATCAGCCTGTATCTTAGCAATGCCACAGGATATGTGGTGCAACAGGCGTATAAGCTGGACTTCATCAATGACATGGCAGACAGTATCGGGAAAAGTATCCAGACACTTGCCGGAGTGACCGAAAACGGATTTTCCAGCAGTGGATTCTATGTGGGATTCCTGCTCATTATCATTCTGATTGTAGGTGTTTATACCGCCTATACAGGGCTTCTCAAACGGGAAACAAGCAAGGCACTTCACGCTGTTATCAACTTTGTGGTGGTGTTCATTGTGTCTGCGTCCTTTATTGCTTATGCTCCCAATTATATCCAGAAAATCAATGATTTCAGTTCGGACATCAGCACCGCTTCTCTGGACTTGGGGACAAAAATCATGCTCCCCGATTCACAAAGCAAAGGCAAGGACAGCGTAGACCTTATCCGTGACAGCCTTTTTGCGATACAGGTAGAAAAACCGTGGCTGTTGTTGCAGTTCGGGAACAGCGATACCGAAGAAATCGGGACTGACCGTGTAGAAGCTCTGGTATCTGCCAGCCCGTCCGATGAAGATGGGGAAACAAGGGAAACTGTTGTCAAAACAGAGATTGAGGATAACGACAATGACAACCTTACCATTCCACAGGTCGTCAACCGTCTTGGCATGGTGTTCTTCCTGCTCATTTTCAATCTCGGTATCACAATCTTTATCTTCCTGCTTACTGGCATGATGTTGTTTTCCCAGATACTCTTTATCATATATGCCATATTTTTACCTGTCAGTTTTTTACTGTCCATGATACCGACCTATGAGAACATGGCGAAACAGGCAGTTGTCCGTGTGTTCAATGCCATTATGACAAGAGCCGGAATCACACTGATTGTGACCGTGGCATTTTCAATTTCCAGTATGTTTTACAACATTTCCACAGACTATCCGTTCTTCATGGTGGCATTTTTGCAGATAATCTGTTTTGCCGGAATCTACATGAAGCTCGGAGAACTAATGAGTATGTTCAGCCTGAATGCCAATGACAGCCAGCAGATAGGTCGCCGGATATTCCGTAGACCGATGGTGTTCATGCGACACAGGGCAAGACGTATGGAACGCCGACTTGCAAGGGCTGTGGGTACAGGAAGTATGGTCGGAGCTGGTGCTGGTGCAGTCGCTGGTTCTGCTTATAATCACTCTCGTTCTACACATAAAAATACGCCAGCCAGACCACAAAGGAATAATGATATTTCCGTGGGAAGCCGTGTCGGTTCTGCGGTAGGTGCTGTAATGGATACAAAAAATAAAGTCCGTGACAGTGCTTCTTCTCTGAAAGAAAATGTGAAAGACTTACCGACACAGGCTGGTTATGCTGTTCACTCTGCAAAACAGAAAGCAAAGGATAATGTATCGGACTTTAAGCGTGGCATTGTGGAAGAACGGGAAAACCGACAGGAACAGCGTACACAGAAACGCAACCTGCACAGGGAAAATATCTCACAGAAAAAGCAGGAATTACAGAAAGCACAGGAAGCAAGGCAGACAGTTCATGCGAATGGATCAGCGACAGCCGGAGCTACCAGAAGCCATGAACGCCCTGTTGCCACACCTGTTCCAAAAACAGCACAGACCGATACGGTCATAAAGCCGGATATGAAGCGTCCTGCTACTTCTCCTGTGATAAAAAATGCAGAAGTCAAGGCTGGAAAAGAAACTGTTCGAACCAATATCAGACAGGAACAACAGGTCAAAGGTGTTACCAGAACGAACCAGCCGAATATAGCGGAATCCAGAAGTAATCAAAAGAAAACAACCATACAGAAACAGGTCAAGCAAAAACAGAATCGTAAGACTGTTACGAAGCAACCAGAGAAAGGACGGAAGAAATGAGATTAAAACGTATCCTTATCATAGGTACGATATTTCCAGTCCTTTTCTCCATCGTCCTCTTTTTCGGGATATTGATTTCCGGCGAAGATGACGACAGTTCAAACAGCTATTCGCCTGTCTATTCTGGCATGAACCTGTCAGCCGATGTCCTCAAACATCAGCCGATGGTAGAAAGATACGCCAGAGAAAACGGTATCTCGGAGTATGTGAACGTCCTGCTTGCCATCATACAGGTGGAAAGTGGCGGTACGGCTACCGATGTCATGCAGTCCAGTGAAAGTCTGGGACTACCGCCAAACTCATTAAGTACAGAAGAATCCATTAAGCAGGGGTGTAAATATTTTGCGTCCCTGCTTTCTTCCTGTAAAGCCAAAGGTATGAATGACATTAACGTGGTCATTCAATCTTATAACTATGGTGGTGGCTATGCAGACTATGTGGCGAAGAACGGGAAAAAGCACAGCTTCAACCTTGCAGAGAATTTCGCAAAGAATAAATCCGGCGGTACAAAAGTGACCTATACGAACCCGATAGCGGTCAGCAAAAATGGTGGCTGGCGTTATAATTACGGGAATATGTTCTATGTGGAGCTGGTCAACCAATATCTGAATATAAAGCAGTTCAGCAACGAAACGGTACAGGCGGTTATGAATGAAGCGTTGAAGTATCAAGGCTGGAAATATGTCTATGGTGGCAGTAACCCGAACACCTCTTTTGACTGTTCTGGTCTTACCCAGTGGTGCTACGGAAAAGCCGGAATCAGCCTGCCACGAACCGCACAGGCACAGTATGACGCAACCCAGCATATCCCGTTGTCACAGGCACAGGCTGGCGATTTGGTCTTTTTCCATTCCACCTACAATACCAGCGACTATGTAACCCATGTAGGAATCTATGTGGGAAACAATCAGATGTATCATGCCGGAAATCCAATCGGCTATACCGATTTGACCTCTGCCTACTGGCAACAGCACATCATTTGTGCCGGAAGAATCAAACAATAGAAAGGACTTGAAATATGTTTAAGAAAAAAGAAAAAACAGAGAAAGCACCTAAGAATGATCAGCCCCCTGTCAAGTAGACAAGTAAAAAATCTAAAATAAGTTTATAGATATCCGCCACATTTGATTCAGTGTGGCGGATATTTATGTTATGAGACGTTTATGCACACCATTTTGCTTTGTATGCTTCTATTCTTTTGTTCTCAGCAATCGGATATTGTGTCGGGGTTTCCGCCGATAATGCTTCGCTTCGTACTTCCAGTGGCGTTTTACAATGGAACCTTTCCTGCAATCTTTCTTCGGCATAAAACTTTATATATTTGTCGATTGCCGAACGTAAAGATACCTCGTCGGTTATTTTATACATACAATACATCTCTGATTTGATAATCCCCCACAATCCTTCAGTAGGACCATTATCAATGCAGTGTCCAACACGGGACATAGACTGTTCTATGCCTTGTTCACGAAGCTTCTTCTGAAATATTCTGCTCGTGTACTGAAAACCTCTGTCAGAATGAAAAATCGGTCTGGCATCCGGATTATCTTTGAGAGCCTTATCGTATGTGTCAAACACAAGTTTATTGTCATTCCTTCCGCTTATAACATACGCAACTGGAAATCGATCATATAGATCAATGATGACACTGAGATATAGTTTCCTGCCAGTCTCAGGAACTTTGAATTCCGTAACATCCGTAGCCCATTTCTCATTAGGTTTCGTTGCATTGAATTCCCTCTTCAGCTTATTTTCCGCTGTTGTCTCCGGTCTGGACGACTGGTATTTCTTCTTCTTTTTACGGATAATAGAATGAATTCCAAGCTTCTTCATGATTCTGTGAACCCTGTTCTTGCTGTAGCTGGTGTGATTGAAATGGTTGATCCAGCTTGTCATCCGCCTATATCCCAAGATATGTCCAAACCGCTCGTCATACTCCTTTATCAGTTCTGCCAGTTTTGTGTTTTCGGATTCCTGCTCTGGAATTGTCCGGTGCAGCCATTTATAGTAAGCAGCGTGTGATATGCCCAATTGTTTGCACATCCAGTTGATACTCCATTGCTTTTTTTCGTAAAAATATTTTATTGCCTGATATTTTGATTCAAACCGTAGTTTTCCAAGCCTCACATCCCTTCGAATTCCTTCACTTTTTTTAACAGTTCCACCACCATATCTTTTTCTTCAAGCTGGCGTTTTAGTCGCATGTTCTCCCGGCGCAGCCGCTCCAGTTCATCAACTTCATCATCCGTTTTGTGGCGTCCACGTTTATCGGATAGACCATCTTCTCCAGTAATATCATATTTTCTGACCCATGAATACACCTGGCTATAAGAAACATCATATAGAGACGCTGTTCCTTTATAATCCCGGTTATGGGTAATACAGTATTCAACGATTTCCTTACGTTCAGCTAAAGTTGTCTTTCTTCGTGCTTCTGCCATATAGACCTCCCTCTTGGGATCATAGTCCCTAAGTTCTCTATTGGCATTATACAACGAAATCCAGTTTTGTAGTGTCGCATGTGCAGGAATTCCATATCTGGCACATAAATCGGTAACCGATCCTTCCCCGTTGATATACTTCCGAACCATTTCAATTTTAAATTCACTGGAATAGGAATGGTTAGCTGTAACAGAGCAGAGGGCTTCTATGCCCCCATTTTGATATGCCAGTATCCAGTTTCTTATAGTTCGTGTACTTTTTATAGATAAATCTATCATAATTTCAGAGACAGAACGTATTCCATTCAGATAATCCTCAACAGCAGAAATTTTTTCTTCAACCGTACACTTGGGTTTTCTTCCCATAAAAATACCTCCAAAGTAGATTTTGGTTATTTACCTTATCTACTTTAGAGGTATCATATCAAAGTGCAGCGGTGTTTTTTCTTTTATTATGTAAGAAATATCGTTTTCGATATTTCCGGAATATCAACAAAAGTTTCACATGATAAAATGTGGCGGAGCCACTTTTGTTCTTTAATAGGAAATATCAATCTGAATAGGAGAACAAAAAATACCCATAAAATGGGAATGGGTAATTTTAAGGAGAGTGCAGGCATGCTAAAAAACACATTATGAATGTGCAGGGGAATTATTCGTTTAAAAAGTAATCCATATCTAAAAGCGAATCATCACTCATTGCCCTGATATCGTCAGAAGTATAACCCTCAGGGGGAGTTTTGATATATTTATCCCGTATAAGTTCAGCGTATTCAGCTTCAGTAAAAACTTCATCATCAATAATATAGTGTACGATGGATTTTCCATCCTTTCCCAGGCTGTCATATCCGTCATCAGGAAATGAGGGAGCATTTGGGTTAAGGAGATTTAATTTATCGGCCATTATGTTTTCCTCCAGATTTAGAAGTTAAACATATTCTAACATAAATGGAGGAGGATGTGTGCAGTATTGAGGATGATAAATGCCCGAAAATTCCATGGAATGTCCGCAGGGACAGTCCAGAGGATCTTTGCCAAAGGAGATTTCAAGAGCATATCGCCATTTAAGCAGTGTTCTGCGGATTTTCCTAACGGGTTTAGAAATCCTCCTGATAAGATCAGGATAGGCGGAAGGCCCTTTTGCATAAAGACCATAGTAACGGAGCATATTAAAATTCTTTTCAGGGATATGGATGATCAGTTTTTTGATGAATTCACAAGCGCTTTCTGTAACAGTAATTTTTTCATTATCCTCATGACGTTGATACCAGTAGGTCACATCAGTACCGTCATAGGAAGTGATGCGGGATTGAGCCATAACAGGTCTTCCAATGTAACGGATGACATAATTAACAATAGCCTCAGCAGAGCCAAGCTCAGCAGGAGGAGCATTGACATAGAAACCGTTATTTTTGGTTTTGTAGAGTCTGTTTGTGAGCGCTTTGAAATCAGAAAGAGAAAAAGACTCGGGATCAAGAGCCGATTTCATATTAAAAAGCAAAGTAGTCATAAATCGACTTCTGAGCATGGTGTATGGGAAAAAGCGTATATTTTTCCATTTTTCATTACAGTCCAGAGCACCTTCGGTGATGATCATATGTATATGGGGGTTCCATTTAAGATCGCGTCCAAATGTATGAAGCCCACAAATCATACCGGCTTTGAAGTTTCGGGAATGATTCTGTTCATAGAGCCAATCTGAGATGGTTTGTGCAGCTGACTGGAAGAGAACATCAAGAAGTCTGCGATCCTTTTTGAAATACCAGCGAAGTTCTTCAGCAATTGTGAAGACGATATGGCGATGGTTACAGTTAAAGAGTTTGGAAGATATGACCTCGGCTCTCTGGGACTGATAAGCAACGCCGCAGGTATTGCAGAAACGGGAATGGCATCTGAACGGGACGATCTTGTAAGCGCCGCAATGAGGGCAGCAGTACATAGCAAAACCACCGGAGGGATCGCCGCATGAGATGACTTTCTGGACTTCTGAATGAACTACAGGGCGGATCATATCGTCGGGATATTCTTTAGTAAAGGTTTCCCAGTGATCCTGAAATATTTCGCGGATGGTGATTTTAGATTCCATAATTATATTTTAAAAGAAAATGAACGTTAGTGCAAAGAAAAAGTGCAGACCTTGACAGAAAGTCATGATCTGCACCAAAGTGGCGTAGCCACATTTTTTATATAATTTGATGTGAGAAGATCGTGATAGCTGATATCATGATCTTTTCACTTT
>ERZ827150.2164-NODE-2164-length-22003-cov-3.983506_pt1 | contig 22003 bp, 19 predicted proteins | sample MGYA00519779_ERZ827150 | MGnify/ENA primary metagenome ERZ827150 (study PRJEB31778, sample SAMEA3449267) | human gut metagenome | biome: human gut; feature: human-associated habitat; material: faeces | place: United Kingdom | collected 2010/2012 ...
TGATAATAGTTGCTGTAACCATACCCATACCTACCATACGTCCGATGGAAAGGTCGGTACCTGTTAACAGAATCAGACCGGCAACACCAAGGGCTAAGAACATACGAGGCGAAGCCTGCTGCAAAATATTCAGGATATTTGTCAGTGTCAAAAGCTGTGTATGCTTTACAATCGGTGTAATGATACACAATGCAATAAAGATGAGTAAAATTACAATGTACAGACCATTCTTATACAGGAACTGTGTTGTATTGAATGTGTACTTGTAGTTTTCCACCTTCTGTGACTGCTTCTGTCCAAATGTATACTTAGACATACGAAGCAGATCGATCAAATGGAACTTATGAGCAAATGCATCGTGCTTTCTATCCTTGATTTCCTGCAATTTAGACTCATGTGTCATCTGTGCATCAAACAGGCGGTTACGATATACATACTTCTCATCCTTGATTTCCTCAGAATCAGAAAGCTTTGCCAAAGCCTGCTCGTGCTCTGTCTTAATGGTTGCCACAATCTTGTCATAAGAGGCATTCTCTGCTGCCTTCTCTGCCTCACAGCTCGCAACTACCTTCTCATAGTAGTCACTCTTGTAATGCTTGGAGAGATAGCTCTCTGCATCGGAAATGAGCTTGGATACCTTATCCTTATTTGCAGATTCTACAGATTTTGCTTTCTCTAAGTCCGCCTTATCCTTCGCAATAATCTTTGCTCTCTCTTCCTTTGTTAAATTCTTATCTTCCTTCGCAATTGCGATATGGTTCTTTAAGCTTCGAACCTTGTCAGATCCATCTACACGAAGTGCATCGATCTGCTTCTGTATTTTTCCTACATATTCATCAATCGGTTTCAAAAGCGCTGCTTCCGCTTCTGCCGAAAGGATCATACTTTTATCTGCCATCGCCAAAACTCCTCTCTATTACAAATATTTCGCACTAAGCTTTAATAATTCTTCCTGATTTGTCTCCTTCGTATTGACAATACCTGCCAGATGGCCGTTCGACATAACGCCAATACGGTTTGTGATTCCGAGAATCTCCGGCATCTCAGAAGAAACAACTATAATTGTCTTACCCTGCTTTGCCATGTTAATGATCAACTCGTAAATCTCATATTTTGCTCCAACATCAATACCTCTTGTCGGATCGTCCATCATAAAGATGTTCGGAGACCGCTCCAACCATTTACCGAAGATTACCTTCTGCTGATTACCACCAGACAGATTTGCAATCATATCATCCGGTCCCATACATTTCGTATGCATGACCTTGATTTCCTCTGCGGTTGCCCGCACCATGTCATCATGTGAGAGTGCAAGTCCACTCTTATAATGATTCATATTTGCAATGGTTGTGTTAAATGTTATATCTGCTTTTAAGAACAGACCATTTGCCTTACGTTCCTCTGTAATGAGGGCAAATCCATGATTCATCGCATCCTTCGGAGATGCAAAATTCATCATCTTACCATCATAGATAACGTTTCCGGCTGCTCTTGTACGCATACCAAATATCGTCTCAAGAAGCTCTGTACGACCTGCACCGACCAATCCATACAAACCAAATATCTCGCCTTTTTTCACATCGAAGGAGATATTCTGGAGCTTCGGTGCATATTTTGTTGAAAGGTTCTGCACGGAGAGAATCGTCTCTCCCGGTGTATTATCAACCGGCGGGAATCTGTTATCCAGAGAACGGCCTACCATGGCTGATATGAGTTCATTCATGTTTGTATCTTTGCTGTCCTTCGTCATTACGAGACTACCATCCCGCAATACGGAAATCTGGTCGCAGATCTCGAAGATCTCGTCCATCTTATGGGAGATATAAATCAGGGAGATTCCCTGATCCTTAAGCTGACGCATCATCTTGAAGAGCTTTGCTACTTCCGGTGCGGTCAGGGATGAAGTCGGCTCATCAAGTACAATTACCTTTGAATTGTACGAAATTGCCTTCGCAATCTCACACATCTGACGCTTTGATACAGACATTTTCTTCATCGGCTGCGTAAGGTTCACTGTGATTCCAAGCTTTCTGAACAGATCAGATGCTTCTTTTTTCATTCTGCCCTCATCGACCACACCAAGCGAATTCTTTGGGTATCGACCGAGGAACAAATTATCAATTACATTTCTTTCCAGACACTGATTTAATTCCTGATGTACCATTGCAACTCCGTTTTCGAGTGCATCCTTTGGTCCAGAGAAATTAACTTCCTTGCCATCTAATACGATTGTTCCTTCGTCCTTCTGATAGGTTCCGAAGAGACATTTCATCATTGTCGATTTTCCGGCACCATTCTCACCCATAAGTCCCATGATGGATCCTGGCTTCACATTCAAATCAATGTGGTTAAGAACCTTGTTTCTTCCGAATGATTTACTCATGCCATGAATCGATAAGATGTATTTATTCTTATCATCTGCCATATCTCTACTTCCCTTTCTTAAAAAGAAGGGTATCAATTCTAGGTGACACCCTTCTTTGGTTAAATCATTTACCGTTCGTTCAATCAGTTCTCTTACTTGTTAAGAATTGATGTGTAAGATGCTGCGTTGTCTGTCTTAACCATGTTGATTGCAAATGCATCGTACTCACCAGGGTTACCAAGACGGTTTGTGATGTTAGACTCTGTCTGACCATCACCACCGATGTAATCAACCTTCAGATTCAGAAGATCATCGTAGTTCTGAAGAAGTGGCTGGTATGTTGAGCTTAAGAAGTTATCTGAAGCGTTGTAGATATCAAGCCATACCTTCTTCTCTGGGCTCTTGCTAGAGTCGAGCTGCTTAGAAACCTTGTCATAAACCTTTGTTGAGTCTGTGAAATCCTGATAGTTATCAGCTGTTACTGCAATGTTCAATGCGTAGTAAGATCTCTCTTCTGCTGAGTATCTGTAATCAACACCCTCGTCAAGCTTGTTGCCAGCTTCATCTGCTGTACCGATACCTGTGTCTACATCTACACCGTCAAGTGCGTTACGAAGAACACGGAGTGTAAGGTAAGCCTGAACGTCTGCATGCTGTGAAATTGTTCCGCCGTAGCCTTCTGCGATAGCTGCTACTGCATCGCTGTTTGCATCGTATCCAAATGTAGGAACCTTGTTGTCCTTTGCCCAAGCATTGAACATTGACATTCCCATACCATCGTTGTTAGAAACAACTACATCGATCTGATCACCGAAAGAAGCTGTCCATGTACCGATTGCGTTACCTGCTGTTGCTGCATCCCATGTAGCACCTGCAGAGTTCTTCATCTCCTGTGAAGCAAGCTCACGGATTGTGTATTTCTTTCCATCTACTTCCAGTGTTGCATCCTGAACAACCTTTGCAGATCCATCTACGTTTGTACCGGCTGGTGCTGAATCAACTGCGCCATTTGCATCAACGCCTGTTCCAAGTGCGGAACGGACACCTCTTGTACGTGCGATGGAATCGTTATGTCCGATATCGCCGATTGCGAGTACATATCCGATTACGCCATCACCGTTACGGTCGATCGTTGCTGCATTCTTCTTGATGTAGTCAAGTACCATCTCACCCTGAAGCTCAGCACCCTGATTCGCATCGAAACCTACATAGTAAGTATCTTTGTTAAAGTTAAGGGCTGTTTTGTCAAGCTCTCCTGTTGATGAGTTGGAAGGCTGACGGTTGTACCATACAAGCGGCTTATCCTTATTTGCAACTCCGCTTGATGAAGAACCACCACCTGATGATCCACATCCTACCATTGACAGTGCCATTGTTGCTGCTGCGATTACAGCTAAAATTTTTTTCTTCTTCATACTCTTTCCTCCTATGAATGAAATACTTGTTGAAATGTTCCTTCGTACTTTTTGTTCATTTTGTACATTTTTTTTGAATCATTCCCTGTCTCATTGACTAAATTCATTATATTTAGAATGAGGTCCGGAAAGAATAGAATATTTTTGGATATATTAGCAATTTTTTTTGATTATATGAAATTTTTATATGAATTTTGACGAATCTGTCCGTAATTACCTTGAAATTGCACAAAAAATTCCGTTTTTCTCATGATTTTGAAGCATATTTGCCAACTCTTTTTGAATCACTTCTTTCTTTTATCATATTCTACATTTTTTTCATCTTATATTTTTTCCGCTGCCCCTGTATTTCTGTAAAGCCAAATGCCAGAACGCCGACTATACCAAACGCCATCATTTTGATAAGACTTTCATAATAGGTATCCAGATTGCCAGACCACTTCATAAGCTCCTTCGCATGTACAAAACAGCTTTGGAACGAAGAAGCTCTATAGTAATGGTCTGAAAGTTCAGATGCCTGTATCACCATTGCCATGTCTACCCGGAATGCCAGATATAGCCATGCAGCTGATACCGCAACACACAACAGAAAACTTATGATCGACAGCTTTTCGCCTTTCCACTTATATCCATAGATAACCGCGACTCCCATCGCAAGCCCGGCATAGCTTGACACGAATCCAATGCGTGCGATCAGGAAAATCAACAGCGCCCCCAGAACGCCACCACCAATCGCTCCGAGCAGACCGAGTGCATAATTTTCACGCACAACATATTCCTCTTCCTGGTTCAGTTTCAACGCATATTCCGTCATCTTCGCAGATTCCTCATTTAAAAAGGAATAGCCATCCTCCACCTGATAGACATTCGTTGGCCCCTGCACGCCCCTGGCATCACAATTATAATATTGATATCGTTCAAATTGCGTGATCATACCTTCTATCAGATTCTTGATCAATTGCACGTTCTTTTTTGTGCCACCACGAACCGGAACATATACCGCAATGCTAAATCCTTTCGGTATGATCCTGCCGCCGCTCGGAAGTACCGCGCGCATCGTTCCCCACACATCGACAGATGCTGGTGTCTGATCGTTGGAAACCGAAAATGCAACCATCATCATTTTTTTGCCGGAACCGGTACCCGGTTTCACGACATATGTATATTCCCGGTACACGCCATGCAGCTGGCTTCCCATTCCTGTCCGTGTTGCCTGCAGCTCCCCGGCTAATTTCGTTAAGATTCTTCTATTCGATGCCATCCGGCAAATTCCTCCTCTGCTTGACACTTACGTTTCATCATATTCCCTTTTCACAGGGATAGCAAGTTTTATTTTCTATACAGCCAGACGGCTGAACTCTTCCAGATTCCATACCTTCGTCACAATATCCGAATAAAATTCCGGCTCATGACACACCAGCAGCACCGAACCGTGATACTCTTTCAAAGCACGCTTTAACTCGTCCTTCGCTTCCACGTCCAGATGGTTCGTCGGCTCGTCTAAGATCAGAAGATTTGTCTCCCGGTTAATAAGCTTACACAGACGTACCTTTGCCTGCTCTCCACCACTTAAAACCCGCACCTTGCTCTCGATATGCTTCGTCGTGAGTCCGCATTTTGCCAGTGCCGAACGCACCTCATACTGCGAATATCCCGGAAACTCCTGCCAGATCTCCTCCAGACAGGTATTGTCCGTGCCTGCCATCTCCTGTTCGAAATATCCCTTGTACAGATAGTCGCCCAGTTCCACCTTGCCGGATAGCGCCGGAACGATACCAAGCAGGCTCTTTAAGAGCGTACTTTTACCGATTCCATTTGTTCCGATAATCGCAATCTTCTCGCCGCGCTCCATCCGCAGATTGATTGGCTTGGAAAGCGGTGCATTCTTATCATATCCGATGATGAGATCCTCCGTCTCAAAGAGCATCTTGCCCGGTGTCCGGGCTTCCTTGAAATAAAACTCCGGCTTTGGTTTCTCCTTGGCAAGCTCGATCACGTCCATCTTGTCGAGCTTCTTCTGTCTCGACATCGCCATATTTCGTGTGGCAACCCGTGCTTTATTTCGTGCCACGAAATCCTTCAGTTCATTGATCTCCTGCTGCTGTTTGCGGTAGGCAGCCTCCTGCTGTGCCTTCTTCGCCTCATAAACTTCTAAGAACTTATCGTAGTTTCCGACGTAGCGGTTCAGCTCCTGATTCTCCATATGATAGATGATATTCACGACATCATTTAAGAACGGAATATCATGACTGATCAGGATAAATGCATTCTCATATTCCTGCAGATACCGCTTCAGCCATTCGATATGCTCCGCATCGAGATAGTTCGTCGGCTCGTCCAGAAGCAGGATTTCCGGCTTCTCCAAAAGCAGCTTCGCAAGCAGTACCTTCGTACGCTGTCCGCCACTTAAATCCGTCACATCATGGTCAAGCCCCAGTTCCAGAAGTCCGAGTGCCCGCGCCACCTGTTCGACCTTCGCATCGATCATATAGAAATCGTGGTTCGTCAGCATATCCTGCAGCGTACCAACCTCTTCCATCTTCTCCGTGATTTCATCGTCCGTCGCATCCGCCATGCTCTCATAGATCTCGTTGATGTTCTGCTCCATATCAAACAGATATGAAAATGCAGACTTCAGGACATCCTCGATCGTCATGCCCTTCTCCAGCACGGCATGCTGGTCTAAGTATCCAACCCGCACATGCTTGTTCCATTCTACTTTTCCTTCGTCCGGTGCGAGCGTCCCCGTCACGATATTCATGAACGTACTTTTTCCCTCACCATTCGCGCCGACCAGGCCGATATGCTCGCCTGCAAGCAAGCGGAACGATACATTATTAAAGATTGCACGGTCACCAAAACCGTGCGTTAAGTTCTCAACATTTAAAATCATACATACTCCCTAATTATTTCCCTTGTTTCTTGCCTTCTTTGTCTGCTTTATTTACACCGAGCAGACCCTTGATGATGAATCCGACACCAACGCCGATCGTGCCGAGGATCAGTGCCAGCTCCAGACCGGACATATAACGCATGGATACGTTCAGTGAAATCACAAGACACACGAAAAACGCAATGCACAATCCGATCAGTGAAAGTCCGGTCAGCATGTTCGGCTTCACAATAAATGCGATAAATGCCACAACGATGAGCACAATCAGAATACCTCCGACATTCACGCGTCCCATCCGGAAAAATAGCGTGAAGCTGCTCACAACGACGTTCTGCAAGAAGATAATCACTCCGATAATTGTAAGTGCGATTCCCAATAAAAACTGTAATAATTCTTTCATTCGTTCCTCCCTGTTTTCTCTTAGAAAATGATTACATACTTATGTTTGATTCTATCATACTTCGACAAAGCTGTACACACAAAAAACTGTTGCCAATGCTTGCATAACTTAACATTGACAACAGTTTCATTCTATCTTTATCAACAACTTTTATATCCTATCCATGCAGGCGCACCGCTGCCGCGATCCTTCCGGCAATCCACATGACAGATGCTGCGATCAGGAATATCAGAACAAAACCATTCACCTTTTCTTTCCAGCGCATTGCCACAATAATAGTATCTCCGATTACTGCAATAGCAATCGGAATTACATAGAACAGATTGACAGCATTTCCTATCAGCACTTTGTACATCAACACTGCAAATGCGGCAACAAGTGCAAGTGAAACAACCGCCTCTATCACATGAAAGAGGATGGCTTTCTCAATTTCCGAATGATACATGACCGGAATTGCCATGGAGAATAATATCAGATAGATCAGAGACATCCATAACAATACACGGTCTTCCGCTTGTGCGTTTACGCATGCCGTCTTGATAACCAAAGCCGCAATCAGCATTCCGTAAGATGCAAACTGGATTCCCGGAATCGTATATTCCGTATGTACCATGCCAGACACAAGAATGACTCCCACAGTTATGGAAAGCATCCGGTAATCAATGGAACGATACACGTTCACATCCATCGTAAATAATGATTGCAGGAACGCTGCATTCCCCACTGCCAATAAAACAAGAAATGCAGCGAGCGATAAGAACACAGCCAGATACACATAACTATCGAAGCCGCTTCCGAACAATTTCACATCCTTATCCCTTATAGAACGCACGATGCTTTGTACACGTTCTGCAAATAAAATAATGAAATATAACAGAATCAGCCAATTCATAACAACCGCTGATACTCCAACCCGTAGATCCATGACGATTCCTCCTTCTATAGCTCCAGCGATGCAAGGATCTCTTTCAATGCATCTGCCGATTCCTTTAATTTCAGAGCCTCTTCGCCACTTAACCTGATTGGAATATCTGTCTCCACGCCATCTGCACCGACAATCGCCGGCATACTCAGAACCACATCCTCGATACCATACGCACCATGTATCATGTGTGAGACCGGCAGGATGGATTTCTCATCCCGCATGATCACCTCGCAGATTCGCCTTACAGACATTGCGATTCCATAATACGTCGCATGCTTCCGGTTAATAATTTCATATGCACTGTTCTTTACTGCATCTGCAATCTCTCTCGTATTTTCCTTATGCTGGTAATGTCCACGCATCTCGCACATCTCACTTAACTCCACACCGGAGACATTCGCTGACGACCATGCAACGACTTCGCTGTCGCCATGCTCTCCCACGATAAATGCATGCACGCTCCGGCTATCCACAGACAAATGTTCACCCAGCTTGTATTTCAGTCTGGCACTGTCTAACACTGTGCCGGAACCAATCACTCTCTGCTCCGGAAGTCCGGACAATTTGATTGCCACCTGCGTCAGAATATCAACCGGATTCGCTACCACAAGCAGGATTCCACTAAAATTCCGCTTTGCAATCTCCGGGATAATAGACTTGAAAATAGCCACATTCTTATTCACCAGATCCAGTCTTGTCTCCCCCGGTTTCTGTCCGGCCCCCGCGGAGATAATCACGATTGCCGCATCCGCTACATCGTCATAATCTCCTGCATAAATCCGCATCGGTGAAGCAAATGGGATTCCATGGCTGATATCCATTGCCTCTCCCTCCGCTTTGTTTCTGTCCGCATCAATCAATGCAATCTCTGTAAATAAACCACTCTGCATCAATGCAAAAACAGATGCCGATCCCACAAATCCACAGCCGATCATAACCGCTTTTTTTGCATTCACTTTATTATTTTCCATAATTGGTTCCCCCTTGGTTTAATCTTTTAATAATAGTAATTATTACTATTTCAGTATAATAATAATTCTATAATTTGTCAATTTGTATTTATAAAAAAACACGCAAGCACTTTGTACCTGCGTATTTTTCTACAATCCTTTAACTTGTAGTTTTATTTGTTTTTGAAAAAAGAACACTCCTCCGCGTTGCACTGTATGCCATCTGGATTTCGAAGATTCAGATGAAATACATGACCACTTTCCGGATGCCCCGCACCAAATGCCCGCGTTACATGCGCCACGCCTATATCATTCATCTTCTTATCCAGTTCTATCGTGTGAAACCGCAGATCATCATTCACACTGTACATCAGATACGCTTCCGGAAAATCCGCATTCATATATGCTAACTGATCCATGAACAACTGGTACTGTTCTTCAGACACAACCAGCGTGCCATCTTTCCTGAGATACCAGTTTGAGATCATGTCATCCCGTTTTCCCATGTCGTATGCACCACAATTCAGGCAAACACGAACCGGCAGCTTATCATAGGTAAAATAATCCAGTTTCTCCCGATATTCCTGATTTGACGCAGCAATGCAATACTGCGCAGTGAGCTGTGCTCCCGCCGAATCTCCCAACATGAAAAACCGATTCATATCCAGGCCAAACACCCGCGCATGATCATCAATATATTTTACGAGATATGCTACATCCTCTATGGCAGACGGATATTTATTCTGCGGTGCCAGACGATAATTAAAATTCACAACTACGAATCCGCTTTGTGCCAAATGACAGCAATAATGGCTATACAGTTTCTTATCTCCATAAAACCAGCCACCACCATGCACACTGACAATCACCGGATATGCTTTATCCGAGTCTCCCATATAAGATGCCGGCACACAAAGATCAAACAGACTGTTCGATACATAACTGTCTGAATCAATGTCCGACGCATCCCCGGATGATGCATACAGCATCTCCCTTTCCTTATCCATCTTCCAGCTATCCAAAATCGCAGCAAACTGCTCTGCATCCAATCTTTTCTTATAATCTATATTCTTAATCTGTACAACATTTTCCGGATATTCCAGATCTTTGTCGCGCAATCCATCATTCACCATCCACGCATGGCGCATGTTCACCCATGGCGGAAGTTTTCTGTTCTCCGCTCCACGCTTCATAATCTCTGTAACATTTATCATAACCGATCTCCTCCTCATAATCGTCCCTCTGTCTTATGTTGTCCTCTTTTTTCTCTTATTCTCATACATAGACTGATCCGCCATATTAAGATAATCCTGCAGGCTTTTCTGCTTATCCGGCGTATCTATGAAAAACGCCCCTGGTAACATAAAAACCCGGGGCGCCTTCATAAAATCGTCAGTTATAAATTAGTTACAGCGTTCATACCGAACCGTAATCGCTTTTATCTCCTTGGCTAAAGTCTTATTTAACTCTTTGCTATCTACCCGCCATCTCCAATTGCTGCCAACCGAAGAAGGTGTATTCATTCTCGACTTGTTGTCTAAGCCAAGGTAATCCTGAATTGGAACAATACAGATTTTCGCATTACTTCGCATGATTACGCCAATGAGCGGAATATACATTTTGTCTGCCGGTGTATAGTAATCACACAGATAATCTCTTGCTTTTTTCCTGCCTTCGTCATCGATTTCCTGCCACCAGCCGACCAGTGTCTCATTGTCGTGCGTGCCTGTATACGCTACACAATTCTCAATATAATTATGAGGTAAATACTCCCTCGCCGAACCCGTATCTCTTGTGTCAAATGCGAATTCCAACACTTTCGTCCCCATGAACCCGCTATCTGCAACAAGCTTACGGACGGTATCCGTTATATAGCCAAGATCCTCCGCAATCACGGATTTTCTGCCAATCTTCTTTTCGATTGTATGGAACAAATCCATGCCCGGACCTTTCTTCCAACTGCCATTTACCGCGGTCTTATCCCCATATGGGATGGAATAATATTCATCGAAACCACGGAAATGATCAATACGTACAACATCATATAACTCGAAGCAGAATGAAAGCCGTTCGATCCACCATGCATACGCTGTCTTTTTGTGGTAATCCCAATCATAAAGAGGATTTCCCCACAGCTGCCCATCCGCTGAAAATCCGTCCGGCGGACATCCCGCAACAGCCTTTGGTGTGCATTGTTCATCTAACTGGAACAATTCCGGATGCGACCATGCATCTGCACTATCCAATGATACATAAATCGGAATATCTCCGATAATTTTAATTCCTTTTTTATTGGCGTAAGCTCTGAGCTTATGCCATTGCTTGAAAAACTAGAACTGCATAAATAACTGAAAATCAATCTCGTCTGCCAGCTTCTCTTTATATTCACGTAACCCTTCTTCTGTACGACTATGAATTGCCTCCGGCCATTCAGTCCAGTTCATTCCACCAAAATGATTTTTCACTGCCATATATAAGCAATAGTCATACACCCACGCTTCATTCTTATCTAAGAACGCCTTATACTCTGTACTGTTCTTATGCCCGCTTCTCTCACAAGCCTTGCGAAGCAATACATACCGTCCATTATATTGTTTTTCATAATCAACAGACTGTTCGTCTGTTCCAAAGTCAACACTATCACATTCTTCTCTTGTCAATAAACCTTCGCGAATTAAAGTTTCCAGATCTATGAAGTACGGATTCCCGGCAAATGTGGAAAACGACTGGTATGGAGAATCTCCATATCCGGTAGGTCCCAAAGGTAAAATCTGCCAGAACGTCTGACCTGCTTCCACTAACCAATCCACAAATTTATATGCTTCTTTGGAAAAGCAGCCAATTCCATACTTTGATGGCAGACTGGAAATCGCGAACAATATTCCTGCTGTTTTATCCATATATGTCCTCCATATACGTCAAGGCAAAACAATTATACTCTGCGTACGCTTTCGCCCTCGATCAGATTGTGTGGGGCATAATCGTGTTCACTCCCCAGTGTATAATGTATGTGCTTCATCAAAAGCTCCACACTCCGCTTCGCAATACTGTTTATGTCCTGACCCATTGTTGTAATTCTCGGTGTGTAAAATCTCGATATGACTGTACCATCGAAACCTACCACCGATATATCATCCGGTACTTTTTTCCCGGCATCTTCGATTGCCCGAATTGCGCCAACCGCAATCGTATCTGACAGCCCGACAATCGCTGTCACATGTATGTTTTTTTCAAGTAGTCTTTTTGTTGTCTCATAACCTGCCTCATATGAGTACCGGCAAGCCATATAATTCTTATCCGGATCAAATTCCAGACCACTTTTTTCAAAGCCTTTTTTACACCCAAGATAACGCGAGAAACTGATCTGTTTATCTGAAATCTCGCCACCCATTACGACAATATCTTTGTGTCCGTAGCCTGTTAAATACTGCACGAGTTCCATAGTTGCAGTCTCATCATCGACACATACGGAAGAAACATTGTCGAACGCTAACTCCTTTGCACTTGTAGTTGCAACAACACATGGTATGTCAAGTTCATTCATACGTTCATCAAAAAGAGCTAAATTCGCGCCGAGAAAAATAATCGCTTTTGATGTTTTGTCACGAACGAATTTTAATGCCTCTGCAACCTCGTCCCCATCTTCATCGATAATCTGACAGGATACAACCTCGTCCAGCTCTGACAGCAGAAGTGTAATCCGGTCAAGAATCTCCATGAAGAAACTGTTGTGTCGGCCTTTCATGATAATTGTAACTGTATTTCCGCCACATCGTTTCAACTTTCTGGCATTTCCGTTTGGTTCAAAGTTGCTCTCTTCGATAATTTTCAATATCTTTTCGCGCGCTTTCTCACTTACACCCGGTTGTTTGTTTATTACTCTGGATACGGTACCAATACCGTATCCAGATAATTTTGCTATATCTTTGATCGTCATATAATCGCTCCTGTAAAAAATGTGATTATATATTAACCCTTAACAGCGCCAGCCGCAACCCCTTTGACAATATATTTCTGAGCACATAAGTAGAATACAACAACCGGAATGATCGCCATGATCAGGCATGCCATAATCGCGCCCATATCAACACGTCCGTAGCTTCCCTTCATGTACTGGATGACAATGGAAATTGTCTTGAATTCCTTAATATCAAGTACAAGGTATGGAAGAAGGAAGTCATTCCAGATCCACATTGCTTCAAGAATACCTACGGAAATGAATGTAGGCTTCATCATAGGAACTACTACACAGAAGAATGTCCGGAGTGGTGAGCAACCATCAATCATTGCAGCTTCTTCCACTTCTACCGGAATTGATTTTACAAATCCGGTGAACATGAATACCGCAAGTCCGGCACCAAAACCGAGATATACAATCACGATTCCCCAAGGTGTATTCAGATGGAGGGAGTCTGCCGTTCCAGAAAGTGTAAACATAACCATCTGGAACGGTATAACCATAGAAAACACACATAAGAGGTAAATCATTTTTGTAAAAACATTCTTAACCCGGGTTATAAACCATGCTGTCATGGAACAGCAGATCAGGATAACCGCAACTGAAAATACTGTAATAAATAATGTCCAGCCTACCGCTTTCAGGAAATCATATTGCGTAATTGCTGTCTTATAGTTTTCAAGTCCGACATAGCTTTCCTCTGTAGGCAGCTTAAATGTCTCAAGGTTGATGAACGTCTTCGACTTCATCGAGTTAATCAATACGATAAAGATTGGAGCAACAAATACAATTGAAACGAGTGTAAAAAATAATGTTGCAAGTATTCCCATCACTTTCTTTTTCATTACTGCTGCACCTCCTTATCTCTTGTCAACTTTAACTGTATCAATCCAATCGCTACTACAATTACGAAGAACACAACTGCCTTCGCCTGTCCAACCCCTTCAGCTCCTACTCTGCCATAGAATGTGCTATAAATATTCAGGGCAAGCATTTCTGTCTTATGAAGTGGCTCACCACCTGTAAGAGCAAGGTTCTGATCGAATAACTTAAACGAATTCGTAATCGTCAGGAATGTACAAATTGTAATCGATGGCATCATATTCGGAATTGTAATTTTAAACAATCTCTGCATTCTGGTAGCTCCGTCGATCATTGCCGCCTCCTGAATATCACCAGGGATCGCCTGAAGTCCCGCGATGTATACGATCATCATGTAACCAATCTGCTGCCAGCCTACAAGAATAACCAGTCCCCAGAAGCCTAATGTTTCATTTAACTTCAGGGCTGTATCAAACTTCACGAAAATACCATCAAAAATCAGCTGCCATACATAACCTAATACAATACCTCCGATCAGGTTTGGCATAAAAAACACTGTACGGAAAATATTCTTTCCTTTGATATTCTGTGTCAACGCCAGAGCGATTAAAAATGCAAGTACATTGATCAACACAAGTGAAACGATTGCAAATAAAGTAGTGAATTTGAATGATCCCAGGAAATTTGAATCTTTAAATGCTTCTATATAGTTTTGTATTCCGACAAATTTTGCATCCTTGATTGTTGTAAAATTACAGAAAGACAAGTAAATACCTTCAATAAAAGGAATAATAAATCCTATCAAAAATGCAGCCATAGTCGGTACCAAAAATATTGGCCAATATTTTTTTACTGCCTTTTCCATCTTATACCTCCTATGCCCTCGAACAACTGCCTTCTAAAAAAGGGAGGAACTGTCTCCTCCCTTTTTAATTACTGGTTGTTTTATCAGGCTTCTTGATCCTAGTTTCCTGCTGCCTGACTCTCTGTAGCCCAGCCTTCAACGAATGCTTTCTTTACAAGATCCCAATTCGCATCTGTCTGATCGGAAGCGTATACAGTAAGAGCTGATCCTACTTCGTTCTTCCATGTCTCAGAAGGCATTGTTGTGAAGTTCCAGCTTACAGGTGTCTTGCCATCTGCAACATACTGGCTTGCGATATTCACAAGAAGGTTATCTGACTCAAGGTTCTTCTTGAATGGAGTAACAAATCCCATTCCGTCTGCTCCGGATGGCATTGCACCCTGTGAACCACAGATTGCCTTAAGTGCTGTGTCGTCTGTAGCAAGCCATGCCATGAAGTCTTCTGTTGCCTTGATGTCTGCTTCGGAAGCCTTAGCATTTACACACCAGTAGTTCTCTGTACCTGTACAAAGTCCCTGATTCTCTTCTCCGTCTACACCGATATAAATCGGAAGCATTCCGAGATTCTCATCTCCGACTGAGCTTATATCTGAATATGCCCATGTACCATTCTGGTAAAATACTGCTTTTTCTGCTACGAACTCAGCAACTGCATCATCACCGGTCTTAACACTGAGCTGCTTCGGATCTGTTGTTGAGTTATTAATGTACAGATCCCAGATCTGACGGTAGTTATCCAGGTATGTGCCCTTGATTGCCTTAGTGTTGTTGATTCCGTCTGCCTGATACTCATAGTATACAGGAAGGTTTGCAAGGTGAGTCTTATATCTCCAGTCTGATGAACCATCCATACCTGCGGATGTAAATGCATCAAATCCAAGTTCATCACGTCTTGCTGTAATATCTTCTGCTACCTTCTTCAGATCTGCAAAGTTCTTGATGTCATCCATAGAGTAACCTGCCTCTGAAAGAAGCTTCTTATTGCAGATGATACCATAGGACTCAATAACATATCCGATACCTGCTACCTTATCGCCATCCTTCAAAGCGAAATCCTCTGAAGTAAGCTGCTTGTAAACTTCTGTGTCAGACAAATCTGCACAGTAATCTTTCCATGATGCTAAGCCAACCGGACCATTTACCTGGAACATTGTAGGGCATTCTGATTTACCCATCTCACTCTTAAGAGTTGTCTCATACTGACCGGATGCGGCTGTAACAACGGTTACCTTTACGCCTGTCTCCTCTTCGTAGATCTTGGCAAGCTCCTGCCACTGGGCATCTGCTTCCGGCTTAAAATTCAAGTAATATACCGAACCCTTATCAGCCGATGCATCCTTTCCTCCTGAAGTTCCCTTTTCTCCACAACCTGCAAACAGTGACATCATCATTGTTGCAGCTAATCCTAAAACTGCTAATTTCTTCTTCATGCTTTTTCCTCCTCTAATCATTTCCTTTGATTTGTTTATAGTTACGTATACGTCCTTTGGAAACGTTTGTTGTATCGTTTTTGGTAACGTTTCCATTTCATGAGTCAATGATACAACATTTATATACTTTTTGCAATCAAAAAAGTCAAATTTTTGTTTATTTGGTCAAATTATACAGTGATTTTGATTTTTTTTTGTTACTTATTACTAATTTCTGCGTGCTTTTGCTATCAATGGATCCTATTTTATATTTTCCAAATATCGTTATTATATTCAGCAATTGTACGATCGGATGAGAAAAATCCTGCTTTCGCAATATTCACCATCATCTTCTGCGCCCACGCCTTCCGATTCTCATATTCCTTATAGGCACGTTCCTTGGCATCAACATAAGAATCGAAATCAATAAATGTCATGAACCAGTCTTTGTTGAGAAGCTCATTATACAAACGATGCAGCATTTCTGCATTTCCAAGTGCCATCACCGCGTCACTGATAATAAAATCGACAGCTTCCTTCAAGGCCGGATTGTTCTCATAATATGTTCTTGAGACATAGTCAGCCTTCGCATAATGATCAATCACCGCATCACTTGACTCTCCAAAGATATAGATATTGTCGTCACCAACAAGCTGATGGATTTCGACATTCGCACCATCTTCTGTTCCGAGAGTAACCGCGCCGTTCAACATGAACTTCATATTTCCAGTTCCACTTGCTTCTTTTGATGCAAGTGAGATCTGCTCCGAAATATCACAGGCAGGAATTAATTTCTCTGCAAGAGTAACATTGTAGTTTTCTACCATAACTACGTTCAAATACGGGTTCACTTCCGGATCGTTGTTGATCAATTCCTGAAGGCACAGGATCAAATGAATAATATCCTTCGCGATCGTGTATGCAGGTGCAGCCTTTGCTCCAAATATAACCGTAACCGGCGTAGTCGGCAGCTTGCCCGCTTTGATCTCCAGATACTTATGAATAACATAAAGTACATTTAACTGCTGACGCTTGTACTCATGCAGACGCTTTACCTGGATATCAAAAATCGAGTTTTCGTTTAATTCGATTCCCTGTGTCTCCTTGAAATATTCTTTGGCGCGAAGCTTGTTCTGATGTTTGATTTCAAGGAGCTTTTCAAGCTTGGCATCATCATTTACAAATGCAAGTAATTTCTCTAATTCCATTGCATCTTTCTTGTATCCGTCCCCAATCCACTCTGTGATCGTATCGGATAACAATTCATTACAATAGAGAAGCCAGCGGCGGAATGTAATGCCGTTTGTCTTGTTGTTGAATTTCTCCGGATATATTTTGTAAAAATTATTAAGCTCCGAATTCTTCAGAATCTCTGTATGAAGATACGCAACACCATTTACACTAAATCCATAATGAATATCGATATGCGCCATGTGAACGAGATCATTCCGGTCGATAATTGCCACACTCTCATCGCTAAACCGTCTTCTTACCTTATCATCCAGAATCTCAATAATCGGGACAAGCTGCGGAACAACCTCTGCCAGATAATGTCTAGGCCATTTCTCAAGCGCCTCAGCCAAAATTGTATGGTTTGTATATGCGCAGGTCTTACTTACAACATAAATCGCCGCATCCATGTTCATCCCTTCCGCTACAAGCAGACGAATCAACTCAGGTATGATCATGGTTGGATGTGTGTCGTTGATCTGGATTACTGCGTAGTCGAACAAATCATAAAGGTTACTTCCCTTCGCCTTACACTCATCGATAATGAGTCTTGCGGCATTACTTACCATGAAATACTGCTGGTAGATACGAAGCTTTCTTCCATCTTCGTCACTGTCATCCGGATATAAGAACAATGTCAGGTTCTTCTCTATGTCTGTTTTATCAAACTGATGATTTGCATCTACGATGGACTCATCCACCGTTTCTACATCGAACAGGCATAATTTGTTGGTACGGTTATTGTAACCTGTTACATCAATCTCATACAATCTCGACTGCACCGTGCATTTTCCAAATGTAACAGGGTATGTCACATCTGTTTTTCTAAGCCAGCTTTGATCCTTGATCCATGGATTAATCTGCTCTTTCTGCATTCTGTCTTCGAACACCTGCTTAAACAAGCCAAGGTGATAATTCAATCCAATACCCGCACCCGATAATCCAAGTGTTGCGATTGAATCAAGGAAACATGCAGCAAGTCGCCCCAGACCGCCGTTTCCAAGAGACGGCTCTACCTCAATCTCCTCAATCTCCGCAAGTGTCTTTCCGCTTTCAGCAAGCACTTTTTTGACGTCCTCATAGATTCCAAGATTGATCATGTTATTCGAGAGCAGCTTTCCAATCAGAAATTCTGCCGATACATAATAAATCTTCTTTTTCGTCTCTTCCATGCGTCGGTCATCTGCTAACTGCTTTGTCAGGTTGAGCAATGCATAATATACTTCTTCATTGCTGCTTTGTGCGATTTCTTTTCCAAGCAGTTTTTCAAGTTCCTGTTTTACCTTCATCGTATACCCCTTTCGTTTTCACTTGAGCTTTTATACGCTCTTTTATAATAATACAATATCACGAATTGGAAACGTTTCTCTTGCAAAATAGTATCATAATATGATACTATTCTATCAATCAGGAGGGTATTTGCCATGAAAGAGATTATAAATCCAGACGCTGCGTCTAATATCGAGTTAAATGAAAACAAGATTCATTTTCAAAATGAATATCAATATAACACCTATATATGTTCGATTCCGATGGATTTTGCAAGTGTACCGGTTCACTGGCACGACGAGTTCGAAATGATCGTTATCAAGAAGGGGCGCGGATACGTTACCCTCAATTTTCAGAGATATAAGGTTTCATCCGGGGATATCGTCATCGTTCTTCCCGGAATGCTTCATTCCATTGAAGGTAAACAGAATTCAACGATGGAATACGAAAATATACTTTTTTCAAAGCATTTTCTTGCCTTTGGTGCGGATGACGTGACGCAGCAAAAATTTATCGATCCTTTTTTTAACGGAGAGATCCAGATTCGTCATTATCTGACGCCCGGACACACGTTATACAAGGAAATCAGTAATATTATTGATTTATTAGATGAAAAAAGCGATGAAAGAGACTATGCGTATCAGCTTTTTATCAAGGGTGGGCTTATCCAGATTATATACCTGCTGATTACGCACCCGCCAAAAGTAAACGAGACTGCACAAAGTGATAAGCATGAAGAGAAATTGAAAACTATCATCCGGTATATCTCCACACATTATTATGAGGATATATCCATCGAAGAAATTGCAGATTTCTGCCACTATAGTCCATCGCATTTTATGAAATTTTTTAAGATCCATACCGGAATGAGCTTTATCTCATATGTGAATGACTTCCGTGTCACAGAAGCACGTGCAATGCTCACATCCACCAATGATTCGATTCTTGAAATCTCACAGAAATGCGGATTCTCAAATCTGTCGAATTTCAACCGGATGTTCAAAAGAAAATATGGTATAACACCAAGGCAGGTGCGCAGCTGAGTCTGCGCCTCTATAATGCAGATATGGGCAGAACCTAAAGAATCGACTCTGCCCATTTTCAAATGTTCTATGCTCTTTTTAGATAAACTCCTTATCCAAAAGGAAATCAATTTCCCTTGGCGTACGAACGGAATTTTCTTTTTCACTGAGCGTCCTTGCATAAACAACACCACCAATCTATGTCTTCTGCCATTATTCTATTCCCACTTTTTAAAAAATATTAATTTTTAGGTAATAAGTGTCTGTAAAAGAACCTTCTGTGCTATCTAAAAAAGAGAATCCTGCTTTTTTCACATTTTTCGCATTATTTATACTATCATTTCACTTCAACTTTTAATGTTTCACAATAAAAATAAAACCTATAATGGCAATCAGTATAACCAATACTTTTTCATCGTCAGACTTTATCACAGTCAAATCGTTTCCAAATGTCTCAATCAATATTTGCCACAAGCATCTGTCACATTCTATGTCGTACCGCTCCACATTTTCTCCATAGCATCTTTTATAACATTGTTTATTTTTCAAGAATTTGCGGATCAAGGAGGAAGTCATAAATGTTTACAGTCAAGATACCATAGTCATCATAATAGGGCGGTACAATATCTTTTGTGATAACAATCTTTTTGAAGGAATCGTCAATTTTCCTGAACGGTCTGATTTCCTGAATGCGCTTCGTTTCATCTGGCAGCGAGTATGCAGACTGGATATAGTATCTGGAAGAACCAAGATTGCATACAAAATCAACTTCAAGCTGTTTACGGATAACCTTACCTTCCTGATTTCTTTCTGCAATCGGTATTACGCCCACGTCCACACTGTAACCACGCATACGAAGTTCATTATAAATTACATTCTCCATAGAATGAGTCTGCTCAAACTGGCGGAAATTGATTCTAGCATTGCGAAGACCAAGATCGGAAAAATAATATTTCTTTGGTGTTGCAATATATGCTTTTCCTTTAATGTCATATCTTTGCGCTGATTCAATCAGGAAAGAATCCTCGAAATAATCCAGATATTTCTTAATGGTAGCAGAAGTAATTCTGGATTTCTTTACCGTCTTAAAAGTATTCTTCAACTTTTCTGGGTTGGTCAGCGAACCAATGGCAGAGGAAAGAATATTCAGAAGATCTTCCAATTCTCCGATATTCCTCACTCGGTTACGTTTGGTAATATCTCGAAGATATATCTCATTGAACAGATTCTGCAATGCAGCTGCCTTATTATTTGCTCCCTCACGAAGAACAACCAGAGGAATACCGCCATACAGCATATATTCAGATAATCCCATGTACTTATCACCGCTGTAAATGGTCATAAACTCGGCAAAACTCAGGGGATACATATGAACCTCATCACCCCGACCGGCGAACTCGGTGGCTATATCTTTAGACAAAAGTTTTGCATTACTTCCTGTCACAAATACATCCATATTATCTTTGCGAAGATAGCCATTCAAAACAGCTTCAAAACAATCCAACATCTGAATTTCATCAAGCAGCAGATAATACATTTCTTCACCTACAACTTTGGAACGGATATAAGTCATAAACTTTTCAGGGTCAACTCCACGCTTTTCCTTTTCAATCTGAATCAGGCTTTCGCCAATCAGATAAAGATCATCGGCTGAATCAAAAGCAAAGCGAATGATGTGGTCAGCATCAACTCCGCTTTCTAATAAATGATGATAAAACAGATTATTCAGTAAATAGGATTTTCCACATCGACGAATACCAGTAATTACCTTAATCAATCCATTATTCTTTCTTTTTATCAATTTATCCAAATAAAAATCTCTGCGAATCTCCATCTTAAAACCTCACTGTAAAAGATTTTTGCAACATGTTGCATTTTTCTATTACATACAATAAATGTTTTTTTACTGTCCCGCTAGTTCAAATAATAATTCCCTCCAAATGATCCAGCTCATGCTGACATATCTGCGCATACCAGCCACTGAGATTTATCCTCTTCTTATTCCAGTTTTTGTCAAGATATTCAACTTCGATGTTTTGATATCGCGTTGTTTTTCTCACACCGACAAGTGACAAACATCCTTCCTCTGCCTCATACGGCGTATCTGCCTTTAACAAAACTGGATTGAACATGACAAGATCCACCAAACCCATGTTGACAATGATCACTCTCTTTTTAATGCCAATCATATTCGCTGCCATGCCTACACAGCCCTCGCGATTTGCCTCAAGTGTATATTGTACCATCAGAATCTATGCTTTTCAATACACGACCTTGTGTATTGTCGTATCCGCCATTTCGGTCATCAATTCCTTTGGCTAGATTCAGCAAAAACAATCCACTTCGATTACAGTAGACGAATCGTAAAGTTAAATTAGGATAGCCAGTAGGGACAATAAAAAAGCCATTTTACCTGTCCCGCTGGTGCTATCCCTGATACCTTATTCTTTCTACCAGCGTTTCCTTTTTCAGATTACTGC
>ERZ827150.2170-NODE-2170-length-21950-cov-6.047454_pt1 | contig 21950 bp, 22 predicted proteins | sample MGYA00519779_ERZ827150 | MGnify/ENA primary metagenome ERZ827150 (study PRJEB31778, sample SAMEA3449267) | human gut metagenome | biome: human gut; feature: human-associated habitat; material: faeces | place: United Kingdom | collected 2010/2012 ...
AAACTTACAACTGAATCCTGTTTCCATTTACACAAAATTCTGGACAGTGTCCAATCTGCGAACCTTTCTATCATAATTCTATTGTTGTTTGTAATAATACGAACAAAGCGCCTAAAAAATTAGTGGCTACAAGTACATTTAGGCAGTTCCTGTTTTTTTATTTCCGTAATGTAGAATTTGGTAAATTCGTTCTTGATTGCATTACGCACTCTTGCAAATTCACTTCTGATGAAGTCAATGGTTCCTACAGCTGTCGAAGGGTCTTCAAAACGGATATGCAAACGTTTCCCTACTTTGCCTGCAAAAGCGGGACATGTTTCTTTAGCACTGTCGCATACTGTTATCACATAGTCCCAAGTGTCGTCTAAATACACTGCTACATCGGTTGGGATATGTTTGCTTATGTCAATACCAACTTCTGCCATTGCTTCAATAGCCAATGGATTGACTTTCTTAGCAGGATGTGTACTGGCAGAGAACACTTGTATATTCTTATCAAACGATTGCAGGAAGCCGTGTGCCATTTGACTGCGACAACTATTTCCTGTGCATAAAATCAAAATTTTCATAACAGACCCAAATTTATCAATCCATAATAAATGCCAATCAAAATAAACAGTACAGCAACCAGATAATTAAACCACTTCTGAAAAGCTTGTACTCGATTATAGAACTTTCCTATTCCTGCTACACTGTATGCCAGAATCCATGCGACAAACATGACAGGAAGCCCTGTCGCCAATGCAAAAATGACAGGCAACAAATACCCCTCGCTTTCCATTGCCGACATGGGAATAAGCATACCAAAATAGAATAGCCCACTGGTCGGACAAAATGCCATGGCAAACAATATCCCCAGTAACAAGCTACCCCATGAGCCTTTTAGTTTCTCGGTCTTTCCCGTTGCGGAGAATCCAAATTTGGGTAATTGTAATTTATTACCGAATAGCATAAACAATCCTATCAGTATCAGAGCAGGAGCAATCAGTAGTTCGCCCCATTCGCTGATACCTTTCTGTATGGTAAACATATCTGCTCCCTTTCGGAGTATGGCGATAAGTGTTGCCCCTAATACAGAATAGGCCAAAACACGCCCCAAAGTGTATAGAATACCGTTTGTAAAGATTCGGTTGCGGTTATTTATATCTTTGCTGATAAATCCGATAGCGGTAATATTGGTAGCCAACGGACAGGGACTTACAGCCGTCAGCAGACCGAGCAGGAAAGCAGTGATAATAGGTATTTCGCTATTATCCAACCACGTTTGCAAGTATTCCATAAAACGGTCTTATTTTAGCAACTGAGTGATTTTCTGTTTTAATTCCTTTTTGAATGCCGCTGTATTGTTTCGAGCATTTTGAAAGCCGAAACGTGTCATATCGTTACGTTTTTCTTTGCCGTTCTTCCATTGGTTAACAAAGAGCGAAGACCAGCTTACACGATATTTTTCTGCCAGTTTTTCTCCTTCAGGAGTTGAAATGTCAACTTCTTTGAAACGAAGTTTACCATTTTTGACCCATTCCGCCAAATCGGTATTAACTACTTCTTTCGTGTGTTCCTCGATGGCTTTGCAGGTTACACAGCGTTGTCTCCCATGAAAATAAAGAATTTCTACATAGGTGGTGTCCGTTGCTGTCTGGGCCACACCCAAAACAGAGAACATACAAGCGATAGCGAGCAATAGAAAATATTTCATCGCATTCTGATTTACTTGGTTAATACATCTTTTACCTCTTTTGCTGAAAGTTTGCCCTTTGCCACAACCTTACCATCCACGACAAGAGCGGGAAGTGTCATTACATTGTACTCCATAATCTTCATCAAATCTTCTTCTTTGGTGACCTCTGCTTTCAGGGCTAACTCTTTTACTACTTGCTCAACTGTTGCGTACAGGGCCTTGCAACCTGCACAGCCGGTTCCTAATACTTTAATCTCCATAATCTGTGAATTTATGATTTTATTAAACGTAATTCGCAAAACAACGAACATTGATAATAAAAAAAGGGGCTGTCAACAGCAATCCCCCGATTTGCAGATACATTGCCCGAAAAACTCCTTAAAGAGTTCGCGAGCCAATTGCCAATTTTCCCGATTGATACAATATTTTACTTTGGGCGTTTCCACCTCACCCTGTATGAGTCCAGCTTCTTTCAGCTCCTTCAGGTGCTGGGATACGGTTGCTTTGGCAATAGGAAGTTCTTCGTGAATATCTCCAAAGTAACACGTTTTTTGCTTTGCCAAAAAGTGCATAATAGCAATTCGGGCAGGATGTCCCAACGCTTTAGCAAATCTTGCCAACTGCTCTTGTGTAACTGTATAGTCTTTCTTTTCTTCCATGTTCACATGTGTTGTTCGCAAATATACGAACAATATTGTAAAAGGCAAATTTTTTTAACATGTCATGTAAAAGTTCATAGATATATACATGTGGGTCATTTCTCTGAGCGTACTCAGCAATAAGGTAAGAATCAAGAGACATATGGGCGAAGCACAGTCCGGATTTAGTGTGGCAGAGAAGCTTTGTAGCTCTGTTTTGTCTTGTATTTTCTTGATAAATGGAACAACAGAATGACAAGTGTTGTGGATATTTCGGATAGGGGTAAAGCCAACCAGATGCCGGAAACGTCGGCCAATATAGACGGTAGTAGGATGAAGTAGGGCACGAGGAAGATGATACCGCGCAACAGTGCAAAAACCGTTGCGGGGATCATGTTTTCTATGCTCTGGAAATATCCGACAGCCGTAATGTTCACGATAAAAAAGATGAATCCGGTGGCGAAGTAAGGAAATCCGTTTATAGCGATTTGTGCGGCATTGTCCTTGGTGTCGATAAAAAGTCCTACCAGAAGATCGGGGTAGAGCGAGAACGTTAAAGTAACGATCGTCCCACAAATAATGGCTGTTATTAAGGCAATTCTCTCCGTGGCAGCAACTCTTTCTGTAAGTCCCAAGCCGTAATTGTAGCTGATGATCGGTTGTGCGGATTGTGCTATGGCATTTCCGACCATAAAAACAAAAGGGATATAGTAGCAGGCTATTCCGAATGCTCCGACACCGTCGTCACCTATGTAATGCATGAAAACCTGGTTGCCGACAAACATGAGAACGGCCAGTGTGGCTTCACCCAATAATGCAGAGGAGCCGATGCGGCATTGGTAATAGAGATTTCTTATGGAAAGTCGTAAGCTCTTGATGCTCCATTTCGGTCGGTAAAGTCGTAAACGGTGAGCATAAAAAAGCAGGTAGGCGATTGCGATGAGTGCACCGGTAACTATACTGATCGATGTGGAGAAAGCTGCACCCATGATTCCCCATCCAAAAGGAAAGATAAACAGCCAGTCGAGGATGACATTGATTATGGCTGATATCAGACTGCACATCATGGCCAGTTTAGGAGAACCGTCTAACCGGATAATAAACAAAGATACCGTTATCCATATTTGAAATATCCATGAGGGAACAGACCATAGTAAATAAACTTTTACCAGAGGGAGCAGATGTTCGGAGGATCCGAGCATTCTGCCGGTGTGTTCCGGATAGGTTAGGATGAAAATGGAAGGGATCAGAGCAATTATTGTTACAAATAACAGAGCTTGGGTCACATTCAACCGTGCAACTTTGTCTTTGCCTCTGGATAGGTGGATTGAGGCAACAACCGAACATCCGGCGCCGACCATAAGTCCGACTCCGGTGAAAAACATCAGTAACGGAATGCAGATGTTGATTGCGGCAATTCCGTCGCTACCTACACCGTGCCCGACAAATATTCCGTCAATGGCTGTTACGGCCGATATGCTGAGCATGCCCAATAAGGTAGGAATGAAATATTTTCTGAATAGCACGGACACATTCAGTGTACTTAAATCGATCGCATCTCTTTTCATACCACAAGGCGAGTTTTGGAATTTTATATGGTATCCTCGGAAGAAAAAAAACCGGATAAGCTGATTGGTTTTACCCAGTCATCTTATCCGGCTTTATAAGGGCCCTCCGATGAGGATTACAAAACGTTCTATTTGGTTATGTCGCTGCGAAGGTAGGACAAAGTTTCGATCTATCCAAATGTGTCGGTGACATGATCTGTAAAGTAAAGATTCAGCCTTGTTGTGTGTGTTCGGTCCGATAGTGTTGGTCTGTGGTTCGAAAAAGTTTTGGGGCGAAATTCATTCGAATTCCCCCCGTGTGTTGGGGTGAGGCAAGCGTTCTGGGAATAAAAAAGGCTGCAGATCGGTTTTACGACGTGCAGCCAGACGTTCGAGTACTCGGAACGGGAATCGAACCCGTACGGACATTTCTGTCCACGGGATTTTAAGTCCCGCGTGTCTACCTATTCCACCATCCGAGCCCCCTGATGAGGAAATTCTTCTCCATCCGAAGAATCGAGAGGCAAATATACGGATAATTGGACATTAAACAAATTCCCGCAGGTACTTTTCGATCTTTTCGGCACAAAAAGCGTTGCCTTCCATCCACACCGTTTCCGGGTCACGCCGGAACCATGTCTCCTGTCTTTTTGCGTAGCGGCGGCTGTTGCGCTGGATTAGGGATACAGCCTCTTCTCGGCTTATTTTGCCGTCGAAAAACTCAAACAGCTCTTTGTAGCCGACGGTTTGCAGGGCGTTGTAATGACGTAACGGGATCAGCGAACGTACCTCCTCCTCTAAACCTTGCTCCATCATCTGTATGACCCGACGGTCGATTCGCTCGTAGAGTAGTGTCCGGGGCATTCGTATGCCGATTTTGAGAATACGGAACGGACGTTGTTTGACGGTCTGTTTGCGTAGGGAGCTGTACGGCATTCCGGTTTGCAGACAAACTTCGAGGGCCCGGATGATACGTTGCGGATTGGCCCGGTCGACCTGTCCGTAATAGATGGGATCAAGATTACGGAGCCGCAGGGTCAATGCCTCGAGGCCCTGTCGCTCGAGCTCTCGGGTGAGTTGTTGCCTTATGGCAGGGTCGGTTTGGGGAAGTGCGTCCATTCCGTTGCAGAGGGCATCGATGTAGAGCCCCGATCCACCGACTAAAAACAGGATGTCGTGGCGGCGGAACAGCTCCTCGATACACTGCAGGGCCTCCTCTTCGTACCGGCCGGCCGAATAGTCCTCGGTGACGCTTCGTGTTCCGATGAAGTGATGCGGAACAGCGGCCAACTCTTCAGCGGTGGGCTTGGCCGTGCCGATACTCATCTCGCGGTAGATTTGCCGGGAGTCGGAGGAGATGATTTCGCTCCGGAACGCTTGTGCAAGACGGATTCCGATGTCGGTTTTTCCCGTGGCGGTAGCACCGAGAATGACAACCAATGTTTTCTCTTGCGGCTTGTCAGTCGTCATAGTCGTTGTAGGTGTCGGATTCGTTGAAGTCGTTGAATTCATCCATCGCTTCATCGAACATCGAATGGCTTTCGGCATCCTGCGGATGATCCTGATCGGGGGCGTCGCTCTCTGCGATTGCAGTCCGTGGGTAGGTTACGTCCGGATCCGCTCGCTTTGCCTCGATGAGTTCTAAGTAAAAAGCCCGGTCGCCGAACAGGTCGAAGCAGTAGATCAACCGGTCGCGATTGTTGTGGATAATCTGTGAGAGAAGCGTGTCGGACATGACACGGGGCCCCTCCGCATCTGCTTCGTCCATATTCATGTCGATGGAGGTAAATTCATCCAGTCTGTTCCACTGGCGGTCTGCCGTGAAAAATGAGGTGACCGAGTCGGACCGGTAGTGTACATCCCGATCGATAAACTCCCGAAAATCGGAGAGAGTCATGTCGTAAGGGACTTCGTATTCGCGCAGGAAGTAATCGTCTTCGTCGCAAAGCATTCTGAATCGGAAGATCATGGACATATGCTGAGTGTTTTTTGTTGAATCAAAGATACGGGAAATTTTCAGATTCGCAGCAAAAAATCGATTACGTCGATTCCGTCCGGATAATCGGTCAGCGAGGGGTGTTGTGCCTGCCCGAATCCCGTACGCCGGGGGTGTCGGATGATCTCCGATACGATGCATTGGATGCGGTCGTCGTGGTCGGCGATCCAGCGTTCCACTTCACCGAGGGTGTCGTAGGTCGAATAGGCAATCTCGCTGATCCGGTTGCCATCTCCCTCCTCCTTGCAAAGCAGGAAAAATTCGCCGTCGATCATCGGGGTACCATTCATCGTGCGGATTGCTCTGCTTTGCCGGTAGTTGTTCAGGTAGGGGCGGTGCGATACGGGATGTTGAGCAAGTCGGGCACACAGGGTATTGAGGTCGTATCCGGTGGGAACGAAAAGCCGGCTGACGTTGCGGCAACCCAATCCGAAATAGAGAAAAATATCCTCGGCGAGTCCGTCTAATTGTTCGGGAGACTCCGTGCCGGATAGGACGGCGAGGCTGTGTCGGGTTCCGCGCAGCAGGCAGGGGAGTTCGTCGTACTGCTTTTGAAAATGGAGCAGGGTCGAGTCGCTGCCGCTGACGATCAGGGCGTCGATCGGGGTATTTGGGGCGAGCGGTTCGATGTCAATGTCCGGATCGATCTGTCGGAGGGTACGGACGATCCACTCCATCAGCACCCGGTCTCTCGATGAATATTTGACCCGGCAGCGGTGTCCGCAAATACAGACGCACATCAGATCGAAGAAACCGACCAACGGAACGTTTCCGGCCATGACGACTCCGACGTTTTTCGGAGCGAAACCGTTCGGGATAGGGTAATTAGCGAGCCAGCGATTCAGAGCCTCCGGTTGCAGCATGTTTTCGCAGATAGCCTGAATGGCCGTTCGGATAGAGGCCTGTGTAAACCATGCATTCTCTTCGGTAGCCTTTTCGAGAATTGGCTTCAGTGTCCCAGCCCGAAGTGCATTGGTAAGTTGCTCTCCGAGCGTGATGAAGGTGGATATGCGGTAATTTGTCGACATAATGATCAGACAAAGCTATAAAAAAGTTACATTTGCAGAAAAGAGTTTTTCGGAATTCGGTGACCGACGGCGGATGTGGCCGGTCGGTTGCGATACGATCGATGGACGAAATCAAAATAGATAATAACAAGAGATGGAATTTTTAGCCTTGATTCCGGCCCGTTATGCCTCTACCCGTTTCCCGGGTAAGCCGTTGGCCGATTTGGATGGACGCCCGATGATCCGTTACGTCTATGAAACAGCTGCATCATTTTTCCCGGCATGCTACGTGGCAACGGACGATTCGCGTATTTTCGATGCTGTAAAAAGTTTTGGCGGACAGGCCGTAATGACCGCATCGACGCATCGCAGCGGGACGGATCGTTGTCGTGAGGCCCTCGACCGGGTGGAAGAGACAACCGGTCGTCATTTTGATGTGGTTGTCAATATACAGGGCGATGAACCGTTCCTTTCGGTTGAGCAGCTTCAGCGTATCGTAGGGTGTTTCGATGAGGCGTCGACCCAGATTGCGACACTGGTCAAACCGTTTGGCCGAGGGGAGGATGTCTTTAATCCAAACTCTCCGAAAGTAGTCTGTTCGGCCGATGGACATGCCCTCTACTTCAGCCGTTCTCCGATTCCGTTTTTGCGCGGAATTGAGCGAGATCGCTGGCAGGAGTCGTACCGTTTCCTGAAACACATCGGACTCTACGCCTATCGGAGCGATGTGTTGCGACAAATCACCAAACTGCCGCAAGGCGTGCTCGAAAAGATGGAGTCGCTCGAACAGTTGCGGTGGCTCGAAAACGGATTCCGCATTCGGGTGGCAGAGACTAATAGCGAAAGTCTGGCGATCGATACCCCGGAAGATTTGGTCGCTGCGGTTGCATTTATGCGCGGAAAGGGGAAATAGATACGGATATTTTGCGGTTGTAGAAAAAACGCTTACATTTGTGATGCCGTCGAAGTCGTTCGTCGGCTGCTTCCCGTCCGGGAGGTAGGGTATCATGAGTTATATATTCCGTAAAAACTATCAATATGTACGACGCAAAGGCGTTAGGCGAGAAAAATCTCGTAGAATTGCGCGAGATAGGTCGAGGTTTGGGTATCAAGGCCCAGTTGCGTAAACAGGATCTGATCGAACGGATCCTTGCATTGTCTTCCGAAAAGGGTGGTGATCCGACTCGTCAGGAGCGGCAGACAGCCGATCCGGAACAGGAATCGGAGGCTTCGGAAACGAGCCAGAGACATCGGGGACGTCGGCCAAAAGTGGAGGAGGTTTCACGTCCGGAAGAACTTTCGAGCAAGCAGGAAGAGGTCGATGCTGCGACGCAATCGGAGCCGCGACAAGTATCGGAGGAGGAGCGACAAGCGTCGGAATCGCTTAATCCACGGGATGCGTCTCACACGGCGCGGAGGCGTCGAGGCCGCCGTTTGGATGTGTCGTCGAATGAAAACGGAGGACCGGTTGCGACAGACGTTGTTAAGTCGGATAGTGCGGTCAACGGAGGGGATGAACCCCATGCCGAGAGTGCTCGGCAGAGTGGAGAGGAGCGTTTGGATCAGAAGCGTCGGGGTCGTCGTCCGAAGAGTTCCGGAAGACCGGCGGAGTCCGTTCATGTGGGGCAAGAGGGTGTAGTAGCTCAAGATACACATACTAAGGAGAAAACGGAAGGAGAGCAGGCTTCAGCCGAAGTAACCCCTCCGGTTTATACGGCAAGTCCGGAAAAGAACCGACAGGGCAACGATCGTAAAAGGTCCCGGATCGGATTCGGGCGACCGGCATACGAACAAGGTCAGAATATGCAGGGGGGAGCCCCTTCTGTTGCGGGTAAGGGTTTGTCTGCGGGCGAGGTAACCCATGCGGCAGGCACTCAATCCCCGGTCGGTTCGAACGAAGTTCGGGAGGAGGTGAAAACCACACCGCGAAAGGAGCAGCATGAAGATTTTCTCGGGACGATTCAGGGAGAGGGCGTTTTGGAGATCATGCCCGATGGCTACGGCTTCTTGCGTTCGCCCGATTACAACTACCTGAACTCTCCGGATGATGTCTATGTCTCGCCCTCGCAGATCAAACTTTTCGGCTTGAAGGCGGGGGATACGGTTCAGGGAATTATTCGGCCTCCGAAAGAGGGTGAAAAATATTTTCCATTAGTCAAGGTAAACAGAATCAATGGTCTGGCTCCGGATGAGGTGCGTGATCGGGTTCAATTTGAGTTCATGACTCCGCTGTTCCCGACCGAGAAATTCAACCTGACCGGAAACGGACACAACAACCTTTCGATCCGGGTGATCGACCTCTTCTCTCCGATCGGTAAAGGACAACGTGGTTTGATCGTGGCCCAGCCGAAAACCGGTAAGACGATGTTGTTGCAGGCGATTGCCAATGCGATAGCGGATAACCATCCCGAAGTCTATCTGATTGTCCTGCTGATCGATGAACGTCCTGAGGAGGTGACGGAGATGGCCCGGAACGTAAAGGCCGAAGTGGTAGCGTCGACTTTCGATGAACAGGCTTCCCGCCACGTGAAGGTGGCAGAGATGGTGCTCGAAAAGGCAAAACGGATGGTTGAGTGCGGACACGATGTGGTGATCCTGCTCGATTCGATTACGCGTTTGGCCCGGGCCTACAATACGGTGCAACCGGCATCTGGAAAGGTGCTCTCCGGAGGTGTGGACGCCAATGCGCTGCACAAGCCGAAACGCTTTTTCGGTGCGGCACGTAATACCGAAGAGCGGGGATCGCTGACGATTATCGCTACGGCGTTGATCGATACCGGATCGAAGATGGATGAGGTGATTTTCGAAGAGTTCAAAGGAACCGGAAACATGGAGTTGCAGCTTGATCGGAAGCTCTCCAACAAACGCATCTATCCGGCGGTGGACATCACGGCTTCGGGCACCCGTCGCGAAGATCTGCTGGTGAGCAAGGAGGTATTGCAGAAGGTGTGGGTATTGCGTCGCTATCTTGCCGATATGAACTCGACGGAGGCAATGGAGGTGATCAAAAAACACATGGAAGCGACGCGTTCAAATGAGGAGCTGTTGGTTACGATGAATCAATAATCTATTATGGAACGTGTTATGAAGAGAATATGGTTAGTGGCTGGGATCATCTGGATGTCGGCAGGAACGGCTTTTGCTCAGGAACGGTTCTCGTTCGGACCTAAAGTGGGAGTCAGCGTATCGAATCTTTACATCAATGCGGAGGGAGTCGAGGAGTCGGACATCGTAGGAATCAAACCGGGATTGCTGATCGGAGCCTTTGCCGAGTATGATTTCACCCCGGCACTCGGCGTATCGGTAGATCTGCTCTATTCCCGTGAGGGTACTGAAAGTAACCGTTTCGACTATCCGGCTCAAGAGGGATACTCCTACAAACACAAATACTCTTTGCAATATTTGAATATCCCCGTATTGATCAACTTCTATGTCGCTCACGGATTGGCTGTTAAAGCCGGTGTGCAGCCCGGAGTACTGCTGGGTGCCAAGTATCGCGTTGATTGGGAGTATATGGGACAGGAGGGATCGAAAACTCAAGACATCAAAAATAATCTGCGCGCATACGATATATCGATTCCGATCGGTCTGTCCTATACATTCGACTACGGTTTCTTTATCGATGGACGGTACAACATTTCGTTGTGTGACATCATGAACCAGTCGACCAAACATGAGCTCGAACTCGAAGGAGTGAGCTACCACAAGGTGAAGAACCGGACATTTTCGTTTTCGATAGGCTGGAAATTCTAAAAGAAATCCCGCTTCGGGCAACGAAGCGGGAAATATCGAGGGGGATAAAAGGGATATAGACGATAGATAGGATGGATGTCGGTTATCCGATCTCGATCGGGACAACGGGTTGTTGTTTGATCTCGTCGAGGGGGTGTGACCGGTATTTGACGGTTTCGAAGTCGATGTCGTTGAGATCTATTTTGCGGATGGTGCTGTTGTACATCGTCCGGAAATAGATGATGCGGTGGGTAATATCTATTGCCGAGGTCCATTGCGTGGCACTCGGAATATCGGTCGGAGTGGTTCCCTTGCTGAATTCGATACCGATGGGAATGTCGAAATTGTTCAGAATCTGGAAACATTGCAGTACGGTGTTGAGTCCCGAATCCTGTTGCGGAGCCGAGTTCTGGTAGAAAGCGGCACGAACGAAGCGGGAGGGAGGGGTAATGTCGCCCGGAAGTCCTAAAAAGCCGCTGCCTGCACCGAACGGCGCGAGTTCGATACCTCCGAATGGCTGTTGTGGTGCAGCGCCCGGAACGAGATTCACATAGTTATTCAGGTTGCTCAGTTGCCATTCGAATCCGGGAGAGTTGGTCAGTACCCCCAATTTGTTCTCGTAGAAGATAGGCTTTTCGTCGATAATTTCGAGTACGATCTGCCTGCCTGAACGATCTGTGAAGCGCCAATGGACAGTCGAAGCTTGAGGATAGGTGGCGATGACGCGCACCTTTTGAATCTCTGCTTTTACATCTTCGACTGTTTGGCATCGGCCCAAAACCCACGAAACCAATTGCAGGTCGGCAATGCTGTGTTCTTTCTGAGCGGGATCGAAGGCAGGGTATTTTCCGTATCCGGGAAAATAGAACAGTCCGGCCGAGAGTCCGACTTCGTTTATGCCTTCAGCCACGAATGCTTCGCGTTCAACGGCCAGTCCGACATAACCGTAGTCGGCAGTAAATTTCATGCCGTCGACTCCCTGTGGTGTGTAGGATTGTTGTTCGTAGCCACGCGGAACAACGACATAGAGGCTGTTCAGGTTGCTGCCGCCCCATTCGATTGTCCGGGCAACGACATGGGAGCTGTCTCGAGAGGTCAATGAGATTCCCGTACAGGCGGTTGATTTTCGCAGAGAGGCTGCTGATAAAAGGGCCAAAACCAATAAGGATAAAAGAGTTCGGTTCATAGCGGTGATATTAAGTTGATGATCTAATTTCGAAGGATCGGTAATTCGTTCTGTTTATCAGGGGCAAATCTGCAGATCCGATAAGTAGAAGTGCAAAAATCTTGCTCGTTGTACAGATTGCAATAGCTTGTTTCGTTTATTTTCTTCTGTTTCTGGATTTAAGAGATAGTTGTCCTGTGTATGCGTGTTGAGAGAATTTAAAGAGTTATTTGGTTGTAAGATAGTTGAAAATTTTGAAAAATGTCGGACTGGTCGACAGCTCGGTAAAAAGAATATGGCAGTGCGAATGTGTGTGTGGAGATAAGGGGAAGCTCGATCGGGGATTGTGAGGGAGGGGAGTCGGAAGAGAACGGGTGTGCGTCAAGTTTTGGCGCAAGATGACAAGGGAAAGGTGATTAGGGAATGGTCTCAACGTGTGTAGGCTTTAAAGGAGGTCGAGAGAAAAATGATCGACAAATCAATCGATTTTCGGGGAACAAATTTGCAAATACGGAATAAAACGCTACCTTTGTCGTCCGGAAAGTGATCCAAGCCCAGATGGCGGAATTGGTAGACGCGCTGGTCTCAAACACCAGTGGAGCGATCCGTGCCGGTTCGATCCCGGCTCTGGGTACTTTTTAAAAACCTCAATGATTTGATTTACAAGTTATTGAGGTTTTTTATTTTTCTGTTTTGGGCAAAATTCGGGCACTTTATAGAATTGATTGCAAAAATCTAAGAGACTTTTCAAAAGTCATTAAATCATCGACGCTGATTTTTCATACGTGAATATTCTCCGCTTCAGACCTCACTAAAACTGCCTCAGGGCACACTGTGAGGCAGTTTTAGTTTAAATTTGTACGGCATGCTGTTTAATGGCGTTAAAAAAACAGATAGAACAGCCTCTGAGATAATATCCTTAGCAATCATCAAAAGAGTATGACAACAGCTGGGAACATTTACAATCCCGAATCGAAGTAAAAACATATGGACAAAAATTAAAAGAATATAGATTCATAAACGATGGTAAACTTCCGGGAATCCGTGCAGATATTTTACGCTTTTACCTCCTATTAACTGTTCCGCAACGGCAAACGCATAAAATCAGAGCCTCCCACATTCGGAGGGAGGCTCTTTCATATAATTTGCATATTGTTAAAAGACAGATTAAAAAAGTTATTATCGTAGCTGTCTTTTTTAGTTATACAAGAAATTAGCGGTAGGTAAACGTATAAGTAATTGTGTTGGTACCTCGATCGAGCTCGGTATTCTTCCTGTTGCATATTTCACCCTTGTATCCCATATCTGGGAATTCGGGGTCGAAAAATTCATCGCCTATCACGATATCGTACTCATGTTTGATTTTGACCATAGTTGCACGAGTCGTGACCGAAGCCACTGTTCCGTTTTCGTTAAGAATATACTCCATGGGGTCTAGTATTTCCTCCGCATCATAAGTGAAGTATTCATAGCTCTTGTGTATCGTCTTATTGGGTTCTGGATAGTTCGAGATTGCTATCACGGGATCTCCCTCTCCCTCTTCGCTCCATCCGGGAAACATAGTCACATAGCGGTCCATACCGCGACCCGCCAGGCGCAGCAAAGCCAAGCGCCCGAGCCGGCCCGGCACCTCTCCCTCTGAGGCTTCTTCCAATAGCATACCCGACAAAAAGAGCATATTGATATCCAGATTCAACTTATCATTTGGAATCTGGTTGAAATACTGTTCGAACCCGGACATCTCGCCTACCTCGCCCATGTCGGAATAACGACCACCCGACAGCACACCGTCTTTATAAACATATGTGTACCACTCGTCGGAGTAGGCGACACGCGAAATACGATCCTCGTCATTGTATTCTATATCACAGGTGTAAAACTCATCAATCTTGTCGTCATAGGAACATTGCCGGATATACCCTTTGTCGTTGAGCAGTACGTCGTATGTCTGTGTCCCGACATCCGACCACTGGTCCTGAATACGAAGGCGGTCCGGTGCCGAGTAGTCGATGCTGCTGACCAGTTGGCTCGAACCTTCCGGATCGTTGGTGGGGCGGATGTCGATCGTGTATGACGAAACGCGATTATGGTCGTCGTATTCGAACGTATAGGTCGCCTCATCTTCATAACGATCCGAGGCAGGGACTTCGCTCCAGTATGTTACCGTGCGTTCGATGCGGCTGACAAGAGCGTAGCTCGAGGGATCGGGCACGACAGGTTCGCCGCCGCCCACCGTTACTGCGCAAGAGGCCGACACTTCTTTGTTAGAGGAAGAGGTAGCCGTAACGGTAGTCGTTCCGTCGGCTATCGCGGTGATTTCGCCGGTTACGGGATTTACATCCGCAACGGCAGGGTTGCTGCTCGACCATACCACCGATTTGATCGTGGCGTCGGCAGGCTCTACGGTGGCGGTCAGCGTCGTTTTGGCTCCTGCTTCCAACGAAAGTTCGGTTTTGTCGAGGGTAATCTTCGTCACTTTGACCGGCGGCTCGTTCTCGCTGCCGTCTTGCTTGGTTCCCTCCTGAACGACCGTTACGGTAAAGGTGTTGTTGCCCGAACGGATGGTAATTGTGGCCTCGCGCCGCTCTCCTGTATAGTTCTGGTCGATCTCGATGCGGAGCGTAATCGTCCCGGCCCCGCCGCTGTAAGCCTCCTTGTCGCCGTTGTAGAGTTTCAGCCAGACTACGTTATTGCCGTTGTTGCCGGCAGCCCGTGTAACGGATTTTGCCTGTACGGATGCCGGAGCCTGTGGCTTTACTTCGTCCACGGTTGCCGTCCAGGGGGCATCGGCCGTGAACGAAAAGCCGCCGCCCGTATTTTCGTTATCGGCATAGGCGTTTTGCGTGAGTTGTTCCTGTGCGGGCGGAGTGAACGGCTCGCCTTCTCCGCCTTCGTTTTTGCTGCAACCGGCAAGAATCATCACTGTTGACAGCATCAATAAAAACAGATGTTTTTTCATTTGTATAAATCGGTTCCGCCCGTCCCCCGGCGGAGTTTGGTTACACATATAAAAAAGACGTGGGACAGTACCTTTTATCTGCTTTTGAGGTCTTGGCCAACCTACACCCAAATAAACGAGTAAAGCCCACGTTTCCGCAGGCATTAACTTTACTCTTCGGGTGCTTAACAAAACGGCCAAGTTTCAAAAGCAAGAATAGAAGCTAACGCTTTTTATATTTTATGTCCTGTATATTTCCGTTTATGCCATAGGCATTGTCTTTAATTAACAAGGTTTATCGCTGTAAATATACAAAAATTTGGTTATATATTAGTGAAATGCCGAGGTTGGGATTTATCTCATCCCCATTCCCCGGTCCTGTTTTCGGTCTTTGATCTTGATTCCTATGTGTTCGAGAAATTCCTTTGCTTTTTGCCGGAACCACCGCAGGATCGGAATCCGGTCGATGAACAGTTGAAATCCTCCGGGGCCTTTTTCATCCCGCATGAGCCGGACCTCCGAGTTCTCGACTTTAAAGTGTTGGGAATGTTCGTGCGAATAGAGTTCTCCGGAGAAACGGACGGGGCGCATATTTACGAGATCGCGGGTCTGCCCGTCGGAGAATCCGAGCGAACGGCAATACTCTCCCCATTTGATAAGCAGCGGAGTGTCGGGGAGCCAACGGTATATCCGATCTATCTCGTCTTGCAGTTTTCCGATGGTCTGCTGTGATTGCCGCTGCACTTCCAACAATCGCCGGCTGTAGTCGGTCTGCATGGTTTGCATCTGGGTTTGCAGGATCTCGATGGTTTCCTCGTGGGCGGCAACCTCTTGCCGCAATGCCCCGATCTGCTGTTCCTGCCTTTTGACTTTCGATCTTCCTACCAGCGAACCGATACCCTCTACGATGTTGGAACCCACCTCCGCCGCCGCACTTTTCAGCTTTTCGGTTTTCAGTTCCCCTTTTACCGCCTTCAATTCTTGCTCGGTCGCTTCCAACTCTGCGGTTTTGTGTTCACGCATGGCCTTCGCCTGCTCGTAACCCGTCCGGGCCTCCTGTTCCTGTTGCTTCAGCCGTTCTACGGCCTGTCGCTTCTGTTCTTCGATACGGAGCAGTGCGTCGATGTTGTTCTGCAAATTCTTCTACCCGACTATGGCGTTGCGGTAAAACTCCTGCGTGGAGATATGGCGGGCGACCGATCCGTCAATACCTCGCAGTAACCCATATCTGGCCATCGCCTCGGCATAGGTATCCTGATATTCTTTCAATTTTATGCGCGACATTACATCGTCGTTACACAAGCGGACGGTATCCGGGCTTTTCTTGCGGTATTTCTTTTTGCCGGGTTTGTCGGGGATTCTTTTCTCTTTGACCTTGCGGCGCTCTCCCGTTACGATAGGTACGACCGCCGCATGGATATGCGGCGTCGATTCGTCCAGATGCAGAACGGCGGACACGATGTTATCCTCCCCGAAGGTCTTGTTGAGCCACGCAAGGTTATCGGCGCACCATTGGTCGAGTTTCCCTTCGGCCTCGATACGCTTCATATCATCGTGCGAACCGGTAAGCATAACGCGGATTACCTTTACCTGGTTCTTTCCTATCTTTCGTGTCAGCCCGGCGTGTGCCAGCCGATAATTGATCGCCTGCGTCCGGTCGGCCACGCCTTCCGGGAATGCGATCAGTTCCCGGTTCAGGTGCGTGCGCGACGGGTCGGCATTCGGGGGCATCTGCGTCCGTGCGATGTGGGCTGTCATCCGGGCTTCGTTACTCGGCGACTTATCTAAATGCAATACTACGTATCCCATATATTTTTCTCTGTTTATTGTGATGAACGATTCGGCTGCCGTGACTTCGGACGCGGGGAGCGTCCGGCGGTCGTCCCGACCGCAGAGGGGGTGTCCAGCGGGGTTCTCCCTGCTGGCCTATTGGGGCTTTTTCCGCGTCGCCGCAGCGATGCGAAAAGAAAAAGCCCTAATAGGCTATGGCTTTTCCGGGGGCGTAAATGCCGCGGGTACGCAACGGGGTTAGAACTTCCGACCGGGGCCTCTCTTTTTCGCCGGGGACGAGACACATTGCGGAACTTGCGGAACAGCAAGATGTGCCCGTTCTGTTTCCTTCCGTTGCCGTTCGTGCGGAAGTGTTTGCGGGGTAGCGAGGTTTCGTTTCTCCTGCCAGTATTCGTTCAGGTCTTTGTTGTCGCTGTAAAAAACGGATTGGTCGATCACTTCGGACAAGGGTAAGGATTCTTCCAGTCGGGCCAACACCTTCCGCCCCGCGTCATCGTTGTCGAGGAAGGCATGGACGACTCTGTGGCGCGCGAGAAACGGAACGGCCTTTTGCAGATTCGTTACCGAATTGAGTACGATGCTATCAATCGACGGCGACGGGTTGGCTTCGCCTTCCTCCTTCGCACCTCGGCAATTCGCGCAAGCCCGATTGCTTTCGGCTTGGCGTCGGTTACCTTTCAGCGATAGATAAGATAGAAAGTCGATAAATCCCTCGAACACCATTGCCGTATCGCTGCCGTTGTCGAGGGTGGTAATGTTCTTGGGCGTACTGCTTCCTTTGAATAGGGGATTACGCAGTTCCCAGCCTCCGGCATCGTTACGGAACCCGATGGCGAAATACTCTTTGCCGCCGATCGTATAGCGTACCTCGCGGCAATAAGTTCGGGCGATGGCAGGGTCTATGCCCCGCCCTGTCAGGTAGCCGAGCAATGCCGGGTGGGTCAGTTCGCGGTCGGAGAGGATGATAAGGCGGGATGGTGTCGGTTCGCTCGCTCTCGGCGGTTCGGCATGGATGGGAACGAGCGTTCCGTGTTCGCCCGCCGCAAGCCTTCGGGCAGCCTCGACCTCGGAACAGCCCTCCATGCGGGCCACAAGGTCGATGATCGAGCCGCCCTCGCCTGTCCCGAAGTCGTGCCAGAGGTTTTTGTCGTAACTGACGCTGAAACTGGCGGTGCGTTCCTTACGCAGCGGCGAGAGATACATGCCCCGGTTGCCGCGTTCCCACCGGGGTTTGATTCCCCGTGCCGCGAGGTAAGTCCGAATACTGATGCGTCGTTTTATTTCTTCGTAGTTCATGGTGGCGGATTTTTTGTTACTTCGTTACATTCTGCCTTCAACTTTCAGTAAACGAAAGGATTAAGGATAGTAACAGTTGCGTAACGTTTTGGTAAGTTGTTACGCGGCATGTAACTAATTTATTTTGTTACACATTTGTTACGGGTTTGTAACGAGGTGTTGATTATTGATTTTCAATGATTTTATCCTTCACTGTTACAGAATAACAGTTTCTCAGCGATGAAACTGCGGGCGACTGAATAGGGTCTGCCGGTACGCGGTTCCGGGAACAGCGAACCGTCGCCGGAGAGACGGTAGGAGATGTAGCGAGTAACCTTTTCCGGTTTCAGCCCCCAACTATCCTGCAATACCCGTTTTATCTTTACCGGCTCGGTCTTTATATCCCGGACACTAAGCATATTCTGCATATCTTGTATGCAGAACACATATTCGTTCTTGTCATGCACCTGAAATATGTCCTCCAGTACGCCGAGCATTTCATTTTCGAGCTGTCCGCGATTATATTGGATAATACGGCGTAGGGCAGGTGTCGTGAGCAGTTCCGGATCGAACCACATTCGGCTGGCTTCCGGTACACTTAATTCCCGGTTAAGCAAAAAATGGAGAAAAGCAGGTATCTCCCGTTTCATCTTGTCGAGCAACCCCGTATCGTCCTTTTCGATGGGGCCCACTTTACGTACCCAATAGCGGGTTTCCCCCTGGTCGATGATCACAGGATTGTCCTCGTTGTTGGAACACAGTACGAACTTGGCGAAAAACTCGATCTCCAACCGATCTTTGCCTTTGGCTTCCAGTTTGAATGTCCGGGCCGTACTAAGTGTCTTGAACCTTTCGGAATCCTCCCGACGGTTCAGTAGTACTTCGTCGGTGGCGACAATCAGTTTGCTGGCCCATTCCGAATTGAAATTACTGCGAAAATCCTCGTTCGTATTGACGGTCATGTTGGCCCCAAAGATGGCTTTCAGCAGATGGATAAAAGTCGTCTTACCCGTATTACGTTCCCGCGAAACGAGCAACAGAATCGGTAATCGCTGGCGTGGTCGGCGGTAAAGCAGTTGCAGGTAGTCATACCCCAATTCGATCTGCGGGCCGAAAATATGGGACAGAAATGCCCTGATATGGGGAAATTCGCCCGGCTCCGGATGATATGGAATCGGCTCATACATATTCAGGAAATTGCCGTACATCCGCTGATAATCCACATGGGCAGGAAAAAAGCAATAACCGTCGTATTTCTTGATATTGGCTACGAAATCTTTGGAATGATCCTGCCGGATGGTCTCTATATTCCACGGCAAGTATTTCTCCCGGAACTCACCCGTAGCGGTCGGCACACGGCACAGTTTCAGGTAGCACGTCCCCACACGGATATATTCTTCGTTATCCATGACGGTACACTCCTTTTTTGCCGGTGCGGATCGCCTCGACATCATCCTTTTTATACCGCTTGCGTCCGCCGAACGGGAAAGACTTTATATACCCGGTCTTTTCCCAGCACCATAAGGTAGACGAGTCGATTCGCAAAACGGATAGAACCTCTTTGCGGCTTAAAAATTCTTCGGGAGGTGGTTCTTGCCGAACAGGTTTGAGGCTTCCCGCTGCCTCTTTGAGAATCTCTCTCAGGTCGTCCAGTTTGACCGCTACGGTTATGTTCGCCCCTGACTCCAACAAATCTTTCAAACTCATAGTCGAATTTTTAGGGTGTTAAACAATGGGTTCTGAATCCGACATTCAATCGAATCCGGGGCAAATAAATAAGGAGATTTTTCGGAGAACAAAAACACTCGTTTTCTCCTTAAAATCTCCTTATAATCTCTTGAAAGAGGTGGTTAGCCGTTGTGTTCGGCCATGTATTTTGGGATATCCTCTATGTTAGGAATGGTGTATTTCTCAGTTTGATAGTCCCGCAGTTTTCCTTTGATATAAGAATCTTCCAAGTCGGACAAAGGGACAAATACGGCTTTTAGCCACGGCACGACATCCTGTTTCGGCTGTCCGAAATAATGAGCCATGTTCCATCCGAAATGAAACAGATCCGCATTTTTCAGTTTTTCGGGCCGGATGGGTACGAAATCTACCGGGCATGCTTCCTCTCGACCATAACACTCGACACACCGATCAAGCCGGGCCAGTTCATCGGATGTTACATAAGGGCCTATTGTCCGATGAGCGTAACGCAGGAACAACTCTATTTTTTCTTTTCGTCGTTCGGCGAATTGCCTGTCTGCATCTTGTTTGATCTGCTCGACATTCACGATGGGCATGTTGTCGATGGACGGAACGGCTTCCGTTTCAACGATGGGACGTTTCTTCTCCGGTAACTTCCTTATAATCCACGGAATGATCGTATGGGAGAAAACCGACATAATAATCAGATACACCACCGCACAAACGCCGAGAACAATGACAAAGGTAAGATTCGCCGTACCAGCATCGACCCCTTGCCCCAACACCATCAGCCGTGCGACCATAGCCACGAGTAACCCGACGACAATCACAATTGCCAGTAAGATAATATGACTATTTATCTTGCGGTAATCCATCAGATATTAATACATGTTCTTAGATAAGCAAAAACTAATTGATAACTAATTCATTATATTGTCATGTATTCATTGAATTAAGCAAACTAACCCCAAAATGGGATATATTCTGCGAATTTCGTGGAGACATTGTTGGGGTCTCTTGGTTTAATTTTATTTTGAGCTAATGCTTCTTTTATAACTAAAGAAACCTGAGGCCTTTGCCGTTCACTCATCTTAAAACGTTCTCGTAAACTTGTGTTTGTCATGCCTCCAACAGAGTAATATTGAATTATACTATGCTGGTAACAAGCCTCGACTCTTTCCTGAGGTGTCAATTTAGCAAATGGTTTAGGACTATACATGGTTACTCGAAAAGAGTTTTCTAATTCCTCAAATTTTAGCGGGGGTAGCCCATATAGTTCAATTGCAGCCACAGCCTTCTCAAACCCGGAACCACGTTCTTCACAAATTCCATAACGTCTGAATGCAGATGCGAGTATCTCATTTCTTGATTCAGGTGTTGTCCTAATTAACCTATCTATTTTTTTAGATGGCAACAGTTTACCCGGATTAGATATTTCAATACGATCATCGAATATCTCAATCATCGGACTTGCTCCTCTGATTGTAAAATCTTGGTGAATTAAAGCATTTGCTATTAATTCTCGTAATGCTATCTCAGGATATACTGTTGTCTCAGTTCTTAATGCATTTTTAATAATTTCACTACTTGGTAATAATGCCTTAATGATAAAGATTTTGATATTATTATTTTTCATCAGTGTAATCATGGGCATTATTAATGCCTATTTCCCGATAGAACGCTTACGCAACTATTTGACTTCTCGCAAACTCTATGGATTACAATATTTCTTTGCCGCCCTATTCGGTGCTATTACCCCATTCTGTTCCTGCTCCTCCATACCGCTGTTTATTGGATTTGTAAAAGGAGGTATTCCTTTGGGTGTAACATTTGCCTATTTGATAACCTCACCTCTGGTAAATGAAGTTGCTGTCGCCATGTTTATCGGCACGTTTGGACTGCGTATTACTACTATCTACGTGATTAGCGGCATTCTGTTAGGTATGATAGGAGGATTTATTTTAGGTAAGATGAAATTGGAATCTTATCTGAGTGATTGGGTCAAACAGATACAGCAAAATTCAAATTCCGACTCTGGAACATGGGCAAAAGAGCATACTCCATTTTTCAGACGATTACCAACCATCATACATGAAGCGTGGAGAATTGTCAGAGGTGTACTTTTGTATATTCTCATCGGCATAGGTCTCGGTGCGTTTATGCACGGCTATGTCCCGGAAGGATTTTTTGAACAATATATGGCCAAAGACAATTGGTTTGCTGTTCCTCTTTCAGTTGTCCTGGCCGTTCCCATGTATGCCAATGCAGCTGGAATAGTGCCGGTGATTGAAGTTTTCGTAGCTAAGGGTATTCCCTTAGGAACGGCAATCGCTTTTATGATGGCGGTAGTAGGACTGTCTCTTCCCGAAGCCACGTTGCTAAAGAAAGTAATGACATGGCGGTTGATCGGCATTTTTTTTGGATTGATAACCTTGTTTATTATGGTGAGTTCTATCAATTCAATTTATCCTCTTGTATCAGACAGCAGAACTCT
>ERZ827150.2171-NODE-2171-length-21942-cov-5.436606_pt1 | contig 21942 bp, 17 predicted proteins | sample MGYA00519779_ERZ827150 | MGnify/ENA primary metagenome ERZ827150 (study PRJEB31778, sample SAMEA3449267) | human gut metagenome | biome: human gut; feature: human-associated habitat; material: faeces | place: United Kingdom | collected 2010/2012 ...
CACAGGGAAAACGATAGGTGATGCCGAGTAGTCCCGCCAGCGTCGGGGCAAAATCCGTCATCCGCAGCCAGACGGGACTGCGGAAGCCTTTCTTACCGCATCCCGGCAGACGGAGCAGCATGGGGATATGATACACGCTCTCATACAGGTTGTTCTTTTCCATCAGTCCGTGTTCTCCCAGATATTCACCATGATCCGTAGTAAAAATAACAACAGTCTCTTCCAGCAGGTTTGCTTCCCGCAGCCCATCCAGTATCTTACCCACATTATCATCTATACATTTCACAGCGCCCAGATACTGGGCCTTGAGCCGCCGGAAGTGATCCTCCCGGCGGGCCATTTTTTTACCATTCAGCGGCAAAATTTTTCGATGTACTGATCCAGACACTTCTGGATGACCTTCTTCGCATCCTCCGCGCCCCGCACCTCGTCCACCATGGTCTCCTTTTGCTCCAGATTTTTGTAGACGGTGAAGAAGTGGGACATTTCCGTGAAGATGTGGGAGGGCAGCTCGCTGACATCGTGGTAGCTGTTGTAGGTGGGATCCTTGAAGGGGATGGCGATGATCTTTTCATCCAGCTTGCCCTGATCCAGCATGGTAATGACGCCGATGGGATAGCAGCGCACCAGACTCAGGGGCTGGATCACCTCGCTGCAAAGCACCAGCACGTCCAGCGGGTCGTTGTCGTCCGCATAGGTGCGGGGAATCAGGCCGTAGTTGGCGGGATAGTGGGTGGAGGTGTACAGGATGCGGTCCAGGATCAGGGAACCCGTTTCCTTGTCCAGCTCATACTTTTTCTTGCTGCCCTTTTCGATCTCGATGACGGCGATAAAGTCCTCCGCCGTGATGCGGGAAGGGGAAATGTCATGCCAGATATTGCTCATAATCGTTGCTCCTTTCATGATGGAAAGCGGACGGAACGCTATGCCAGCGCGATCCAGTACCGCTTTGTGCGAACGCCGTCGTGCTCGTATGTACTGTCGAACACGCCGCCGTTTTTCACAATGACTTTTTCACTGGCGGGGTTGTCCTCGCTGCAGGTGACCAACACCCGGCTCAGCCCCAGCTGCCGGGCGTGGGGGAGAAGCTGCCGGAGCATTTCCCCGGCGTAGCCCTTGCCCCGCTCACTGGGACGCACGGAATAGCCGATGTGTCCGCCCCATGTGGAGAGCACCGGATGGTCGATGGAATGGCGCAGGTCGATCATGCCCACGACCCGGCGGTCCTTCAGCCGCAGGGCCAGATAGGTGTCGGAGGGCACCAGCCCCTCGGGGCAGGTCTCGGGTCGGGTCAGGCGGCGAACCCGATCCAGCCAACGGGCTGCGTCCTCAAAATTTTCCAGCCCGGAGCAGCCGTCCATGCTGCTGCCCGCGTCCAGCATTTCCTGCCGGTAGGCGCGAATCTGAGATAGAAACACCACCGAGGGCCGCACCAGCTGCAGGGAATCCGGGCCTTCGCCCAGATTGCTGAGCTTTTCCACCAGGCGAGCGCCCCGTTGGGCTGTCCGGGGCAGCACCGCTTTGATGACCTCGGAAGCGCCGGCGGAGAACAAGGCCTGCAGCGTCAGACGGACGCTGCGCCGGGTGTCCGGGTCGATCTCCTTCAGCGCTTCCAGCATTTTCAGCGCCCGATCCCGCCAGTCGTCGGTAAAATCCGTTACCAACTCGATGCGCGCCGCCTCCAGCACGGTATAGAGCACCTCCACGAAGGTCTTTCGGGCTTCGCTGTCCAGCCCGGCCATCCAGCTGTGAAGGGCTTCGTCGGTGATGCGGCCCGTCATGTCCAGCCCTTCCAGACAGACGAAATGCCCGCCCCGCACCTGCCACGTCATGGCGTCGTGCTGCAGGATGCCCACGGCGTCCGACTCCACCACGGTGTAGACGGGATGGTAGTACATCAGCATCCCCACGACGCTGCTTTGGGGAATATAGCTGTGGATGCGGCCCTTGACGGCCTGATAGCCCTCGGCGTAGAGCTGGGGCTGATACATGCCTGGCCCATCGAAGCTGTAGGCGGCCCGGAGCCGCTGTTGCGCCTGCTCCCCCGCAAAAGACGCGGCGTAGACCGACAGATTGCCGCCCTTGCTGTGGCCGGTCAGCTCCAGCGGCCCCTCCGTCCGGGCGGCGATCTCCGCCACATATCGGGCCGCTTCCTCCTGCGCGGGCACCACCATGAAGGACATGTTCATATCCTCCACCCAGCCTGCGATATTCAGGTCGGTGCCCCGGAAGCTGACGCAGACCGCGCCGTCGTCCAGATCGTAGCAGGCGGCGCAGAACTGGATATTTTGTTCGCGGTCGATGTGGTTCACATAGTCGTGCACCTGCCAGTCCTGATAGCGGGGCAGACCGGCGCAGACCTCCGTCAGTCGGTAGCGCTTCTGCTGAAAGCGGTCCAGCTTTTCCGGCTCCACATAGTCCCGCAGAAAGGCCCAGCATTCCCGGACGGTATGGCTTTCGCCGTGATCCAGAAAGCCCTCGAAGGGCATATAGACCAGCTGGGTCAAAATCAGGCTGTCCAGCGCGTCGAAGGCCCGCTCCGCCAGCCGCTGCCCGCCGATCTGAAGCGCGTGGTCCTGAATGTTCGGCATACCGTTCCTCCCGTCCGCGCCGCCGGTCAAAGAGGGGGCGCATCGGCATTTTAGCACGGCTGGGCGGGGATTGGCAAGGGGATGAACTTAAACCGGGTAGCGCCGGTACTGGCCGGGCGTAAAGCCGGTGTAGCGGCGGAACAGCTTGCAGAAATGGGCTTCGTCGCAGAAACCCAGATGAAAGGCAATATCCGCCACACTGAGGGTGTCGTCGGTCAACAGCTGGCGGGCCTTATCCAACCGCAGCTGAAGCCAGTACTGCTTGGGCGAAAGCTCCACGCAGGCCCGGAAGGCCCGGTAGAAGGCGGCTTCGCTCATGCCGCACAGCTCCGCCAGCCGGGGGATGCTCAGGCCGCCCGCAAGGTTGCGGCGGATGTGCTCCAACGCGGGCTGCAGGGCCATGAGCCGCTGCCCGGCAAACCCGGGGCTCTGGCGCAGCAGGTAGATCAATTCATACAGCTTGGCCTGCAAAAGCAGCTGGGAGCCGTGAACGTCCCAGTACAGGCTGGCGAGCTGGCGGAGGAGCAGCTCGCATTGCCCGGCCAGCGCAGCCGGGGGCACGATGGGGGAAAATTCGCCCAGCCGTGCGGGTTGCCCGGCTTCGTCCAGCGCCAGAAACTTGACGCACAGGTTGGTAACGATTCTGGGGCCGTGGGGCAGGTTGACGTTTGGATGGGCGGGATTGTCCACCTGCAGGGTGAAGCGGCTGCCCCGGGGCGTGTAGAAAATGTCGCCCTGCCGGGGATGGAACACCGCGCCGCTATCCAGCCGCAGGGTAAAGGCGCAGCCGCTTTCCTCCGGCAGAAAGAACAGCAGCGCGTCCTCCGGACGGGGGGACTCCAGATAGCTGTAATGCCCCCGGTCGGCCCAAAACTGGGGCACGGCGCTTACAAGATGCAGGCGCAGAGCGTCAAAATCTTCCGAAAGCGGCATGGCCTTCTTCCTCCCGGCTGATCGAAAAATACAAAAGAAAAGAGAAACATACCTTGCGCGGGTTATCTGACAACCGTACAATCATTTCCGTAAAAGTATAGCATGAACGTTGCAAAATCGAAAGAATCTGCCGAAAAATTTCAAGCAGGGGAGGAAAACCGGCGGCGGAACGCCGGGAACAGGAACGATGGAAAAATACTTTGGCGTTTGCTATTACCCGGAACTGTACCCCAAAGAGAAACAGGAAGCCTTTATCCGGGAGGACATCGAGAATATGCGCCGGGCCCGGTTCAACGTGGTGCGCATGGCGGAATTCTGCTGGTGCCTGATGGAACCCCGAGAGGGCGTGTACGATTTTGACTGGCTGGAGGAGATCGTCGACCGGCTGGGGCAAAACGGCATTTACACCGTGTTGTGCACCCCCACCGCCTGTCAGCCCGTCTGGATGGCCCGCCGGTATCCTGAAACACTGTATGTGGACAATCTGGGCGTGCAGCGCAGCTACGGCGGGCGGCACTATCACTGCTACAATTCGCCCGTTTTCCGGGACTTTACGGAAAAAATCTGTCTGGAAATGAGCCGCCGTTTCGGGCACAATCCTTATGTACTGGGCTTTCAGGTGGATAACGAGATGGGGCAGGAGCATTCGGGCCGCTGCCAGTGCCCCGTCTGCCGCCGGAAGTTCAAAGAAGCCATGAAGGAAAAATTCCATGGGAATATCGGCGCGCTGAACAAGGCCTTCGGCTCCCTGTTCTGGGGGCAGCGCTTCGACGATTTTGAACAGGTAGAGCCGCCCGCCGCCGGTTCCCGGGAAGACGCGAAAAGCAATCTGGGCTGGCGGGGCACCAATATGCCCGCCCTGCGGCTGGAATTTGAGCGCTTCGCCAGCGACAGTCTGGTGGATTACTTCCGTCTGCAGCGGGACGCACTGCGCCGCTTCAGCGACAAGCCCGTCACCCACAATACCACCCATCTGGGTACCAACGCCATCGACTACTTCAAACTGGCCCGCTATGAGGACGTGGCGGCGGTGGATCATTACCCCTATGCGCTGGATGAGACCAAGGCGGGCTCTGCGTCGGTCTACGCCATGGCCCGCAGCTACAAGCGGCGGGATTTCTGGCTGCTGGAGACCCTCTGCGGCGGCGGCCACGGCAACTGGGCCTATCAGGGAATGCCCATGGGCACGCCCGGCACCTTCCGCCAGAACATGGCCTTTGCCTACGCTTCCGGCGCGGAGCTGATCACGGCGTTCAAGTACTCCGTGTTTCCTTCCGGGTTTGAGAATCTGGGCTCGGCGCTCATCGACCTGAATCGCATCCCGGGCCGGCGATATGAGGAGTTTTGTCAGGCCGGACAGGATCTGGCGGCCTGCGAACCGATCCTGAACCGCACCAAAGTGGTCTCCGAAGTGGCCGTGGTGCTGGACTACAACAGCCTGTGGGCCAACCGCATCAAGCCCATCCACAAGGAATGTACCTACGAAGGCTATGCACAGCAGCTGGTAGGGCAGCTGGCGGCGCTGGGCGTGAATGTGGATCTGATCGGCGCCGACCATCCGCTGGACGGCTACCGGCTGGTCCTCGTGCCCTTTGCGCCCATCCTGCCGGAGGACTTCCGTCGGAAGTGCCGGGACTATGCCGAAAAAGGCGGGCACTTGCTGGCCATGACCATGGCGTTCAGCAGGGATGAATGGGGCAGCGGCATTTTCGAAAAAAGCCCGGTGGGCATGACGGACTTTTTCGGGATGCATGTGGTGGAGATGGAGCCGGTCTTTGACGGCCAGACCGACGCGCCGGTGCGGATCGGGGAACTGACCATCCGAAGCCACTTCTGGCAGGAAACACTGGAATCCGAGGGCGCGGAGGTGCTGGGCGTATTTCGCGGCACTTACCGGGACGGCTGGCCTGTGCTGACCGAGCATCCCTATGGAAAGGGCAGCGCCCTGTATCTGGGCACGGCTCCGGCCCCCGAGGACGCGCCCGCGCTGCTTCGCTGGCTGCTGGAACGCTGCGGCGTTTCGCTGCCGCCGGTGGAGATGGCCTATGGTCTCAGCGTGGTGACCCGGTTTTCCGAAACGGAACGGTACATTTTTGTTTTTAACTCCCTGCCCCGGGAGCAGGTCTGCCGCCTGACGCGCTCGCTGGAGGCGGACTACGGCATCGGCGAGTTGGCGGGGCAGACGCTCCGTCTTCCGGCCAAAGGGTTCCAGATCCTTCACGAACGCCGGGAAGGGTGAAAAGGACGTTCTATAGCTTTGTGGACGGCGTGTTCGACCTGACGGCGGTGGTGTACGACCTGTCCGTGACGGGCGTGTTCCTGTTCCTGTCCGTGCAGGCGCTGGAGAAGAGGAGGTGGAGTGAATGAAGACCGCAAATTCTGGAAAGAAACCGTCCAAGCTCCGCCGGATGTTTGGCAGCCGCTTCAAGGCGGGCAGCTATTCCGCTTTTGCCGCGGCAGTGGTCATCGCCATCGCCGTACTGGCCAATCTGGCGGTGCAGGCCCTTCCTCAGACGGCGACCCAGATCGACCTGACGGCGCAGTCCCTGTATACCCTGTCCGACCAGACCCGGCGCATCGCCGCCAGTCTGGATACGGATGTGAACCTGTACCTGCTGGCCCTGCGCGGCAACGAGGACGATACCATCTCCCGCCTGTTGCAGAGCTATGCGGAGCTGAACAGCCACATTCATGTGTCCAATGTGGACCCTACCGAGCAGCCCACCTTTCTGGACGCCTATGATCTGGACATCAACCAGCTGTACGCCAACAGCGTGCTGGTGGACGGCGGCGGGCGGAGCCGGCTGGTCAGCTACAGCGACATTTATGTGACCGACTACAGCATGAACTACAGCACCTACCAGTACGATACCTCCACCAGCTTTGACGGCGAGAACGCGCTGACCAACGCCATTCACTATGTGTCCAGCCAGAACCTGCCTAAGGTGTACCAACTTACCGGCCATGGCGAAAGCGAACTCAGCGACTACATGGAGGAACTGCTGGCGGGCGACAACGTGGAGACCGAGACGCTGAGTCTGCTTTCCATGGAGAGCGTGCCCGAGGACGCCAGCGTGGTCATGATTAACGCGCCGACCAGCGATTTGAGCGCCGACGAGGCCGAAATGCTGGTTCAGTATGTGGAAAACGGCGGACGGCTGTTGTTGCTGACCGGCTACATCGAGCAGGGAAAAATGGAGAATCTGCTCACCGTGACCAAAGCCATGGGCCTGACCGTCGGTCAGGGGCTCATCATGGAGGGCGACGGCCAGATGCATCTGAACCGTTATCCCCATTATCTGCTGCCCACGTTGGAAAGCCACACCATCACCAGCCCCTTTACCAGCGGGCGGTACTATATTCTGGTGCCCATGGCGCAGCCCCTTGAGGAGACGGAGGATTCTTCCGCCGCGGTCACGTGGTTGCTGACCACCTCCGAAAGCGCCTATACCAAGGCGGCAGGCATGAACGCCACCACCGTGGAAAAAGAGGACGGCGACGAGGAAGGCCAGTTCCATGTGGCGGCTGCATCCGAGCTGGGCGAAGGGCGGCTGGTGTGGATCGCTTCGTCGGAATTTTTGGACGACAACGTGAACGCCATGGTGTCCGGGGCCAACGGCAATCTGCTGATGAACGCCGTGGACTGGATGGCGGGGCAGGAGGAGACCATCTCCATCCGCTCCAAGAGTCTGGATGAGGACGGTCTGACCGTGACCGGCGCGGAAAACTCCCTGTGGAGCGCCGTGATGATCGGCATTCTCCCCGCCGCGCTGATCGCGCTGGGCATTGTGATCTGCATAAGGAGGAAACGGCGTTGAAACGTGGCAAGAGAGCATTGATTCTGGCCGGCGTACTGGCCGTGCTGGTGCTGGTTTACGTAGGCGTACAGAAGGGCGTATCCTCCCAGCCCGAGACTGTGACGGAGGAAAGCGGATCCTATCCGCTGACCTCCCATACGGCGGAGGAGCTGACGAGCCTGCAATGGACTTCCGGCGATGGGGAGGAGCAGGAGACCTTGCACTTTGTCAAAACGGACGGCCAATGGCGCGTGGAGGGAAACGAAGCCTTTCCCGTGAAGCAGGACAGCGTTGAAGGTCTGGCGGAAACGCTGACGGCGCTGAAGGCGGACCGAAAGCTGGAAAATGTGGAAAAACCCGAAGATTACGGCCTGTTGGAACCGACTTTTACCCTGACAGCGGGCTGGAGCGACGGCACGGAAACCGTCTATTCCATGGGCGATGAAACGCCTTTCGGAGACGGGTACTACCTGAGCCTTTCCGGGGAGGACGGCACGGTCTATACCGTGGCGGATGCGCTGAGCGGCGATTTCAGCGGAAGCCTGCTGTCCTTTGCCCAGTCGGAAGAACTGCCCGCCGTGGCAAACGTGACCCGGCTGGTGGTAGGCGATACGCTGGACGTGGAAGGAACTGCTGAAAAGACGGAAGGCGAAGAAGCCTCCCTGCGCTGGATATGGAAAGTTACCGGCGAAAAATTGGACGGCAACGAAGTGGAAGCCCTGATTGACGAAGCGAAAAACCTGAGCTGGACGGAGCTCAAGGCGGTCAACGCCGATGATGAAGCCCTGTCCGGCTATGGCCTGACGGACGAACAGGCCACGGCCATCACCCTGTACGATGGCGAGACCATCGTCTGGAAGCTGCTGGCAGGAGCCGAAGCAGACGAGGGCGGGCGCTATGTCCGTCTGCCGGATTCCGCCATGGTGTACACGGCGGATGTTGCCTTTCTGCTGGAAGCGGACGTCGGCTCTCTGTATGACGCCGCATTGACCGAACTGACAGCGGAAGAAGTCAGCACGATCTCCGTCAAGGCGGGCGATCAGCTGTGGGAGTATGCCGCAGACAGCGACGAAACGGCGGCTGCGGAGGAAGATGCGGCGGATGAGACTTCCGACGCAAACGGCGATACCGATACGGAAACCGCAGCCGAAACGCCCCGGTGGGAGCAGCTGTTTGAAAAGTTCTCCGCCATGAAGGCCACAGGCCGCGTCGCCGAAAAGCCCGGCACCACGCCGGTGCTGGAGGCTCAGATCGTCACCAGAACGGGCGGGAAGGAAACCTTCGTTTTCTTCCTCTACGATGAAAGCAGTTATCTGATGCCCATCAACGAGACGACGGGGTATCTTTTTTCCGCCGACAAGGTGGATCAGCTGCTGCGCGTCCTGCGCCTGTGGGACGCCGAATAAGGGAAACCGGGAGAGGAGCCGCCTGCGCAAACGGGCGGCTCCTTCGTATTCTTCCAAAAAATCTTTCTCAAACCGTTGAAAAGATTGTTTTTTTCTTGCATTTTGCGAATAAGTCTGCTATAATCTACCCGATTACGCACCTTTGTCGATGGCGCGTTTGTGCTTCGCCTGACGGCGGAGTGACCGCGCTGAAGCGACGCAAAGGGTGGATACAACAAGGAGGAACCCCAAATGGCAGTTATTTCCATGAAACAGCTCCTGGAAGCGGGCGTGCACTTCGGTCATCAGACTCGCCGCTGGAACCCCAAAATGGCCCCCTACATCTTCACCGAGCGCAATGGCATCTACATCATCGACCTGCAGAAGACCGTCCGCAAGGTGGACGAAGCCTACAATTTCGTGCGCGACCTGGCCATGGAAGGCAAGAGCATCCTGTTCGTCGGCACCAAGAAGCAGGCTCAGGAGAGCATCGCTTCCGAAGCGCAGCGCTGCAACATGTATTATGTCAACAACCGCTGGCTGGGCGGTATGCTGACCAACTTCCGCACCATCCGCACCCGCGTGGAGCGCCTGAACCAGATCGACAAGATGGAACAGCAGGGCCAGTTCGAGCTGCTGCCCAAGAAGGAAGTCATCAAGCTGCAGAACGAGCGCGAAAAGCTGGAAAACAACCTGGGCGGCATCCGCGAAATGAAGAAGCTGCCCGGCGCGCTGTTCATCGTTGACCCCCGCAAGGAACACATCGCCGTGTCCGAAGCCCGTGCTCTGGGCATCCCGATCGTCGCCATCGTGGACACCAACTGCGATCCTGACGAAGTGGACTACGTCATCCCCGGCAACGACGACGCCATCCGTGCGGTCAAGCTGATCGCTGGCAAGCTGGCGGACGCCGTTCTGGAAGGCAAGCAGGGCGAGCAGGACGCCGCCGGCGAAGCCGCTCCCGAAGAAGAAACCGCCAAGGTGGAAGAATAATTCAGCACAAAGACTGCCAGAGGGAAATTCTTCCCTCTGGCACTCCCTGTTTATTTTATTAAAAAAGGAGAGATCCCTATGGCGAATATTACCGCTCAGATGGTAAAGGAACTGCGCGAAATGACCCAGGCCGGTATGATGGACTGCAAAAAGGCCCTGACCGAAGCCGAGGGCGTAATGGAAAAGGCCATCGAATGGCTGCGTGAAAAGGGCCTTGCCGCCGCCGCCAAGAAGGCCGGCCGCATCGCCGCCGAAGGTCTGGTCGCCAGCTATGTGTCCGATGACGCGTCCGTGGGCGTGATCGTGGAAGTGAACTGCGAGACCGACTTCGTTGCCAACACCGACAACTTCAAGGCTTTCTGCGCCAAGGTCGCCAAGCACATCGCGCTGGCCAAGCCCGCTGACGTGGACGAGTTGCTGGCTCAGAAGTATGTGGATGACGAAAGCAAGACCATCACCGACCTGGTGAGCGACGCGACCGTTGCCATCGGCGAGAAAATCTCCATCCGCCGCTTCGCCCGCTTCGAGACCAAGGACGGCGCTGTGGAAAGCTACATCCACATGGGCGGCAAGATCGGCGTTCTGGTGGAGACCAAGAACGACAATCCCGCTACCTTCTCCGCGCCCGCTTTCAAGGCGTTCTATCATGACGTGGCCCTGCAGATCGCCGCTGCCCGTCCTTCCTATGTTCGCAAGGACGAAGTGCCCTCCGAGAACCTGAACAAGGAAAAGGAAATCCTCCGCGCTCAGGCTCTGAATGAAGGCAAGCCCGAGAAAATCGTGGACAAGATGGTCGAAGGCCGTATCGAAAAGTACTACAAGGAAGTCTGCCTGCTGGAGCAGCCCTTCGTGAAGGACAGCGACAAGAGCATCAAGCAGGTCATGGCCGAGACCGCCAAGGAGATCGGCGCGAACATTGATATCGTGCGCTTCGAGCGTTTTGAGCGCGGCGAAGGCATCGAAAAGCGCCAGGACAACTTTGCGGAAGAAATCGCCGCTCAGATGGCTGCCAAGGCCTGAAACCTTGACGGTGGACTGCTCGTCGTAGGCGCGCAGGGTGCTCAGGAGACATGAAAGTGGACTTCGGAGTTACCGCCGCTTGGCGACAGGCCTCACAGCTCGCGATATGGGTTGGGATTCTGTAAGCGAGTTTTAGACGAAGCAAGAATATTTACCGCAAGGTAAATGCAAACCCTAGCGTCCGGCGACCTGACCGCACCTGTGCGGTCAGCGGCGGGATTCTCAAGGGTTATAACCCTTGAGCGGGGGTTTTCAGGGGGTAGCGCCCCCTGAAGGGCCGTTGCACGAAAACGAGGAACTTGAGGGGCTTTGGCCCCGCTCCCTCCGTTCTTCCTGCAGCGGCCCTTTTCTTTGGCACAGGATATGCGAAGAAGGGGGAAACAAAATGGCGACTTATCATCGGGTCATTTTGAAACTGAGCGGCGAAGCGCTGGGCGTGGACGGACATGGCTTCTGCCATGAAAAATTTGAAGAGGCCGCGCGGATGCTCATCGACGTGCAGAAAACCGGCGTGGAGCTGGCCGTGGTCATCGGCGGCGGCAACGTGTGGCGCGGCCGCCGGGGCGCCGCCATGCGCATGGGCACCGTGGCCGCCGACCAGATGGGGATGCTGGGCACCCTGCAGAACTGCCTGTATATGCGGGATACGCTGGAACATCTGGGCGCAAGGGCCACGGTGATGAGCGCACTGGAAATGCCCCGGATCGCCGAAACCTATCATACCGTCGCCGCGATGGAAAAGCTCCGTCAGGGCCAGATCCTGTTGCTGAGCTGCGGCATTGGAAACCCCTGCTTCACCACCGATACCTGCGTGGCCCTGCGCGCCATCGAACTGGAATGCGACGCGGTGCTCATGGCGAAGAATATCGACGGGGTGTATACCGCCGACCCTCATGTAGACCCCAATGCCACCCTGATTTCCGATATTTCCTACGGCGAAGCCGCCGAACGGGGCCTGAAGGTGATGGACGCGACCGCGTTCATCCTGCTGCGGGATAATCATGTGCCGCAGGTGCGCGTGTTCGGGTTGGAGCCTCCCACCAATATTCTGCGGGTGCTGGAGGGCGACCCCATGGGCACGGTGCTGCATCCCTGACCCCGAAAGAAAAAGGAGAAACGAAGAATGGACACCAAGCAAAGCCTTGCTAATGTGATCACCGAGGCCATCGAGGCCTGTTACCCCGGGGTGGACGGCCTGCCGGATGCGTCTGCGATCGCCGACATGTTGGAAATTCCCCCGCAAAAAGAAATGGGCGATTACGCCTTCCCCTGCTTTAAGCTGAGCCGCGCCCTGCATATGGGCCCGCCACAGATCGCCGGAAATCTGGCGGGAGCCATTTCCGCCGGGCACCTGTGCGAAGCCAAACAGCAGGGCGGCTACCTGAATTTTTTCCTTAACCGGGATAATTTCGCCCGGGAAACGCTGGAAACCGTACTGTCCGCCGGGGAAAACTACGGCGCGGGGCAGGAAGGCGCGGGAAAGACCATCTGCCTGGACTATTCCTCCATCAATATCGCCAAGCGGTTCCATATCGGCCATTTGAGCACCACCATGCTGGGCCATAGCCTGGCACGTATCTACCGCTTCCTCGGCTATAAGACGGTCAGCATCAACCATTTGGGCGACTGGGGAACCCAGTTCGGTAAGCTGATCTATGCCTATAAGACCTGGGGCAGCCGGGAAGAGGTGGAGGCCAAGGGCGTGCCGGAATTGACCCGCCTGTATGTGAAGTTCCATGAGGAAGCGGAGCAGCATCCCGAGCTGGAAGACGAGGGACGCCGCTGGTTCAAGGCCATCGAGGACGGCAACGCGGAGGCGCTGGAACTGTTCAACTGGTTCAAGGAGCTGACCCTGCGGGACGCCAAGCCCGTTTACGACCTGCTGGGCGTGCAGTTCGACAGCTACAACGGCGAGAGCTTCTACGTGGACAAGACCGACCGCGTGGTGGAGGAGCTGCGGGAGAAGAATCTGCTGACCATTTCCGACGGCGCTTCCGTGGTAGACTTGGACGAGGAAAAGAGCGGAATGCCCCCCTGCCTGATCCTGAAAAAGGACGGCACCACGATCTACGCTACCCGCGATATCGCCGCCGCCCTGTACCGTAAGGAGACCTATGATTTCGATAAGTGCCTGTACGTGGTAGCCTATCAGCAGGATCTCCACTTCCGCCAGTGGTTCAAGGTCATCGAAAAGATGGGCTATCCGTGGTATAAGGATCTGGTTCATGTGGCTTTCGGCATGATCTCCTATGAGGGCCAGAGCCTGTCCACCCGGAAGGGACATGTGCTCTTTTTGGAGGACGTGCTCAACATGGCCATCGAGAAGGCTCGGGCCATTATCGAGGAAAAGAGCCCCAATCTGGAAAACAAGGACGAGGTGGCCCGTCAGGTGGGCGTGGGCGCGGTGATCTATGCTGACCTGCAGAACAGCCGCATCAAGGATATCGACTTCAGCTGGGATCGGGTGCTGAGCTTCGACGGCGAGACCGGCCCCTACGTGCAGTACACCCACGCCCGCTGCTGCAGCGCGCTGCGGAAGGCTGAGGGTCTGGAACCTGCCGAGCCGGACTACAGCGCCCTGTCCGACGACTATGCACAGGAGCTGCTGCGCCAGCTGAGCCGCTTCCCCGAGACGGTGCGGGAGGCCGCCAACCGTTACGAGCCCAGCATCATCACCCGGGCCGTCACCGAGCTGTGCAAGGCCTACAACAAGTTCTACTATGAAAACCGCATCATCGTGGACGAGGCTCCCGTGCGGGAGGCCCGCATCCGCCTGACCAAAGCGGTAAAGGACACCATCAAGACCGGTCTGTATCTGATCGGAATCGAAGCGCCGGAGCGGATGTAAAATGCTGCTGACCAGTACGAAAAATCCGGTGGTGCAGTCCGCCAAGGCACTGCTGACCGCCAAAGGCCGCCGGGAGCAGGACGCGTTCCTCTGCGACGGCGAGCACATGACCGGCGAAGCCCTACGGGCTTGCCCGGAAAAGGTCTCCGCCCTGTTTGTGGAGGACGGCCAGCAGGAGCGGTTCGCCCCGTTGCTGGCGCTGGCCCGGCAGACGGAATGCGCGGTCTACGAAGTGAGCGCGGCGGTGCTGGAAACCATTTCGCAGGTGAAAACGCCGCAGGGCATCGCTGCCGTCTGCGGCCTGCCAAAACCCTGTCCGCTGGAACGGCAGGGACAAAAGCTGCTCCTGATGGAAAACGTGCAGGACCCCGGCAACGTGGGCACCATCCTGCGGACGCTGGACGCGGCGGGCTTTGACGGCTGCATCCTGACCCCGGGCTGCGCAGATCCCTTCGCCCCCAAAACCATGCGGGCCACCATGGGGAGCCTGTTCCGGGTGCCCATGACCTTTGTGGAAAACGGCGCGGAGGCGGCCCGCTGGCTGCGGACGAACGGCTGGGCCGTCATCGGCGCGGAGCTGCGCGGCCAGCCCTTCTACCAGCGGGGTACCCGCCCGGACAAGCTCTGTGTGCTTATCGGCAACGAAGGCGCGGGGCTGACGGAGGAAATTCTCGCCCAGTGCAGCTTCCGCTATAAGCTGCCCATGCGGGGCGGTGCGGAAAGCCTGAACGCGGGTATCGCCGCGGCGGTCATGATGTATGATCTGATGAATCGGTAAAGCCAAAACGAGGGACTGCTTTCCTGAAACGGAGAAGCAGTCCCTCGTTTTTTGTCTTTATTCGTCGAAGGAAGAAAAGGTGATCTCATCCCCATCGTAGGAGACGGCGTATACACCCACGGGTTCCGGCCAGCCGCACTGTTCCTCCAAGCCCAGCGCCTCGTCGATCTGCTCCCAGTACAGGTAGTCGTCGATGCGCAGGAACAGGAAGTCGCAGCGGTTTTCCCGCAGCAGCCGGTAAATGTTGTCGGCGGTCAGCTCGCCCAGACGGTCGTAATCCTCCACGGGATACTGGACGATGTGCATCCGCATGGGCAGGGCAAAATATTGATAGGCGTGGGTCTTGCCGCTGCTGCTTTTGATCTCCGCGGATGCATAGCTGCAGTCGATCAGCAGGGCGTGACGATTGGCGTATTCCTCAAAGGGAAAGGAGTCCAGCTCGTCTTCGTAGTATTCGATGGCAAAGGGGAGAAGGAAGCCTTCGTCGTTCTGGACGGGCAACTGGGCGGCGAAGGCCTCTGGCGGCTGGATCAGCAGCATCAGGGGCAGGATCGCCGCTACCGGCCAATGGGCGGGCAGTTTCGCCGGGAAACGCCAGGCCTCGTCCTGCCCCGCCAGCAGGCGAATCAGCAGAAACACGAAGAACAGCAGTACCGGGGTGAACGCGGTGTTCATGTAGTTCAGCGCCACGGCGGCGATTTCCTCCTGCACCACGAAACCAGCAATCAGCCCAACGGTGTAGCACAGCGCGGCTACGGCCAAGGCCAGCAGCGCGCCCAGCGTCCGGCGGCGTCGAGCCTTGGGCTGAAAGACCGCCAGCACGATCGCCAGCCCCACGCCTGCCAGCAGCCACGGGTAAGCGCTGTGCCAGAGAGAATCGCCGAACTGAGCGACCAACGGCTGCAACCGCGCCCACAGACCGCTGCCCAGGGAACCCATCAATTCGCCGGTGCGGGGATTGCCGCCCAGCAGACTGGCGAGGGAGGGCGCACTGACACTGGAAACGGCAGGGGTCAGCCCGTAGGCGGCTTTCGCCAGCTCCGCCTGTTCATAGGCCAGCTGGGAATGATAGTGGTACAAAATCGACCATGAGAAATGCACGATGACCGGCAGGAGCACAGCCAGCCAGCTCGTCCAGCGCAGCGCCCGGACGGGACGGCCGGATCTCCGCGCGCCGGGAATGGAAAACAGCATGGACGCGCCGATGACCAGCGCGAACAGCAGACCGGAATAGATCTTCATGCCGGTCAACACCGCCGCGGCGCACAGGGAGGGCAGCCACGAGGCGGGCCGGTCATCCCGGCGGAAGAACAGGCACAGAAGCCCGGCCGTCAGCAGCGCCGCCATGGGGCCGTCACCCCGGGTGGAAAAGACGGTCAGCCCAAAGGCCGAGAACAGATAGGCCAGCACGGCCCCGGTCAGTGCCGGGAGCCATGTGCCTTCCAGCAGATCGCCCATCGCCATACAGGCGGCCAGAATTGCCGAAGTGATCACCATCAGAAGCCCCGCGTCCTGCCAGCCGAAGACCTGCACCACACAGTATTGCAGCGCCGCCAGCATGGGGAAATAGTCGGTGTGGCTCATGTTGGTATCCATGTGGATGGGGAAACGCCCGTCGGTGTACAGCTCTCGGACGATGCGCATCCAGTAGGAATAGGAGTCATGATCGGTGATCAGCACGTCTTTCAGCGCAAGGAGACACCCGGCGCACAAAAGCAGCCAGATCAGCAGGGAAGGCCGCAGCACCCGCTGCCGAAGTTGCCGCTTGTTCAAAAGCAGCAGCACCAGTCCCACCGCCAGCGCGGCCAGACCGCCCGCCATGAGAAAATAGGCCGTCACCTGCCGCAGCGGCAGCACGATCACGCCGAGATAGGCCGTCAGCAGCATCCCGCATACGGCGCACAGCAGCGCCTGACCCAGCCTCAGCGGGCGCACCAGCGCCATCCACGCCAGCGCCCAGCCCAGCAGCGAGGCAAAATACCATCCATCTGTCATTGCATTCCGTTCCCTTCTGGGTGAGATAGGAAAAAGGGACTGCGCAGCCGCGCAGTCCCCCAGAGAATAGGGCCTTAGTTCCCGTTCGTAGCGGTCAGCAGTTCGATCACGCTGGAGGGCAGCTTGCTCAGCACGGTGTAGAGCACCTGCGTGGCGTTGGTGCTGATGGAGGTAAGATACTCGGTCAGTTCATCGTCGCTCATCTGCAGGGGCTGCACGGCGTTTTCCGCGGTGGCGGATTCGATTGCCTTCAGGACGCTGTCATCCGCGTTTTCGGAGGTGGTCACCCGCAGCGAGAACAGCGGGCGCTCGGAAGCGGCCAGCTCCGTAATGGCCACGGCGTTCTCCCGGGCGTACAGGGAGACCAACCGCTCGGTCTGATCGCCCTCGGTGCTGCCGGTATAGGTGAAGGTGATCTGGTTTTCGTCCGCCAGCATGGCCAGCCAGCCGTCGGCTTTGCTGTCCGCACTGTTCAGCACGCCCTTGACGGTCAGGATGGGTTCTTCTTTGCCATCGTCCACTTCGTTCATAGCGCCGTCCAGCGTATAGGAGCCGTCCTTGGCGGTGAGTACGAAAGCCAGATCGGCTTCGGTCTCGCCATCCTCGCCCAGCAGCATGGTGGCGCTGTGGTTGACGGTACCGTCAACGGTCAGGCGGTTATACGTGGCGGTCATCTGGACGCTTTCCTTTTCGGCTTCGCCGTCATCATCCGTCACGGTCATGGCGGAATCCATGGTCATTTCCAGGGCCACCAGATGACTGTCGTCGGCATACATGGTCATGACCACGTCCATCTTTTCCATGTTGTCCATGGCCTTTTTCAGCTCGGCAGCGGCTTCTTCCTCGGTCATGGAGCCGGAGTCGGTCAGCATTTTCTGAACGGTGGTGCTGCTCTGCAGCGTGGCCACGTCGTCCTTGGTCAGGGTGATCTTGATGCTCTGAGTGGCAGGGTCATGAGCGTCGCTGGTAAAGCTACCCTCGGTGATCTCCGCCCGGTCCAGAATGCCCAGCACGTAGTCCGCCATCGCTTCGTCGTCGGCAAAGGCTTCCTTGATCTGAGCGCGCATTTCTTCGCTGTTGAACGTCTCGTCGGGCAGGTTGACGGAGGGATCGGCCAGCGCCGTCCCCTTCAGCTCGTTCATCATACCGGCCTGGCTGAAAAGCTGGGCGATCATGGGCTTGATCTGGCTGACAATTTCTTCGTCCGCACCTTCGTCGGCAGTCGCCAGCTGGGTCAGCACCTGACCGATGTCCTCGGCGGAGGCATAGACGGGTTTGTCGCCCAGAATGGCGCTGTCCAGATACAGGCCGTCGCCGGTCATGCGCGTGGCGGCGCTGAAAACGTCCTCGCCGGACAGGCTCAGCGTCAGCATTCCGCTGCCTTCGCCCTTCAGAAAGCGCACGGTCAGAACGTCGAACAGATCTTTGATCGCGTCCACAGACGCCATATCGTCGCCGGGGATCAGCTGAAAGCTGTACTCGGTAGCGGCCATGGCGCTCAGGGGCAGCATGGCGCACAGCAGCAGAGCTAGAAGGACTGCCAGCAGTTTGTTTTGTTTCATCGTTGGTTTTCTCCTTTCAATGACCGTTTCGAACGGTTCCTCGAAACCATCTTCATCATACAACATTCGGAAGCGTTTGTCATGTGTTTTGGGCTGAAAACCGGCAAATGGAGTGTAAAACCTTCCTTTTCGGCGCTGAACGCACCCGCCGCAGGGGAAAAACAGGGTAAATTCTGGATAATCCGCCGCCTGTATGCTATACTAGCCAGGATAAGGGAGGGATGGTATGCGCTTTACCAAAATGGAAGGCATCGGAAACGACTACATTTATATCAACGGTCTGGAGGAAACCGTTGCCGACCCGGCGGCGCTGAGCGTGCGGATGAGCCGCCCTCATTTCGGTTGCGGCTCCGACGGACTGATCCTGATCCTGCCCAGCGACAAGGCGGATTTTCGGATGCAGATGTTCAATAATGACGGCAGCGAAAGCGAGATGTGCGGCAATGGTATCCGCTGCGTGGCCAAGTATTGCCACGACCGCGGTCTAACGGACAAGACCGACCTGACCATCGAAACGGGCGCGGGAGTGAAGCGACTGCACCTGAATGTGGAAAACGGCGAGACGGTCAGCGTGCGGGTGGATATGGGCCTGCCGGAACTGAACGGCCGGAAGATCCCTACAACGGCGGACGGAGAACCCGTCGTCGGCCATGTGCTGACCGCCAACGGCCATGAATACCCCTGCACCTTTGTCAGCATGGGCAATCCTCATGCCGTCACCTTTGTGGACGACCCCGATACTGCCCCCGTGACCACGGACGGCCCGGTGCTGGAATGCGACCCCGTCTTTCCCCGAAAGGCCAATATCGAGTTTGTGCAGGTGATCGACCCCACCCACGTGAAAATGCGGGTCTGGGAGCGGGGCACCGGCGAGACGCTGGCCTGCGGTACCGGGGCCAGCGCGGTCATGGTGGCCTGTGTGCTCAACGGGCTGACGGAACGCCATGCGGAGATCGCCCTGCCCGGCGGCAAGCTGAATCTGGAGTGGAACGAGCAGGACGGCCACGTTTACATGACCGGCCCCGCCACGTTCGTGTATGATGGCCAGTGGCTGCAGGACTGAACCCCAAGACAGATGAACAACAAGGAGGAACCAAATCATGCTGAAGGTGAATCCCCATTATGAAAAGCTGCCCGGCAGCTATCTCTTTGCGGAGATCGCCCGCCGGGTGAAGGAATACGGACAGGAGCATCCCGACGCGGAGCTGATCCGGCTGGGCATCGGCGACGTGACCCGTCCGCTGGCTCCCGCCGTGGTGGAGGCCATGGAAAAGGCCGCCCGGGAAATGGGCCGGGCCGAGACCTTTCGGGGCTACGGCCCGGACTACGGCTATGATTTTCTGATTCAGGCCATTCTGGACAACGACTACAAGGGGCTGGGCATTCAGGCGGACGAGGTGTTCGTCTCCGACGGCGCCAAGTGCGACGTGTCCAATGTGCAAGAGCTTTTCTCCGACGACGCGGTGGTGGCCGTCACTGACCCGGTTTACCCCGTGTATGTGGATTCCAATGCCATGGCGGGCCGAGCAGGAACCTACGTTCATGACCGCTGGGACCGGCTGTGCTATCTGCCCTGCACGGCGGAGAACGGCTTCGTGCCCCCGCTGCCCGACCGTCCGGTGGATGTGATCTACCTCTGCTACCCCAACAACCCCACGGGCACGGTGCTGACCAAAGCGCAGCTGAAGCCCTTCGTGGAGTATGCGAAGGCCAACGGAGCCATCATCGTGTACGACGCGGCCTACAAGGCCTTCATCACCAGCGGCGCGCCCCGGAGCATCTATGAGGTGGAGGGCGCGAAGGACGTGGCCATCGAGTGCTGCAGCTACTCCAAGACCGCCGGCTTCACCGGCACCCGCTGCGGCTTTATGGTCATCCCCCACGGGGTGAAGGGCATTGGAGGACAGGGCCAGCCGGTGGAACTGAACGCCATGTGGAAGCGCCGCATGGGCAGCAAGTTCAACGGGGTCAGCTATCCCATCCAGCGGGCCGCCGAGGCGGTTTATTCCAGAGACGGCTGGGCCCAGTGCATGGACAGCATCCGCTATTATCTGCGCAACGCGCAGGTGATCCGGGAAGGGCTGGAAAAGGCGGGCTACACCGTGTTCGGCGGCGTGGACGCGCCCTATATCTGGATGAAGACCCCCGACGGCATGGCCAGCTGGGATTTCTTCGACCTGCTGCTGAACCGCTACCATGTGGTGGGCACGCCCGGCGCGGGCTTCGGCCCCTGCGGCGAAGGCTACTTCCGTCTGACAGCCTTCAATACGCTGGAAAAGACGCAGGAAGCCGTGGAGCGCATTATCAAGGGATAAAAACAATCATATAAGCCAAAAGAGCTTTGAAAACCGTTGTGGGTCAGGCAGAAAGGCACTGCCGCCCATGGCGGAGATCAAAGCTCTTTTTCATGTGGATGACCATAGAAGACGCGAGGTCAAGCCGCTTTTTCAGTCAGACGGAGCAGACAGACCGGCTCGGTGAAGTCCAGCAGGAAGGAGATCTGGCCGTTTTTCTCCTGCACAGGCAGCGGAGTTTCCGCGCCTTCGGCATTCAGCAGTGCAAAGCCGTAGTTTTGGAAAGACTCGGCAGGCAGCGTGACCTTCATCTGCCCATTTGCCTGAGACAGACGGCCCGCCGTTTCAAACGCGACGCTTAGCAGCAAAGTATCGTCCGCCCCTTCGCCCATGCGTACCACCGCTTCCCCGGCGGGCAGGCGATCGGTCATGACGGCGACAGAGCTGTTTTCCACAAGCGCCAGCTGCGCTCCGCTACTTCTCTTGCCGCACACGGGGCAGAGCTGGAAGACAACCGTCGCTTCTTTGCCCGGAAGCCGGCAGTCCATGAGGATGCAATCGGTATGGCTCGTATAGCCGCAGCCGGAGCGCAGACAGTCTGCCCGGTGACGGTTTCCATCGGGCTGCCATTCGCCGAACCAGTGGCCCAACTTTTCCCCTTCGTTCACGGTGAAGCTTTCGCTGCAGCGGGCGCAGGTGGAAACCGTATAACCGTCGTCGGTGCAGGTCGGCGCGAAGGTCTGGGACACATATTCGTGACCCAGCGCCGGAGCCTCCGAAAAGGTGGTGTAGTCGCAGCGGGTGCAGTCCTCATAGGCGTTCCAGCCCGCGTCGATGCAGGTAGCGTCCAGCCCCTCATGCTGAACCAGATCGTGGTTCAGCGGCGCGATCGGCCAATAGGTGTTGAGATCGCCGCGAGTACAGACCTTATAGGGGTGCCAGCCCTTCTCTGTGCAGGTGGGGTCCTTCCCCTCATATTCAACAAAATCGTGCCCCAGCGCATTCAGCTCCCGATAGGGCTTTGTGGAATAGTCACAATAGGCACATTTGTTATAGGCATCCCAGCCTTTGTCTATACATGTGACCTCCCGGGCAGGATAGCTTCGCAGCAAATGGGAACCCAATCCACCGAAGGAAGAATTACATTTGCCGCATTTCGCCGGCTGTTGGCAGGTTGCCGATCGAACGATTTCATGATAGGCAAAATAGGTGAAGCCGCAGCTCTGACATTCGACCTGGTGCCATTGGTCATCTGTATAACGGTAAGTATAAGTTTTCCCGGTGCATTCGCCGTTGGGATTGCGGCACGCCAGCGCTGTGCTGCATAAAAGGGTCATTAACAGCGCCAGTCCAAGCGCAAACCAGAATTTTTGGGGGATTCTAATTGCTGAAAAAAGGCGGGCTTCCGAGCCGGTGTGCAGTTGCTTCATCCTTGTTTCCTCCCTGTCGAGCGGGTCCATTCGTGTTCGGATGGGGAATGTGGTACGGGGTAAAGCGGTTTTGCGCTGGCAGTCTGTCATCGTTCTTCATGGGTTCCAAAATCTGGGCGGCTAAGATACCCCGATTATATCGGATTCCCGGATTTCTGGCAAGGCTCTTTCACTGACCTTTACAAAAATACGAAAATGCAAAAAAAGAAGCGTCCGAAGACGCTTCTTTTAGACTGTTGAAAAACCCTGATTGGCTGCCATCGCCCGCGAACAGCGCTCTGCGGCCCGCTCCCCTACGGGGCGCGGGCTTCGGACT